>Ga0123353_10002583_pt1 | contig 22505 bp, 16 predicted proteins | sample TergutLab28metaG_3_FD_92763 | JGI IMG/M metagenome (GOLD analysis project Ga0123353, IMG submission 92763) | Labiotermes labralis P3 segment gut microbial communities from Petit-Saut dam, French Guiana - Lab288 P3 | ecosystem: Host-associated > Arthropoda: Insects > Digestive system > Gut ... | reverse complement strand
CCGGGGCCGGCACGATCCTCAAGGTGCTCCAGGCCCTGCTCCGCGAACGCGTCTCCATCCGCGACCTGGAGATGATTCTCGAAGCCCTCTGCGAATCCCCCGCCGACGCGACGACGGAACGTCGCGTCGAACTGGTCCGAACCAAACTCGGGCGGTGGCTGTGCCAGCCGCTCGCGGACAACCAGGGGCGGTTGTGGTGCGTGCGTCTGGACGAACGGTTCGAGGAGGAGTTGGCCGAGTCGGCGGTGGAGGCGTCGGACGAGGCCGTGCTGGACGCGTCGCAGTCGCGTCGTGTGGCGGAGGCGGTGGGTCCGGCGTTGGAGGTGTTGCGTCGGCAGGGGCGTCGCGGAGTGGTGTTGTGTTCGCCGCTGCTGCGGCGGGCGGTGAAGCAGGCAATCGCGGTCGGCCGTACGGATGCGGCCGTCCTTTCTTATGACGAAGTGGACGCGGTGAGCGTCCACGCAATGGCGTATGTGGGAACTGGTCATGATGCGTAAAACGTATGTCGCACCCACGATGGCGCAGGCGTTGGCCCAGGTCAAGAGCGACCTCGGTCGCGATGCGGTGATTTTGTACGCGCGAAACGTTCGCAAGAACGGGCTGCTGGGTCTGCTGGGCGGCAAGTGCCTCTGGGAGGTCACCGCTGTTCCGCACGCGGAGTCGCCCACGCGGATGACGGCGACGGGCCTCTATATCGGCGGCGAGTCGGCCTCGCGCGGCGGAAAGGGCGCGGTGGCCGTGGCGTCGCGCGGCGCGGGCGGTGCGGGCCGCTTGACGCGTCGCGCGGCGCTGGGCGACGAGGACATTCACACGATTCTCACCGGCACCGCCGCCGTCCGGCGAACCGCCGTGGCCGCGGGGGCGTCGAACTCCACGCTCACCCGCGACGCGTTCACCGGCGGCGGCCCCGCGATCACGCGCGACGAGTTGAACGTGTTGGCGCTCAAGCCCGGCCTGGACGTGCCTGCCGATCCGGCGGCCAAACCGGCGTCGAAACCGACTTCCTCGTCAGCCACGTCGTCGCGGACGGACGCGCCTCCGAGCGTCGTGGTCAAGGGCGGTCCTCGGCTGGCGATCGCCGCCCCGGCCCTCGCGCCGCCGCCCGAACCGCCGACGGCGGCAAAACCCGTCTCGACCGCGCCGGCCGTCCTTACGCCGGCCGTGTTCGCGCCGACCATCAAACCCTGGCCCCGCGAACTGGCCAACTTCCACGCCCATCTGCTGCGGCAGGACGTCGAGGAACGAATCGCCGACGACCTGATCCACGAACTGGCCTTGAGCATGTCCGGCGCGAACGGGCCTGTGAAAAACGATGCCGCCGCCCTCGCCGCCCGGCTGGGCGACCTCATCGCCGCGCGAATCCCCACGGCCGGCCCCGCACCGCGGAAACCCTCGCGGAACGGGCCCCGCGTGATCGCACTGGCCGGGCCCACGGGCGTCGGAAAAACCACCACCATCGCGAAACTCGCCGCCGACTTCAAACTCCGCCAGCGGAAACGCGTCGGACTGGTCACGATGGACACCTACCGAATCGCCGCCGTCGATCAGCTTCGCGTCTATGCCGAAATCATCGAGGTCCCCCTGCGGACCGTCCTCTCGGCCGGCGAAATGCACCAGGCCGTCTACGGAATGGACGTCGACGTCGTGCTGATCGACTCGGCCGGCCGCAGCCAGAACGACCAGCCGCGACTGAACGAACTGCGGGCCTTTTTGACCGCCGCCGACGCCGACGAAGTCCACCTGGTCGTCTCGGCCACCGCGTCGCGGCGAACCCTGCTCACCATGCTCAACCGCTTCGCGACCATGGCGCCCAACCGTCTGATCCTCACCAAGCTGGACGAAGCCGAAACATTCGGTACAATCCTGAGCTTCCCGACGATCGGGGCGGCCCCGCTGGCGTACACCACCATGGGCCAGGACGTCCCCGACGACATCGAACCCGCCGACCCGTGGCAGCTCGCCCAGCGAGTGCTGCGAGGAGTGAGTTAACCATGCAGGATCAGGCTTCGCGACTTCGTCAGTTGATGCGGGACGCCAACACCACGCGGACCATGGCCGTTGCGTCGGGCAAGGGAGGCGTGGGGAAGAGCAATGTGGCGCTCAATTTGTCCATTCTGCTGTCGGCGGCGGGGCAGCGGGTGGCCTTGATCGACGCGGACCTGGGGCTGGCGAACCTCGATGTGCTGCTGGACGTCGATGTCCGCGGCAATTTGTCGCACGTCATCAGCGGATCGCGGTCGCTGGAGGACGTGGTTGTGCATTTGCCTTCGGGCGTGCAGTTGGTTCCCGGAGCGAGCGGCCTGGCGAGGCTGGCGCATCTGAACGAGTTCCAACGGGCGCACCTGCTGCGGGAGATGATGAAACTGGAGTCCGACAATGACGTCATCATTATCGACTGCGGTGCGGGAATCGGGCCTGACGTGATGCACTTCGCGACGGCGGCCGACAGCGTGATCGTCGTGACCGCGCCCGAGCCGACGGCCGTCACCGACGGGTATGCCGTCATCAAGGTCCTCACGCAGGCCAAGTACGGCGGAACGATGAGCTTGCTGGTGAATTTCGCCACCGACCGGCAGGAGGCCCGGCTGACCTACGCCCGCGTGGCCGACGTGGCGAGGCAGTTCCTTGGCGCCCGCGTGCTCGATGCCGGGTACGTGCTGACCGACCCGAAAGTGCGAGAGGCCGTGCGAAAACGCGAACCGTTCGTGCTGGCCTACCCCAAATGCGACGCCAGCCGCTGCCTGGCCGCCCTGGCCGCCAAACTGTGCGCCGACGGATCGCTCGCAACTCCACGGCAAGGATTTTTCCGCAAGGTGGCGAACTGGTTGACCGGATGATTCTTTAACTTGTGATTTGACAACCAGTTAACGAGTTAACGAATCCACGGACGAACGAATAATGCCAGTTTTTGATGTGGTTATCGACAAAATAATTTGCTCTCTTGATTTTGTATCATAAATTAAAAATAGACGTTTATTTGCTCAGGAAATGTACGGATACGCAACTCACTGGAAAAACAGGACTTACCTTCAGTATGCGAATCGGAAAACAACGTAAGATAAAAAATCTTGGTAAAATAGATAAAATAGATTTGACAAGTCAAAATAGCGTGCTATGATAACCTGTAGAACATGCGGGTTACGAAGGCTCGCGAGTTTGACCAAAAGGAACAGGTCGGCGTGATGCAAACGCGGGCCGAAAGGAGAAACGAACATGATGAAGACGATCACCAAGGCGACACCGGAACAGATCAAGCTGTGGTGGGATGAGTATTTTGCCGCTCGCAGCGAAGAGTCCCGCAACCGTCTGATGGAGCAGTATCTTCACATCGTCAAATACACCGCCGAGCGGCTGTGCACCAAACTGCCCGAGGAAGTGGACGTGGACGACCTGATTTCCGCGGGCATCTTCGGGCTGATGGACGCGATCAAGGCGTTCGACCCCGGCCGCGGGGTGAAATTCGAAACCTACTGTGCCCCGCGCATCCGCGGAGCCATCCTCGACGAACTCCGATCCATGGACTGGGTTCCCCGCTTAGTCCGCAGCCGGGCCCACAAACTCAACGAGGCCACCGTCTCTCTCGAGGCCCAACTCGGCCGAAAACCCGAGATGAAGGAACTGGCCAAAGAGATGAAGATGTCCGTCCGGGAGTTCCAGAAGCTCGAACGCGACGCGCACGCGACGGGCATTGTGTCGCTGTCCCGCAAGTGGTTCGAAACCGACAGCCACAAGGACGTCCGCGAGATCGACGTGCTGGAAGACAAGAAAAGCGACGACCCCTACCGCGCCGTGCAAAAAAAGGACCTCCGCGACCTGGTGACGCGAGGCCTGAACCGGGCCGAGCGGCTGATCGTGCTGCTGTACTACTTCGAGGAAATGACGATGAAGGAAATCGGAGAAACGCTGGACCTCTCCGAAAGCCGCGTCAGCCAAATGCACTCGGCCATCCTCCTCCGCCTGCGAAACCAGTTGGACAAACGACAAAAAGAGTTGGCGACGACGTAATGTTGCGACCAGCGACCCGCGACAAAAAAAGGCGGAACCAGACGAACTGGCTCCGCCTTTTTGCGTTGTAAGACGTTTTTCAGCCGCGAATTCCGCGATTTTTTTTACCGTCGCCCGCGGCGGAGCAACACCAGTCCGCCCAACGCCAGCAGCGTCATCGTCGCCGGTTCGGGAACGGGGAGCGGGACCGGGCCGGTGTACGTGACGTAGTGAAACACGTCGATGGGATTTCGATCGACGTTATTGTCATACTCCTGAATGATCACGGTCCACGACCATTGCGTGCCGTCCGGGTTGAAGCCGCCCACGGGAACGGTGAAATTCTGGGTCCCGCCAACGTAGAACCCCCGGTTCTCCGCAACCATGGCGCATTGCATAATGTAATCGCCCTGCACGTAGTTGAGGGGGTTGTTGATGTTAATGTCCGGCCCGGTGCCCGCCGGGCTGCTGCCGCTTCGGAACCAGCCGACTTTATTCCGGTCTCCGTCGATCGTCACGTCCAGAGGGATGACGCAATCCGGGGAGAGCGTCAGCGTGTCCTCGTTCGCCGCGTTCACGCCGGCGGTGAACACCAGACCGTTGGTGGCCGATCCGACGGTCAACCCGTTGACGGTGTCCCGGCTGAAATAATTGTTGCTTCCGGCCATGTTGATGTAGAGATTGCTGAACTCCAGCGGAAGGTTATACGTCAAATTGCCGGATTTTCCCGCCCCGCCCAACTCCCATATCCAATACCCGCTCATATATCCGCTCATGTTGACATGGACCGGCGCCATCTGAAGCCCCATGACGAAATTGACAACCTGAACGGTGACTTCCTCGCCCGCGACGGTCTTCACGTAGTCGCTGGTATCCACACGGATTGGCAAAAAGTTGATGCTGTTGCTGACCAGACTGTACCCGTACGGCGCATCCGTGTCCTGCGAGAGCGTCAACGAGCCGATACTGCACGACAGCGCCGACGTCGACACGCCAAACGTCGCGCCGGTTCCCGCCCAGTCCGTGATGTCGCGAACATAGCCGCTGTCCTGCCACCCGTTGATGTCGCCTCCGCCGGGTTTCACGACGGCAAAACGCCCGGGATAGCCTTCCCCCATAAGCGTCAGCTTCAATTCCACCTCCTGCGCCAAAACCGGCGACACCACGGCCAAGACCGCCACGGCCATCAACAACGCGCGCGTGATTGACATGATACGTTCTCCTTGTCCTTTCCTCATCCGACGTGAAATGAACGACAAATAAAGCCACTACACATGGCCGTCAACGACCATGATACCACAAAGGCCTCATCGGGCAAGCGATTTTCGAAAAACGACCGGCCGCTCCTCACCGCCGCCCGCGGCGAAGCATCGCCAGGCCGCCTAATGCCAGCAGGGTCATCGTCGCCGGTTCGGGAATCGGGGCCATGCCGAAAAGTTGGAGTTCCATCATTTCCCGGCCGCCGCCGCCACCCTTCGTCCAGGACATTTTGAGCGTGTCTCCCGTCACGAGATTTCCCAATGCGTCTCTGAACTCGACATAGCGGGTGCTGTACACATTGGTCGCGGGGTACACGGTCACTCCGTCGACCTCAAACGTCAATTCCTGCATGTAGTTGGTGAGGTCCCCTCCGATACTGTCACTTTGCATCGTGATGAGCGCGCCGGTGAAGGTGTACTCCCGTGAGAACGTCCATTCGACCCAGCCGGGCCCCTCGCCACCGTTGAAATTGGGGCTTTCCTTTCCATCGTACAGATTCCCTGCGCTGCCCAGGAAGCCGGGGCTGGCATCGACGGTCATTTTCATGGGTTTCGGTTGTCCGTTCTCGTCGAGGCCGAGTGGCGCTTCCTCGCGGAAAATGTTGAACGTTCCGTCCATGGCCAGGCGGACGTCCGGGACATTCGCCAGGTATGCTCCGAAACCCGGCAGGTCACAGAGCGTTTGATCCGTCCGCGGGGCGGCAAACGTCAACGTGGACACATGGATGCCGCTGGGGAACAGATACTCCACATTTTTCCAATTGTCTTTGAGCGTGCCGCCGATGACGCCGCCCACATACAGGTCCGCCTTTGTACCCTGGGCAACGGGAGCGCCGGTCTGATCGAGGATCCACCACTGGTCCGGCGTGTGAGCGATATCGCGCCACGTGATCGTCAACTTGCCCACCAGCCGGGTTTCGCCCAGGGTGAACGTCCCCCAGGCGCCGCCATTCGGCAGCACGAGATTGCTGCCCGGAACCTGGGTGCCTGTTTTCCACATCTCCGCCACCTCATCGTAGTACGTTCCCGGCCCAGGCATCCCCCCATGAAGCGCCCCTTCGGCACCGCGAATCTCTTGCGAACCCCACATCGGCTTGTCCCCGTAGTTGCCTGCCGTCGCGTAATAGTAGTAGTTTCCGTTCCACGCGCGATTGTATAGAGGATTGCCGCTGGGATTGTCGTCAGGACGGTCGGCAACCACGCCGCTGGACACCCAGTTCCACCGTTCCAACAAATTGATCGACGTGGGGTCGCTGAAGTAGTACGTTTCCGCCAACGTGGCCGGCGCCGCCACGACCGCCAGAATCACCGCCAAAGTCACCATGAAACGCATACGAATCTCCTTCTGTTTCTATTTTCCATCGAAAAATCATGGACGAATCCAACCTCATTCACCTGATCAAACCGTCACGCCGTGTGGCGCCGCCGCAGCATCGCCAGGCCGCCCAACGCCAGCAGGGTCATCGTCGCCGGTTCGGGAACACCGACCGGGCCGGTGAGCTTCAAGGTGTACACCTGGTCTTTGACCACGCCCTTTGCGGCATCATCCACGAGACCCACGAAGGTCACGAGGTGTGACCAGTCCGTGGCATCGGCGGGAACGGTGAAGTACTGGGAGTTGTCCACAAATTTACACAAGCCTTCCTCGACCAGCAGGTCCATCATGACGTAATCGCCCGCCACGAGCCTGACGTCCTGAGCTCCCGTCACCGCGGCGAAATTCTTGTGCTGGAAATTTCTGCCGTACCCGTCGCCGTTTCCAAACCCGCACGCGAACCATCCATAGTCCGGCGTGTCTCTCGCGACGCTGAGGGTGATGAGGCTTTCCGCGGCGAACTTCAGGAAATCCGTGGTGCCGTCATGGCCGGTATCGAAGGATATCCCTTTGTCCGACGTGACCTGGATTTGCCCCTCCCCGTTCCGGCTGAAATAGTTGTCGCTTCCGGGCGTGCGGATATTGAGTTGGGAAAATTCCCGCGGAAGGATTACGGACATACTCGATTCTTTGCCGCTTTGCCAAAAATAATTCGGCAGCCTCCAGGCACTGTCGTAGCCGCTGATGTCGAAATAGACCGGCGCCGTCTGGAGTGTCACGATCAGTTGAGTTCCGGTCCACGTGCCGTCAAAGTTGGCGCTTGAGGTCGCTTTGTCGATCATGTACCCCCCGGCGCCATCCTCCATAATCGTGAAGAAACCGGCACTGCCTCCGTACATCACCTTCATCTCGATGGGCACACCGGCGGCCATGTTATAGCCGCTCATTCGCGGGTCGGGGTACGACCAGTCGCCAAATTGAGATCCATGATTTTTGCCGGGCTCCAGAAACTCAATCTGTCCCCAAAACCCGTTCGCGTCAAACGCTACACTGACCTGCGCCGTCGCCGGCGAAACCATCACCAAAACCGCGACCGCGCCCCACAATACATGCGTCATCGACATAACCTCTTCTCCTTGTCCTTTCCTCTTTCCTCATCCGATTGGGGTTGTCTGTATAGACGAAGCCGCTACGCAAAGCCATCGCCTCGGCCATCATATCTCAAATGCTTCGTTTGGCAAGCCACGTTTACCGCCGCCCGCGACGCAGCATCGCCAGGCCGCCCAACGCCAGCAGGGTCATCGTCGCCGGTTCGGGAACGGGCGGGGCCGTGTAGGAAATCGTCGCCGTCATGGTGCTGATGTCGCCGGTGGTACGGTCTTTCACCTGGAAAGACACTTGCTTGACCCAGGATTCGGCGCCGTCCTCGGGCACTGTGAAATAATTGATCCCGTTGTCCCATCCGGCGGTGTTACCCGTTAACGTCCCGAGGGGGTCCACGTTCCACTCACCGGGGAAATTGACGTAACCGAATATGTACAGGCCGGGGACCAGGGTGTACTCAAAATCACCTGCCCTGTCGCCTCCGCTGTTCGTGTTTCCAGGTTCGCCGATCCACCAGGGGATGAGGTGGGGATTCGTGGGGTGCGTCACATCCGCCAGGACCGTCGGATTGTCGCCGTAGTCCCATGTGATGCTGACTTTCCGCAGATTGGTGAAGGATAGCGTATTGGTTGCTTTATCCACGGCCAGGCCCGCCACACCGGGGTTGAAGACATCCACATTGCCGTCGACGTCAACCGTGAAACTGGCGGTTTGGAACGTGCCTGTCGGCGTCGCCCCAGGGGTGGTAATGTGGTAGACCCCGGTGACCGACGCGGGCAGATAGAGTTTGGTTACCGCCAAGGTGCCGCCGTTCAATATCTCCTGGCCGACTTGCCATCCGCTGTTGTACCCGTTGAGATTGAAATTCACCGGGTGGGTGGTGAGTGTCATGGACGGCAGACCTTTGTCGGTGTCCCATCCGGGCGTGAACACCTTGGGATCGTAGCTGCCGGGCACGATGCCGCTGGCGTCAATCTGGAAACTTCCGGGGCTGACGTACATGGCATTGGCGGGGTTGTTTTGGGTCCCCGTCACGAAATGGACCGTGTCGCCGTCGGTCACCGTGAACGTCAGCGGGCTTTGATTGGCGCCATTCGCCTGGTCGATGCGGTTGCCCCCCACCCACGAGGCCTCATTATTGACCCGCAGCCCCCAGATCAACCGGTGCCCGTGCCCATCGACGGAGTTGTGCGTGCGATAATCATAGTCGCCCGTGTCCATCAGGAAGGGAACCGACTGCGCCATCGCGGGCGCCGCCAGCAGGATCGCGCCCACCAACAAACTTGCTGCCACTCGTTGAACTGTCATACGTCATTCTCCTTGCTCTGTCTGTTTCCGATTTGAAATGACCAATAAACGAAACGATGGCACATGGCCGTCAACCACCTATGATACGCCCAATTCACCGTTTGACAAGTCGTTTTGTCCGGAAAAAGAGTGCCCCATGGTCTTTCAGTTCCGGCTTGTCACCACGGGGAAAGCGAGTACAATACGGGCATGGAATGGTCACGGTCTATACCTCATGGCCTTGTCGGTCTCGGTGTTTCATTTTGGATGGTGATTGAGGAAAAGGAGCGGAGCGTTATGTCAATCCTGCGTGCATGGGTCGTGGCGGTCGCGGTGCTGTCGGCCGGGTCGGCGATGGCGGTGGATGTGGTGTTCTATCCGGGTGAGGTTGGGGATTCGACGGTCACGCGGGAGCACTACACGGCGTTCTGGGGGCGGTATTACCTGGACAACACGGCGTATTGGGGCAACGAGGCCTATCGGGACGGCGCGCCCACGTTCACCATGAACGCGGACGACACCAAAACGATGTATCTGTACGAGAACAAAGCCTACGCCGGTTCGTTCACGGTGATCTCGGATGGTCTCGACGGGAATGGTCTCGGTAAATATACGCTCGCGCCGAATCCCAACTTTGTCGGGGTGTGGAATGAGGACACGCAAAAATTGACCGTGACGCTCCAGACGGTGAAGGTCAATTTCGACGTGAGCGGCTACCAGAGCAGTTGGTATATTTACTCGTCCAATCTACAGCATTGGGAAGGAAATCAGCCGATAATTCTTCCGAAGGTGTTTTCCGGTGTCATGTTCAGCGCGCCCAACGGAAACACTTCGATCAGCCGGGCGGCCGGCGGCGAGTATACGATCGCGGGGCTGCCGTTCACGGGCGGCCCGATCTCAACGGCCGAGGACAAATTGACGCTCGACAAGGACGGCCTGGTCGCGATCTCCCTCCGGTACGACGCCACGGACCTGGGCGGCTGGATCAAGTTCAGCGGCCCCGGCATGGGTGGCACGGGTACAGAGCTCCAATTTGCGGACGCGATTAAACTCGACAATCAGGACAACAACAAGACGTACACGGTCCTGCCGGGGTACACGTACGAAATATACAGTTGGCTGACGGGCCAGGGTTTTACCATCGAGAATGGAACCGTCGAAGTTCCTTCCACGTTTGAAAAGGCCTGGGAACACACGGTGACCTTCGTGAAAGGGGACGAGAGACGCAACGTGACGTTCTCGATCGCGGCCGTGCCCGTACCCGAACCGGCGACGATGAGCCTGCTCGCCCTGGGCGGCCTGGCGATGCTGCGGCGACGTCGGTGACCGCTGGCGAACGGTCTCGTGGTTCTCGGTTTCGATGAAAACAGCCTCGGAGTTTTGAGGAACTCCGTGGCTGTTTTTTCTTCAGGGTTCCAGGCAAAGGATGAAAACGTTTTGGCGGCTGCGGTATCGTGTCGCTGGTCGCTGCCGCAAACTCGTGTTACCGCCGCCCGCGTCGCAGCATCGCCAGGCCGCCCAGGGCGAGCAGGGTCATCGTCACCGGTTCGGGAACCGGGACGGCGCCGGCGTAGAAGATCATCATGTTGGACGTTGTTTCGCCATCAACCCAGGAGGCGGTGTGCGTCCAGCCCTTCGTGGTGTACGTCCAGCCGGCGGCTTCCCAGGCATCGGGGTTGTTGATGTCAAACGGAATCGTGACCCGCCCCGATCCATCGACCCAGTTGTTGCTGCCGCCGACTTCAATGTTATACACGCCGGGCATGAAGTTGACCGTTCCTTCGCCGTAGGTATTATGCCCGTTTCCGGTGTTTCCGATGCCGATGCCGGTGCCGCCCGCACCGTTGAACTGGTACCATCCGTCGGGCATTCCCTCGTCCATGTTGTAGGTGAGGGTGACGATGAGCGACGGGTCGATTGTCAGCGAGCCATCGCCGGCCAGGACGACGATGCCGCCGTCGCGGTCGGCCACGGTGATTTTGCCGTCAGCGGCCCGGCTGAAGGTGTTCTGGTTTCCGGGCGTGTAGAAATGGGCATTGTCGAATGCCAGCGGGAGATTGGCCGTGTAGTTCCCGGCGCCTCCCCAGGTGATGTTGTTGTGAATGTTCCATCCGCCCTGATAGCTGCCCACGTTGACGGCCATCGGCGCCGTTTGGAGCGTGACGGTCAGGGTGTTCGCGCCGGCGTCGTAGACGCCAGGGTTGAAGTTCACAGCCAGGTCGGGGTTGGTACCGCTGGCGTTCACGTACTCAAACGCGAATGTGCCGCCCTTGTCCACGACCTGGAATGTGCCCATCTCGGCGGTGTACCCAAACACAAAATGGAACAGATCGCCGTCGGAGACGTCCGTAACCGACCGGGAACCGTTATAACTGGCGTTGAAACCGCTCCCGTTAATCTCAAGAACGTACCGTTCAAATCCGGGGCCTCCGGGCACGCAACCGAACTCGCCCGTCTCAACCACCAGCGTCAACGCCCAAGCCGGCGAAACCGTCACAACCACCGCCGCCACCAGCCACGCACGCGCGAATGACATAAACGCTCTCCTTGCTCGTTCCTCATGCAACTCGAAATGACCAATCGACGACGCCACGACACATGGCCGTCAACCATGTATGATACGTCAAATTCTCCGTTTGGCAAGCCGCTTTGTGAAAACAGCGACCCGTGACCAGCAACAAGAAAAGGAACGCCCGACCTGCTCATTGCCTCGTTTCCCACGAGAACAACGAAGCAGATCGGATGTTCCTACTCTTGTCGCTTGTCACGGGTCGCGAATCGCTTGGGGGTATCACTTCTCCCAGAAATTCCCCAACCGCGGCAACTCGCCGACCAGGGGGAGGGCGTAGTCGATGAAGTCCTGGGTGATGCCGTTGCCGGCTGCGTTGATCCAGTTTTTGGGCAGGTCCTTGGTTTCGCGGGCGACGTCGCGGAGTTCGCCGCGGAAGCACTCGACGGCGTAATTTTTGCCCTGTCCGACACGTTTGAACGCGACCGTGCCGCTCTCAAAACCGGCGAGGACGTACTCCATCGCCTTTCGGCCGGCCAAGCGGGCCTCGGCCTGGTCCACCGGAGAGGCGTATCCGGCGAAACTGCGCTGGAGATAGCCGAACGTGTCGGCCCGGACGCGGAGTTTTTTGTTGCCGAGCTTGGCGGCGACGTCCTTCTTGACGACCTCGGCGAAGAAATCGCCCAGCGCGCCCGAACCGGAAAGCTGCACGTTTCCGTGGCTGTCGCGCTCGGCGGCCTCGACGATTTTCTCGCCCCAGGCCTTTCCGCTGTCGGGGTCTTCGACACCTTCGCTCATGGCGACGAGGCATCGGCCATGTTTGGCGTAGGCGGCGGCGACGTCGTCGACGAATTTCGTCCGGCTGACGGGGGCTTCGGGAACGTAGACCAGGTGGGGTCCGCAGGTGTCGTCCATGCGGCCGAGGACGCTGGCGGCGGTGAGCCATCCGGCGTGTCGGCCCATGATGATGTCGATTTTCACGCCCGGAAGCGAGGCGTTGTCGCGGTCGTCGCCCATGATGGCGCTGGCGACGAACCGGGCGGCCGATCCGTAACCGGGGCAGTGGTCGGTCAGGCGAAGGTCGTTGTCGATGGTCTTGGGAATGTGGAACACGCGCAGCGGATAGGCGGCTTCTTTGGCCATTTCGGAGACGATGCGGGCCGTGTCGGCCGAGTCGTTTCCGCCGATGTAGAAGAAGTAGCGGACGTCGTTCTTCTTGAAGACCTCGAACAGGGCCTTGCAGTAGTCGGCATCGGGTTTGTCGCGGGTGGAGCCCAGGGCCGCACACGGCGTGGCCGCGATGCGTTCGAGCTGGTCGGCGGACCGCCCGAGCAGGTCGATGAACCGGCCCTCCTTGATGCCCTTGACGCCGTGAACGGCGCCCATCAGCCGCTGAATTGGCCCGCCGGGCTTGATCGACTCGATCACGCCGACGAGAGACTGGTTAATGACCGCCGTCGGCCCGCCCGACTGCCCAATGATCGCGTTGCCCCGAGGTAAATCCGCCATGAGTTTCCTTTCGTTGTTTTGGAATCATCGTCCCGACCTACCTGGCCGGAACCACGAAATTATTGCCGCCGGGAGGCCCGAAGTAAATCCGAAATCCGAAATCCGAAACAAACTGAAACTGTAGCATCGTAGGTGTGTGGTTTCGATGCGGAAAACAATCGAGCGGCCTCCCCGGTCTCGCGTCGAAGTCATCGGCACACAGCCGCGGAGCGGCGTCCAGTATAGCCCAGGGCGAGCGGTACGCCGCGAGCCCTGGGTTACGGTGTTTTTTATTTTCTATAACCGTTCGCAGGCGCCACGGGCCGAGGCCGAGCACGCGTTGTATACGGCATCCAACGACACCCACATGGGAACAGCATGCGTCGTGGGCCGCCGTATTCGTGCGTCGGCTTGACCGACGGCCAGTGGCGCGAGCGAACGGTGATAAAAAAGAAAAGAACCGCGAACCCAGGGTTCGCGGAGTACCGCTCACCCTGGGCTATAGAGGACGCCGCTCCGCGGCTTATTCCCGGCTTTTTCGCGCGAGGCTGGGGAGGCCGCTCGACTCGTCTTCCACGTCGACACACACCTACAACGCTACGTCTCAACAAATCACAAACGACAAATTTGAATCCCGAAACGGCGACACCATGCACCTTGACGCATGGCGTCGCCGTCTCCGTGTCTCCGCGTCGTTTTTTCCTACGGTTCGATCAGGAACACATCTTTTCCGACGTTCAGGAGGACGGCTTCGTCGAAGACCAGGAACTGGGCGACCTCCTGTCCGGCCTTGGTGCGGATCAGGGCGAAGTATTCGTCGCTGAATTGTTTGATTTTTTTCGGTTCGGCCTTTTGCTGGGCGGCCGTCAGCGAGGAGTCCACCCACTGATTTTCCTTGTAGAAGAACGTCCGGTTCTGCACATTCCGCACGTTCTGCTGTATGTTCTGCTGCTCCTGTTTGGCCTGTGTGTGCGCGGTGACCACCGCTGCCGGTCCCGCCGCCGGCGACCTGCTGGGGGCAGGCCTGCTGACGGACGCGCCGGTGTTCATCCTGGCGTCGCCGCCGCCCATGCCGCCGCTCGCGCTCGCTCGCGAGTCCGCGGCGACGCGGCGTTCCTCGACCCCTCGCAACATTCCTGCCGGCAGTTTCGCGTTTTCCGCCTTGGCGGCGGCCTCATACATCACGAGTCGGTCGGATTCAGCATCCGCAGGCTCGTCCGCGGCGCGATCCTTCCCACCACTCCCCCTCGGTGACGGGGCGGGGGGCGGAACCGCCGTCACCGTGTTTTGTGCCATTTTGAACTGGTTTTTCTCGGCTCGCTGCAACACACCGGCCTGTCCCGTCGTGTTGCTGGTCAGCGCGTCGGTTCGCGCCAAGGCACGCTCGAGATTCTCCGCGCGGGCCGCCAGCGACGAGGTTTCGTCGGCCAGGAACGATGTGTACGGCGTCATGATCCCGTGCTTGGTGGACAATGCGATCAGTTCATCAAGGATTTCCTGATTCTGGCCGCGGAGGTCCAGTTCGTCGATGATCTCTCCGATCCGCCGCATGGCCCACAACTTCTCCGCGAACGCGTACCGCGAGTCCGGCGAGGACGCGACGAACTCCAGCGGGTACTCGAACGTCTGCGTCAGGCCGTCGGCAATCGTGCCGGTGATTTTCAGCGTGCCCTTGCCAGGATATTTATACCGGCCGGAAATCACCAACTGGTCGCCCGCGAACAGATCGAACTCCGCCGACGGATACACGCGGTTGACCATCGCGCCGGACTTGACGGCCGCCTCCGAACCCTCGGCCGGAGTGAAGGTCATCTTCACGCCCGTCATCACCGGAGACTCCAGTTTTTGATACAGCCGGCTGACGCGCTCCTCGATGTTCTCGTTCGGTTTGACGTACTCGCTTTGGCCGAAGCTCTCGCGGACCAGCTTGTCCAGCAGCCGGCTGTTGAGGTCGTACCCCACGCCGAACGCGAACACGCGGGCCTTCACACCGTTGGCTTTACCCGCGTTCTCGACGATTTTCATCTCGTCCTGCACGCCGACGGTCGGGCATCCGTCGGTGAGGAAGTACACGTACTTCGGATTCTTGTCGTCGGCCTTGGCGAGCAGTTCCAGCGTGCGGGTCAGGGCGGTGTTGATGTCCGTTCCGCCGCTGGCGACCAGCCCGTCGGCGAAGGCCAGGGCCTTTTGTCGCGTCTTGGCATCATAAACCTGCATCGTATCTTCAAACAGCGTGATGGTGCTGTTGAAGGACATGAGGTTGAACGAGTCGCCCTCGCGCAGGTTGTTGACGAGGAATTTGGCGGCTTCGCGGGCCTGTTCGATTTTTTCGCCGCTCATGCTGCCGGAAGTGTCCACGACGAAGAAGACCGATTTGGGCAGCGGTTTGCCCGCCTTGATGATGGCCGGGCTGGCCAGCAGGAGGAAATAGCCGTCGTCGGTGGTCTGCGGGCGGTAGCTCAGCACACGCGTGGTGAGTTCGCCCTTGCCCGAGTCGTACAGCAGTCGGAAGTCCGATGCCGGGACGACGTTGGTGGCTTCCCACGCGACCTTCGCGCGGGTTTCGGAAGGCCGCTCGACCTTCACGTCCTGGGTCGGACTGTAAACGTTGCGGATGGGGTCGGCCGAGTCGATGGTGAGGTTGACGACGATTTTCTGCACGGGTTTGGTGGTGTACTTCGCCGTGCCCAGCGGGAAGAGGAAGTCGGTCAGGCCGTCCGCTCGGCGGCAGAGTTGGGTGTACTTGAGTGTGACGGTCCTCGTCGCGCCGGCCGGGACGGGGAAAACGCTCGTGCGGAACATGCCCGTTCCGATCCATTCCAGCAGGGCGGGGTCTTTGTTCTGCCGCACGATGCCCTCGTACACCGCGCGGGCCTTGTCGGCCTTCATCAGCGTGGCGGGGAATTCCTTTCCGTCCACCAGCAGCGTCAACTGGTCGATCGCGCCCTCGTACGGCAGCGGGAAAACGAAGGACACTTCCATCTGCGACGAGCCGGTGTTCACGAACGACTGCGAGACGAGCACCTCGGCGATCTGGTCGGTGAGTTTGGCGTTGACCTCGATTTTGCTGATCGTGTACGCCATCGTCGGCACCGGGATGGGCCGGACCGACCGCGACACCTCAGGCCGCGGCAGCCGGGCGTTCTCCTGCACGAGCAATCCCTGGGCGGCGGTGCTGAACGTGATGGAGGTGCAGAACAACATCAACAACGCGAGAAACGAAAATCGGTGACGGTTCATGGTCCATTCTCCTGTGCATGAGCAACCCGTGTTTTCCGTAAACGTCCTTACAAGGTCTAACGTACAGGATTGGACGCGGAGAGGTGAAAAAAGTTCCAAAATTTTTTTTTGCCGCGAATTCCGCGAGCTGGGTATCCCCTTGGCTCCTGTTGAATCGTGCAACATGGTTTCGACTTCGCACAGACCGAGCGGGATTACGCGGATTAAAGGATTCAAAGGAAAGCTGCCGTGCGGAACGATGTGGAGGTAAGCAAGTCTTCCTGTAAATCCTTTAATCTGCGTAATCCCGCTCGGTCTGTGCGAAGTCGAATGAACGTAACGCTCATGTAACGATGCCACAGGGTCAGAAAATCGACACGTTTTTTCGGCATCGAGCGAACAGGAGTTAAGGAGAGATACAGTTTACGCAAATTCCCGCGAATTTTTTCGAAAAAAATTCGCGGGAATTCGCGGCAAAAGAATTCTACGTCGTTACTCCGCGGCGGCGGGGGCTTCTTTGTACTCGGAGGCCTTGGGTTCGGGGACGGCCTGGATGAGCATTTCGACGAGTTTGTCGGTGGTGAGCCCTTCGGCGTCGGCGTTGAAGTTGGCGAAGATTCGGTGCCGCAGCACCGGTTTGGCCATGGCGCGGATGTCGTCGCAACTGACGTTGAACCGCCCGTGGAGCAGGGCCCGGCTTTTCGCGCCCAGCACGATGGATTGGGCCGCCCGGGGCCCGGCGCCCCAGGAGAGGTAATTCTTCACGAAGTCCGGCGCGGTGGGGTCCACCGTCCGCGTCGCGCGGACCAGGTTCACCGCGTAGTCCACCACGTGCTGGCTGACGGGAATTTTGCGGACGATTTTCTGCAACGCCAGAATGTCCTCGCCGCCCAGCACGCCCTCGGGCTCGGCGCGGATGTCCATCGTCGTGTTCTTGACGATCAGCCGCTCCTCGTCGCGCGAGGGATAATCCACGATCACCATGAACATGAAGCGGTCGAGCTGGGCCTCGGGCAGCGGGTACGTGCCTTCCTGCTCGATCGGGTTCTGCGTGGCCAGCACGAAGAACGGCGGGTCGAGTTCGTACGTGTTCCCGCCGGCGGAGACGACGAACTCCTGCATGGCCTGGAGCAGGGCGGCCTGCGTTTTGGGCGGAGTCCGGTTGATTTCGTCGGCCAGCAGCACGTTGGCGAAGATGGGTCCCTTGACGAACCGGAACGCCCGGCGGCCCGTGGTGAGGTCTTCCTCGATCACGTCGGTTCCGGTGATGTCCGAGGGCATCAGGTCGGGCGTGAACTGGATGCGGTTGAACGAGAGCTTGAGCACCTTGGCGAGCTGGGAGATCAGCAGCGTCTTGGCCAGTCCGGGCACGCCCACCAGCAGGCAGTGGCCTCGGGCGAGAATGGCCTGGATGAGCAGTTCGATGACGGCATCCTGACCGATGATGACCTTGTGCAGCTCGGCCAGCATTTTGGCCTTGGCTTTGTTGAGACTCTCGATAATGCGAAGGTCCACCGACGATTGCTTGGCAGCCGACATAGTTTATTCACTCCTGTGAAGGTTCCATGTATTGTAACACACTCGCGGCGCGGAAAGTATCGCATTTTACGGGTCGAAGTAGCGGAACGCCGCGAATTGCGCGAATGGAGCGAGGAAGCCGATGAGAAGGCCAATGATGGCCAAAATGACGCCGATAATACCGCAGATGCGCCCGCCGTTGGTGAGTCCCCGGCCTGAGGGGTCCATTTGGCCGTTGCGCATCGCGTTCAGGTCGCCTTGTCCCATCACCCAGGCCAGGATGGCGAAAATGATGCTCGGGCAACACGCGATCCCGATAAGTCCGAGGATGCCGAAGATCAGGATCATCACGCCGCGATGCGGCCGTACGCCGATCATCGGCCCGGACATGCCCGGACCGCCCGGAAGCCCCGGAGGAGGCATGACGTGCGACAACGGAGGCGGTGTCTGGCCGAACCAGCCCGGAAACACCGTGCACGCCTGCACCCAGGTGGGCATGCCCTCCGACCAGATCAGATCGTACGGCCCCAGCCGCCCCTGCGAGACCCAGCTCTGAAGCGTCGGTTCGTCCACGGGACCGTACGGCTGTTGGTTAATATGTGCATGCCATTGGGTCATGGTTGTTGTCCCGTCAACTCCAGGCGCCCAGCAAACCGATCAGGACGCCGACAAAAAAGCCGATGATGGTGAGGATCGTGCCGATCATGCCGCAGATTCTTCCGCCGTTGGTGATGCCCCGTCCGGCGGGGTCCATTCGGCCCTCGTCGATCTCGCGCAGGTCGTTCGATCCCATGACCCAGGCCATGATGGCAAAAATAACGGACAGGCACGACAGGATAAAGCTGACCCCGATAATGCCGAAAATCAGGATCATCACGCCGCGGTGGGGCTTCAGGTAGTTCGTGTGCATCGACATGCCGGGAACGCCCGGCATTCCCGGCGAGGGCATGACGTTCGTCAGTGGAGGCGGCGTCTGGCCGAACCAGCCCGGAAATATGCTGGCCGCCTGCAACCAGTTGGACATGCCCGCCGACCAGATCAAATCATACGGCCCCAGCCGCCCCTGCGTGACCCAGCCACGCAACGCCTGCTCGTCCACGGGACCGTACTGCTGCTGACCGATATGTGCAAACCACTCTGCCATGATTGCCTCGCCGCTTTACGAAAACAGTATCGGCATTTCCGCGTACTGTCAATGGCATGGGAGCAAGAGGAGCAAGACTGTTCGGCGCAGGCTGATGAGAGATTTGGCCTAATGATTCATCAGCCTGCGCCTACCAGCCTAACAGCCTAGAATCACCGGCAGCGCCTCGGCCAGGTCCGTCACCTCGTAGTTCAGCAGCGGGCGGACGCCGCCCTTGGCGATGTTTCCGCCGGCGACGCCGATCGCGGCGAAACCGGCCAGGCGAATCGACACCACGCCGGCGGAACTGTCCTCCATGCCGATCACGCGGGGGCGGGCGTCCCTGCCCAGGCCCAGGCCCACGCGGGCGGTTTCGGCGTACAGCCAGGGGTGCGGTTTGGGCGTCAACTCGCCGAGCGTGCCGGCTTGTCCTTTGCGGATGGCATGGCCGGCGGAGATGATCGCGTCGTAAAACTCCAACGGGTCGCCCAGGTCCAGCGTGCGAAAGGCCGACAGAATCTCCGGCCAGGCCTTTTCGAACAGCCCGCTCGTCACCAGGCCGATCATGACGCCGCGGCCTTTGAGTTCCAGCAAAAATTCCTTCAGTCCCGGCGAGGGCGTGAAGGCGTTGGGCCGCCCCCGGCCTGCGGTGATCTCGGCCATTTCGTGATGCGTGACCTCGAAGTAAATCCGCCGGGCGTCCTCGACTTTTTTCTCCGGGCAGTATTTGTCGATGCAGTATTGCAGATGCTCGCTGACGCTGTGCCCGCTGACGTGCGGCTCGTCGACGCTTTCGAGTTCGAACTTCGGATCGCCCAGCAGCCGGGCCGTCGTCCGCTCGATGATCCACATCCAGAAGTGCTCGCTGTGCACGCTCGTGCCGTCGAGGTCCATCAGCACGGCCCGCGCCGGCCCTTCGAACCGGACCTCTTCCAGCGGGTAAATGGCCGGGTAGCCCATCGCGCTTTTGATGTAACAGAGCGTCTTGTCGTCGTAGCAGACGAACTCCTCCTTACGATCCAGCGGCGTGACGATCCGCCGCACGCCGTCCACGCCGACGCGAAACATCCCGTCCCCGCCGGCGGGCAGGTCAATCAAATCGGCCGCGTATTCGGAAGGAAATTCACCAAAGCCGGGCAATCGTTGCATCTGTTTTGTTCCTTTGTGCGGAAATTCAGGGAGTTCAGGATTCCGATCATAGAGAGATTGACACGCCACGTCAAACGCTCGTCCGTTCGTGCCAGGGCAAACGCATTCACCGTGACGCGGGCATCTTGCCCGCGTGTCTCGCGGGCGTCCCGCCCGCGTTTGGTTGGCCAACGGGCTACTCTTGCCTACAGACAACGTCTTGCGAGGGCTGGAAGCCCTCGCGACACGCGGGCGAGACGCCCGCGACACGAGAATGCGTTTGCCCTGCCGTTCATGCTCCCTGAAAATCATGGCATTTTTTGTCATGTTTCGCTATCGTTTACCTTGTGAATCTGTCGGCATAGGTCTCATGGAAAAGGTGCAATTCATGACATCGAATTTCGTTTCGGCAGCGGGCGTGTGGGCGATCATCGTCGTGTGGATGTTCGGGACGTTTTCGGCCGGTGTGCACGCGCAGACCCCGCCGAATCCCAACCGTAACATGATGGAGTCGCCGGACGAACTGGCCGCCACGATGGGGCCGAAGGTGGCGACGTATGAAAAGGCCGCGAAGGAGGGCAATGTCGCGGCGATGTATTACCTCGCCGTGTGCTACGCCAGCGGCGCCGGCGTGGAGAAGGACCCTGCCAAGGCCTTCGAATGGTGCGCCAAGGCGGCCGAGAAAGGCCATGCCGGCGCCCAGAATAATCTCGGGATGAGCTACCAGACGGGTTTCGGCGTGGACAAGGACCCCGTCAAGGCCTTTGCGTGGTTTCGAAAAGCCGCCGAGCAGAAGTATGCGGCTGCTCAATACAACCTTGGCCGATGCTATGCCAACGGCACCGGCGTGGAGAAAGATGCCGCCCAGGCCATCGAGTGGTTTCGCAAATCCGCCGGGCAGGGATATGCGGAGGCTCAATGCGCCTTGGGCAATGTTTATTACACCGGTGTTGGCGTGGAGAAAGATGTTCAAAAGGCCGTCGAGTGGTTCCACAAATCCGCCGGGCAGGGATATGCGATTGCTCAATACAACCTTGGCTGGTGCTATGCCAACGGCGTTGGTGTGAAGAAGGATGCCGTCAAGGCCTTCGAGTGGTGCCGCAAATCCGCCGAGCAGGGGCACAGGGATGCGCAATACCAACTTGGCCATTGTTACCGAACCGGTGACGGTGTGGACAAGGATGCCGCCCAGGCCGTCGAATGGTTCCGTAAATCCGCCGAGCAAGGCCATGAACAGGCCCGCGAACAGTTGAAACAGATGCAGAAGGATGCTTCGTAACATTCAAGCCCCGCAAGGGGCGTCGTGACGTATGCAAATCCCTGTGCCCATTTTACGGTACGACGCCCCTGACGGGGCTTGTTGGCAAGGGGGCCGCAGTCCCATGGTTCGCGGAGTACCGCTCACCATGGGCTAAAAACGACGCCGCTTCGCGGCTGTGTGCCGGCGACTTCGACACGGGACCGGGGAGGATAATCTGTTATTTTCAACGTTTTGCAACGCAAACCGGCAAGCCATCGCGAAATATTCAATGCACACGAACGTCTTCTCTCTTCCGGGGTCTCAATCCCGTAAATCCCCGCTAAAAAATTTCGCACCCGCACGTTACAATTACCCACATGACCAATCCGGCATCCATTTTGATTGTCGATGACGAGGACGCGATTTGTTTTGCGTTTGAGCGGTATTTTTCGGCCCGCGGGTTTTCGGTGCGGACGGAGCAGACGTTTCATGGCGGGTTGGCGGCGTTTGAGTCGTGGCGGCCTGACGTGGTGTTTCTGGACGTCCGGCTGGGCGACGGTGACGGGTTGGCGGCGTTGGAGCGGATGCGGGCGGTGCATCCGGGGGCGGCGGTGATTGTGATTTCGGCGTACGGTTCGTTGGATGTGGTGACGCGGGCCGTCCGCGGGCAGGCGTTCGATTTTCTCGTCAAGCCGCTGGATTTGGACCGGGCGTCGGCGCTGGTGGATCAGGCGCTGACGTCGCGCCGCTCGGAACGGTCGTCCGGTTCACGCGGCGATGCGGCTAGCGCCGCATCGGCCGGTCAAGACGCGGAACACGCGCCCGACGATCGGGTCGAGGCCGCCCGGTTTGTCGGAAGTTCACCGGCGATGCGGGACGTGTTTTTGCGGATCGGAAAAGTGGCGGCCGCCGACGCCAACGTGCTGATTCTCGGCCAAACGGGCACGGGCAAGGAACGCGTCGCGTGGGCGATTCACGAGCACAGTTCGCGAGCGGCGGGGCCGTTCGTGCCGGTGAATTGCGGGGCGCTGCCGGAGAATCTGGTCGAGAGCGAGCTGTTCGGGTACGTTCGCGGGGCGTTCACCGGGGCCGACGCGGACAAGATCGGGCGGTTCGAGGCCGCCGACGGCGGGACGCTGTTTCTGGACGAGGTGGGCGAATTGCCGCCGGCGGCGCAGGTGAAATTGTTGCGGTTTTTGGATAACCGTTCGATCGAGCGGCTGGGGTCGATGGCGTCAATGCCGTTGAATGTTCGGATGCTGGCGGCGACCAATCGCGATTTGCCCGAGGCCTGCAGGCAGGGGCGGTTCCGCAGCGATTTGTTTTATCGG
>Ga0123353_10002582_pt1 | contig 22508 bp, 15 predicted proteins | sample TergutLab28metaG_3_FD_92763 | JGI IMG/M metagenome (GOLD analysis project Ga0123353, IMG submission 92763) | Labiotermes labralis P3 segment gut microbial communities from Petit-Saut dam, French Guiana - Lab288 P3 | ecosystem: Host-associated > Arthropoda: Insects > Digestive system > Gut ... | reverse complement strand
TTTGTACTCGGCCATCATCTCTTGCCGGACGGTTTCGACCTGCCCCAGCGTGCTCTGCGGGTCCAGCGCCGGTTGACTGGCCGGCCGTCGAACGGTGGTCGTCTCGATGGTCGTTTCGGTCCTCACCGTTCCCACGGGAGGTTTGGTCTGGGCCGGTTCGCGGACCGGGGTCTTCGCCGCGATCCCCGGGCCGGCATCGACTTTGGACCCGCCGGGGGCGGCCTTCTCCACCGGGGCCGTCTTTCCGCCGAGGTCCACGTACTTCGCGGCGATCCAGAACGTCGCGAACTCCGGCGGGGCGATTTTGTAGTAATCGCCCGCCTTGCCGAGGATCGTCACCGTGTCGCCCTTGTTGAGCTGGCCCTGCCAGACGTAGTAGTCGGCCACGTTGGCGAACGTGCACAAGTCGCCGGCAGCGCGGACCCACACGTTGTCGCCCTGGACCGTTCCGACCTTCCCCGCCGCGTCGGGCTTGACGTACTTCTCGGCGATCACGCTCCAGGTTCCCTTGACGGGTTTGATCTGAAGCCATTCGCCCTGGGCCTTGAGCACGACGACCTTGTCGCCCGTGCTGAGCTTGGTGCATTGATAGGCCCCGGTGGTGCTCGGGTTGCTGCGGACGAACACATTGTTTCCCGTCAGCGTTCCGACGACCTCCCGCGCGGGACGGGCCGCCTGGGCCAAGGTGGGCAGCGCGAACAGGATTGCGGCAACGGTGAAGACCATCCGTGTCAGCATGGCATCTCCTTTCGAGGGACGGCGAGATAGAACCTCATCCATAACAATGGTGCCCAGAGTACCGCGCGGCGGCGGGCGAGTCAAGACAGACTGTTAGACGATTGCCCGAATTCCCCTTGTGTCCTCCGTGAAAGCGGGTATGCTATGAACCTACTGTTAATAATTCCTATATCTCATGGGAGAATACCAGGATGAGTCATGCAGGTGAGTCGAGCGGTACGGTGGTGAAGGCGTCGCCGAGCAAGGACCCGGCCGTGCGGATGCTGATCGTGGCCGCGATGGCGCTGGGGTTCGGATTGTACTGTGTCTATCACGCCTACATCGACAGCGACCCGGAGAGCATCGCGAAATATCGTGAACTCGCCCCGGACGCCGACATCAACGCCAAGGCCACCTACTGGTTCAACCTCATCGGCGGATACGTCCTGCCGCTGGTGGGCCTGCTGTTCCTGAGCCTGAGCGTCCGGCAGTTGTGCCGCACGTTGAGCATGGACGATTCCGGCATCCACTCCGGTTCGGAGACGGTCGCCTGGTCGGACATCCGGGAAGTCAACGCCGAGGACCTGAAGAAGGACATCCTGTACGTGTTCCACAGCGGCGGCAAGCTCAAGATCGACGGCTATTTGTGGCAGAAGTCCGACTTCCAGAAACTGGTCGCCCTCCTCGAACAACGCGTGCCGGCGGAGAAGATCAAGCGGTAGGCGATCAGCGTCTTTCCGTTTTCCCGAGAGGCCCAGGGTTTTCACCACAGAGGCGCAGAGGACACAAAGAAGGGCGCGTGGTATTCGAAACATTTTTCGAATACCCATGTCCATCTCCGCGTCGTTTTTCACGCCGCTTTTCGCATCAGTTTTTTGAGTGTCTCCTTCACGCCGAGTTTCGCCAGCCGCCGGCCCATGGCGGCGGAGAAGCGGTGTGTCGCGTCGTGGAGGCGGATGAGGGTTTGTAACCGAAGCGTGGGGCGGACGTAGTACAGGTCCGCGCAGAGCAGGCCGCCGGTGGCGAACAGTTGTTTGTGCGGGCCTTCCCCCTGGCCGTGATCGAACATGCGGTATCCGCCGTCGGTCATCAGTTTCTGGAACATGCGGAAATGCAGCACCGTGCCGGGGCTGTACCTGGCGTAGTCGGGGTCGTATCCGAGATACAACCCCCGCACCACGCCGCCCTCCAGATGGGCGTATTGATACGAAATCGGCGTGCCCTGGTGGATCATCACCCACGCCCGCACGCCGTCGAGCACGGCCCGGCGGACCATCTCCTCCCGCCACGACGGACCGGCGGGGAACCCCACGCCCAGCAGCCGCTCCTGATAACTCCGCGCCGACACCGCCCGCGACAGTTCGTACAGTTCGTCCATCCGCTCGGGCTGGCGGTACTCGCGAAACTCCACGCCGCCGGGAAGTCCGTCCAGGCGGCGGCTGTTTCGCTGAATTTTCTGGAGCGTGTTTTTCGTGAACCGCGCCAGGTACGTCGGCCAGGGGTCGCCCAGGTCCGTGACGTAGTGCGGGTAGTGGTCGGGCACGTATCGCAGGAGGCCTTGCACGCGCTGGAGTCGTGGCAGCGGGTGTCGGAGGGGGTGGCTTCGCACGAGCAGTCCGTCGACGTCGTCGGTGAGGACGGCCGTCAGTTGGGCGTCGTCGGGATGTTCGTCCAGGGTCGTGAAATGCGCCTCCATCCGCAGCAGGGGGAGATGAATTTGAAACACCGGCCATTCCCCCAGCATATACCGCAACCCGACCCGGCGTCGCGCCCAGGCGTGGTTGGTTTGTAAGTTTTCCATGTGTTTTCCCTGTGACGCGGGCGTCCTGCCCGCGCGTGCCGAGGGCGTCTCGCCCTCGTGTCTCGCGGGCGTCCCGCCCGCGCGAAACGGCGAAGCAGGCTTGACGTTCTTTACGGATCAGGCTAAGGGCACGCACAACGCGGGCGAGACGCCCGCGTCACGTTTACAGCCACCGTCCGACAATCTGTTCCGCCATGCGCCACGCCGTGTCCGGCAGGCTGCCGTGGAGGCCTGTCGATGGTTGCGACGACAACAGCACGTCGTCGGCGTCCAGGTCCGCGAAACCGGCCGTTCGGTAGCGGCCGCGATGGGCGGCCAGGTGCTCGCACAACTGTCTCCACCGCGTGATGACCAGGCGGCTGGGAACGGGCGGGCGCTCCAACGACGCCCGGCGACGCACCAGCTCGAAACTGTGCGAGACGATCACGAAACTCCGCCACCCGCGACGCCACGCCTGCTCCAACGCCCGACACAACTCGCCGAACGAACACGCGCACAACTCCGCGTGCCGCACATGGCCGGGGTAGTCCGCAAAATGCGTCACCGGAACCTCGACCACCCCGTTGAGCCATGTCGCCTGATGCAGCCGCCGCGGCAACTCCATCTCGCACGTCACGCCCAGCCAGGGCACGTTGTAACTGGTGTCGAACGCGACGGCGTTGTCCGCCAAGGCCTCCAGCGTGTCGAGGTTCGCCCCGTACCCGCCCGCGCGAAACGCACGAACCCCCTCCACGCCCGCGGCCGCCAGATTCGCCAACGACCGCGAAATCATCGCCGACTGCTCGGCCAGGCTGTAATCCTTCATGCCCGGCCCGCGAAAAGGCGGCAGAGACGATGGAACCCTACGGCGTGGGGGCGACGGAATCCCGTCGTCCCGAATCCGCCGCAGCCACTCGGGGTGCACGTGAAGCTGCACCTCGTGCCCGCCGTCGCGAATCACATCCACGACGGCCCGCAGCGTCCCGATGCCCGTCACGCAGGCCGACAACGCCTCCACCAGAAACACCCCGCGAAGCCCGTGCTCGTTCAGCACGGCCATCTGGTGCCGAACCCCGAACTCGCCCTGCCCGGTCAGCCCCAGCACATCCCGCCGCACGGCCGCCCGCACCGCCCGCTCGTCCGGCACGGCCACGCGAGGCCAATATTCCGTATCCACCGTAAGAAACACGTTGAGCACCGCCGCCCCTCGACTTTCCGATGGAGCATTGTAGGCGGGGAAAACGGCATCCGGGGGTGGAGACCTTTCGCAATGGCTCGCCTTTTTGCGCTGCAGGACGTGGTGGGCGGCAAAACTGCCGCCCACCACGTCCTGCAGCGCAAAAAGGCGAACCATCGCGAAAGGTTTTTCGACTACCGAACCTCGGATGCCGTTTCGCTGATTTCCCATACGCGGGCGGTGCCGTTGTCGAAGGTGGTGATGAAGCGTTGGCCGTCGGGGCTGAACGCGGTGCGGTGAACGTCGTGTGTCTGGCGTCTCCCGTTGGGCGAGGACGTGGCGGTAGGGACGTCGTCCGACACGCGCAGCGTCGCCAGTTCTCTGCCGGTGGCGACCTGCCAGAGGCGGATGGCCTGGCGATCGGCCGTGATGATGCGCTGGCCGTCGGGACTGAGCGCGACGGTGACCAGGTGGATGCCGTAGGGGATGTCCGATTCGGCCGGGCCGCGAAGCACGGCCACTTCCTTGCCGGTGTCGGCGGATGTGATGCGGACGTCCGGGTCCTCCGTCGAAGTCGTGACGACGTACAGGCCGTCGGCGGTGAATTCGGCGTTGCAGAACGGTCCGGCGTGCTGAATGAGGGCCAATTCCTTGCCGGTGTCGGCGTTCTGAAGGCGGGCCGCGTTGCCGGCTGATCCCTTTTCCCCCATCACCACCGACAGGACGCGTTTTCCGTCGGGGCTGAACGCGGGAGGGAAGTCGCCTCCGCGCAGCACGGCGATTTCTTTTCCGGTGGCGGCGTTCCAGACGCGGACGGTCTTGTCGTCGGCCGCCGTAAGGATGCGCTGGCCGTCGGGGCTGAACTGGACGAAACCAATGCGGTCGTCGTGGCCTCGCAGCACCCGCAACTCCCCGCCGGTGGCGGCGTCCCATACGCGGGCGGTTTTGTCCTGCGACACCGTGACGATCTGCCGGCCGTCGGGGCTGAACGCGGCGGCCCGGATCCAGTCGTCATGGCCTCGCAGGACGGCCAATTCCGTTCCGTCGGCGGCGTTCCAGATGCTGGCGGTGTGGACGCCGTTTCGTTCATCGCGTGGGCAGGACGCCGTGACGAGCCGCGTGGAGTCGGGGCTGAACGCGGCGGCGCGGACCTGATCTTCGGCCTCGCGCAGGACGGCCAGTTCTTCGCCGGTGACGGCGTCGTAGAGGCGGGCGATCCGGTCGACGCCCGACACGATGACCAGCCGTCTGGCGTCCGGGCTGAACGCGACCACGACGTCCCACATCTCCCAATGCCAGCCGGTGCTGTTGTCAACGCTGTGCACGCGCAGGGCGGCGATTTCCTTTCCGTCCGCGATCGACCAGATGCGAATGATTCCGTCGCCCCAGATCCCATTTGTCATGACGCGCTGGCCGTCAGGCGAGAGTGTGACGTTGTCGGGGAATGTCTTATGGCCCCGCATCACGGCTAGTTCCTCGCCGGTGGCGGCGTCCCAGACGCGGACGGTTTTGTCCTGCCCCGCCGTGATGACGCGCTGGCCGTCGGGCGTGAACATGGCGGCGGTCACCCAGCCCTCATGGCCTCGCAGCACGGACAATTTCTTCACCTCGACATCGCCGCCGGTATCGTCCGCCCCGGAGCATCGGAGGTTGGCGCCAAGCACCGCCAGGCCAATCGCAATCAGGAACAGCCCATTCGCTAGGCCGTTCGTCGGGAATGGTTTTGTCGGCGTCATCACAATCTCCGTTGGTTCTTCGAACGATGAGTATAGACGCGGCCGGTGGGAAAACGATTCAAAAAACGTACGTGAGAACGATGATTGTTGTACAAGACAAGATTTTCCCTTCTCTGGTCGCTTGTCGCTTGTCACTTGTCGCTTTTTCGGCTAAAATTTCTCCCTTTCCAAGCAATCCCGCCTTGGGCGGGTGTTTTTCAGGAGCGAATGATGCGGAATCCTCGAGTGGCGATTATGGGCGCGACCGGCGCGGTGGGCGCGGAGTTTTTGACCATTCTGGAGCAGCGGAAGTTTCCGATGGCCAGTTTGAAACTGTTGGCCTCGGCCCGGTCGGCGGGAAAAACGTTGACGTTTTGCGGCGAGAAACTGCCCATTGAAGAGTTGACGAACAAAAGCCTCGAGGGGCTGGACCTGGTTCTGGCGTCGGCGGGCGGGTCGATCAGCAAGGAGTTCGCCCCGGTGGCCGTGGCGGCGGGGGCGGTGGTCGTGGACAACACGTCGGCCTTTCGCATGGACCCGGCCGTTCCGCTGGTGGTGCCCGAGGTCAATCCGCAGGACATCGCCTGGCACAAGGGCATCATCGCCAACCCCAACTGCTCGACGATCATCATGAACGTGCCCGTTTGGCCGCTGCACCAGGTTAACCCGATCAAGCGGCTGGTGGTCAGCACGTATCAGTCCGTCAGCGGCGCCGGGGCGAAGGCGATGGCCGAACTGGAGCAGCAGGCCCGCGACTGGGCCGCCGGCAAACCCGTCGTCAAAAGCGTGCTGCCGCATCAGTGCCTGTTCAACGTGTTCTCGCACAACTCGAAGGTGGCCGAGAACGGCTACAACGAGGAAGAGAACAAGATGGTGCTGGAGACGCGGAAGATTTTCCATGCTCCGGCCATTCGCGTGACGGCGACGTGCGTTCGCGTGCCGGTGCTGCGGGCGCACACCGAGTCGATCAACATCGAGTTCACCCACCCGATGACCGAGGCGCAGGTTCGCGAGGTGCTGGCGAAGGCGCCGGGCGTGACGATCGTCGACGACCGCGCCGCCAGCCACTTCCCCATGCCGCTCGAAGCCTCCGGTCAGGACAATGTGTTGGTCGGGCGGATTCGTCAGGACGCCAGCCTCGACGGCCACGGGATCGACCTGTTCGTCAGCGGCGACCAGATTCGCAAAGGCGCGGCGCTGAACGCGGTGCAGATCGCGGAACTGTTGTAGGCGGACGTTTTTCACCACAGAGGACAAAAATGATTCTCGATCGACTGGATCGGTTGTCGGTGTACGTGTCGTTTCACGAGCGGTTTTCTCGGGCGGTGCGGTTTCTGAAGGACGCGGATTTCGCGTCGTTGTCCGATGGCCGCCATGAGATCGACGGTGACGACGTGTTCGTGTTGGTGTCGGCCTCGGCCGGGCGGGGGCGGCAGGGGCGTCCGCTGGAGGTTCACCGGCGGTACATCGACATTCAGTGCGTGCTCGACGGGGAGGACGTGATCGGCTATTCGCCGCTGGAGGCCTGCCGCTCGCTCCGCGACCCGTACGACGCCACGCGCGACATCGAGTTCTTCACTGACCCCCCGCAAACCTGGCTGACCCTGCCCGCCGGCATGTTCGCGCTGTTCCTCCCCGCCGACGCCCACGCCCCGCTGGCCGGCGAGGGCACCGTGCGAAAAGCGGTCATCAAGGTGCGGGTGTAACGACGACGCATATACTCCGAAATTCGGAACAAATTCCGTCCAATTACGCTTGATTTTTTCCGTGTTGCAGCCGATAATTCCTAGAGAAGGGTTGACAGATGATCTGCCCATGGCGAGGGCTGCAAAGCCCCTCCAGGCAGTCGTACTTCTGTCAGCCCTTGCTTTTTGCATAATGGTTGTAGTAGATTCGCTGAATCTTTCCGATGTTGTGGCCGCCCATTTCGAATGTTTTCACGATAACATGAGCCGTGTAGGTGTTTCCATCCACCATCACTCTGGCTTCGTATCGTTCGGCTCCCAAAAAGGATTTCGGCCATTTCTTCCCGTCCTTCCTTGGCCTTGGAAACCTGAATTCCTTTCGTTTCATGATTGCGATGATTTCGGGAATGGCGTCAAGCGTGTAAACCGTAAGTTCGTCTCTTGCTTCACTGATGGCGTGTGCGATTCCGTTTCCACTAAGTTCGATCGTTTTCCCCGTGTCCTCATTGACGAATTTGTTGTGGCCCTCTTTGTACTTTTCTTTGAAATACGCCTTGGCTGGACCACGTAATGGTCCCAATGGAATGCTTTTGTCGAACGGAATTCTATCCACGAGAACCACCTCGCCGCCGTCATCACACATCGCCTCCACCAGTCCGGCGATCGTGTGATCGTCCGCCTGCACGTTCACGGGCAGGCCGTGGCTGCGCAGCGTGGCGGCGGTGACGGGGCCGATGGCGGCGATGCGGGTCGTGGACAAATCGACGGGCCTTCCCGCGGCCGCGGCCTGCCGGGCCAGCGCGACGAAATTCGTCACCGTTGAGGACGACGTGAACGTGATCCAATCGACCCGCCCGGCCTGGAGCGCCTCCAGCGCCGCCGGCGGAAAGTCCGCCGGTGGCCGCGTGCGGTAAAACGGCAGGTCCGTCACCGTCGCTCCGGTGTCGGCCAGTCTCCGCGCCAACTCCGGCGAACCGATGTCCGCCCTCGCCAGCAGCACGCGGGCGTGCCGCGCGTCGGTCCCCAACCACTCGATCAGCCGCTCGGCCAGCGCGTGCGTGGTGAACGTCGCCGGCATAACGTCCGCCCGAAGCCCGGCCGCCGACCGCAACGCCGACGCCGTTCCCGGACCCATGGCCGCGATCTCCACGCCCGCCAACCCCCGGCCGTCCAGACCCAGACGCTCCAAATTCTCCACCAGCAGCCCCGCGCCGTTGGGACTGGTCAGCACCAGCACGCGACGAATCCGCCCGGCGCATTCTCGTGACGCGGGCGTCTCGCCCGCGCGTGTCGCGGACATCTTGTCCGCGCGTCCCGAGGGCGTCCCGCCCGCGCAAACGTCATCCGACAGGCAAGAGGTTTCGTCATGGCCGGCCCAACGCGGGCAAGATGCCCGCGTCACGGAGAATACGCTTGCCCCCGACTCGTCCAGCCACGCCCGCAGCGCAGCCGACGCGTCCCGCGGCTTGATCTCGATGGTCGGACACTCGATCACCTTCGCGCCGCGCTCGGCCAGTGCGGCCGAAAGTTCCGACGCCTGCGGGCGGCTTCGCGTGACGAGGACCGTCTGTCCGAACAGCGGCAGCCGCTCCAGCCACGCCAGTTGCTCCCGTAGCCGGACGACCTCGCCGACGACCGTGACGGCCGGCGGCTCGACGCCCGCTCGCCGGACCTCGACCGCGATGGTGCCCAGCGTTGCGACGACCACCCGCTGCCGCGGAGAGGCCGCGTTTTCAATCACGGCCGCGGGCGTGTCCGCCGACCGACCAGCCGCCATCAACCGCTCGGCGATTGTCGGCAACTGCCCCACGCCCATGTAGAACACCACTGTGTCGATGGCCGCCAGGGCCGTCCAGTCGATACGCGACTCGTTTTTCTCCGCATCCTCGTGCCCCGTGACCAACGCCACGCTCGACGCGCACCGCCGGTCCGTCAGTGGGATGCCCGCGTACGCTCCGCCCGCCAACGCCGCCGTCACGCCCGGAACCACGCGAAACGCCAGCCCAGCCGCCCGCAACGCGCCCGCCTCCTCGCCCCCTCGGCCGAAGACGAACGGATCGCCCCCCTTGAGCCTCACGACGAGTTGTCCCCGCCGCACGCGGTCCACCAACAGTTGGTTGATCTGCTCCTGCGACATGGCATGTTCGTCGGCGCGTTTGCCCACGTAGACATGCTCGGCCGCCGGCGCCAATGCCAACAGCGCCGGCGAAATCAGCCGGTCGTACACCACCACCTCCGCCCGCGCCAGCCAGGCGGCACCGGCCCGCGTCAACAACCCCGGATCGCCACTGCCGGCGCCCAGCAGAATACATTGCCCGACCTTGTTCGTCATGGCGGCCATTTTAGCATGGCACGATTTTTTTCACCTCTGTGTCCTCTGTGCCTGTGGTGAAAAAAATCGTGCCGCTCGGGAGAACGGAACGACCCTGGAATTGCGTTTGCCCTGGGGTACGGGGTATCATGCGGGAATCGAACATGAGACTACCGTTCCAATTCAACCGCCGGACGCTGCTGGTGGTGCTGATGGTGTTGTCGGCCGTCTGTTGCGCGCTGCCGGCGGGGGTGTCGAATTATCTGCGCGGGCGGCTGGATTTGATCCTGTCGCCGCTGGCGGACGGTGGAACGTATGTCACGACGACGCTTCGCGGCCGGGCGAACTCGACGCTGCGCTGGCGGCCCGGTTCGGCGGACTCGCCCCAGGCCAACGAGGCCGTCGAGGAGGTCACGTCCTACTGGCATTACCAGATGGAGATGCTGCGGGACCACTACGAGCGGGAGTTGGCCCAGCGTGGATTGATCCAGGGGTTTCACGAGCGGCACCCCGATTTTCCGTGCGAGTTGATTCCGGCCCGCGTGGTGGCGGCGGATGCGCTGCCGTACGAACAGGGACGGACGGTCCGTGGGGCGGAACTGCCGGCCGGGGCGATGGTGACGACGCGCGAACTGTACACGGGCGTCGAGGAGAAACTGCCGCCGAACCTGACCGTTCTCTCGACGGCGGGGCTGGTGGGGCAGATCGAGTTGTCGTCGGAGTTCACCGCGCGGCTCCAGTTGATCACGGACCGCTCGTACAAGCTCAAGGCGCAGATTTGGCGGGACCCGGCGATCGAGCGGACGATCGTCGTTCGCGGCCCGGGCGGCGATCAGTCGGTTCCGCTGACGCCGGCCAACAACACGCCGATCGACGTGACGATCAAGGGTGACGGCGCCAACGGCGTGACCGACGACGTGCCGTTCGCCCACGCCGTCAGGCCCGGAGACTGGATCGTCACGCGCGGGCACAGTCTGGAAATGCCCGGCCGCGTGCGGGTCGCGCAGGTGAAAACGGTCACCGTTCACAAAACCAACCCGCTGATGAGCGTGGTGTACGCCGAACCGTACGTGGACCTCTCCACGCTTCGCGACGTGTACATCGTGCGGCCGCTGACTCCGCCGGCTGGGGGGAGGACGCGATGATCCGGTGGATTATTTTTCATCCGGGACTGGCGTACGTGTCGCCGGCGGCGCACATGCCGGCTGGGGGGAGGACGCGATGATCCGGTGGATTATTTTTGTGATCGTCGCCTATCTGGCCGTGGTGGTGCAGACGACGGTGGGGGGGCTGCTGGTGATTCACACCGAGTGGGTCGGTCCGGTCGGACCGGACCTTCTGGCGATGATGGCGGTGTTCGTGGCGATGGCCGTTCGCGGCGGCGCGGACGCGGGGCTGGCGTGCTGGGTGCTCGGGTTTGGACTGGACCTGGCCAGCGGGCCCGGAGGAACCACCGTCGTCGGGCCGATGGCCATCGCGTACACGCTGGGCGGGCTGGCGGTGTTCCAACTCCGCGAAGCCCTCTTCCGCGACAAAATCGTCACGCAGGTGGTCATCACGCTGCTGTTCACGGCCGCGGTGCACACGCTCTGGGTGACGCTCCAGGCCATCCTCACGCGAAGCCTCACCTGGGACCAATACGGAATCGCCCTCCTCCAGGCCGTCCTGCTCGCCGCCTACACCGCCGTCCTCGTCCCATTCGTCCACGCCGTGCTCCTGCGCTACGAACGCGTCCTGCTGATCGTCCCCAGCCGGCGAAATCGGGGGTGAACGACGGTCGCGGAGACGCGGAGACGCGGAGAAGACATTGGTGGTCGAAAAATCGTTCGCCCTGGGCTATAGAGGACGCCGCTCCGCGGCTATGTGCCGGCACTGCCGCATGGGGTCGGGGAGGAACCGTTTTTCGTGCGGAACACCCGACAACGCAAAAAGGCGAGCCAGTGGTGAATCATTCGTCGTCATCGTCTTCCGCGTCTTCATCGTCTTCACGTGTCGGACCGGTCTCGCGTTTTGTGTAGGTGACTTCGCTTTTGACGGTGTCGTCTTCGACCACTTCGCCGTCTTCGACGACCACGGCGCGGGTGTTGGACAGCGCGAGCGTCGAATCCAGCACCGTGTAGTCGGACGTGACGGTGATCTTGACCTCGAACTCGCCGTCGCCGTCGTCCTCATGGCCGACGAACGAAAAGACCAGCCGGCCGTTGTCCACGTTCCATGTCAGGCTGAACGTTTGGCCTTCCATCCACTCATCGTCGATGTTCATGGTCCCGTCGGCGAGCAGTTCAAAACTCGACGGAAAGCGAGCGACGAATTCGTCGTTGTCGGGCTGCTCCTTCAGGACCCACGCGCCCACGAGGAATCGCGGGTCGTTCGGGATGGCGATGGGGTTGTCCGCGGGCGTTTCGCCGGCCTGGCCGGTCTCTTTCACCGGGTCGGCTGCCGGGGCCGGGTCGGGGGCGCGTTTTTCGTAGGTGGCTTCGCCCTCGGCGGTGTCGTCTTCGACCTCCTCGCCGTCTTCGGTGACCACGACCCGGAAGTTGGACAGTGTGAGCGCCGAATCCACCAGCGTGTAGTCGGACGTGAGCGTGATCTCGGCCACGAGGCCGCCGTCGCTGTCGTGGATGACGAACGTGACGATCAGCCGGCCGTCTTCCACTTTCCATGTCAGGCGGCCCGTTTCGCCTTCGCCCAGTTCCTCGTCTGCCATGGACATGTTCACGGTTCCGTCGGCGAGCAGTTCAAAGTCCGGCGGAAAGTGGCCGTCGTCGCTGGTCTGTTCCTTCAGAACCCACGCGCCCACGAGGAGTCGGGGGTCGTTCGGGATGGCGGCGGGGTTGTCCGCGGGCGTTTCGCCGGCCGAGTCGTTTTCGGCGGGGGCGGTGGTCGGGGCCGGGTCGGCGGCGCGTTTTTTGTAGGTGGCTTCGCCGGGGGCGTGGATGTCCTCCTCGACCTCGCCGTCGTCGATGGTCACGGTCTTGCCGTTGGAGAGCGTGAGCGTCGAATCCAGCAGCGTGTAGTCGTAGGTGAGGGTGGCCTCGTCCGTGACGTTGCCTTCGCTGTCGCGGAGGAGGGCCTCGATGACCAGCCGGCCGTCGTCCACTTTCCATGTCAGGCTGCGACGATCGGCGATCTCATCGTCTTCGTCCAGGCTCATGGTTCCGTCGGCGTGCAGTTCGAAGTCCGGCGGGAGTTCGACGCCGTTGTCTCTCTGCTCCACGGTCCACGCGCCCACGAGGAGCCGCGGGTCGTTGGGGACGGCGACGTGGTTTTCCGCGGGCGTTTCGTCGGCCGGGTCGGTCGCGGCCGCCGGGGCGGTGGTTGGGTCGGGGGCGCGTTTTTTGTAGGTGGCTTCGCCCTCGGCGGTGTCGTCGTCCGTCACCTCGCCGTCTCGGGTGACGATGCGATGTCCGTTGAACAGCGTGAGCGTCGAATCCAGCAGCGTGTACTCATACGTGATGGTGGCTTCGTACGCGATGCCGCCTTCGTCGTCGCGGACGGTCATCTCGATGACCAGGCGGCCGTCTTCCACTTTCCATGTCAGGCTGCGACGATCGGCGATCCCATCGTCTTCGTCCAGGCTCATGGTTCCGTCGGCGAGCAGTTCGAAGTCCGGCGGATAATCGTAGTGATTCTCCCCCTCCCCCTCCCCCTCCTCCTCCTCCACGGTCCACGCGCCCACGAGGAGTCGTGGGTCGTTGGGGACGGCGGCGGGGGGTTCGTGGGGCGTTTCGCCGGCCTGGTCGTTCGCGGCGGGCGCAGGTTCGTCGGTTGTTTCGGTCGGGGCGGGCTTGTCCTCTTCAATTGCGTTCTCTTCTTTCGCCGGGGTGGCGGCCGGGGCGGGTTCCGCGTCGCGTTTTTTGTACGTGGCCTGACCGTTGAGGGTGAGGTTTGTCGTTTCGCCCTTCACGGTGGCCACGACTCGGCCGTTGGAGAGCGTGAGCGTCGAATCCGACAGCGTGTAGTCGAACGTCGTCGTCCCGGTGAAGGTCTCGCCATGTTCCTGGACGACGACGGAGAAGATCAGGCCGCCGCCGGCCGTGGTCCAGGTCATGAGCAGTTCGTCGTCCTCGAAGTCGTCCATGAGGGACATGTCCATGGTTCCATCGGCGAGCAGTTCGAAGTCCGGCGGGAAGTCGTCGTTTTTCTTTTCGATGATCCACGTGCCGATCAGGGCCTGGGCGTCGGCGGGGAGGGGGGGGCGTTCGGGTTGCGCCTGGCCTGGCGCGGTTTGGTTGTCGGTTCCGGATTGGGCGGGGGCGGATTTTTTGTAGGTGGCGCTGCCGTCGTTGGTTTCGTGCCTCTCCTTGCCGTTTTCGACGAGCACGGCCCGCGCGTTCTTCAGCGTGAGCGTCGCGTCCGAGAGCGTGTAATCGTACGTGACGGTGGCGGTGTCCGGGGTCTCGCCCTCCTCGTGCGCTTCGACCACGGAAATCGTGAGGCGCCCGCCGTCGGCCTTCCACGTCGCAAGGCCGCCTTCGCCGCCGAGGTGAATTCCCGGATGGACCAGCCTGACCGTTCCATCGCCGCGCAATTCAAAGTCCGGCAGGAACGCCGGATTCCAAAAGTCAAACTCCCCCTCCAGAATCCACGTGCCCACCAGCGGCGAGCGTTCACCGGGGGCCGCCGCCCCGCCCGCCGACGGGTGGCCTTTGCCCAGACATCCCGCCAGCAGGCCCGTCGTCAGCAGCACGGCGATAACGAGCATTCCGTTTCTCGTGAGGCGAGTCATGGTTTTCTCTCCAATCGTTGTGTCGTTCGGCTTTGAAAAGACCGAGCGGGATTACGCGGATTATAAGATTAAAGGATTGTGGCGCCCATACGTCAATCCTTTAATCCGATAATCCGCGTAATCCCGCTCGGTCTTGCGAAGCCGTGTGAACTTTCGTTTGACGTCAGGAACGCCTTACAACGCAAACAGGCAGAGCCCTATTCGTCTCGTGGCGGTTTTTCTCAGACAATGGTGTAGAGCGCGACGGATTCGGTGGTCTTGACCGTCAGTTTGCCCTTGCCCGTGCCCAGGACGAACTTGCCGCCGTTGGTCACGGAGATGCTGGCCGTACCTTCGCCCGTCTGGGTCATGGCGGTGTTCGTTTTGAGGGATTTCACCTTCCCGGTGACGGTCAGCCTGGCGTTGGCCATGTCTTTCACGGCCACCGTTCCCATGTTGCCCGCGATGTCCGTGGTGCCTCGGAGCAGGTCGGCCTTGAGAGTGTTCAGCGTATTTTTCCCCGGAGCGACACCGGTTCCGTTGAGTTGGATCGTGCCCGCCAGGCTGCCGATGACCTTCGTTCCGTCCTTGTATCCCTTGGCCCGCAACGTTCCGATGGAACCCGCCTGGAGGAAGCTGCCGGCTCCCATGGCGCCCACGGTCAGGCTTTTGATCTGGGTGTTCGTGCCGATGTAGGACCCCAGGCCTTCGACGCTCCAGATGCCGCGGGCCACCGTGATCTTGTTGATGGAGCCCGTGAGTTCCATGTTCAGGGCCAGGATGAAGAAGTCCGTCACGTCGCCCTTGAACGTCAGCGTTCCGATGTTCGATGCCCGGATTTCGCCTTTGTCCGCGTCGCGCGCGGTGAGGCGGTTGAACCGGCCATGCCTCACGTTGAGCGTGAAGTAGGTCAACTCGCCGCCCACCGTGACCGTGCCGACCGAGCCCGCGTTGGCGACGATGCTGCCGCTGAGATTCCCGGACGTTTTTACGGTATTCAGCGCGTTCTTGCCCGCGGCGACGGCGCTGCCGGCGAGCACGAGGCTGGCCATCATGTGGCCGGGGAAGGACTCCGCGCCGATCCGGTATCCCTTGACCGTCAGCGTGCCGATGGAGTCGGCGGTGAACGTGGTGCTGTAGACGACCACGCTTTCCACCAACTCGACGTCGCTGGTGATGGCGCCCGCGGTCAGGCTCTTGATGCTGCCCGGAGCGGTGATCATGCTCTGGAGTTCGCGCCCCACCGTCATGGTGCCGATGGACACGCCCTTGGTGTCGCTGCCCAGGGCTTCGACGGAGGCGCCGACCATGTTCCCGCTGACGCTGATCTTCGAGAACCAGAGCGCCGTCAGGCTGACGCCGTTGACGTCGGTGGCCGAGAAGGCCAGCGGCAGCGGGCTGGCGTTGATGGTGCTGTCCACGGCCATGCCGACCTTCAGGTTGGTCACTTTCGCCGTGCCGACGCCATTCAGGTTCATCTCCACGTTGGCGAGGTCGCCCAGCGTGATCGCGGCCGCGGCGGCATTGGCGATCAGCATTTCGGCGTCGGTCGGAACGAGATCGCCGAGAACGTAGTATTCCTCGTACGTTCCCGTGCCTTCGTAGCCCACGATCTCGAATTCGCCCGTGCCCACCCACAGGCCGCCGATCGAGTCCTTGTTCACCCACTCCTCTTCGTCGTTCTGCACCCATTCGCCGTCGTCGTCGGGCACATAGCCGCCCTCCCCGTCGTTGGCTTCCTCGTCCCAACTGTAAGTGGGCCGGGGGACCTCCTCCAGGATTTCATCCCCGAAGACCGGCGCCAGGATCTCATCCCCCTGGACCGGGCTAAGTTCCTGCGTGTCATAGCCGCTGATGTTGACCTTGGGTGCGTTGATCGCCTTGAGGCCGGCCCCGTCAATCGACAGGCCGTAAATCGTCGTGGTCGCGGCGCCCTTGACCGTAATCGTCACCGTGGTCCTGGCCGTGGCGCCGTTGATCGTCAGGAAGGGGTTGGCGTTGTTGGTGATGAGGTCCATCTGCGGCAATCCGGTTTCCTCGTCAAACAGCACGTTCCCTTCCTCGTCCGTCTGGTAGAGGTCCTGGAACGTCAGTTGGCCGGTTCCGCCGCCCTTGATCGTCACGGTCACCACGCCGCCGTCGGCGTCCGTGTAGGTCATGGAGGCGGCGTCTTTGCCCGTAAAATCCACGACGCTCAGCAGCAGCCGCGACTCCAGCGACTCCAGGGCGGGCACGGTTTGGACCGCGTCTTCCCGCCCGTTTCGTTCTATCCGTCCATCTCGTTCGACCGCCTGACATGATAATGTTGCCATGTGCCACGTCCTTTCGTTGTTGGCTTCGACTCCAGGGGGATAACCCTTACAAGACTACCAGTGTACCTACTATTGTCGTATCGTACAAGACAAGAAATTTTGAGAAAACCGGCGACAAGCGACCCGTGACCAGTGACAAGAGAAGGCGAGTCTTGTCGTTCAAGACGTTCACATTACACGAGAGCGTTTGAAACGACAAAACGTTCCTTCTCTTGTCGCTGGTCACGGGTCTTACCGCGAGATGGCGAAGATGGCCAGATCGGCGTTGAGGTTGGGGTCGTGGTCGGTGGGGATTTCCTTGCCGGCCTCGGTGTCCAGGGCGATGCGCCGCTGGACGCGGATGGTTTTTTCGCGGCAGAATTCCTCGAAGTCGGTGATCGAGAAGAAGCGGATGTTCGGCGTGTTGTACCATTTGTAGCGGAGGATGCCGGCCGATTCCGGCGCGCGGCCGGCTTCGGCGAGCATCTGCCGCAGCTTGCGATAGCCGAAGTTGGGGAAACTGACCACGCAGCGTTTTCCGATGCGGAGCATTTCGGCGATGACGCCCTCGACGTCCCGGACGGCCTGGAGGGTCTGGCTGAGCACAACGGTGTCGAACTGCCCGTCGCCGAACTGCGGCAGCGGCAGGTTGAGGTCGGCCTGGATGACGTCCAAGCCGCGGTGCACGCACGCGATAATCGCCCGTTCGTCGAGTTCGACGCCCATCAGGCGTGGCGAGGGCGTCTCGCGTGGCGAGGGCGTCTCGCCCTCGTGTCTCGCGGGCGTCCCGCCCGCGTCTGGCGAGGACGACTTGGCGTTATCGTGCGACCCGGCCAATGGGGCGCACAACGCGGGCGAGACGCCCGCGCCACGGACCGCGCCCGCGCCACGTCGCGACAGCCGCCACAGCAGTCCGCCCGCGCCACAGCCAAGGTCCAGCACGCTGTTGCCGGGAGGAATCAACTCCATGATCCGCTCATAATCCAGACGCCGGGCGGTGAAGATGCTCGTTGGTGATGTGGACGTTTCACGTGGCGCGGGCGTCTCGCCCGCGTTGTGTGTTCCATGCGCCAAGCCGCGGGAGGACGCCCAATCGTCTTCGCCAGACGCGGGCGAGACGCCCGCGAGACGCGAGGGCGGGACGCCCTCGCCACGGCGCAAATTCGACAAAAACGAACCCAGCATCGTGCCGTAGCTGTGCACCTCGTGGGGCAGCAAAAACGCGTCGTGGCCGCAGGCGCTTTGCACGTTGCAATAGCTCACCGATTTGCCGCTGGCCAGCAGGGCGGCCACGATGTCCTCGGACTGGCTGGGCGGGAACAGCCAGTCGCTCGAAAAACTCAGCACCAGCCAGCGGCAGGTGGACTCGCCAAGCCGCCGTTGCAACTGCTCCCGCGTCGCGCCGAGGTCGAACAGGTCAATCGCCGTCGTGATGGCCAGGTAACTGTTGGCGTCGAACCGCTCGACGAATTTGTCGCCCTGATAGCCGAGGTACGATCCGATGGAGAACTTTTTCTCGAATTCGGTGGCCACGTCGCGGGGGCGGTAGCGGTCGGCTTCGAATTTCTCCTGCATCGCCTCGGGCGAGAGGTAGGTGATGTGGGCGATCATCCTCGCGATGGCCAGTCCGACGCTGGGGACGGTGTCGTGGTCGTAATAATCGCCGCCGAAGAAGTTGGGGTCGCGCAGGATGACGTTCCGTCCGATAACATCGAAGGCGAGCGACTGGCTGGAGAAGCGGGGCGCCGTTGCGATAGCGGCCACGCCGCGCACCCGTTCCGGGTGCCTCACGGCCAGGCTCAGGGCGAGCATGCCGCCCATGGACCCGCCGACCACGCCCAGCAGCGAGTCGATACCGAGCTGCCGCACCAGCGCCGCCTGAACGTCGGCCATGTCGTGAATGGTGACGGTGGGGAAATCGCGTCCGTACCGCCGGCCGGTGTCGGGATTGATGCAGTTGGGCCCGGTCGTCCCGCGACAGCCGCCCAGGATGTTGGGACAGACGACGAAGTATTTGTTGGTGTCGATCGGCTTTCCGGGCCCGACGACCAGGTCCCACCATCCGGCGTCGTCGTCGGCGTCGTGCCGCGCGACGTGACTGTCGCCCGAGAGCGCGTGACAGATCAGCACCGCGTTGTCGCGGGTTTCGTTGAGCGTGCCGTACGTTTCGTAACACACCGTCACATCGCTCAGCCGCTCGCCCATCTCCAACGCCACCGGCCCCAGCCGGGCGTACTGGGCGTACTTCAGCGGCTTGGCGCTGCGCAGACTATCCGAACTTTGCACACGTTCTGTCATAGGGAAAATGTACCATGATAGGAGCGGTTCGTGAAGAGACGAGATGCGATGGAGACGAGATGCGATGGCCCTGTGAAATGACGGCAGGGAGATGTGGGAACGCGGAGCAGGGATGTTGGGGGTGCACGTCACGTTTGTAGGTGGGAAAAGGCGGCGTAAGCGCGAATGACGAAATCCGAAGGACGAATCAATGACGAAACCCCAATGGCGAATGGTTTTTCGATTGCCGCGCCCCGCGACGTGGCGAGGCCATTCGATCCTTCGGGCTTCGTCATTGTTTCGGAATTCGGGTTTCGTCATTCGGGCTTGGCGATAGATCCACCTACAAACGTGACGTGCGCCCGGACGTTGGTGGTCAAAAAAATTTCGCGCTGGATCGCCTTTTTGCGCTGTAAGATATTGTGAACGGCAGAGCATTCTGTCGTTCACAACGCCCTGCAACGCAAAAAGGCGAGCCGCTGAAAACATGTTGGCGATTTCATAAAGGAAAGCATGATGTCCATCCACCGTTCCGTTTTCATCGTTTCTGTCGCGATGGCGGCGGTGGTGGCGGGGGGCGGCTGTCAGTCCGAACACGCGTCGCCGGACGGGCGGCAAACGGTCGAGGAGTGGGTGAAGGCGAAGGGGTTGGCGGTCGATGAAAAAGACGACGACGGCCAAACGTTGGCGCATTTCGCCGCCGGGGAAGGTCGTGTGGACGTGCTGGAGTGGCTCCGGGCGCGCGACGCGGAACTCGACGCCCGGAATCATTGCGCCCAGACGCCGATGTTTGTGGCGGCGGCGTCAGGCCGGGTCGCGGTGATGGCGTGGCTGAAGGAGCGGGGCGTGAATGTCAACGCCAAGGACCCCGCCGGTGCGACGTTGGCGCACTTCGCCGCGGAAAACGGCCGGGTGGACGTGCTGGAATGGTTGACGTCGCAGGGCGCGGACATCAACGCGCGGGAGGACATTAACGGATGGACGCCGATGTTTATGGCGGCGGCGTACGGTCATGTCGAGGCCTTGGCGTGGTTGGCGGCGCAGGGGGTGGAGGTCAACTCCACGGACCACGGCGGTTGGACGCCGATGTTTGCGGCGGCCGGTGGCGGTCACGTCGCGGTCATGACGTGGTTGAGCGAGCACGGAGCGGACGTCGATGTCCGTGAGGACGCGAATGGCCAGACGCCGATGATCTGGGCGGCCTTTCACGGTCACGTCGAGGCCGTGATGTGGTTGAAGGAGCAGGGCGCGGACATCCACGTCACGGATCATTACGGTCAGACGCTCATGTTCTGGGCGGCCGGTGGCGGTCACGTCGCGGCGATGGCGTGGTTGAGCGAACAAGGTCTGGACGTCCATGCCACGGATCGGGAGGGTGAGACGCCGATGTTCTGGGCGGCCGGTGGCGGTCACATCGAGGTCCTGGCGTGGTTGGCGGCGCGGGGCGCGGACGTCAATGCCCGGAACCATGACGGTCAGACACCGATCGTTCGGGCGGCCGAGACGGGCGAAATTGCGGCCATGACGTGGTTGAAGGACCACGGCGCGGACATTCACGTCACGGACAATCGGGGACTGACGCTCTTCTCGTCGGCGGGCAGGAACGCGACGCTGACGTGGCTGCTCGACAACGGCGTGCAAGAGGCCGAGGCCGACAGGATGCGCGTGTTCGAGGAGTGGAGGGACGCGGCGGACATGGAGCTCAAGGGCGCGGGCGATGTCGGCTTGACCTTGCTGCACCTGGCCGCTCGTGACGGTCGAGTTGATGTGCTGGATCGGCTGGCGGCGCAGGGTGCGGATGTCCATGCCAGAAACGAGAAGGGCGAGACGCCCATGTTCGCGGCCTCCGAGTGGGGCCATGTCGAAGTCATGGCGTGGCTGAAGGACCAGGGCGCGGACGTCAACGCCAAAGACAACAGGGGTAGGACGCCCATTTTTGAGGCGGCCAGTCGGGGCGAGATCGCGGCCATGCGGTGGCTGGAGGATCAGGGCGCCGACGTCAACGTCCGGAGCCATGACGGATGGACGCCCCTGTGGGTGGCGGCCGATGAAGACGTGGAGACATGGCTTCGCGACAACGGCGCACAAGACGAGGACGAACAGGACGACGATGTACAGGATGACGACGAACAGGACGATGATGCAGAAGAAGCGTGAATGTGTTTGATGCCCGAGTTTTTCTGTAAGGCGAGTTTATTTTCACCGCAGAGGCACAGCCCGCGCTGTGCCTCTGCGGTGAAAATAAACTCGCCTTACAGGAAAACCGAAAGACTCTTGGGCGCCCGTGCGGCGTCTTGTCGTGGTGGGGGATTCGTCGTATGATGGCGTGACGATGTGATACAACGTTTTTTCGGCAGGAGCGATGAGCATGAAAATCTGGCTTGATGGGCAGTTGGTGGACAAGGCGGATGCCAAGTTGAGTGTGTTCGATCACGGCATGCTGTATGGGGACGGCGTGTTTGAGGGGATTCGCGCGTACGGAGGGAAGATTTTTGAGTGTCAGGCCCACGTGGATCGGTTGTTCGTGTCGGCGGCGAAGATTCGGCTGACGATTCCGTACACGAAGGAGCAGATCGTCGAGGCGATGGAGCGGGCGCTCACGGCCAACGCCATGACGGACGGGTACATCCGGCTGGTGGTCACTCGCGGCGAGGGCACGCTGGGGCTGAGCCCGTTCAAGTGCCCGCGCGGCAGCGTGTTCGTGATTGCCGACCAGATCGAACTTTACCCGCGCGAGATGTACGAACGCGGCATGCCGGTGATCATCGCCAAAACCCGCCGCACCAACCCGGCGATGCTCGACCCGTCGGTCAAGAGCCTCAACTACCTCAACAACATCATGGCCCGAATTGAGGCCGTCGATGCCGGCGTCGGCGAGGCGATCATGCTCAACGACCGCGGCGAGGTGTCCGAAGCCACCGGCGATAACATTTTCATCGTCAAGGCCGCCACGGTGCTGACCCCGCCCGTCAGCGCGGGCATCCTGGAAGGCGTCACCCGCCGCGTCGTGATGGACCTCTGCGCCAAGGCGAACATCCCCTGCCGTGAGCAGACGATGACGCCGGTCGACCTCTACGGGGCCGACGAATGTTTCCTCACCGGCACGGCCGCCGAGGTCATCCCCGTGACGAAAATCGACGAACGTTTCGTTGCCGATGGCCACGTGGGCCCGATTTCGCGACGGTTGATCAAGGCGTTCCACGAGTTCATCCGGCCGTAGCGAAAATCCGAAATCCGAAGCACGAAATTCGAAACAAATTTTCGAATTTTTGTCTCTACCGCCACGCCTTTTCCTGGACCAAATCCAGGTATAGCTTCACCGCCGCCGGCGGGAGGTTCCATGGGATGTGGTTGCCGATGCTCATCAAGTAGCCGCCGGTCATGCGGGCGGTTTCCAGCATCGAGTCCACCATGCCGCGAATCTCGTCGGGGTTGTCGCGGCTGAGCACGCGGTTGTCGCCTTCGCCGACCAGGACGATGTTTTCGTGCCGCCGGGCGAGGGCTTTGAAGTCGGTGAAGCCCTCGGTGACGAATCCGCGGGCGCCGCAGGCGAGCACGTCCTCGGCGACGGCGTCGGCGTTGCCGTCGGTCATGAAAATGACCTCCTTGCCGGCGGATTTGACGATGGACCAGAACTCTTCGTAGCGGGGGTAGATGTACTTTCGCATCCAGGCGGGCGGGCAGATCAGGCCGCGGGGGGTTACGATATCGTCGTGGCAGATGACGAAATTGACGGGCAGTTTGGCAAAGGTTTTGAAAACGCGGCGGCTGATTTCGGCGAACTCGTCCATGATGCGTTCGAATTCGGGCAGGAGGCAGGCTTCGAGGAATTTTTCCCATCCGAACG
>Ga0123353_10002579_pt1 | contig 22523 bp, 20 predicted proteins | sample TergutLab28metaG_3_FD_92763 | JGI IMG/M metagenome (GOLD analysis project Ga0123353, IMG submission 92763) | Labiotermes labralis P3 segment gut microbial communities from Petit-Saut dam, French Guiana - Lab288 P3 | ecosystem: Host-associated > Arthropoda: Insects > Digestive system > Gut ... | reverse complement strand
TCCGGGGCAGGGCGGCGCACGCGGGCCTGGAGCCGGAGAAGGGCGTGAACGCCCTCGTCGAACTGGCCCACCAGGTGCTGGGCGTCGGCGCGCTGGCCGACCCGGAGCTGGGGACCACGGTGACCCCGACGGTGGCCCACGCCGGCACGACGACCAACGTGGTGCCGGGGGCGGCGGAGCTGTGCGTGGACGTCCGGGCCTGGAGCACCGACGAACTCCGGCGCGTGGACCGCGCGTTGACGCAGCTTTCGCCGCGTTCCGCCGATGTGGGGGTGACGGTGGACGGCGGCGTGAACCGCTACGCCCTGGAGGAGGCGCAGTCGGCCCAACTGCTGGCACTCGCACGTTCGGTGGCCGCCGCCCGGGGGCTGCCGGACGTGGGTTCCGCGCGGGTCGGCGGTGCGTCCGACGGCAACTTCACCGCCGCGCTCGGGATTCCCACGCTGGACGGGATCGGCGCGCGGGGCGACGGCGCGCACGCCGTGCACGAGTGGGTCGACGCCGGCTGCCTGGTGCCCCGCTCCCTCCTGCTGGCCGGCCTGATCGACGCGCTCGGGGAGGCCCGATGAGCAGTCCCAGCCGCCCGCCGCCCCGGGCGGGTACCCCGTCGCCCGCCGCTCGTTCCCGTGCCTCGTTCTCCGGCCCCTCGCCGCGCACCCTCTCGCAGCCTCCACGTTCAAGGGAAGGCCGATCACCATGAACCACCCGCCGAGCAGCACCTCCGCCGAACCTGCCAGATCCCCTTCCGGCATAGGCATCCCCCTCTGCGCCGCGCTGGGCGCCCTCGCCCTCGGGCTGACCGCCTGTACCAGCGGCACCACCCCCGCGACGACCGCCGGCACGCAACAGCAGCAGTCGACCGCGGCCGTGCGCCAGGGCGGCAGCATCGTCATCGGCGCCGAGCAGGAGCCCGACTGCGCCGACTGGTTCGGCACCTGCGGCGGGTCGATCTGGGGCTCCTACATCATGGAGACGCCGACCATCCCCCAGGTCTTCGTGGTCCGCAAGAAGGGCTCGGACTGGGTGCCGGCCGCCTCGGACCTGATGGCCGCCGAGCCGACGATCACGGCCGGCGCGCAGCCGCGGATCACCTACAAGCTCAACCCGAAGGCCGTCTGGTCGGACGGGCAGCCGATCACCTCCGCGGACCTGAAGTACACCGCGCTGCAGGTCCGGGACGGCAAGAACATCTTCGACAAGACCGGCTACACCGAGATCGCGTCCGTCGACACCCCCGACCCGCGCACCGCCGTGGTGACGCTCAAGCACCCCTACGGCAACTGGAAGACGTTCTTCAGCGGCGAGTACGGGGTGCTGCCCAGCCATCTGCTGCAGGGCAAGGACCGCAACGCCGTGATGAAGAACGGCTACACGTTCAGCGGCGGCCCGTGGAAGATCCAGAGCTGGAACAGGGGCACCTCGGTCACGCTGGTCCCCAACGACCGCTACTGGGGCGCCAAGCCCAGGCTCGACAAGGTCACCTTCCAGTTCACCACCGACACCGCGGCCGCCTTCCAGGCGTTCCGCACCGGGCAGTTGGACGCGCTGTACCCGTCGCCGCAGCTGGACGTCATCGACCAGATCAAGCAGGGCCTGCCCGGCACGGCGCTGCAGACCGACGCGCAGACCGGCAACCTGGAAGCGCTGTGGCTCAACGACTCCCGCTTCCCGTTCGACTCCGTCGACGTCCGCAAGGCCCTGGCCTACGCCGTCGACCGCAAGGCCATCGTGCAGCGGCTGTACGGTCCGCTCGGGGTCACAAGCCCGAACCAGAGCTTCAACTCCCCGCTGGTCTCCGGCTACGCGGGCACCGACTTCTCGCAGTACTCCCTCGACCAGGCGAAGGTCGACCAGCTGATGCGGGGCGCCGGCTGGGCCCGCGGCAGCGACGGCATCTGGGCCAAGGACGGCCGCCGGGCGCGGTTCACCATCGTCTCGCTGGCCGGCAACAAGCGCCGCGAGCTGACCGAGCAGGTGCTCCAAGCACAGCTGAAGACCGCCGGGTTCGACCTGCGGATCCAGAACACCACCGCCGCCAACCTCTTCGGCAAGGTCGCCCCGAACGGGGACTTCGACCTGGGGTTGTGGACCCTGGTCGACTCCTTCCCCGAGCCGTCGCTCGACGCCACCTTCTCCACGTCGGCGATCCCCTCCGCGGCCAACGGCCAGACGGGCATCAACTTCATCCGCGCCCGGGTACCCGGGCTGGACCCGCTGCTGCGGCAGGTCGCGAACAGCACCGACGACACCGCCCGCCGCAGCGCGTCCCTGCAGGCCGACAAGCTGCTCGCCGCATACGTCCCGTCGATCCCGATCAGCGCGGTCCCCAACGTGCTGCTGTGGAACAAGCGGGTCGGCGGCCCGATCGCCATCAACCCGGTCGAGGGCCCGTGGTGGAACCTGGCCGACTGGGGCCTGGTGAAGTGAGCCGGCCATGGTGACCTACATCGCCCGCCGCCTCGTGTACTCCGTCCCGGTCCTGGCACTCGCCTCCTTCGTCCTGTTCTGGGCGGTCCGCACCACCTTCGACCCGCTGGCCAAGCTCCGCCAGAGCCACGACCCGACGGTCCTGGCCCGGGAGACCGCCCGGCTGGGCCTGAACCGCTCGGTGATCGAGCAGTACGGGCTGTGGATGAAGGCGTTCCTCACCGGCGACTGGGGCACCAGCACCAGGACCGGCGGCGCCGTCTCGGCCATGATCGGCTCCGCGCTGGGCAGCACCCTCCAACTCATCGGCTGGGGCGTGCTGTTCGCCGCCCTGCTGGCGCTCGCCATCGGGCTGTACTCCGCCGCGCGGCAGTACTCGGCGGGGGACTACGCCTTCACCGCCCTGTCCTACCTGGGCATCGCGATGCCGCCGTTCTGGGTGGGGCTGCTGCTCATCCAGATCCTCGCCGTGTGGCCGCAGCAGCAGTTCCATCTCGCCCATCCGCCGCTGTACTTCGTCGGGTTGCACTCCCCCGGGCACAGCGGCCCGGACCTGGACTACTTCCGCCATCTGGTGCTGCCGGTGCTGACGATGACGGTCGGGCTGGTCGCCAGCTGGTCGCGGTTCTCCCGGGCCACCCTGCTGGAGTCGCTGACCGGTGACTACGTGCGCACCGCCCGGGCCAAGGGGGTGCCGCGGCGGCAGATCCTGGTCCGGCACGCGCTGCGCAACTCCCTCGCGCCGTTCGTCACCGTGGTCGCCATGGACGCGGCGCTGCTGTTCGGCGGCCTGGTGGTCACCGAGCAGATCTACTCGGTCCCCGGCATGGGCCGGCTGTTCCTGGACTCCATGCTCGCCGGTGACGTCTTCACCCTCGTGCCGTGGATGTTCGTCGTCGCCGTCGCCATGATCCTGTTCAACCTGCTGGCCGACATCGGCTACGCGCTCCTCGACCCCCGGGTGGCCCTGCGATGACCCGAACCGCCCCCACCACCCCCGCTCCCGCGTCCGTTCCGGAGCCCTCCGCCGTACCCGGCAAGGGCGCGTCCGCCTCCCGGGACCCCGGGCCGGCGCGCATCGCCCTGCGGCGGTTCCTGCGCCACCGGCTCGCCGTCGCAGGCGTGCTGGTCCTGCTGGCCCTGGCCGTCGGCTGCTTCGGCGCCACCTGGCTCGCGCCCTCGCCCCGCAACGCCCAGGACCTGCTGCTCGGCGCGACGCCGCCGTCCGGCGCGCACCTGCTGGGCACCGACGAACTCGGCCGCGACTACCTCAGCGAGGTGCTGTACGCCGGCCGGATCTCGCTGGCCATCGGCCTCGGCGTGGCCGTGCTGTCCACCACGCTCGGCACGGTGGTCGGCTGCGTCGCGGGCTACTTCGGCGGCTGGGTCGACGAGGTGACCATGCGGGTGGCGGACCTGTTCCTCGTCGTCCCCGCCATCGCGCTGCTCGCCCTGGCCATCCAGGGCCTGGGGTCCTCGCCGGTCACCATCGTGCTGGTACTGGCCGGACTGGGCTGGACGGTGATCGCCCGCGTGGTGCGCGCCCAGGTGCTCAGCCTGCGCGAGAAGGAGTACGTCGAGGCCGCCCGCGTGCTGGGCGTCCCCACGGTGCGCATCCTGTGGCGGCACCTGCTGCCGAACCTCGTCGGCGTCGTCGTCGTCAACGTCTCGCTGTCCGTCGCGGCGGCAGTGATCCTCGAATCCACCCTCAGCTTCCTCGGGTTCGGCGTCCAGCCGCCGCGCAGCAGCTGGGGCAACATGCTCAGCCAGGCCTCCGGGATGGTCGGCACGTCGCAGTCCTACCTGCTGTACGCGCCCGGAGCCGCGATCCTGCTGACGGTCCTGGCCGTCAACTTCGTCGGCGACGGCCTGCGCGATGCCTTCGACCCGCAAGGGAGGCACTGATGACGCCCACCCCGCCGCTGCTGGCGGTCGAGGACCTGACGGTGCGCTACCGCACCGACGCCGGCCCGGTCACCGCCGTGGACAACCTCAGCTTCGAGGTCGCTGCCGGCAGCACCCTCGGCATCGTCGGGGAGTCCGGCTCCGGCAAGACCGCCGCGTCCATGGCCCTGATGGGACTGCTGCCGCGCACCGCCGAGGTCACCGGATCGGCCCGGCTGCACGGGCAGGAGCTGCTGGGCCGGCCCGACTCCGCGATGCGCGACATCCGGGGCCGCCGGATCGCGGTGATCTTCCAGGACGCGCTGTCCGCGCTCAACCCCATGATGACCATCGGCGCCCAGCTCGCCGAGGCCGTCCGCGTCCACGACCGCAGCAGGTCCGCGGGCGAGTTGCGGGAGCGCGCCGTGGAACTCCTCGACCTGGTCGGCATCCCCTCCCCCGCCGCCCGGCTCGACCAGTACCCGCACGAGTACTCGGGCGGCATGCGGCAGCGTGCCCTGATCGCCATGGGCATCGCCAACGACCCCGACATCCTCGTCGCGGACGAGCCGACCACCGCGCTCGACGTCACCGTCCAGGCACAGGTCCTCGACGTCATCCGCCGCGTCCAGGAGCGCACCGGCACCGCCGTGCTGCTCATCACCCACGACCTGGGCGTCGTCGCCGGACTGGCCGACCGGATCATGGTGATGTACGCCGGCGCCAAGCTGGAGGAGGGCGGCGTCGAGCAGATCTTCTACCGGCCCGCCCACCCCTACACCCGCGGGCTGCTCGCCGCCCTCCCCCGCATCGACCGCCGGCTGGCCCGCCTGGAGCCCATCCCCGGCCAGCCCCCGCAGCCCCACGACCGCCCCGGCGGCTGCCTGTTCCGGGCCCGCTGCCGCCACGCCGACCCCGACCGCTGCACGCGCCCCCTGCCCGCGCCGGCGGAGGTCTCCGCCGGGCACCTCACCAGCTGCGTGCGCGTGCACGAGATTGCGAGCGCCGGCTGATGACCGCCACGACCACCGCGCCGCCCGTTCCCGCCCTGGAGATCCGCGGCCTCGTCGCCGAGTACCGCACCCGCCGCCGCCTCGGCGGGCGCGGCCGGACCGTGCAGGCCGTCGCCGGCGTGGACCTGACGCTCGCCCAGGGCCACACGCTGGGCCTGGTCGGCGAGACCGGCTGCGGCAAGAGCACCCTCGGCCGCACCCTGGTCCGCCTGGTGCGCCCGGCCGCCGGCTCCGTGCACGCCGAGGGCATCGATGTCGCCGGCGCCAAGGGCGTCCGGCTCCGGCAACTGCACCGCACCGTGCAGCTGGTGTTCCAGGACCCCTACGCCTCGCTCAACCCGCGGATGAGCGTCCGGGCGCTGCTGGCCGAGCCGCTGAAGGTGCACGGCCTGCACGTCCGGCGGCGGGAGGAGCGGATCCGTGAACTCCTCGACCTGGTCGGCCTGGACCCCGCCCACGCCGGCCGCTACCCCTACCAGTTCTCCGGCGGCCAGCGGCAGCGCCTCGGCATCGCCCGGGCGCTGGCCGTCGAACCGCGGATCCTCGTCCTGGACGAGCCGGTCAGCGCGCTGGACGTCAGCGTCCAGGCCGGCGTCATCAACCTGCTGGACGACCTCCAGCGCGACCTCGGCCTGTCCTACCTGTTCATCGCCCACGACCTGTCCGTGGTCCGGCAGATCAGCGACGAGGTCGCGGTGATGTACCTCGGCCGGATCGTCGAGCACGGCCCCGCGGAACAGCTCTACGACCACCCCGCCCACCCCTACACGCAGGCGCTGCTGTCCGCCGTGCCGGTGCCCGACCCGCGCGTGGAACGCGCCCGCAAGCGCATCGTGCTCACCGGGGACGTCCCCAGCCCCCTGTCGCCGCCCTCCGGCTGCCGCTTCCGCACCCGCTGCTGGAAGGCCACCGACCGGTGCGCCGCCGTCGCGCCCCCGGCCGTGGACCTGGGCGGCGGGCACACCGCGGCATGCCACTACCCCGCCCTCGCCGACACCCCGGCCGGAAACGGAGCCTGACGATGTCCGACACCTGGCAGCAGTACTTCGACTCACGCCAGTTCCTCAAGTTCCGCAACGGTCGCGGGCCGCACGACCTGGAGCTCGCCGTCCTCGACCGCGACCCGAGCCCGCAGCTGGCCCTGTGGGACGTCGCGGCCGGGCAACTGCACACCCTCGACGGGGACTTCGGCGACGCCCTGGAGGCGGTGCCGACCGCGGACGGCCAGGCCGTGCTGGCGCTGCGGGACTTCCACGGCTCCGAGATCGGCCATGTGTGGCGCACACCGCTGGACGGAGCGTCCTCCACGGACCTGACCCCGGAGCTGCCGCCCTACGTGCTCCGCGGCATCGACACCGCCCGCGTCGGCCCCCGGGTGCTGATCACCGCCGTGAGCGGCGACGGCTTCCAGCTCTGGCTCGCCACCGAGGACGCGTCGCAGGCACCGGTGCTCCTCTACTCCTCGCGCAACGAGGCGTGGAACGGCGTGCTGTCCGCCGACGGCCGCCTGGCGGCGATCGACACCACCGACCACAACCCCGGCGTCCGCCGCTTCGCCGTCACCTGCGTCAGCGCCGACGACGGGCGGCCGCAGGCCACCCTGACCGACGGCCCGGACGGCCCGGTCCGCGCGGTCCGCTTCTCCCCCGTGGCCGGCGACCCGCGGATCCTGGTCAGCACCGAGCGCACCGGCTTCGCCCGCCCGTGCGTGTGGAATCCGGTGGACGGCAGCCGCGTCGACGTCACCGCACCGCACCTGACGGGCGACCTGGTCGCACTGGACTGGTCCCCGGACGCCGCCCGCCTGCTCGCCGTCCACGTGGACCAGGGTGTCCACCGCGTCCACGAGTACGACCTGGCCACCGGCGAGCTGCACGCCGTCCCCCACCCCGACGGCGCGTACTTCGAACCGGACGTCGCCGCGGCCCACCTGAACATCTGGGCCTCGCACTACGGCGCCACGGGTGAGATCCGGCTGCTGCGGCAGCGCTTCGACCTGCCGCTGGCCGTCCTGCGCGTCGACCACCCCGGGGCGAGCCCCGTGCCGGTCGCGCCCCCTGCCGCGGACCGGCCGGCCCCGGCTCCCGCCGGCACCCCCCTGTCGTCGTTCACCCTGCGGTCCAAGGACGGCACCCCCGTCCAGCTGTGGGCGGCCCGCCCGCCGGCGGCGACCGAGCCGGGCCCCCTGGTGCTCTACCTGCACGGCGGGCCGAACATGGTCACCGTCGACCGGTACAGCCCCAGCGCCCAGGCATGGCTGGCGACCGGCGTCGGGTACGCCGCCCTGAACTACCGCGGCTCGGTCACCTTCGGCCGCGACTTCCGCGAGGGGTTCCTCGGCAGGGTCGGCGACCGCGAGACCGAGGACGTCGAGACCGCCGTCCGGTGGCTGGTCGACGAGGGATACGCCCGCAAGGACCAGGTGTTCGTCACCGGCGTCTCCTACGGCGGCTTCCTCAGCCTGCTCTCCGTCGGCCGGCTGCCCGGCCTGTTCGCCGGCGCCCTCGCGCACGTGCCGATGGCCGACTGGATCGCCGCGTACCCGGACATGAACCCCGCCCTGCAGGCCGCCTGGCGCGCCTTCCTCGGCGGCACCCCGCAGGAGGCGCCCGACCGCTACCACCGCGCCTCCCCCATCAGCTACGTCGCGGACGTCCGCGCCCCGGTGTGGATCCGCCACGCCGAGCACGACACCCGTACCCCCGCCAACCAGGCCTACCGGTACGCGGCCGCGCTGCAGGACGCCGGGGGCGACGTGCTCCTGGAGTGGTACGACGGCGGCCACGAGACGTCCAGCCGCACCAAGTCCGTCGCGGACCACGCCCGGATGGCCGCGCTCGTGCGCGCGGCGGTCGACGGCGTCCCCTGGTCCACCGGGCCCGTACCGGAGCCCCCGGCCCCGGCGTGACGGCGGTGACCCGCTGACGCCCTGACGGGCACGGACGTGCCGACAGGCGGGCCTCCATCGGGGGGCCCGCCCCGAGTGTCAGGCCGGCGAGCGGGTGACCTCTGCGCCCTGCCGCAGGGCGCGCGGGATCTCGGCCGCCTCGTCGACCGTGGCGAGCAGCCGGTCCACCTGGTCCCGCGGCGCGTCGCTGTCGATCTCCACGGCGTAGGAGATGCCGGTGGACTTCCAGCAGGAGGTGTCGAAGCCGCCCTCCGCCCGTACCCGGACGCCGCGCAGGTCGACCCCGCCGGCCTCGGCCTCGCGGTAGAGGTCGTTGAGCACGCACGCCGCCACCGCCAGGTTCAGCACGTGCCCGCCGGTGAACGCCGTCCGCACCCCGACGCCGCCGGGCGTCCACCGGTGCGGGAGGCAGACCTCGCCGCCGTCCTCCCGCAGGAACGACCCCGCGCTCGCCACCACCGTGAACCGCTCGTCCATGCCGTGCCTCCTGTGCCGGGTCATGACGCTCCTCGTGGGGGGCTGCGCCCCCACCGGAAGTACACACGCAAAGCCGTCACGCAGGCGGCAGTTCGGCCCGCAGCAGCCAGCCCTTTCCGCCGGCGAACCCGATGCCCTGGAACGACGGGCCGGACCTGACCCGCTCGAACCCGAGATCCGCGTGCAGATCGAGCGACGCGGGGTTGCGGGCGGAGACGAAGCACCAGATCGCGGAGTCGCGTTCCCGCACCCAGTCCATGCGCCACCGGGTCAGCCGGGTGGCGATGCCGCGCCGCCGCCAGGCGTCGTCCACGGTGACCCCGGTCAGGTAGTAGCCGGCCGGGGCGTGGTCGCTGGGATGCCGGGGAAGGAACGCCGCGTTCGCGCAGGCCACGGCCTCGCCGGCGACCTTCGCGGTGACCACCAGGCTGCGGTCGGCCCGGCGCGCCCGCTGGATGCGGTCCGCCCAGGCGTCCGCCGGGCCGCCGCGCGCCCGGGCCTGCAGCGCGGCCAGCACCGGCACCTCGTCCTCGGTGGTCTCGGCCACCACCGCGGACACCGGGGGGCACCGCTCGCCCACGTGCGGCACGTAGGCGGCGAACCGCGGGTCCGGTGCTGCCATCCCGGCCTCCCCTCCGCACGTTCACGCGGGCCGCTCCCCGGCCCGGGACATCCCACGTGTAGCCGTCCGGGTGGCCGTTGGCAATCCCGGGACGGACGCCGGCCCGTCCGAACCTCAGCCCGCGGCGGCGAGTTCGGTGGTCCGCCCGGACAGCGCCGCGGAGAACTGGTCCGTGACGTTCGCCAGCGCCTCGGCCGTCGCGGGTGCGACGACGGGCGTGCCGTCCCCGCGGCTGATGTCCCGGTCGAGGGTGAACCAGCCGGGCACGATGTGGGAGGCGCCCATGGAGCTGAGGACCGGGCGCAGCGCGTAGTCGATGGCCAGGACGTGGGCCAGGCTGCCGCCGGTGGCCAGCGGCAGCACGGTCTTGCCGCTCAGGGCGTACTGCGGGAGCACGTCGAGCAGCGACTTCAGCAGGCCCGAGTAGGCGGCCTTGTAGACGGGCGTGGCGATCACCACCCCGTCCGCCCGGGCGAACAGTTCGGCGACGGCGACGATGGCGGGATGCTGGAGGTCCGCGCCGAGCAGCGCCTCGGCGGGCAGCGTGCGCACCTCCAGCGGGGTCACCTCGTGCCCCTGCCGCCGCAGGCGGTCGTCCAGGTGGCGCAGCAGGCGGTTGGTGCGGGAGGTCGGGGACGGGCTTCCGGAGACGGACAGGACGGCGGCCATGCGAGAACCTTCCGGATCGCGGTACGGGGATGGCGGGCGGGAGCGCGGGTGACGGTCCGTCACCAGGCGCTGAACTGCACGGTGGTCAGCGGCAGCAGGTCGTTGCGGAGGGTCTCCAGGAAGGAGACGACCTCGGCGGCCACCGACCGGTGCTGGAGGTCGTTGAGGACGTCGTGGTGGGCGCCGTGCACCACCGAGAGCCGGGCGCGGGGCAGCGACCTGGCCGCCCGCTCCAGCGCCTCGGGGTCGGCCAGCGGATCGGCGTCCCCCACCAGCAGCAGCACCGGCAGGCCGGTGTCGGCGTCCTGGTGGGCGGCCGCCACGGCCTCCGGCAGTGCCGCGCCGAGCAGGCCCTGGCGGACCTGCGGGTCGCCGGTGAGCGCGGCCCGGTGCGCGGGGCAGGAGGTGCGGACGTCCAGCTCGTCGTCCCAGCTCCCCACGGGTCCGCCGGCCCGGCCGGGCAGCCCGGCGAGCACCAGGGCGTCGGGCCGGGCGCCGGTCGCGGTTCCGGCCCGGCCGTGGAGCGCGGCCACCGCGGCGGCGCCCGAGTCGGCGCCGACGAACACGAGGGGCCGTGCGACGCCGTCCCCGGCGTCGGTGCCCTCGACGGCGCCGGCGAGCCGGGCGTCCAGGTCCCGGAGTCCGGCGGCGGGGTCCGGCGCGTCGAGGACCGGGGCGTCGACGACGCGCACGCGGTAGGCGTCCGCGGCGAGCCGCCGGCCGAACCGGGCGTAGGTCGCCCGGGTCTCACCACGGCCGGGGACCACGACGACCGTGCCGCGGACGCGGAGGTCCTCGGGGGCGAAGTGGTCGCTGTACTGGGTCATGTCACGCTCCTGCGGGGACGGGATCGGTGGGCGGGGAGGCTGGCCGTGCCAGGCCCCGCGGGGCGGGCGGGAGTTGCCGCGCACGGCCTAGCCGGCCGCGAGGGCGCGCTCGCGGCTGTGGCGGTTGGCGGGGATCGGCAGGCCGAGGTTGCCGCGCAGGGTGTCGGCGGTGTACTCGGTGCGGAACAGTCCGCGCTCCTGGAGGATCGGCACCACCCCGTCGACGAAGAGGTCCAGCTCCTCCTGGGTGCGGAAGGCGAGGTTGATGCCGTCGAGGGTGCCGGCGCCGAACCAGTGCTCGATGGTGTCGGCGACGGTCCGCGGGTCGCCGACGAACGGGGACGCGCGGAACTGGTTCACGGAATCGGCGACCTGGCGGAGCGTCAGGTTCTCGGTACGGGCCCGTTCGATGATCTTCGCGGCGCCGGTGCGGCCGCCCTTCTCCGCGAGGTGCGCGACGTCGGGGAAGGGCGCGTCCAGGTCGTGGACGCTGAAGTCGTAGGCGCCGAAGGACCGGCCGAGCAGCGCGAGGTTGCGCGCGAAGTCGTTGTCCTCCTCGAAGATCTCCCGCTCGCGGCGCCGGGCCGCCTCGTCGGTGGCGGCGACGACCGGGCCGCCGTGCAGGAAGATCTTGATGTGGTCGGGGTTCCGGCCGTGGGCCGCGGTGCGCTTCTTGATGTCGGCGTAGTACTCCTGCGCCTGCTCCAGGGTTCCGCCGGGCGCGTAGATGCCCTCGGCGACCCGGGCGGCGAGGTCGCGGCCCTCCTCGGACACCCCCGCCTGGAAGATCACCGGCTGGCCCTGCGGGGAGCGGGAGAGGTTCAGCGGGCCGGCGACGCTGAAGTGCTCGCCGGAGTGGTGGAGTTCGTGCAGCTTGTCCGGGTCGAGGAAGACGCCGCGCTCGACGTCCGCGGGGAAGGCGTCGTCCTCGTAGGAGTCCCACAGCCCGCGGGCGACCTGCACGAACTCCAGGGCGCGGCCGTACCGGGTGGCGTAGTCGAGGTGCTCGTCCAGGCCGTAGTTGCGGGCGGTGCCGGTGTCGAAGCTGGTGACGACGTTCCAGCCGGCCCGCCCGCCGCTGATGTGGTCGAGCGAGGCGAACCGGCGGGCCAGGTTGAACGGCGAGTTGTACGTCGAGCTGGCGGTGCCGACCAGGCCGATGTGCCGGGTGTGGGTGGCGACCGCCGACAGCAGGGTCAGCGGCTCCAGGCGGTTGAGGTAGTGCGCCGGGTAGGTGGCGTTGATGAACTGGCTGTCGACGATGAACAGGGCGTCGAACAGGGCGTGTTCGGCCGCCTGGGCCTGCCGGATGTAGTAGTTGATGTCGATGCTCGCGTTCTTCGCCACGCGCGGGTCCTTCCACAGGCCGTGCTGGCCCGGGCCGCCGACGCCGTAGGGGTGGAGCGCGAGATGCAGGGTGCGGGACATGGCTGTTCCTGTCTGTGGGCGGGTCGGATTCAGATGTGGAGCAGGGCGCGCAGCGCCGCGCGTTCGGCGCGGTCGGCCGGTGCGCTGTGCAGGGTGGGCGCGGAGCGGACCAGCAGCCGGGTGTAGGGGTGCCGCGGAGCGCTGATGACGTCGCGCGCGGCGCCGGTCTCGACCAGCTCGCCCTGGTAGAGCACGGCGATCCGGTCGGCGACCCCGGCCACGGAGCCGAGGTCGTGGGAGATGAAGACCAGCGCGACACCGTCGGCGCGCAGTTCCTTGAGGATGTCGAGGATCTGGACCCGGTTGGCCGAGTCCAGGGCGCTGACCGGCTCGTCGAGGATGACCAGGCGCGGCTCGGTGACCAGGGCGCGGGCCACCGCGACGCGCTGGCGCTGCCCGCCGGACAGCTCGCCGGGCAGCCGGTCGAGGAGGTCCGGGTCGAGCCGCACCCGGGCCAGGAAGGCCCTGACGCGCCGGTCCGCCTCGTCGCGGTCCCTGCCCTGGATCAGCAGGGGTTCGGCCAGCGAGGTCCCGACGGTCAGGTCCGGGTCGAGGCTGCGCAGCGGGTCCTGGAAGACGTACTGGATCACGCCCCGGCGGCGCAGGGCCCGCCACTGGCGGGGGCCGTGGGAGGTGACGTCCTCCCCGTCGACGGCGATGGAGCCGGCCGAGGCGCGCACCAGGCCGAGCGCGGCCCGCGCGAGCGTGGACTTGCCCGAGCCGGTCTCGCCGATGACGCCGACGGTCTCCCCCGGCGTGACGCTCAGCGAGACGCCGTGCAGCGCGCGGCGCCGCCGCCGGCGCGGTCCGTAGTGGACGGCCAGGTCCTCGATCCTCAGCACCGGCTCGGCGGAAGCGGCGCCCGTGCCGTGCGACGGGCTCGTGTCCCCTGCCGTACGGGCGTCCCCTGCCGTGCGGGGGTCCCCTGCCGTGCGGGGGTCCCCTGCCGTGCTCATGCGTCCTCCTCGACGGCCAGGTACTTCTCCAGGCCGTACTGCTGGTGCTCGGCGATGAGCAGGCGGGTGTAGTCGTGCCGCGGGTGGTGCAGCACCTCGCGGGTGGGGCCGTGCTCGACGACCTCGCCCTCGCGCATCACGAGGACCTCGTCGCACAACTGGGCGACGACGGCCAGGTCGTGGGAGACCACGACCAGCGCCAGGCCGGTCCGGTCGCGCAGGTCGGCCAGCAGGTCGAGGATCTCGGCCTGGACGGTGACGTCGAGTGCGGTGGTGGCCTCGTCGGCGATCAGGATCCGCGGACCGGCGGCGACGGCCGCGGCGATGAGCACGCGCTGGAGCATGCCGCCGGACAGCTCGTGCACGTACTGGCCGTACACCAGCTCGGGGTCGCGCAGGTGCACCGCGTCCAGCAGCTCGACGGCCTCGCGGCGGGCCGCACGCCGTCCCACGCCCTTCTTGACCCGGAGCACCTCGGCGACCTGCGCGCCCACGGTGATCGAGGGGTTGAGGTAGGAGGCCGGGTCCTGGAAGACCGCGCTGATGGTGGAACCGCGCAGCGCCGTCCACTGGGCGGGCGAGAGGTCCGCGATGTCCCGCCCCTCGATCTCGATCGACCCGTGGGACACCTCGAAGTGGGCGGGCAGGATGCCCAGCGCCGCCCGGCAGGTGAGGGTCTTCCCGCTGCCGGACTCGCCGACGATGCCGACGGTCCTGCCGGGGACGAGGGTGAAGCCGACGCCGTGCACGATCTCGCGGCCGCCGGCCCGGTCGGTGATGCGCACGTCGCGCACCGACAGCACGGGCGGCGCCGTGCCGGCCGCGTTCCCGGGCGCGGGTTGCCGGATCGCGGCGGCCTTCTGGGACAGGGTGCTCATCGGGCGCCTCCGGCGGGAGCGGGGCCGGCCGCGGCGGGCCGGCGGTCACGGGCGCGGCGGGCGAGGACCAGCGCGCGACCGGCCTCACCGGAGACGTCGCGCAGGGCGTCGGCGAGGACGTTGCAGGCCCAGACCGTCACCATGATCAGCAGGGCCGGGGTGACGGGCGCCCACGGCCGCTGGCTGAGGTAGCCGAGGTCGGAGGCGAGCAGGCCGCCCCAGGTGGGGGCGGGCGGCTGGACCCCGATGCCGAGGAACGTCAGGCTCGACACGATCACGAAGCCGACCCCGACGGTCTGGGCGAGCGCGACCGCGACGGGCGGGAGCACCTTCGCCCAGACGTGGCGGCGTACGACCCAGCCGATCGACGCGCCGCCGATGACCGCGGCCTCGACGTACGGCGAGCGGGCCACCGCCAGCGTGGCGGCGCGGGAGACCCGGTAGAACAGCGGGGACACCAGCACGCCGGTGACGAGCATCGCCTGGGTGATGCCGTTGCCGAGCAGCGCCACGACGGCCACGGCGAACAGCAGGAACGGAAGGGCGACCAGGGTGTCGGCCAGCCGCAGGGTGATCCACTCGAAGGCGCGGCCGAGGTACACGGACAGGATGCCGGGGACCACGCCGACCGCCAGCGCCGTCAACGCGACCTCCAGCGAGCCGAGGACGCTGACGCGGGATCCGTCGAGGAGCCGGCTCAGCATGTCCCGCCCCAGATAGTCGGTGCCCAGCCAGTGGGTGCCGGAGGCGGCGCCGAGCGGGTGGTCGCCGGTGGCGAGCGGGTCGTGCGGGGCGAGCAGCGGGCCCAGGGCCGCGAGGAGGGCGATCACCGCGAGGACGGCGACGGCGATGCGGGCGGAGGGCAGGGCGAGGACGCGGCGCAGCACGGCTCACACCCCCCGCTGGGACGCGGGCGTCACACCCGCCAGCACCAGGTTGACGACCAGGTTGAACACGACGACCAGCACGATCGACACGACGAGTACGCCCTGCACGGCGGGTACGTCGCCGGACTGGGCGGAGTCGTTGGCGAACCGGCCGAACCCCTGGAGTCCGAAGACCCACTCGGTGACGACGGAGGCGCCGACGAGCGCCGGGAACTTCAGGCCGAGGGTGGCGAGGGCGGGGCCGAGGCCGTTGCGCAGCACATGGCGGAAGAAGATCCGCCGGGGGCTCAGCCCCCGGACCACCGCGCCGGTCACGTAGTTCTCCCGGTAGGCGGCGACGAGGCTGCCGCGCAGCTGGCGGGCGACGTCCGCGACGACGTCGAAGCTCAGCGCGACGGCCGGCAGCGTGATGTGGGCGAGCCACGGCCCCAGGCCCTGTTGCGGCGTCATGTAGCCGGCGGACGGGAACAGGTGCAGCCCGACCGCCAGAACCGCGACCAGCACGATCCCGACGACGAACGCGGGCATCACCGAGATCAGCGTGACGAAGCCGGTGATGGCACGGTCCACCCAGGTCGTCCGGCGCAGTGCCGCGAGGGTGCCCAGGCCGAACCCGAAGACGATGCCGATGATCAGGGCGAAGGTGGCCACCGACAGGCTCACGCCGAGGCCGGTCCCGATGAGCGAGGAGATGTCCGCGCCGTTGGTCCAGCTCGTCCCGAGCCGGCCGTGCAGGAGCCCGTCGAACCAGTCGCCGTACTGCACCAGGAAGGGCCGGTCGAGGCCCCACTGGGCCTCGACCCGGGCGATCGCCTCGGGGGTGGCCTGCTCGCCGAGTTGGAGGCGCGCCGGGCTGAGCCCGCTGAGCGAGCGCAGCGCGAACGTGACGAACGTGGCGACCAGGAACACCGGGACGAAGAGCGCGACCGACCGGGCGAGGGTGGCCAGGGCGCGGCCGAGCGTGTGCCGCACTCGGGCCGCGGTGCGGCGGGCGACGGGCACGGCGGGTGGCTGCGCCTGTGTCGTCGTCATGGGGATGCCCCCTCTCGATGATGGGGTGTCAGGGATGGACGGGGGTGAGGCATGGGCGGCATGGGCCGGGTGTCAGGGGACGGCCGTCAGTGGCCGCCGATGGTCACGCCGGTCCAGTCGATGTGGGCCGGGTTCTTCGGCAGGCCGCTGACGGACCGGCTCTTGGCGAAGAGGTTGGGCTGGGAGAAGGTGAAGACCAGCGCCTTGCTCCGCAGTCCGGCCCGGGTCGCCGCCTGGAGGACCTGTGCGTAGTCCGGTGCGTCCAGCGGCGTCCTGCGGACCTTGGCGACGGCCGCCTCGAAGCCGGCGGGCTCGTAGGGCGAGCTGAGGTTGAGCGGCCCGTGGGGTCCGAAGTGCGCGGTGAGCGTCTGGACGGCGGAGTCGCGGCCGGTCGTCGAGTACAGCGAGAACGTCAGGTCCTTGGCGAAGAACGGGGTGGCCCAGTTCTTCTCGATCTTGATGGTCACCTTGATGCCGACCTTCGCCAGCTGCGACTGGACGATCTCCGCCTGCGGGTCGTCGGTGGGGATGACCAGGTCCAGCGTGATGTCCCCCGGCTTGTGGCCGGCCTGGGCGAGCAACTCCTTCGCCTTGGCCGGGTCGTAGGGGTAGGCGTCGGCCGACGCGGGGTCGTAGGCCACGTATCCCTTCGGGAACGGCTGGTCGGTCACCTCGCCGTAGCCGAAGGTCAGCTTGTCGACGAACTCCTGCCGGTCGACCGCGTAGCGGACGGCGTCGACGACCCGGTCGTCGTCGAACGGCGCCTTGTTGACGTTCAGGCTGATGTTGGAGGCGTTGAACCCGGGCTGGACGAAGACGTCGAGGCCGGCCTTCTTCGCGGCCTCGGCCTGGCTGGGCTCGATGTCGGCGAAGTTGTAGACGCCGGTCTGGAGACCGGAGACCACCGTGGAGGCGTCGGGCGCCGACGTCAGCTCGACGGTGTCGATGTGGATGTCCTTCGCGTCCCAGTAGTCCGGGTTCTTCTTCAGGACCGCCTTGGTGCCCGGGACGATCTGCGTGACGATGAACGGGCCCGCGCCGACCGGGTGCTGGTCCAGCGCGGCCGGCGACCGCGCCGCCTTGGGGCTGGCGATCTGCAGGACGCGCTCACCGAGCAGTTGGGGGATCTGGTAGTCGACCTGGTTGAGGTGGACGACGGCGTCCAGGCCCTCGGCGTCCACCTTCGTGATGGACGTCAGGTCGCCGAAGAGCGCCGAGTCCTTCTGGGTCTTGGCGCGTTCGATGGCCGCCTTCACGGCGGTGGCGTCGACCGGCTCGCCGTCGCTGAACTTCAGCCCGGGCCGCAGATGGAAGGTGATCTGGTCGCCCGCGGAGTTGTACTTCCAGCTCTCGGCCAGGTCGGGAACCGCGTTGCCCTTCGCGTCGGTACGGGTCAACGACGCGTACACCAGGGCGAGTTCGCGGAACTGGGCGCCGCTGCCGCCGACCACCGGATCCCAGTGGGTGGGGAAGTAGGACGAGGCCCACTTCAGTGCGGCGGCGCTGCCGCCCGCGGCCGTGCCGTCCCCTGCGCAGGCGCTCAGGGCCGGGCTCAACACGGCGACGAGGACGGTCCCCAGGGCCGCGGCGCGCAGCCGGCCTCGTGGGGTGCGGTGCGGGGCCGGTACGGGCCGGCGGGGCGTGAGTCTTCCGGACATCTCACTTCTCTCTTCGAGGACATCGGCACGCGTCGGGGCCGCGGGCCAGGGGGCGGTGGCGTGGGCGAAGGCAGGGCAGGGCACGGCGGGACTCAGCGCCGGCTCACCGGGAGACGGGCATGGCGGAGCGTCGTGGGGCGCACCGCGGCCGTGCCGCGGCACGTCGGCGGGACGCGGGCGAGAGCCGGGAGGTGCGAGACGAAAGGGGGCGGGAACGGAGGCAGTCAGGCACCGGCGACTGCGGCCGGTGGGCAGACGGGAGAGAGCGGCCGACGGCAGGCAGGGGCCGGGAGCACGGTCCCGGTGACGGACACCGGGGCGGGGGAAACGGCGGGACTGCGGTTCCGGCGGGAGCTCAGGCTCCAGCGCGCCGTGGGAGGCGGTCGGTCAGCGACAGAGAGCGCTGCAGGTGCGCCGCAGGTCCACGTAGCGGCACACCACACCGGGGTGCGTCGTGAGCATGGTGCTCATCCTGGGGTCAGCCGTCGCCGGCTGTCAATGGACACCATTTGGTGTCTCATTCGGTGGGACGGTCTCTGACCGCAGCTCAGAGGCCGTTCAGCGCGCGGCAGGTGCGCCGGGACCGGCGGCCGGGTGCACCGCGGCCTCGTCGGGGTGCAGCCACAGGGGGCCGCCGGCGGTCTCCACCCGGACGGCGTGGGCCGGCGCCCAGGGGCCGGCCGTCAGCACCGCGCGCTCCGGATCGGTCAGGCTCCGGTACCGGGCGAGTGCCGCCGCGGGACCCGGCGCCGCGGGGTCCGCCAGCAGCCCCGGCGCGAGCGCCTCGAAAGCCGCGGCGTACTCCTCGTACGGCCGCCAGCCGGGCACCGCACGCACCCCGGCCGGGGACCGGAGCAGCAGGGTGGGCAGCGCGTACCGGCGCCCGCCGTCCGGTGTCTGCCGCGCGGCGCCGGGGTGCGGGGAGTCGCCGCGCGGGGACAGGACGTCGGGCACCGGGCGGCGCGTCTCGGCGCGGTCGCGGCGGACGGCCTCCGCCACGGCCGCGGAAGCGGCGCCGGCGGCGAGCCGCTCCAGGTCCAGACCCGGCACGCCCCGCACCGCCGCCAGCGCCCGAGCGGGCGTGTCCGCCGGCTCCCCGAGCACGAAGACGCTCTCCCGCAGCCGGCGCAGCACCCGGTCGGCCACCGAAGCACCTTGCGCCTCGGCCGACTTGGCGAGGAGCGAGGACGGCCACGAACTCGCCGCCACCCGGCTCAGCCGGAACGGCCGGGGCGCGTGCGTGTGACCGCTGATGTCCTCGACGTGGCGGGCGTACCACGCGGTCTCCGCGGCCGCGTCGGGCGCGGGGTCGTCGTCGTGGTCGAAGAGGATGCCGTACACCCGGCGCCAGCCCACCCGGTCCCCGAGGGCGGCGCGGAGCCTGCGGAAGACCGGCTCCGACCCCCAGGCCCAGGGGCACATGGGGTCGGTGTACTCCACCACTTCGACCGGCGCGCGGCCGGCGGTCCGCGTCATACGGCTCCCGTCGGCTCCCTGCGCGCGCCGGCCGTCTCGGGCAGCAGCGCGGTGAGCGTCGTGGCGCCGAGCAGGGCGGCGGCGTCCGTCTCGATCCGGCGCCACACCCCAGGCAGCGCGGCGGCGGGGTCGGGGTAGTCGAGGCCGGCGAGCGACGCGCCGCGCAGGGTGAGCAACTCGCCGTCCACGGCGCGCACGACGTCCAGGAGCGTGATCGCGTCGGCGGGCCGGCCGAGCCAGTACCCGCCCTCGCAGCCCCGCTGGCTGCGCACCAGACCGGCCCGGCGCAACTCGCCCACCACGGACTTCAGGAAGCGGAACGGGATCCCCTGCGAGGAGGCGATGGCCTCGCAGGTCAGGGGGCGGGCGGGTTCGCGGGCCAGCTCCAGCAGGGCCCGCGCGGCGTAGTCCGCCTTCGCGGAGATATGCATGCGCTCATGATGCCCGACCGGCCGGCCGCCGCCAGGGCCGTTGCCCGCTCCCGGCCTACGTTGCGGGAACATTGCCGCAGGTGAAGGGCAATGGACACCCCTTGACATCTTTTTCCGGGCGGCTCTAGCGTCCGATCCATGAGCGACCCGCTGACCACTCCCGGCGAAGGCTTCCACCCCCATCTCGGCGATGCCGCCGACGCGCCGAAAGCCTCCCTGCGCACCCGGCTTCACCACATCCGCGGCGACGCGCTCGACGACGGCACCGCCCAGACCGAGGGCATGCGCAGGTTCGCCGCGGTCAGCGGCAGGACGACCGGGTCGGAGAAGCTGTGGATGGGCCAGACCCACGTCGCCCCCGCCACGTCCTCCTCCGACCACCACCACGGCGAGTCCGAGACCGCCATCTACGTGGTCAGCGGCCACCCGGAGTTCGTCTTCCTCGACGACTCGGGAGCGCAGCCGGAGGAGGTGCGGCTGCGCACCGCGCCGGGCGACTACATCTTCGTCCCGCCGTTCGTCCCGCACCGCGAGGAGAACCCGGATCCGGCCAACGAGGCCGTGGTCGTCATCGCCCGCAGCACGCAGGAGGCGATCGTGGTGAACCTCCCGCGGCTGTACGCCCTGGGGCGCGAGGACGGCTGACCGCGGCCGCGGGCCGCACACGTCGTTCATGGTTTCGACGACCGCTGCACATCCGGCCTTCCCGGACGCGCCATCACCGTGACTCGCACCGTTTAACAAAGCTTTGCAGACTCCATAGCGTCCCTTGAGTGTTCACGTGCTGCAAGCGGGAGCTGAATTGAGCCACGGCCACACCCACGCCCCGGGTCACGACCACCATCACCACCACCACGGCAGCGACGACGCCACGTCCCTGCCGCCCGCCCTCGACATGTCGGTGCCCGACACCGAGTTGACGCCCAGCCAGTTGTCGCGGCGCTCCATGCTCCGCCGCACCGGCCTGCTGGGCGCCGGCCTGGCGGCCGGCAGCGTGCTCACCGGCGCCGGCCAGGCGGCCGCGGCGGCCGACGCCCAGGGCTCCTCGTCGCAGGGGTCCTCCTCCCAGGGGTCGTCCTCCCAGGGGTCCCGCGCGGGCGGCTACCTCTGGCTCGCGGGCGACCACCACATCCACACCCAGCACAGCTCCGACGCCAAGTACCGCGTCATCGACCACGTCCGCCAGGCCAACGCACACGGTCTGGACTGGATGGTGATCACCGACCACGGCAGCGAGACGCACGCCAAGATCGGTGTGGAGAAGGTCAACCCCGACATCGTCGACGCCCGCGACAAGATCGGCGACACGCTGGTCTTCCAGGGCCTGGAATGGAACATCCCCGCCGCCGAGCACGGCACCGTCTTCGTCCACCCGGGCAAGAACGAGGTCGCCGTGCTCAAGGAGTTCGAGAACTCCTTCGACGGCTCGGTGAAGCAGGCCGGCGGCAACACCCCGGCCAACGAGGCGCTGGCCATCGCCGGCCTCAACTTCCTCGCCGACCAGGTGCGCCGCCGCAACGTCAAGGACGCGCTCTTCCTGGCCAACCACCCGGCCCGCAAGGGCATCGACTCCCCGCACGAGATCCGCGGCTGGCGCGACGCCCAGCCCGGGATCGCGGTCGGCATGGAGGGCGCCCCGGGCCACCAGGCCGCCGGCATGCCCGCGCCGAACGGCCCCGGAGAGGGCCGCGGTTACTACGACGGCAGCCCCAGCGCCGACTCGTTCCCCGGCTACCCGCTGGAGAGCTACCGCACCTGGGGCGGCTTCGACTGGATGACCGCCACCGTCGGCGGCCTGTGGGACAGCCTGCTCGCCGAGGGCAAGCCCTGGTGGATCACCGCCAACTCCGACTCCCACAACGTCTACGCCGACACCTCCGTGCGCGGCCCCAACGGCGACTTCAACGCCAACGGCCGCTACGCGGACCCGGTCTACGGCGGTGGGCTGAACCTCAAGGACGGCGACTTCTGGCCGGGGCAGTACTCCCGCACCCACGTCGGCGCCTCGTCCTTCGCCTACCAGGCGGTCATGGACGGCATCCGGGCCGGCCGCGTCTGGGTCGACCACGGCGGGCTGATCAGCGGGCTCGACGCCCAGGTCCGCTCCGGGTCCAAGGCCGTCACGCTCGGCGGCTCGCTGCTGGTGCGCCGCGGCAGCCAGGTCGACCTGGTCATCTCGATCAGCCTGGCCAACGGCCCCAACTGGTCGCAGTTCGTGCCGAAGCTGGCCCGGGTGGACGTCATCCAGGGCGCCGTCACCGGCCGGGTCTCCGACAAGGACGCCTTCGCCACCCCGGACACCAAGGTCGTGAAGTCCTTCGAGGTGAACAAGTCGACCGGTTCCGTCCGGCTGACGTACTCCCTCGGCCGGGTGGACACGCCGCTCTACGTGCGGCTGCGCGGCACCGACGGCAACCGCTCCGCCGTCGGCCTGAACGGTCCCGCGGTGGACCCGGCGGGCCCGGCCATCGACGTCGTCGGCGACGCCGACCCGTGGAAGGACCTGTGGTTCTACTCCAACCCGATGTGGGTCCTGCCCGCATGACGGCAGCCCATCACGTGACCGGCGTCCACTCCGTCATCGGGGTGGACGCCGGCACGGCGAGCCTGCGCGAGGCCGACCACCTGGTGCACCGCCTCGCGGACGCCCTCGCGCTCCCCGACGGCACCACGGCCTGCACCCATCTGATCCGCACCGCGGAACGGCGCGGGACGACCGTCTCGTTCGCCCTGCCCGACGCGGGAGCGGCGACGGCGGCCTGGCAGCGCCTGACCGAACTCGCCCGCACGGAGGCGGACTTCGGCGCCGTTCTCGGCGGCCTGACGCACGGCTCGGCCGCGTCGGCCGGCACGGCGGCACCGGGCGCCGCGGAACACGCCCGCCGCAGCGGCGGGCGGGCCGTGCTCTACCCCGGCGCGGACCGTCTCACCGGCACCGTCGTCCTGGCGG
>Ga0123353_10002578_pt1 | contig 22536 bp, 23 predicted proteins | sample TergutLab28metaG_3_FD_92763 | JGI IMG/M metagenome (GOLD analysis project Ga0123353, IMG submission 92763) | Labiotermes labralis P3 segment gut microbial communities from Petit-Saut dam, French Guiana - Lab288 P3 | ecosystem: Host-associated > Arthropoda: Insects > Digestive system > Gut ... | reverse complement strand
TCAAGCATCGCATTGCGTTGGACATGTTCCGCGACGCGCACCTACCGATACGCCGACGAGCCATACAACTCCTGCACGATGTCAGAAATAGATTAGATCAACCAAGTTGATGCTACACTGTCTATTGTACACGATTATTTGGTTTTGGGAAGTCACTCTCACCCCCTTCTCTGATTCTCTGAAAATTCTGTGAAAATCCATGTGTCCTATTGACTCTCTGTGGCAATCGCTCATAATCTGCGTAAGCCATTGACGTGGAATGGTTTGCGACTTTTACAAAAAGGAGAACAGAAAATGATAGCAGTAAAGTGGTGGGATCATACACGACCGTTTCCCGAAAGTCAGAAAACCGGAAGCACAGAAATGGACAAAATACGTGAGGAGTTGACGAAAACGCATGCAAAAAGTGTAGCATAGTGTCTGATTCCTCACAAGAGAATCGTGATCAATTCAAAAAGGATTCATCCATAGTATTCCTCTGAGGAGGGCAATGTAACGGAATACGGTTTTCGCCGGTTATTGCTTTTTTTGTTTCGGAAGTTATCCTTTAGGAACGATGTTTGATTTGTTCCGGTTACGACATTCGGATCAATGGACGGTTGCCCTCATGTTGGTAGCCTCCGCCGGGTTGGTCTGTTGGCACTCGACAACAGAGAAACAGGAAACGTTTGAACCCAAACAGTACCGATTCCGTGTCGATCTGAATACGGCAACACACGGAGAACTGCAAACCCTGCCCGGCATCGGACCGACGCTTGCCGGAGGGATTATTCGTTATCGGGATCAGCACGTCCCGATTCGAGATTTCGACGAGATCATGAATGTCAGGGGTATCGGTGTCAAAAAAAGTGGGGCAATCAAACAGTACTTCACCGATTAGATTTACCAAATAGAGGGAGAGCGAACAATGGACGGCGGGACAATCGTAGGACTTATCATTGCGATTCTTATGGTCATTGCGCACCTCGTCAAAAGTGTTAAGGAGGGTCTGGAAGCCCGCTCCGGGCAAGCCAGCCAGCCGATGTCGGAAGCGATGGACGACGAACTGGTTCTTATCACGCAGCCGAAGATGAGCAAATCCAAGGGGAACAAGCAACGACAGTCTGAGCGGCAATCCCCCAAAAAAGTTCGGAGCCTCTTGGGCGATTCTCTGTCCGAGTCGCCCCAAAAACAAGCCCCAAAACAAGCATTGACGAAAAAGTTGTCCCCCCAAGGAGAAGGGGAGCGTTTCGTAGCCGATCCCGGTACGTTGGATACAACGCGGATAGTCGCACCGACCTTTGATCACACGGTGAAGCCGGAACTGGAAAGCATCACGGGAATTTACGAACAGGAAGCCACGTCGATGGGGCGAGGATCGGCACCAGCGGTGACGTTGAACATTGCCGATTGGTTGGCAAAACCGGAGGGCATCTGCCAGGCGGTCATCCTTGCTGAGATTTTGAACCGCCCAACATGGGAGGAAACGTTTACCCACCATCCCTTCATCTCTGACAATTTTCCCCTGTCCGTAGGGAAACTCTCGTAAAAAAAGTTAAAATTGTTATTCACTTCCCTTTATGATTGTTTCCCGATTGGTTTGCTCCAATTCCTCTTTCAAGTCCTTCGGTACTTTCACAAAACGGCGATCATAAGTCGTCAAACCACTACACTCCGATTCGACATCCACCAACTGATGGAAAAATGCTCCGGCAAGTCCCTCTGTCCGAATCAGTTGACGTAATTCTTCGTGCATCTGTTTATACCGCTTGACAAAACTGTCCGAATCCGAGGCGTGTTGATGTCCCCAAGGGTCATGAGTCCAAAGATGCTCCGGCTCAGGGATCAACGTTACACCGCCAAATAAACCAATGACTACTGCCCGGTTTTTGTCCATTTCCTTTTTATCTATCCCCGGATTTTCCGGACTCGGAAATTTCAAGTTATGCGACGCATAGATGTCTCCCCATCCTGTGTCCGTCCAGCCGCTTGTGGCATTGACAAGCCGAGTTCGATCAAGGTGCCGCACCAAATCAACGTATTCGGCAACGTTGTGCTGTCCTGCTCCCTCATTAAAAATTGTCCATGCTACAATGGAGGGATGATGCGACCGGGACTGAATCATCCGTTGCAATTCAGTCCGAAACTGCTGTTGTGCGGCGGGTGACCTATTGTCGCCGCTCGGCATGTCCTGCCAAACGAGAATTCCCACTCGATCACACCAAGAATACCAACGTTCCGGCTCTATTTTTTGGTACTTTCGGATTACGTTAAATCCCATCGCTTTGGCAACCTGAATATCCATGAGGTGCGCCCTATCCGAGGGAGTGGTGTAAAGCCCGTCGGGCCAGTATCCCTGTTCAATCACGCCCATCTGAAATAACCGCTTGCCGTTCAAGTGGATTACCGGAAAACCGTCTCCCTCTTTCACGGTTTCAATTTTTCGAAACGCAGCATAACTGCCAACTTTATCGGTAATGGTTCCTCTATAAAGCACGTGGACCCGGAGGGAATACAGATAGGGCGAATCAGGCGACCATGTTTTTATTTCGGATTTTTTGAACCGCATCAGGAGTGGACCTTCGCAACCACCGTGGACTTCCGCCACAGTTTTGTCTTCGTCAAATACTTCCACTGAAACCGTCAAATCTTTGTGAGTGATATTGACTGTTGGTATGACTGTAACAAGACCTGTATCGTAATCGACTTGTATTTGGAGCGATTTAATGTGATACTGCGGAACGGGTTCCAACCAAACCGTCTGCCAAATACCGGTCGAGGCAGTGTACTTGACCCCCGATGGAACGGTGGACTGTTTTCCTCGCGGTTGTTCCCCCCATTGTGTCGGATCAAAAACATGGACGACGATTTCGTTCGGTTCGTTACGGTGAATATGGGAGGTAATATCGAAGGAAAAAGGATCATAACCGCCACGGTGGGTGCCGACATGCTGTCCGTTGATAAAAACGGCGGCTTCCCAATCAACTGCTCCAAAGTGCAGCAAAATATGGTTTTCCCCTGCCCAGTCCGGCGGAATGGTAAATGTCCGACGATAAGTGCACCGCTCCGTGCGCTGGGTAACTCCCGAAAGAATCGACTCGACAGGAAAGGGAACGAGGATTCGGTGGGTGTAGCCCCCATCGGGCACGGCTTCCTGCCTTTCACTACTGTCTTTCCAATCCCAGTAGCCATTGAGACTGAGCCATTCTGAGCGGTAGAGTGTCGGTCTCGGATATTCAGGATGAACGTTGCTCGGTGAAATCTCCGCCCCCCAAGTGGTGAGTAAGGGTGTACCTTGGACGGCGTGTTCGGAGGGCAAAATCCGCCCCTCCTCGCCGGGGGACATGGGCTGACTCAACGATTGCGCAGCGGCGGCTAACCCGAAAGCGCAAAACAAAAATAGCGGAAAAATGCGCTGTATGTACACGGAAATTCTCGGAGCATGATCTCCCATAGCACCGGCGGTATGGTAACGATTTAGCAAAAGTGAGTCAAACCCAAAAAAGTTGGGGATGCCAATAGATTAACCGTGGGCGGAGGCAGACTGCACTTTTTCGCGGAAACGTTTTCACGTCGAAGACACGCCCTTGTTTTATCCCAAAAATGACCGATAATGCTCACGTTCCCTAACAAAAAAGATACAATGCCGAAGTTTACCCGACGCGATTTGCTGTTGACAGGTGGTGTTACGACACTCACGTCCCCTTTGACAGAAATAATGTCCGGTTCGGTTTATGCCCAGGAAAAACCGACTAAAAAGCCGTTTCGATCATGCCTCAATTTTGGAACGCTCATTGGTTTCAATCTCTCCTTCGAGGAGGAAATCGACGTTGCCGCTAAAGCCGGTTTCCGAAGTATCGAACCGTGGCCCAGCAAAATCGAACAATTCCTCGAAAAGGGGGGCAAACTTTCCGATGCCCGGAAACGCATCAACGACCACGGATTGATCGTGGAAAACCTTTGTACCTTTTATCCGTGGATGGTTGATGACGATTCCATGCGTACTAATGGGATCGAACAGATGAAGAACAATATGGATTGGGCGGTCCAACTTGGTACAGACCGCATTGCGGCGACTTCCATTGGGGCAACAGAAGTCCGGCTCGACGATTTCCGCGTTCTCGGCGACCGGTATCGAACGCTTTTGGAGATCGGCGACACGATCGGCGTTTGGCCCCTGCTCGAAATTTGGGGAAGGGTTAAAACGTTGAATTCGCTTGCCGACTGCTTGGCGGTGGCTGCTTGGGCAGGACATCCGCAGGCAATGCTCCTGCTGGACGTTTTTCATCTTTATCGCGGCGGCAGTCCGATAGAGGGACTTTCCCTAGTGAACGGCAAAAAAATTCACACGTTCCATGTTCACGATTATCCGGCGGATCCACCGCGCGACAAAATTGAAGATAACCATCGAGTGTATTGTGGCGACGGAGTTGCGCCACTGACAACGATCTTTCGGACACTCCGCTCTATCGGTTTTGAAGGTAGCCTATCTTTTGAAGTGTTCAATCAAACGTACTGGGCAACGAACGATCCGCTCCTCGTGGTCAAAACCGGACTTGAAAAACTGGAATCGGTTATCTCGGCGAGTGAACTGTGATGCCAAGTGAAAACAATTCGCCATCAATTCTTTGTGCCGGTGGGGTCATATTGTTACATTTTGTTAATTTAGGCGAATTTTAACGGTTTTTCCGTCCATAACGCTCTCCGTCAAGGTTGTACCGATTGTATGACGAAAACCTCTTTAAGCAGTCGTTACGACTGTGCGGATTGTAACGAAAATGCCCATTTTCACGTTATTATCACTCGAAATGAGAACGTCCCCTATCATAACATTCCTCGTCATTCTCGTCAGTTGCTGTTTTTGGGCACTTTGCCCTGGTTTTGCCGCAGAATCCCGGTCAAACTGGGCTACCGAAGCCTATCAGAAAAACTGCGAATCCGTGATCTTCATCCAAGGCGATAAAGTTGAGGAACGACGCGGTGGAGCCGCCGACTCCGAACGTACCTTCAACGGCATGGGAAGCGGTGCCGTCATCGACGAGCGAGGCTACATCATCACGAACCTCCACGTTGTCAAGGATATTCGTAGAATTCAAGTAAAAACCTACGACCAAAAAGACTATATTGCCACCCTCGTTGCCAAAGACACCGATACCGACTTGGCAATCATCAAAATCAATGTCCGGTCGCCGCTCCGACCGATTGTTTTTGGACGCTCCAACGACATATTGCCCGGTGAAGCCTGTTTGGCAATCGGGAATCCCTACGGTTATGTTTTTTCACTCACGGATGGACGAATCAGTGCGGTCAATCGAGAAGTTGGTGTCAACGACTCGCCGCTGGTCTATCGCGGTGCCATTCAGACAAATACAGCAATTAACCCCGGTAATTCCGGCGGTCCTTTGATTAACGTTAACGGCGAAATGATCGGCATCAACGTTGCCATCAGGCAGGGAGCAACGGGCATCGCTTTTGCATCGCCGGTCGATCAGGTTGTTGAAGTTGCCGCCAAACTGATGGGAGAACTCGTCGATCAGCAGATTTCCCATGGTCTCACGGTCTCACAGAATGAACCGAAGGACTACAGTACCATCAAGCGGTTTATTGTAAAGGTCGAGTCCGTCGAGAGCAATAGTCCGGCGGCTCAGGCGGGAATCCGAAAGGGGGACATGCTCACCGGAATCGGCAAATATACGATAAGGAACACACTTGATTTCTACCGGGCATTGCTGGATTTGCAAACAAACGATGAAATTGCTTTTAGCGTCTTTCGGAACAACGAAGTACAGGATGTCGCCGTTGCAGTGGGAGCACCGAAGAACGGAGCGTTTGCACGACGGAATACTACGACACAACCTGTTGCCGCTACCGCCTCCACTGCCTCTAAAACTGCAAGCAATACCAATCCCGTATCGTCCACTACTCAGCGGGACAAGGAAGTCTGGGAAAAAGTGGGGATTCAATATGCACCGATACCGATTCAAGAATTCAAAACAGCATTCCAGGATTATCAGGGTAAGTTTGACGGCGGAGTCGTTGTGAAGTCTGTTCGGAATGGTAGTCCTGCGGAGCGAGGAAGAGTCGCCGTGGGAGACGTGATCGTTGGAATCGGCGAATGGGAAACGGCTTCCGCAAACGATGTGCGATATGTCGCACAAGAGTGGTCAAAATTACAGACGGAAAATGAAAACCTTCACATGGACGTGATCCGGGACAGCGTACATTACCGAACTGATATTCCGTTGAGGTAAAACATGGGGAGTTCAAATCTGGTCAACAAGATTGATCAGGTTACTCATATCATCTGTCGGAGGCGGGTCATAACCGGCAATAATGCGGTCTTCATAGAGCGGAAACATAATGGCTTTACTCGGACAGACTCGACTGCATGCCGGACAACCATCGCGGCACGCATCGGGCTGATCCACCAAAGGTCGGGAATCCGTTCCGATGGTATAAACACCGAAGAGACAATAATTGACACATTCCAAGCAGGCGGAGCACTTGGAGTCGTCAATGAGGGGATACCATCGTGCCGTCGGATTTTCATCAAGCCGCTCGATTTGACCACCGGCAATACCGCCGTCGGGAATCTGGACGGTATCTGTCGTTTCAAACACATCGGCGTAGGGAATCCGTAAAAAGGTCAACAGGCTTTTTACCGAACGTTGGGAGAGCGGTACAAGATAATATGCCGGTGGTGAGAGCGAATGCAAACGTTCAATGACCGGACTGTCAACAGGAAAATCGTATACCAGGGGAATATCCAGAACCGACACGTTAAATTTAGCCGCCAACAGTGTGGCGGTCTCGGTGTCGTCTGCTGTCTCTGGTCGGTGTCGTGAAATGACAAGAGTGGTTCCCATTTTTTTCCTAATTCATTTAGCCGGTATTCCATCGACTTCCCGTCATTATACCGTAAAGGGGATCAAAATGGAGAGTGTAGCATCATATGTGTTATTTTATCCTGCTCTTGCGTAGTGTAGGCATTGGATGATTTTGTGACGTTTTGGCAATCGTGCGTCCCGAATTTCACGGATCGATTCGGTTAACTGTGCCAGTGTTTCTGGTTGTGTTGACATGATTCTGCTACTCTCTTTCATTTGGTTGCTCCACGCCGAAAAGCGGCGGGAAAATACTATTTGTCGGCGGAGTCCGCCGATTTCTCGGTTACTCTATTCAGTCGCTCCTGTACCGCCCGTCTCTTGCGGTCAAAGGCGATGGTTTCCTGCCTAAATTGTTTTTCTGCTTCTTGCATGGCACGTTCTGTAACTTGCGACAGCATCTCTTGCCTTTTTACGTCAGACATGTTGCGCCTTGCCTCTTTCCGTTTTCGGATAAGTTCTGGGTCATTAAGTACAGCAGGGTCAACAACCGACTGCGTCATGTTTTCTTTTGGCATCGTTATCATGTTACGCCTCCTCTATTTCTGGGTTATCGCTTTCGTCTTCGTCACTCCACTGCAAAGTAGCAACAGATCGTGTTTCGGCAAACCGTGATAACCGGGTTACGGTTAAGTGCTTTTCATACACAGAATAACCTTTTTCGTAATGAGTCTCCGCTATGAAACGGTCTTCCGTTACAAATTCAGTCTCTTGCGAAGCCGGATCGACTACTTCGTAAAATATGTCGAATTGTGAATCCATTTTTGTCCTCTCTTTGTCAGGGTTAATAGTGTACACTACGATACCGTATCGAATAGCCCCCGCGAAGGCAGGGGTCTAGAAAAACAGTGTTCATATCGCTCGTCTCGATTCCCGCCTGCGCGGGAATGACGATGTTTTTGGACAAGGGAAAAACACATCCCCTGACACATTCAATTACAACTCCAAAATGTCTCCATTCGTCAATTCTCGGAAAATGATTTCGCCGGTGAGGCGACTACGGAGTTTGAGTTTAAGCGTTCTTGGAGTGTCTCCACCGCCGTTCTCGAACAACTTGGTGAAATCACCCAACTCTGTCGTCTTTTTACCTTTGAAAACAGTCAGGAACTCCGCGAGCACATCGGATTGAAGTACGGGTTCATCCGTGTCCAATAATTGTATCCGCAGTGCTGTGGAATCTCCGTTGTGGTCGCCGTTGTTACTAATGCGAAACTCAATTGATTTCCATGTTCCGGGTGGCACCCACTTATTCCACGTCCCAACTCTACAACCTGACCGATTGATCACATCTTTCGTATAGAGATTTCCCAGCACTAATTTTACCCCCATGTTACTTTCGGCGGTGACCTCAAGTGCGACACCATTCGAAGTAGCCCGCGCACAAACAGACGCATCAATCAAAATGCCATTGACAAACTTCACCGCATTATTGGGTTGCCAATGGACAATGACCGCACTGTTTTCGTCCGCCAATGGATGGGTCAAAAGCCAATTTCCCCGATCATCAACAGGAATCGCCGGATCCAACGCGAAAGTGGTGAAATTCTGTTGCCATAATTCTTCTTGTTTGTCCGAGGAAGTATGATTGGAAATAAATCCCAAACCGTCGGCGGAACCGCTACCATAAGCGAACCCCAACGAGGTCGCATAGACTTTGTGCGACGAGTTGAGAACAGTCATGTTGTCCGGCGCGTCGACCGATGCTTTCCGATCACGAAGACCGCCGACCTTCCATGTCCCCGTTTTGCTTGAATCTGGGAAAATTGCCTGTGCATCCAACTTGCCTGCCGGGGCAACATAATCGTTTGCCAATGTAGCGATGTTTTTCCCCTTGATTTCGAAAAGCGGTGTCAATTCTCCCGATGCTTTGGGACCATATCGCGCTGCCAATACCTCATGCAATGCACTCTTTCGAGGCATATAAAAGAGTTCGTCGTCCATCAGTCTCACAGGAGAAGCATCTTTGAGGTCTGGTATTTTGAAATAAATATCAAGACCTGAAGGATCGACAAATTCAGTAAACACTACATCGACTTGTTCACCAGTTCGTTCCTGATTCGTCCAGGCACGAGCGGTAACATTCTGTCCTTGTGGTCGGATTGTCTGATCAAGTTTAACATCGCCGATACTTGCCGGATCAATCACCAGATCACGTACCTTCGCCACCTTGTCGAGCAGATGAGAATTCAATTCTTCGCCGATGCAAAAGATGACCGGTCCACGAAGCAATGCAACGCGACCTGCTTGCGTGTCCCTACCCCGGATCAATCGCCAATCCATGGGCATAGAAAGATGTAAACGATCACCGGACCTCCAGGTTCGGTTAATATCGACATAACCGCGCTGTAATTTTGTCGGTTCAATGTCGAAAACCTCCTCGACACTTCCCGATTTGTCGGTCAAGGTTGCTGTCATTGTTTCGCACCATGCCGGCGCACGAAACCGAAACGCAAACGGTATCGGTTGCTCGCTGTCAAAGGCTATGTCAACTTCACCGCTACTTGGATAGTCGGTCGAAACCGCAATTTCCACTTTTTTTCCGTTGATGTCGAATGATTTTTTGGAATCGGTGAAGAGATTCAAGGCGATTCCACCTTCGTTTGTCCTATAGAAGACTTTCTGTGGAATTTCGGCGACTGCCCGACGAAAATTACCATTACAACAGAAAGTATCGCCCGTCTGGAACACCCTTTTTCCGGTGAACGGAGTGAAATAACAGATTTGCCTGCCGTTGGGAGACTGAGCGGCAAACAGTGCATTATAGATGGTCCTTTCCATGAGATGTCCAATCCGCATATCACCGTCGAGCCGCATGAGACTGTCGAACTTGCGGAGTAAATAGGCAGTTACACATGATTCTTCAACCATCCCTTCGCCATCTTGGTTGTATGTGAAGAACTCTCCTTGCGAACTTGAACCGGTGATTAACATCGCACCATGTGCCTCTTCAAGCATTTCCTGTAACATCCAATAACTTTTCTTGAGCATTTCGTCGTTACCGTTGTATCTGTATCGTTCCAGTTCGGGATAAAGGTGCGAAAGCATCACGTAAAGATGAAACGGTGTGTACGGTGTTTTTTTGACCCACTCATCAAAGGGTTCATAACACCAATGTAGTTCGTATTGAAGGTTTTGAGCATAATCCCAGTATTTTTCGTCAGCGGTTACTTGCCAGAGTTCGACGAACGCTTCACAGATTCCGGCAATCGAAATACCCGGTTCGATGTAATAGATTCCATCTTCATTTTTGGGAAACGACTTTCGTATGTAGTCAGCCATGATTTTGGCATCTTCAAGTGACTGCTGATTCCCAGTGGCACGGTAATGTCTAACCAGTGCCAACAAGATATATTCCTGTTCATGGAGAATCCAGTTGATGTGATCCTGCTTGTTATTGGGCTCAACGGTCCAAAATCCGAGATAACCACTCGGATCGCGTGTTTTGCGTAGTTCGTCAATGAGATACTGCGTCCGGGCGGCGACACTGGGATTACCGGAATAGGCGGTGAACAGACTGCCGGCATCTATCAATTTACCGATCCCGAAGTACACAGCCTGAATGTCACCCCGATCTGTCCGAAAACGGAAGCGGTCCAGCCAATGCGCATCGACATCAACGACCATGTAGTTCCTGTAAATCAGGTCGTTGATACGTCTGTTAAACTCCCCACCTAGTTCTTGACTGTTAAGAGTAACACGGTGTAAGGCATCCTTGATTTTCGGAATCGCTAGGTTTTTCTCTTGCGAGAAAACAGTTCCTCCAGTTGTCAACATAACAACCGTAAGGAATAATCGAACAAGTGTCTTCATGGCAATTTTCCTCATTAGTTTGGATTGGTGTGAGTTAACGACCATCAGATTTTACCGCTTGGAAAAAAAAATACAACTTCCGATAATTGCATCTTGCGTGCATCTGACAACGATGTATTTTGGAGTATCATGTAGTTGGAGTATCAAGTATAATGTTGGTGTCGATTTTAATTACATAGGTCGACTCCAACCGTTGAGTAAATGTCTGACGGGGGCGAGGATACAGTCTCCATTTTTCTGATTTTTACTCTGTCCTCCAACATCCCCAGTAACCCCTTAATCAACTATGACCCATCGACGCAATTTTTTGAAAAGTATCACCCTTCTTGGTGCTGCGGTTGCCTTACCCACGCATCACCTCCTTGCGGAAGGCATTACGCCCCCCAAGCCGGTGGGGGATGGACTGTTTACCATTTCCTACATGCAGGAACTTCACCGGACACCTAAACCGCCGCGAACAATCACGATTCCCGATGTCGGTGAATACAAAGTGCTCAAAGGCGACTTCCACATGCATACGCTCTTTTCCGACGGACACGTCATGCCCCGAGACCGCGTGGCAGAAGCAGTGGAGAATGGACTCGATGTGATTTCTATTACGGATCATATCGAATACCATCCCTATTTTACAGGTGGTAAACTCAAATTAGCGGAGGATAATGACGACCACAATAGGTCGTATAACCTTGCCCAAGCGGATGCGGAGAAGAACAACCTGATTCTTGTTCGCGGGACGGAAATCACAAAGAGCGAGTGGCACTTCAATGCCATTTTCATACAGGATGTGAACACGATAGCCGCAGAAGTTACCGATTGGCAGAAAATGATCGCCGTCGCTGTCGAGCAGGGGGGCTTTGTCCATTGGAACCATCCTAGTTGGATCGATGGCACACCTGACACGCCTCCTTTTGGACTCAAGCGGGGAGAGCCGATGCGGTTCCACACCGAAATCGAAGAAGTCTGTGCCAGGGGACATCTGCACGGCATCGAAGTGTTCAATGGTGTGTCCTATTACCCGATTGTGCTGGACTGGTGCAACGAACGAGACCTTGCTCCGATAGCGAACTCAGACATTCATCCAAGCGAATGGAACGTGTACGGGCAACAAAATTTACGGCGACCGATGACGTTGGTTCTGGCAAAGGATCGGAGTCACGATTCGGTTCGTGAAGCGTTTTTTGCCAAGCGGACTGTCGGTTGGGCGGCGGACATGATCTTCGGCAGACCGGAGTGGGTCGAAAAATTGTTCCGCTCCTGCGTTGAGATCAAAAAAGAGATCAACGGCTTGTCGTTACGGAATACCAGCGATATTCCCTGTGTGATTGAAGTGGACGGCAGATCGTATCCACTAGCGACACTCGGAGCGACGACGAACCTCCCCGGTTCACCGAAACTGACCGTGAGCAATTGGTTTGTCGGTACGAACAAGCCCTTGGAAATTGCCGAATGATCTATAAAAAAACGGGGACAAATTGGTCGTTTTGTGACAGCAAAAGAAAAGGGTGATGGTACAAAGAACCTGCGCCCTTAGTAGCATGAAAGCCCCCAATCAACGCGCCCTTATTCCCACAACAGAAAGGGTATAAGGGCACGGTAGAGGGAAGAAAATTTGTGCTACTAAGGGCGCGTCTTCCTGCGTGAAAAATGTTTCCGTGAAAGAGGGCAAGTTGCCCCCGTTTACGGTATATCTGCCTAATTATCCCGAAAGACCGCCCACATGCCGGGGGATTCCTCCAGTTCAAGCGTGATCCCATAGTGCGAGGGAGGCAACTCCAATGCCGATTCCTGTTCGAGCAGTTCCCGAAAGAGTCCCGCAATGTATTTCGCCAATGACTCCGTGGTGGTGTTCCGAATCGGCAACGCCAACGTATCTCCCACCGGAAACATCCATTGGAGCGGCGGCATGGAAACATGAAGGGTGTCATCCCGTGTTTGAATAGTAATGTAAGGATGATCGCGGGGAAGCAAAATTTTATGCGACAACATCTCACAGATTTTTTTGAGTGCGTCAAAAGCAATCAGGAAATCGACAACGTATTCTCGGCTGTTGAGAGGACCGGTGACTTCTGCCTTGATCCGAAAATTGTGTCCATGCAGTGCCTCGACTTTTTCCGGTGTGCCGAAGGTAATAAAATGCGAAGCCGAAAAATGAAGGGCATCATGCTCAAACCGGATGGCATGTTTCATCAGGGTACACAAAACGCGAACCGAAGACTCCATGATTGTACCTTGAAACAAACATGTAAGCAAGGGGAAGGATTTGAATCACACGCAACCAAATGGGAGAGGGGACATGTTATTCGGTCTATTATTCGGTATATTATCGCCATCCATGACTCATCATTTTTTACAGAATCCAAAAGTCAAGCGGATCGTGCAACTGTTGCTGGACGGCGGAGCAAGCGATTGCCTATTCGTTGGCGGATGCGTGCGCGACCACTTTCTCGGCATCGCTACCAAGGATATTGACATTGAAGTCTATGGTCTTTCGTACAAGCAAATCCTCAAAATTTTGAAGCCGTACTTTCACGTCGGCTGGGTCGGACAAAGTTTTGGCACCGTAAAAGTCGATAACGAAATCGACTTGAGTCTTCCCCGAACCGAGTCGAAAACGGGCACGGGACACACCGGTTTTGACGTAGTTTCTGACCCATTTCTTGATCCAACTGTTGCCCTTTCACGTCGGGACTTTACGATCAATGCCATCGGCATCCGCATTGACGGCACGGTGATTGATCCCTTTGGCGGTCTTGATGATTTGAAAAACGGCATCCTTCGTGCTCCGACGGAAGCCTTTTGCGAAGACCCGTTGCGTGTGCTTCGGGGAATGCAGTTTGCCGCCCGATTCGGATTTGATATGGAGCCACGAACCATCGAACTGTGCCGACGTGTGTTGCCGGAGTTTGACACGTTGTCGGCAGAACGCATCTGGAATGAATGGGAAAAATGGGCAACCAAAGGACGCTTTCCCGGCAATGGATTGCAAGTATTATGCAATACCGGCTGGATCGCTCGGTTTCCCGAAATCGAATCATTGATTGACACGCCGCAGAATCCGAAGTACCATCCCGAGGGCGATGTTTTCGAGCATACCAAATCGACCTGCGACGTAGCAGTCCTGATTGCCGATGAACTTGAATTTTGTGATACGGAACGTACCATTTTGCTCTTTGCAGCACTGTGTCATGATTTCGGCAAACCGATTACGACGATCATCAATGCGAAGGGCAACTGGACATCGCCGGGGCATGCGTTAGAGGGAGTGCCAAGAGTTCAAGAGTTTTTGAAACGGCTCCATGTTCCGAATTTGATTATGGACCATGTACCCGTTTTGGTGAGAGAGCATTTGGCTCACAGGGCTGCTTCGCCCGATGAATTGCCGAGTTTTCAGGCAGTTCGCCGGCTGGCGGTACGGCTGGTGCCGTCGAATATCCGAATGTGGTCGGCATTGTGTCGGGCGGATGCACGCGGACATGGAACATTTGAGCCCCGGTATCAAATTTCGACTTGGGAAGAGGTCGCTACGAAGTTAGAGGTTCGTGAAAACAAACCGAAGCCTATTTTGCAAGGTCGGGACTTGCTCAAACTCGGTATGGAGCCAGGACAAGACATGGGCGAACTGCTTCGTCGTGCTTACGAAGCGCAACTGGACGGTGTCATTGGCAATCTGGAAGAGGCTCTCACTTGGGTGGAGGAGTCGGAATAGCAGAGCGCAGGCAACGTAGAGCAACGTTGCTGGCGTGCTCAGAGGGCGTATGGTCGATACTCGGCGGCACATTTTTCCGTTTCCCAAAACGAGACGGCACTCACGGGCAAACCGAGGTCTTTTGCTTTTTCGTAGATCAACTTGGCAAGATTCTCTGCCGTCGGTTCTTCGGGCAAAGTGAGCACTGCTTCGCCGTGTTCACGAAGAACATGGACGAGCGGATCGCTATATTTCAATATCAGGCGGTGGTCTAACGTCGTTTCAATCCATTCGGCGAGGGTATTTTTTATGTCAACAAAGTCCACCACCATTCCTTGCGGATTGAGTTGACTGTTTTCCAACTCAACTTTGACCGTTCCATTGTGTCCGTGGAGATTCGCACACTTTCCAGAGTGATTTAGCAAACGATGACCGTAACAAAATGTAAATTGCCGTGAAATTGTGAACATGTTATGCTGGACTTTCGCCGTTTTCAAAGTCGATGTGCAGATTACCGTTTCTCGTCGAAGTGGATGCTGAACCATTGCGGATCGTTCTGTTCTGTTTCCGATTGAAACAAAATCGAGTCCGAAGCGCGCTCAACGGCGGTGAACCCTTCCCGATCCTTCTCAAAGACCCAAACCTGTGAGGGGCGCAGACCATTGGCAACCGCCGGATGATGCGAAGTAACAAAAACCTGCTGGTCATTCGGGTGCGGCGTTTTCGTAAAACGGCTGAGCGTGTCCAACAATTTTCCCCGATGAATACGGTCTAAACCATTTTCCGGTTCTTCGAGGACGGTCAGTAGTTCCGAATCATCCTCTTCCATGAGTAACGTGTAGGTGAAAAGTCGAATCGTTGCCGCAGAAAGATGGGAGATGGGCACAGGTTCCTCCCGATCCCGCAACAGGAACGAGAGCAACGGTTTTTCGAGATCGGTATCGTCCACCAAAATCTTTTGAACATTCGGCAGGGCAACCGCAACACGGGAAAACAATGAGCCAAAATCATTTTTATAATGCTTGACCATGTGTCGGACAAGTCCCGACAAACTGACCCCGTGTTGGGTTTCATGACGGCGGGGAAGCGATTTGTCCAAACCGCGTGCCGGATCAGGAGTGAAATGACAGAGCGTCCAATTCTCAAACAGTGCTCGAAACGAAGCCAAGATGGGATACAGTGGATGGGATTCTAACGCCGCCAAGCCGAGACGATTATGGTCGGTAAATTCAATTTGCGTCAGTTCGGTATTGCTCAACCGTTCGTCGGGAGCAAGATAGCGGATCGTTTTTTCCGCACCGTTTTGTAAAAAAATAACCGGTAACGTTTCTTCTCCCCGTCGATAAGTAAGGACCTCGGACTCGATGTAGGGAACCCTATTTTTGGTTCGGTAAATACTGAGGGCATACGTCGCAATATCCGCTTCTCCCTTTTGCTGATACTGAAACCCGAAGGAGAGAGCTCCTTTGCCGCCCTGCGAATATAGGGCATCGAAGCCGCCCCGCTTGATGCAGGCAACTTCTACGCCATACCGGTAACAATCGGAAACGAACTCAAAAGCGTCGATAGCCGAACTTTTGCCTGTACCACTTGCTCCGGTGAAGAGCGTAACGGGACCGAGATCGTAGGGCTGGACACTTGTTTCGTCGTCTATGAAGACGAATTTCGCGTAGCATGATCCAAGACCTACTTGCCGGAGCGATTTGAAATTCTGTATCCAAAAACCTTTGAGCATAAAAAATGCTACGAATTGAGCATGCCACCAGTGCCGTTAGTATAGCCTGAACATGATAAAAAAACAACAGGAGCGGGCACAAGTACAATAGAGATGCACAATCCTTGGGGCAATCCGAATGAAAGTTCGGTTTCCCCATCATCTTCGCGAATGCGGGGGGATTAAAGCAAAAGTACCTATTCCATCGATTTTGAGTACAGGGTAGAATAGGTGTGTGTAGTGCTGAAAATCAGTTTAGTCTCGTGAAATACGACCATTTTCACGCTACACTCACAAAATACTACGATGACCACTGTTGCACTACCATTTGGCGCACTACTGCTCGGCATTGCGAGTCTTTTAATTGGGGCAGTGTTTTCCGGGACGGAGACGGCTTTCTACCGCGTCTCAAAGTTACGGCTAAAACTCGATGCCCTCGACGGAGATGTTACTGCCCAACGTTTTCTCTGGTTTGCGAACAATCCCGGCTTTTTCATCGCAACATTGCTCGTCGGAAACAATTTAGCCACCTATATCATTTCGCTGGCAATGGTGCTCTTCGTCGGTTGCCTCTTGCCGAATGCAACCGGAGTCTATGCCGAACTCGCCTCCACACTGATACTTACGCCGATTCTCTTCGTCTATGGCGAAATGTTTCCGAAATTTGTTAGCCTAAACGTTCCCCATAAAATGCTTCGACTCTACTCGCCCATTATCACCTTCTCCTGCTGGCTTTTTTTGCCGCTGACAGTGTTATTGTGGGGAATCAACAAAATTATAGCGGATATTTTAAGAACGTCAAACGAAACGATCACCATGTTGCTGGGGCGCAGAGAACTGTCGGGTATTCTCACCGAGGGGAAAGACACGGGGATTCTTTCGGACACCCAACACAGACTTGCCGAAGGAATTTTTAACTGTTCGGATCGCCTCATCAAAAATTATGCACTGCCGCAATCACAATTCCCCACGATCATAACGACGATGAAGCCGGAACGCGTATTGGACATCGCCCGACGGTCTCATCTTTTGGCTCTCCCCGTGTATGAACCGGATACTGTCCACGAAAGCCGGGGATTGCCCATTGGTTATGTTCGGGTCATCGACTTGGAAATGGCAGTGCGGCATCAGTTGGACGAACAGTCGCGGCAACTATCGCAGTTATTACAAACGGAGTTACCGATTCGCAGTACGGTCGAAATGTCTGCGGAACATTCCTTGCTAACGGGATTGCTAATATTACAAACGATGCGGAGTTCCTTTGGTTGCGTGATGGATGCACAACGCCGCTGTCTCGGTTTTGTCAGTGCCGACCAACTGCGTGATGTGTTGCTGGCACAAAAGCCGTAACTATGTGCCGTCAGCCGTTTCCCATCTCCCCCTTCACCGAATAACACCGCTCCGGCAGTATCGTCTTCGACACGAAAAGTTCCGCAAGTAACCCCAGCGCTATGAAGATTATGCCCACGAAAAACGTACCTACGAAAATACCCAGTGCAATGAAAACCAATCCAATCGTCCCCAAGAGGTGTTGCGGACGCTGACCGTAGCGAGTTAAAAACCAAACGGTCATGAGGTCTAAAAAGCCCTTGACGAATCGGGTGAAACCGTATTTGGATTGTCCAAACTGCCGAGAACGATGAGCAATGACCTTTTCGCCGACTTTGTACCCTTGCGCGGCAGCAAGTACCGGGATGAACCGATGCCGCTCGCCGTAAAGAGCAATTTTTTCCAGTGCCTCCCGGCGGTAACATTTCATACCGCAGTTGTGATCATGCAGTTTCACGCCGGTCATCCAACTGACCATACCATTGAATACGCGGGACGGAAAAACCTTGTGCCAAGGATCATGACGGCGTTGTTTCCAACCGCTGACGACATCGAGACCGGACTCTAACTGCCGGAGAAAGTCGGGAATCTCTTTCGGATCATCCTGCAAATCGGCATCAAGCGTAAGTATAATATCCCCTTTTGCAGCATGGAAACCGGCTTGCAGAGCCGCCGCTTTGCCAAAGTTCCGCCGAAATTGAATGCCGCGAACTCGGGAATCGCTCGCTGCGATTCTTTCGACAATCGACCAACTTTTATCGGTCGAACCGTCGTCAATGAAAACGACTTCGATGTCGTAACTATTTGCCTCGGCAACTTCGCAGATTTCTTTGTGAAGTTGTTCGAGACTTTCTTCTTCATTGTAGAGAGGAATAACGAGAGATATTGTCATCGCTTATTTTGTTGTTAAATAGCCCTAAACCGTCTCATCATGGGGTAGAGGATAGGAAGAGTCAACCCACACCTTCCATGACGCACACAATTTGATCCCATCTTTGAACGCCTCGCCAATGGGCAAGGGTGTTTTCGACGGTAGGTTTCCTCAACGGACCCCGGAGGATCTTTTCTGGCGGCGGGCCCAAGCCAGAGTCGCTTGGACTGTGTATATTTGCCCATATATCGAGCAGGTGGCACTTTATGATCGTTATATTATGTCACTGCAACAAGTTCGGTTACCTCCGCAATGGGATTATGGTGTCCCGATGGCGTTTGAAAGGGATACCCCCCTTGCCGTTACGGTGGTCAAAGGCAAGAATACGTTCAATTTTGACCTTAGATCTGACGGAACGTTTGAAATAACGAAATAGGGGATAGAGACGAAAGAGACACCCCCCACATGTCGGCACGGGACGGCGGTGCCAGAGTCGGCTTGCGTTTTCCGCTCGCTTGCACTATGATTGCGTCAATCATGATGTTCCGATTGATACTCATTACGTTTTTTCTGACCACCGCACTAACCGTTTGCACGGGGCAACCCGTGTCGTTTGTAGAACCGTCTGTCGAACCGAAGGGGACTCCGCCGCCGCTTTTTGAAGGTTGGCAAAAACCGAAATTGCTCCTCTTTTTCACCGGGTTTCTCGAGGGCTATATCGAACCATGCGGCTGTGCAGGCATCGACCAAATGAAGGGCGGACTGGGCAGACGCTACACTTGCCTTCTGCAACTCGAAAAGCAAGGCTGGGATGTCATGCCGATTGATGCCGGAAATCTCAACAAGGGCTTCGGGCAGCAAGAAGAGTTGAAATTCGGTTTTGTCATCGACGAAGCATACCGGTTGATGAAATACCAAGCCGCCGGTATCGGAAACCGCGAACTGCTCTTTCCCACCGATACGTTGATTAACTATTTCCTTGATGCGCCGGGCGTTCCCAAGCGATACACCTCGGCTAATGTTTCTCTCTTTGATTTTGACTCGGAGACCGTGATGCCCTACCGAATTCTCGAAAAGAACGGCATTAAAATCGGAGTCGTGTCCGTTTTGGGTGATTCGCAACTCAAAGAACTCAATAACGAGGAAATCATCACTGCTCCTGCGGCGAAAAAATTGCCGGAAATACTGCCAAAACTAGCGAAAGAAGAATGTGACCGGCATGTGTTGATCATTCATGGAACGACCAACGAAATCAACACATTACTCGAAAAATTTGCCGACAAATTTGATTTTATCTTACCGAGCAACACCCCGGCAGAACCGCCGCTCCAACCGAAAAGAATCGGTAAAACGATGATCATCGAAGTCGGTGAAAAAGGACGTTACGCTCTTGCGGTAGGACTATTCGACGATCCGGCAATACCGATTCGGTATGAGCGTGTTCCGTTGGATGTTCGGTACGATAATGCGCCCGTTATTATGGAGTTGATGGAGATATACCAAAATCAATTGAAGGATACTGGACTAGCAGGTTTAGGAATTCGCCCGATTCCACATCAGCGTCCGGGCAATTTTATGGGTTCGCCATCGTGTGCCGATTGCCATGAAACGGCAATTTCCGTCTGGCGTAAATCGAATCATTCCAAGGCGTGGCAATCGCTATCAGAAACGGCAAAGCCAGCGAGAGACTTTGATCCTGAATGTATTGCGTGTCATGTGGTTGGTTGGAATGCGGCGGAACAGTTGCCTTATAAGGGGGGCTTTTTGAACGAAAAAGAGACCCCGCGATTGGCTTCAGTCGGTTGCGAATCCTGTCATGGACCGGGCGAGGAGCACGTTCGTGCCGAGCAAGGGGCTGATCAAACGTTGCAGGAAAAACTGCGAAATGCAATCCGATTGTCGGTAGAAGTTGGTACGGCAAAGAAGCATTGTTTGACGTGTCATGACGGCGACAATTCGCCGCACTTCGATTTCGAGACTTATTGGAAAAAAATTGTTCACAAACCAAGTGACTGAGTGCCAAGCGGACGTGCTCCGGCTTTTTCGGACAGTGTCATTGGGCAAGAATACCCGCATCGCCAAAAGGCTTTTGCAAACAAGGGGTACGGGTGTCCATTCTAACACAAACCGGCGTAAATCGCATTTACCAACCGTTTGAGTCCACTCCCCGTCGCCGAAGAAATCAACCAGACATTGTTTCCTAATTGCTCAGCAAATTGTTTTTGGATTTCCTCCGCTTCCGGCAAATCCGCTTTCGTTATCACGACGTATTCCTTTCGTTCTCCCAATGTTGGGTCGAACGAAACCAACTCCCGGCGAATCGCTTGGTAGTTTTCCCAAGGTTCCGTACCATCCATCGGGGCGGGCTCGACAAGATGGATCAAAATCCCTGCCCGCTGAATGTGCCGCAAAAAATCATGTCCCAAACCGACTCCCCGGCTCGCCCCTTCAATCAAACCCGGTATGTCCGCCATCAAAAACGAACGATCCGAGTCCACATGTACTAAACCGAGATGCGGATGCTTCGTCGTGAAGGGATACGCTGCAATTTCCGGTCGCGCCGCCGAGAGGCAACTCAATAGAGTACTTTTGCCCGCATTGGGTTTTCCAACGAGTCCGACATCGGCAATCATTTTCAATTCGAGGCGAAGGTTTCGATGTTCGCCTGGCTCACCCGGATCGGCATGACGAGGTGCGCGGTTTGTAGCCGATTTGAATCGGGCATTGCCTTTGCCGCCTTTTCCACCACGGCACACGATCACTTCGTCTTTGTCGGCGGCGAGGTCTTTCAGAGGAAAATCGTAGTTTTTGTCGAAGATCATCGTACCGACGGGCATATCGATAATCAGATCGTCGGCACTTGCTCCATGTTTTTTCGCCCCCGAGCCGGGATTGCCGCTGGGGGCTTTCCAAAGATGATGTTGCGTAAGGTGAATGAGGCTATCGACATTGGTACTTGCACGAAAGATCACATCTCCGCCGTTTCCGCCATCTCCGCCGTCAGGACCGCCACGGGGAACGTACTTTTCACGACGGAAACTGACGCAACCATTCCCCCCTTTTCCTGCCTCGACTTCGATTTCTATTTCGTCAACAAACACATTTCATTGTACATTTTTGTTGTTTGAGGTCAACCCCGTTTCAGTTGGTAGCGGTGACCGACAAAAATTGGACAAGTGAATAAGGTGAAACTGTTTAACTTTTAACACCGATTTCATCAAGTCATTATGGTCAAAAAAAGTATCACTCATTCGGCAGTATTCAAAGCCAAAGTTGCCCACGCCGCACACCGGCACCGCCCTACACGGCATCGTCGACATGGCGATCCTTGGCATGTTCGAGAATTTCTTGTGTGCTTTTCGGATCAATTTTTGTACAGCAAGCAAGTAGGATTTCCTTCATCTCAGTCAAGTCGATTTTCCAATCTTTCGGTGAACCATCCGCTGGCGATACACCCAAAAATTCGTCCAAAAGCAAAATCAATCGTAACAGATGCCGGAAAATAATTCCTTCCTGTTTCTGCATCCCTTTGGATACGATGTACTTGTTGAAATCCCCTTTGAAGTCGAGCACAATTTCGCCTGCCGACCAAACCGGAAAAATTCGAATATCAACCTTGGAATATTCAAATTCGAAGAGGCGGCGCAACTTTTCGGCAAGCGGTATGACATACGTCCGCTCTTCCATCCAACCGGCAAAGTGTCGGCGTTGTTCCCGCTCCGCTTCCTCCTCTTCTTCGGTCTTCGGCACGAGTTCATCCACCGTTGCCAGTCCCATCGTGAGCAACATCTGATCGAGCCGCTCCGTCGCCAGCCGACCGTTGGGGAGAATCTCTTGCTTGGGGACGCGAACACTGGGACCAATGGACGGCGGCAATTCTAAAAGGCTCTCGAATATCTGCAACCGTTCCGCTCGGTCGGCAATGCCCAAGTGCTTGAGCAAAAAGAGAGCGTAGAGCGGATTCACACCGCGAAACTTCATCAAATCGCCAAGTCGCTCGGTCGGCTGAGCGAACTTGAAGACGGGGACAGAAGGAGAAGGATTACTCATCTCCTCATTATACTAAAAATGGGGAGAAGTGACTCCCATTTACGGCTATTTTTTTTCTGCAAAATTCCTATAATGGAACCCTCTTTGTCGCACTATGCCAATTACAAAAGAAAACATAATGCCCCAGAAAACGACCAAACCGGCAAAAAAATACCGCCTCGAAACACTCGCCATCCACGCGGGGCTGGAAATTGACCCGATCACCATGGCACGT
>Ga0123353_10002577_pt1 | contig 22542 bp, 21 predicted proteins | sample TergutLab28metaG_3_FD_92763 | JGI IMG/M metagenome (GOLD analysis project Ga0123353, IMG submission 92763) | Labiotermes labralis P3 segment gut microbial communities from Petit-Saut dam, French Guiana - Lab288 P3 | ecosystem: Host-associated > Arthropoda: Insects > Digestive system > Gut ... | reverse complement strand
GCAATGCCGTAGCCCATCTGGCGCGCCGCGATGGCCATCATGCGGCCCAGTTGGCCACCTCCAATAATGCCAATAACGGCAGGGGGAACAATGGGAAGGTTTGTTTTAGTCATTGAGCTTGCTGCTTTCTAGTACGGTGGCGGTCATGTCTTCACGGTATTTTTCAAGGGATGCTGCAACTTCAGGTCTCGAGGTGCTAATGATAGAGGCGGCAAGTAAGCCGGCATTTTTCGCACCAGCGCTGCCAATGGCGACCGTCGCCACAGGAATCCCCCCGGGCATCTGAGCAATCGACAGCAGGGAATCCATGCCAGACAGTGCTTTTGACTGCACAGGCACCCCCACGACCGGCAGCGTCGTCTTAGACGCAACCATGCCGGGCAAATGGGCCGCTCCGCCAGCTCCTGCAATAATCACCTGCAGGCCGCGGTCACGCGCGCTTGACGCGTACTCGAACATGCGGTCTGGCGTGCGGTGCGCTGACACCACTTCAGCCTCATAGGAAATCTCGAATTGTTCTAAAATGTTGATGGCTTCTTGCATCGTGGGCAAATCCGATGTGCTGCCCATAATCACGCCTACCAGCGGCGTGTCGGAAAGGGCGAAAAGTCGCTGCATTCCTCCTCCTTCAGTCAAGGAAACATTGTATCATTGCGAGGTTATTAGTAAGATAGTTAACGGCGATACATGAATAAAACATCGAAGCGGGGGAGTATGACCATTATGGAAAGTAGAACGCTTAAGATTCAAGTCAAAAGTGCGTCAAAGATGTTGCTTCTGGGTGGTGCGGCGAGCTTGACTTTGGTTGCGGCGGTTACCTGGTGGCTGATCGACACCGGCAACATTACGGGTGTTACGGGCGACTTTAGCTTTATTGCTGGTTTTGCGGCCATTGCAGCGATTTTCTTTTTGCTGTTGTGGGTTAATGCGAGCTTCGAGAATGTCTATTTTGGCGAAGATGAAGTCACCGCGCAGATGTGGCCCTTTTTTAAGAAGACGACTCCGCGTGCTTTGATTGATGGCATTACGATTGGCGAGCGCAGCAGCAGCTTTAAGATTTTTGCCAATGGTAAGCGCTTTGCCACCATGAACTTTTCCATCATTGATGTGACGCAAGAAGAGCTGATGGCTTTTTGTGAGATGCGCAACATCCCCGTCGATATCGAAGCTGATAAGTAAAAAAGAGCGGCATCGCCGCTCTTTTTTATCCTGAGCGACAGCGAAGGATCTTAAAAGCAGGGCAGTCGCCCTGCTTTTTTTGTACGCTCATCTTATGTTATTTTTTGCGCAGAAATCCTGTCCTAAGCAGGTTATGTTTATTTTAGGGTTATGAAAATTGACATAACCTGCGCTCATCTTATGTTGTTTTATGTTCTACAAAAAATAACATAAGATATATTATCCGACATTTATAAGAACTTGACCTTAGAATGTATCGACCGGGTTTACGTCAACACTAACCTTAATATCCCGACCTTTATTAACCGTCTTGAGTGCCGCCAGCACCGCTGGCCCTAAGGCTGCACCTTCAGGACCTTTGATCATGATGTGATATCGATAAGACTTTGATTTGAGCGCCAGCATGCATGGCGCAGGTCCCATGAGGATTGCTCCCATGGACTGCAATTCTTTTGAGCCTCTCAGAGCCTCTCTAAGGCCTTGCGAAAATTCCTTGACCTTAACTTCATTGATTCCGCTCATTACAACATTGCACAGAGCCGCATAAGGCGGATATTTGAAGCTGCGCCGCAAACTACGTTCACCCTGCAGCAGTATCTCACGGTCATGTGCCGCCACAGCCTGACAAGCTGGATTATCAGGACTATAGGTTTGTATGATGACACGACCCGCCAGATCGCCGCGTCCTGCACGTCCTGCGACTTGCTCTAATAACTGGTAGCCACGTTCGCTTGCGCGAAAGTCTGGCAGGTTCAGGGTTATGTCTGCATTAATGACGCCCACTAAGGTCACTTCAGGGAAATCATGTCCCTTCGCAACCATCTGTGTTCCTAATAAAACACCTGTTCGTATATTGGAAAACTGTTCTAGTAAGTCTGCGTGTGCTCCACGGGTGCTGGTGGTATCGGCATCCATGCGTATGAGCGGCCAATTGGGAAATTGCTGCCTAAACTCCTGCTCGATACGCTGGACGCCCTCCCCAAATTTTTTCAGATAAGGCGAGCCACATTCAGGGCACTGCGCCGGCACCGGCTTGATGCAATTGCACTGATGACAGCGCAGGTGATGCTGGGGCGCGTGATAGGTCAGCGAGGTCGAACAGTATTCGCAGCCCGGCACGTATCCGCAGTCGCGGCACAGCAAGAAATTCGCAAAACCGCGCCGGTTCAGCAGAAGTATCGCCTTTTCTTGACGCTCTTGAACCTGCATCAGTGCCGTTTTCAGCTCGCGTGAAAACATAGTTTTGTTGCCGTCTTTGAACTCGCGGCGCAGGTCAACGATGCTTACCTGTGGCAAGTCCTGCTGGTTCACGCGCTGTGGCAGCTGCAGCAGTTGGTAGCGACCTTCTTCTATTTGATGCAGTGCCTCCATGCTGGGCGTGGCTGATCCTAGCACCAGCGTCGCTTGAGCAAGCTCGCAGAGCCTTTGTGCGACGTCGCGAGCCTGGTAACGAGGTGAGTTGCTTTGTTTGTAAGAGCTGTCATGTTCTTCGTCGATGATGACAAGGCCCAGCTTCGAGAGTGGTGCAAAAAGGGCAGACCGGGCACCAACCACTACCCCGCACTCCCCTGTTCGGGCTTTTTCCCACTGGGTGTAGCGCTCACCATCAGTCATGCCAGAATGCAGTACGGCGACGTCGTCGCCAAAACGTGAGCGGATTCTGCCCACGGTTTGGGGCGTCAGAGAGATTTCTGGCACCAAGAGGATGGCAGTCCTCCCCTCTTTGCGCGCAGCCTCAATGGCTTGCAGGTAAACCTCGGTCTTGCCCGACCCCGTCACCCCTTCAAGCACAAACACCTCACCATTGTCACCCCGCACGTCCCGAGCGTAGTCGAGGGACCTTTGAGTCTCCCCCTCGCCCGCCAAGCTAGCAATAATCGCCTGCAATGCCTGCTCCTGCCCGTCAGTGAGCTGCTTCGGGCGCACATGCGGATCATTGAGCTGAGCGGCGTACTCATCGCTCTTACGTGGTCTGCGTGCAGGCATTTTCGCCTCGCCGGTTTCTTGATAGGCTGCAAGTGCCTTCTTGAGCCGTGTCGCAAGCCCTGTCGGTAAAAAGAGCTTCATGGCCTCAGACAGTGGAGCCGCATAGTAACGGGCAATCCAGCTAGCCAGAGGATAGGCCTGCTTTGTGAAAAAAGGACCCGGAATCCGCGCCAACACCAGCTTAAGCTTATCACCTCGCACGTCCCGAGCGCAGTCGAAGGACCTTTGAATCCCCCCATTGTCACCCCGCACTTGTCTTCGCCATCGCTGCGCTTCACTCTCAAAACTGATGCTCGCATCATTTTGCTCATTCCGCTTGCGTTGATGCGGGGTCTCGTCCTTGACCTTTTCTTCGGAACTTACAACAAAACCTAAGGCTTTCTGATTACCCAGTGGCACAATGACGGAGTCCCCAACCTGCAGCTCCATGCCATCGGGAACCGCATAGCTAAAAGGCGCATCAAGCGCCCTCGTCGCCAAGGCTATAACAACCTCAACTATCATCAGTCCAGCTGCTTGATAAAATCACTCAAGGAATCACAGACTGCAAAATCAAAGTCGACAGACGCACGCACGTCAGCTGCAGACAACAAATCCGGCACCATCACGGGCTCCATACCAGCAGCGTGTGCCGCAATCAAACCATTCTTTGAATCCTCAATAACGATGCACTGGTCTGGACGCACTCCCAAAAGCTCTGCGCATTTCAAAAAAATATCAGGCGCCGGCTTACCGTGCGCCACTTGGTCGCCTGCGACGACGACATCAAAATACTCACGAATGCCATTGACCTGCAAGGCGGCTTCAACGTCATCGCCATAGGTAGAAGAGCCCACAGCCGTCGGAATGCCGTGTTCGCGCAGCCACGACAGAGCCTCGATAACGCCAGGCTTCAGCTGCTTGCCTTTGGCGGCTTCTGCGCGATATTCCAAATCCTGCTCGCGAAACATCTGATCCAGCGGCGCGTCTGGATAGCGCTCGCTGAAAACATCGTAGGCTGCCGCCATCGTGCGACCGATAACTAACTGGTAAGTAGATTCTGGCAGCTCATAGCCATATTCGCGAAACTTTTTAATCCACAGACGGCGTGCGAGGACTTCTGAATCCAACAGCACACCATCCATATCAAACAAGACCGCACTCGGCGCCCAATCTGTGCGTCCCATTATATGATTCCCTCAAACACGTAGCTTAGTACGCTTATTTCGGAAATCATATAATGCTCCTTCATCTTGAACACCGAGAGCGGTCTTGAAACGTCTCTTTATTCTGGCTGCTTTACAGATTGCAGGCTGACTTTAGTTCTTCAACCCTATTAGTCTTCTCCCACGCAAAACCCTGATCCTCGCGACCAAAGTGGCCGTAAGCAGCCGTCTTCCTAAAGATAGGCTTCAGCAGGTCCAAGTCGCGGATAATCGCACCCGGACGCAAGTCAAAAGTAGCCATGACGGCACGTTCCAGCACATCTGCATCCACCGTCGAGGTCCCAAAGGTATCAATCATCAAGCTAAAGGGCTTTGACACACCAATGGCGTAGGCAATCTGCACCTCACAGCGGTCAGCAAGCCCTGCGGCCACGATGTTTTTCGCCACCCAGCGCGCCGCATACGCAGCACCGCGGTCGACCTTTGTGCAGTCCTTGCCGCTAAAGGCTCCCCCACCGTGACGACCCGTTCCGCCATAGGTGTCAACAATAATCTTGCGTCCCGTCAGGCCACTATCGCCCATTGGTCCACCAATAACAAAACGACCCGTAGGGTTCGTGTAGATCTCTGCGTCTTCAAATTCCAGATGCTCCAGCTCGAACACGGGGCGAATGACATGCTCAATCAAATCAGTACGCAGCTGGTTTTCTAGGTCAACGCCGTCTTCATGCTGGGTTGAAATCAAGATTTTCTCGACAGCGACAGGTTTACCCTCGACATAGCGCACGCTCACCTGAGTCTTACCGTCAGGACGCAAGTAGCCCAAAACGCCCGACTTGCGAACCGCCGTCAGCCTTTCAGCCAGACGGTGCGCCAGATACACGGGCATGGGCATCAGCGAAGAAGTCTCATTGCAGGCATAGCCAAACATCATGCCCTGGTCGCCGGCACCAATCAAGTCAAGCGGATCCACGTCACCACGCTGAGCCTCAAAGCTCTCATCCACACCTTGCGCAATATCAGGACTCTGGTTGTGAATCGCGTTAATAACCGCACAGGTACGCCCATCAAATCCATAATCGCTGTGCGTGTAGCCAATATCTTTCAGCACACCACGCACAATCGAGTCAACATCAATGTAGCCACTGGTGCGAATCTCGCCACCCACCAGCACAAGGCCTGTAGTCACAAAGGTCTCGCAGGCACTACGCATCTTTGCAACGTCGCCGCGCCCTTCGGCTTCAAGCTTCGTCTCGACCTCGATCAGCGCATCAAGCAGCGCATCAGAAATCTGGTCACAAATTTTATCAGGATGACCCTCGGTCACACTCTCAGAAGTAAAAAGAAAAGTATCAGACGACTTTTTGGCAGTACTAGTCATGTTTGTCCTCCTACGACGTACGCTTCTCATAAACGGCCGCACATCTGCGGCACAATCACCTATTATACTACGCGCAGGCATAGGCTGGCTGACGCGCAGGGCCTCAAAATGATATTCTTGTTTCGTATGACTGTCGCCTGCAGCTATGGCAGCGCGACCGCTTATACTATTGCTAACAATTACAATCTGGAGGAGTACGTCCATGCCCGACACACAGGCCGTCCGCGTTCGTTTTGCCCCGTCCCCTACTGGCACCTTGCACCTGGGTGGTGCCCGCACTGCCATCTACAACTGGGCCTTTGCCCGCAATAAGGGCGGCAGCTTCATCTTGCGTATCGACGACACTGATTTGACGCGCTCTACTCCTGAAAATGTCCAGCAAATTCTGCAGGCACTGACCTGGCTGGGGCTCGACTGGGACGAAGGTCCAACCCTTGACGGTCCTGTCTTGGGCGACGCCGGCCCCTACTTTCAAACAGAGCGTGCCACCACAGGTGGCTACGATGTGGCGCTGCAAAAGATGATTGACAGCAATGCCTGCTATCAGTGCTTCTGCACGCCCCAGCAGCTGGACACCCAGCGCGAGGCTGCGCGCGCCGCTGGTGGCAGCACCGGTTACGCACGCACCTGTCGCAATCTGTCCCCAGAAGAAGTGCAGGCTAACTTAGATGCCGGCATGCCCTTTGTTTGGCGCCTGCGCGTGCCCGATGGCCGCAGCGTAACCCTACATGATTTGGTGCGCGGAACTATCGAGTTTCCTACGACGGCTCTTGATGATTTGGTCTTGGTGCGCTCAAATGGCCTGCCGACCTACAACTTTGCAAGCACCATTGATGATGCTGATATGGGCATTACTCACATTATTCGCGGTGACGATCACCTGTCAAACACCCCCAAGCAGCTGCTGATTTTTGAAGCACTGGCTGCAGCAGATGGCACGACCGTCGTGCCTGAGTTTGCCCACTTGTCGATGATTTACGGTGATGATGGCAAGAAACTCTCAAAGCGCCACGGTGCTGTTGGGGTCGAAGAATTTGCTGCCATGGGCTTCTTGCCTGATGCGCTGCTTAACGGCCTTGCCCTGCTGGGCTGGTCTTTGGACGCTGAAACGACCATGATTACGCCTGAAGAGCTAAAAGAACACTTCAGCCTCGACCGCATTTCAAAAAACCCCGCGCGCTTTGACCTTGCAAAGATGGAGCATATTAACAGCCTCTACATTCAAGCCATGACGGCAGATCAATTTGTAAGTGCTATGACGCCCTGGCTGATAGATGCTGATCTCACGACGGCTGCTGATATTGAAGCGCGCAAGGACTGGTATCTTGAGCTCGCACCGCTGGTTTCGGAGCGCATTAAGCTGATGACAGAAGTCGTGCCCTTGACCAGCTTCCTCTTCGTTGATGAGCTCGAAATCGATGAGAAAGCGCGCGTGAAGGCGCTTGAAAAGGATCCTGAAACCGTCAAGACCGTTCTAACAGCGGCAGTTGCGGCTATCGAGGGCATTGAAGACTTCACGGTCGAAAACATTGATGCGACGCTGAAGCAGCTGCCAGCAGAGCTTGATTTGAAGCCTCGCGTGGTCTTTCAGGCCATTCGTGTTGCGATCTCAGGCTCGCTCATTAGCCCACCACTCTTTGAGTCGATGCACCTCCTAGGCCGCGACCGCACCCTACAACGCCTGAACGCGATATAAACGCAGCGGGCGAGCATCCCCGCTCGCCCCCACAAACCCAAAAAAAGCACTTAATCAAGCGAGAGGAATTCCGCAGGACTTATCACCCGAGGGTCATCAGGAAAGTGCTTCTCATTGCCCGTTACAAGCCAAGCATCAGCTGCAACGGCGACCTCATAAAAAACCTTATCGTCAGGATCTGCAAAATCTATGGGGATGGCAGGGGCCACAACGTGAATTGCTGCTTTGGTAATGAGCTCTAATACTTGCTGTGTTTTGTACTGAGAAAAGCGAAGTTTAGGCCTGATCAGCACCCTGCTGTATTCTGCAACAATTGAGTGATTGACATAAAGGTCGACAGCTTGGGCAGGAATCATGGCAAAAACATCAGCAGGTTTGCCATCTTCAGACCATAGTGCAGACACCAAGACATTGGTGTCAAGCACAACTCTCTTTTGACCCAATAGATCACCGGTGGCTTCTGCCATCAACTTGCCTCCCGGCGAGCTGCAGCGATTTCTTCATTGATCTCTTCGAGGGTCATAGTGCCGCGCTCAGAAGCCTCTGCGCGGATTTGCGCAAGGAGACGCGTTGCCTTTGACTGGCGAAGCAAGCGAATGATTTCGTCAAGATTGTCATCTTCAACATCTATGAGCAAGGCGGAAGGCTTGCCATTTTTTGTCACGAGAAGCTCACCCTGCTCAGACAGCTTTTCCCACGTTTCACGAGGTTTTGCTGTTAGCTCTCTAGTGCTTACCAAATTCATAAACTACCCCTCTTTCCTTTTGTGAACACAGGCTGTCACACATTTAGTCTAACATATGTCAGACAATTGTTAAACAAATACAAGAAGAAGATAGCCGACAAACACCACCCTCGTCACTACGGATCAGGTTCGCAATGACGATGCTGCGATATCCTGCCCTTCACAATGCACCTGTTCCTAGGGCACAGGACCTGAAACGCGCGTATAACGCGCGAAACCCTCAAATTCATACACATTTTCTTGAGCGTAACCACCCCCCCCTCTTCCTGAGCGAGCGCAGCGAGTCGAAGGATCTAGGCGCTGCAGCTAACGGAGCGTTAAGGTGCGCAAGCACAGCAAGCCTGTCAGTTGCTGACACACTGGGATCTTTCGGCTACGCTCAAGATGACGATGGTGACAGCAAGACTGCGGGTCGGAGGCCGCAATGACGGTGATGTAACACGCTGCCCTAACAATTGACAATTCTGTCAATTGGCACAATTTGAGTTGCACTTAATCCTGAAGATTGGTAGGGTAACTAAATGATGGCTGCCAAGAAGCAAAATGGACCGCACTTAGAACCTCGCATTATCATTCCTGCGGGTGTTAATGTGTGGCCTCATGAGCTGTCGACAGCACGAGCACTAGTTGAGCATGGCTGTACCGTGGAGTTTATTCGAGTCAACGATCGAGAGCGAGAGACAACAGCTGATTGCTTGGTCGACGGGGAGCATTTTGAATTGAAGTCCCCCACCACTGCGAAGTCGTCCATGATTGAGAGAAACCTCAAGAAAGCTTCAAAGCAATCTGACAAAGTCGTATTTGATTCGAGAAGAATGAAGAAAATCCCCGATGAGGCTATTGAACGAGAGTTACGCACCAAATCTCGTTTGAACAAGTCGCTGTGCCGCGTACTTTTCATTAATCGTCACGGGAAGGTCATTGACATTAAGTAGACTGACTTGCTAGTATTTAATTGAAGCTCCCGAACGGTGCAGTATGTACCTTCCTCCGGAGCTTCCTTTGTGTCTTCAGTCACCGCGGATCAGGTTCGCAATGCCGGCCTTACGACACCTCGCCCTTCACAATGCACCTGGTCACAGAGCGACCAGGACCTAAGACGCGCGTATAACGCGCGAAACCCTCAAATCCCATACACCATTCTCTTAAGCGTAAACACCCCCCCCCTCTTCCTGAGCGAGCGCAGCGAGCCGAAGGATCTAGGCGCTGCAGCTAACGGCGCGTTAAGGTGCGCAAGCGCAGAAAGCCTGTCAGCCGCTGTCACACTGGGATCTTTCGACTACGCTCAAGATGACGATAGTGGCAGCAAGATTGCGGGTCGGAGCCCGCAATGACGTGAGTGGAATGAGGTCTTACCCTTTCGGGCGCTGTGCGCCCGTCACTGGGCCCGTGCGTAAGCATTGGTACATATTTTCTTACGTCGGCTCAAACACCAAGAAACCCCGGAGGAGGTACTTACGCACCTTTCGGGGGTTTCGGTACAACTATTGTAGCAATTTTACTATCGGATGACTATGATTTCTCGATGCCTATTTATGAACAATAATTTGTCGATGCCTTTGATTTCTACTGACCATTTTCTCAACTCTCTCTCAATGGCCCGATCGGGCAGGTTCTTAATTCGATGTGAGTCAAAAACTAAGTTGCCACACTGACGTGCGCCGCGGCGAAGGTTTTTCTCAACGAGCGACATTTTGCCCCCATTAGGGGCTTTGAACTCCCATCGAACGTCATCTACGAGAGCGTCGGCACTGGCTTCTCTTTCGCGGTTGCTCTTGAGGATAAACTCAATCTTGTGACCTGCACTTGCAAGAGCACGTGCGGTTTTAAGCTCGTGAGGCCAAACATTTGCCCCACCAGGAATTACGATTCGAGCGTCCCCTGTTTGATTAGACATCATAATGAAGCAACCGTAACAGATGAGTGATTTATATGCAATCTAAATAGGTTCAATTGACAGAATTGTCAATTAATTTATCTCCTCTTGACCTTCAATGCACCTGGTCGCAGAGCGACCAGGACCTAAGACGCGCGCATAACGCGCGAACCCCTCAAATCCCACCTTTGACCTTTATCGCCCCTGCCCTTAAAGCGTCTTCCTGAGCGTTAGCGAAGGACCCAAGTGCTAGGGCTGCCGGCGCGTTAAGGTGCGCAAGCACAGCAAGCCTGTTAGTTGCTGACACACTGGGATCTTTCGACTACGCTCAAGATGACGAGGGTGTTATGCTCAAGATGACGAGAGTGTTATGCTCAAGATGACGAGGGTGTTATGCTCAAGATGACAGGGGTGCGGGTGACGTTTTGGTGAGATCTTGAATCGAGTTCAGGATGACAACGCGAGATGGGGGTAGCAGGATACGAAAAAAGGGACTGCCGAGGCAGTCCCTTTTTTGAGTTCTGTATGGACAATAATAGCTAACTATTATTTGTACATGAACAGACGTGCTGAGCTGGTAAATGTAGCACCGTTCCAAGATGGATTTGAAGGTCCACCTTGATTTGCAGGCCAAGTGTGACGGATTGCGTCAGCGCCTACATGAACGTCGGCCGTGCGTGAAGCAGAGTCGAGCGCAACATGGCATTTCAGGCAAGAGCCGTCAATGAGACCCGTTCCTGAACCGGTTGCACCAGCAGGAGCCTTGGTTACCTGTGTTAGAACCCTCCAGCTATTGTCAGCAAAGAAGTCGTTTGCACTGGTTTTGCCAAGCTTGGTCTGTGATGCAGCACCGGGGTTACCGGTGATGTTTGGAGCGGTCGCACTACGCGCAATGCTACCACCGTACATCCAGAGGTTACCGGAGGTAGCGGTAGTCTCGATTTGAGTACCATCTGATTCCCATTCGTAAACCTTGATGTTGCGGTTACCATGTGGGAAGGCAGTTGAGTTCGTCGAAACACCAACCATATCGTGACATTGGTCACAACCCCATGCACGACGTGAAAGGTCGGTTTGACCTGGCTCACTTGATGCAGTTGGGAAACCGGCTGAGTTACCTGCGTGACAAGGACCACAAGCATTACCGTTAGCACCACCAGTGGCACGAACAGAAGGCAGAATGTGTCCAGTAACAGAATTCAAATTGCCTGATCCATTCGATGTATCAGAAGTGCGATCGAAGCCCATGCCCCAGTTCAGATTAAACATAACAGAGCTTTCGTGACATCCAGATTCCTGACAGGTGTAAGCAGTTGCAAGGCCGCGAGCAGCTGCAAACTGGTTACCATTTGGTGCACCAGGGAAGCCATCGAATGAAGAAGCGCCATTGCTTCCGCCACCCAGAACTTCACCAGGAACGCCACCAACTTCACTTACACCACGAGTACCGTTAGCCCACCAGGTTGAACCTGCAACAGGGTTAGCTACTACAGGCTGGCGACCATCAAACAGTCCGCCTGCTTGTGTCCAAGATGCAGGAATGTCGAGGGTGCCACCGCGTAGCACTTTGCCAGCCATGATTTCACTATGAATCATGTCGTCGCGAGTAGGTGCACCTTCAGTAGCATTGACCTTCTTGTTACCCAGCATATAAGCATTCATGACATTATAGTCTGAGCTTTCAAGACCGTGGATACCGGCATTGTGGCAAGTTTCACAACCGCGTGAAGTGTGAGGTCCACCGTTTGTAGGGGTGGTTCCCCATTCAACCAGCAAGGTTGATGCTTGTCCACCAGTGTCAACGTGGCATTCGCCACAGCTGTCTGAACCTGCTGTCAGGAAGTACTGATCCTGAACATTAGCAGTATTAGTGCCGCCGGTAGAGCCTGCAGCTGAACCTTCAGCAGCATTAGGATTAACTCCTGATGCGCGGTGAGCACTGTGACATACAGCACACTTGGTTGTGGTTGATACATAGCCACCGTGAGCCTTGTTTGCCAAAGCAGCAGCAGTGGTTTCGGTGCTAAAGGCACCATTTGGTCCGAAGTTACGAGCCATTTCGGCCTGAGCTTCAGGGAAGGTAATAAAACCTTGTAGTTTACCCGCATCAAGTTCTGCTTGGCTACGGATAGGGGTAAAGCCTGCATACTTTGCTTGAGCAACAACGCTAAATGAGAGGACGAGGCATGTTGCCATAGCAAGAGTGAGTACAATCTTTTTCATGTTTGTTTCTCCTATGGATAAAATTTTGACGTTTTTATTATTCTCTTTCATTAGTATCACCTCCTGTCTCGAGAAGAATAGTGGGGGAAATAGTTCTCCACCCGTCATATAAAACAAGTCAAAGCGCGCACGAACCATAAGCATCTTTGGTAGTCGGCATTAAGTTGTCGGCTGGATGTTTATGGCGCGCAAATGCGCGACAGATGCAATACTACGCCCCTAATTGGGAAGAAAAAAGAGGAATTTTGGAATCGCATAGAATTCGCGTTCCATATTCACGCCATTCAGACAATATAGAAAAACTAACTGCCATATTCACATCTCATACATACTTATGATGAGAATAAGGAGAAAAGCGGACAAATAAAAAAGCTCTCGAATGAGAGCTTTGAGTAGATGGTACCCCGTATCGGATTCGAACCGACGATCTCCGCCTTGAGAGGGCGGCGTCCTAAACCACTAGACTAACGGGGCATAAAAAAGTTCGACTCTCGTCAGACCCTTTAACTAACTGGCTGGGGTGGAAGGAGTCGAGAAAATGCTTCGCATTTTCGGGGCCTCGCTTCGTTCGCCCTTCAAAAGCACATTTAGTGCTTTTGAACCTTACCAGGGTTCGACTCTCGTCAGACCCTTTTACTAATTGGCTGGGGTGGAAGGAGTCGAACCCTCACAAACGGCACCAGAAACCGCTGTCCTGCCATTAGACTACACCCCAACGAAAAACGCAGATATATATAGTAAAGATTTTCTGGTAACTTGTCTAGCTTAGAGAGGCCAAGCCAACATCATACCGACCAGAGATAACACGAAAATTGAAGCTGCAATAATAGTCATGCGCGTCAAGTTCTTTTCGATAATGCCGGTACCGACTGATGATTGAATACCGCTGAAGGCTTCTGAAAGGCCGGTGCCCTTACCAGAGTGCATCAGCACCAATACCACCAGGGCGATGCCTGAAATAGCCCAAATAACACAAAGTACAATTAGTAGTGCTCCCACGATAACTCCTTTAAGAGGTTGATATTGTCAAATTCACAACTAACTAGTTTACCATCAAATTCGTGCCTGTCCAGAGCGGCGAAGGCTTAATCCCCAGCAAGGCTGTCAGGGTAGGCGCAATATCTGCCAAAGTCCCGCCAATTTTCAAGGCCTGGGACTCGGTACCCATGACAATCAGGGGCACGGGGTTAGTGGTATGTGCGGTATGAGGTCCGGCCTCTGGTCCATCAGACATGTGCTCTGCATTGCCATGATCTGCGGTAATGACGAGGGCGCCGCCAAATTCTTCAAAGAGTCGCACGCAGCGACCTATTTCGCGATCTACGGCTTCTACCGCCTTCACCGTAGCGGCAAAATCGCCCGTATGACCCACCATGTCACCATTGGCATAGTTGACGATATAGAGATCTGCAGACTGTGCTTCGACCGCTTTTTCAAGCTCGGTCGTAATGCCTGCCGCACTCATCTCTGGCTGACGGTCATAGGTCGGAACTTTTGGTGAAGGCACCATGACGCGGGTCTCGCCCTTTTTAGGCTCCTCTACCCCACCGTTGAAAAAGAAGGTCAGATGGGCGTATTTCTCTGTTTCTGTCACGCGGAACTGCTTCAGGTCTGCATCTGCCAATACGTCAGCAAGCGTTTCTTGCACATAGGCCTTGCTGAAAATAATCGGCGCATCGAGCTCGGGGTCATATTCGGTCAAGCAGACCGCATTGATATCAGGATGCACGCTGCGCTCGAAACCATCGAAATCATCATCGATAAGCGCATGCATGATTTGGCGTACGCGATCAGGTCTAAAGTTAAACATGATCAGCGCGTCTTCATCTTGCAGCGGCTGGTAGCCGTCAACTATCAGCGGTTCGACAAATTCGTCCGTAACGCCCTTGCCGTAGCTTGCGGCAATGGCTGCCACAATCTGGTCAGACTCCACCGCTTCGCCCGTAGCTAAAGTTAAGGCATCATAGGCGCGGCTTGTGCGTTCCCAGCGCTTGTCGCGGTCCATGCCGTAGTAGCGACCCATGACCGTCCCCATGCTGACCTGCGGATAAGCAGACGCAAAGCAGATGATGTCGCGCAGATAATCAACGCCACTGCGCGGACCGACATCGCGGCCGTCTAACAGCGCGTGAATCACGATGCGCTCTGCACCTTGTGCAACAGCCAGCTTAACCAGCATCTTAAGGTGTGAAATATGGCTGTGGACGCCGCCGTCTGACAGCAGTCCTATCAGGTGGATGGTCTTGCCGGCGCGCACGGCACTGTCAAGGGCATCAATCAAGATAGTGTTGTCGGTCAGCGTGCCGTCTTGAATGGCACTGTCAATGCGTGACAGTTCCTGGTAGACGCAGCGGCCGGCACCAATGTTAAGGTGGCCGACTTCAGAGTTGCCCATTTGCCCTTTGGGCAGACCGACGGCTTCCCCACTGGCGTTGAGCATCGTCGTCGATGCGGTCAGCCAAAGTTTGTCCAGATTGGGAGTATGCGCTGCGAGAATTGCATCGCCCTCGGGATATTCGCTGCTTGCCCCGTAGGCAAGCCCGTCCATTATGATAAGCCCCACGGGGCGAATGTTTTTTTTATCAGCGCTCATGCTAAGCCTTCTTGATTGAGTGTGATGGTCAGATATCACTAGTTAGATTAGCACTGACAGGGCTCACTTCACTAAAAGCTCACTTGCTAGTAGCATTTGCCTACAAGCACTGCACAACTTAGTCTACGACAATGCGGGGTTCGTAGAAAACGCTCGCAGCTGCCGCAATGATCGGCGCAAAGTCACTGGCATCAAGGGCAGCACCGCCCACGAGGGCACCATCGATGTTTTCTTCACTAAAGAACAACTCTGCATTGCCGCCGTTGACGCTGCCCCCGTAGAGGATGCGGGTGTTTTCAGCAATCGTTTCGCCAAAGAGATCTTCGAGCACGCCTCGAATATGGGCGCAGACTTCTTCGGCCATCTTTGGTGTGGCCGTCTTACCCGTGCCGATGGCCCAAATGGGTTCATAGGCGATGGTCAACCCCGTGACCGTGGTGCGCGAAAGCCCGGTAAGGCCCGCGCGAATCTGCGCCTCAATAAAGGGTAGGGTTTCTTCTTCTTCGCGGGTCTCGAGACTTTCGCCGCAGCATAGGATGGGTTTGATTTTGTTGCGAATCGCAGCCTTGAGCTTGCGATTGATCATCTCGTCAGTTTCACCAAAATGTTCGCGGCGTTCGCTGTGGCCCAAGATGACGTAGCTGACGCCTGACGCCGTTAGCATCGTGGGCGATACTTCACCGGTAAAGGCTCCGCTGTCTTCCCAAAACATGTTCTGAGCGCCTAGGCCGATACTCAATTTATCCAAATCGATGACGGTCGAAGCACTATGTATGGCGGTAAAAGCTGGGGCCACGACGACCTCGACACTGCCACCTTCGCGGTTAGACAGATAGTCATCGATGTTTTGAATCAGCGACACGCCCTGTGCTGCTGTCAGGTTCATTTTCCAGTTACCCGCAATAAGCGGCATACGTGATTTAACCACGCCGTCCTCCGTCACTGTCGTTGTCATAAAGTAAATGCTGCCAGATGCTGCCAATAAACTGCTCAGCAGCGCCCCAATTTAAGCAGCGACCCCCGCTCTTATTTATTATCAAGAGCTTCAAGGCCGGGCAGTTTTGCGCCTTCGACCAGTTTCATCGAAGCTCCCCCGCCAGTTGATATGAAGGTCACACTGTCCTCATAGCCAAACTTCTTCAAAGCAGCCACACTGTCACCGCCGCCAATGATAGACACGGCACGGTTATTGCGCGCAACCGCCTTTGCCAGTTCGCGCGTACCTGATTCAAAGGGTTCTAGTTCAAAAACGCCCATGGGGCCGTTCCAATAAATCGTGCGTGCGCGCTCGATTTCATGCTGGAACTTTGCACTGGTGGCAGGACCAATATCAAGCCCCATCAGACCGTCAGGAATCTCTTCACGCCCCACGATGAAGGTCGTGGCGTCTTCTGCGATTTCAGCAGCAACTACCAAATCTATCGGTAGCATGATTTCACAGTTATACTCCTGCGCCTTTTCAAGCATCAGGCGCGCCTGGTCAATCCATTCAGGCTCGACCAAAGAATCGCCCGTATTGGTTCCCTTTGCGGCAATAAAGGTAAAGGCCATGCCGCCACCTACCAGCAGCGTATCGCAGGTCTCGACAAGCTTGCTAATCACCGCAATCTTATCAGACACTTTCGAGCCTCCCAGCACGCCCACAAAGGGTTTTTCGGGGTCTGCCAGCATGTCGGTCAACATCTCGACCTCGCGCGACAGCAAAAAGCCCGATACGGCAGGCAGCAGTTCTGCAACCCCAACTGTCGAGGCATGGTCACGATGGGCTGTACCAAAGGCGTCATTGACATAGATATCAGCCAGAGCCGCAAGCTTGCGAGCAAACTCGGGGTCCTTGGTCTTTTCGCCCGGGTAGAAGCGGAGGTTTTCCAGCAGCATGACCTCGCCATCTGCCATATTTTTTGTAGCCTCCAAAACCTCGCCATCCAAATCCTGGCTAGCAGCAAAGTTGACCTCGCGCCCCAGGAGGCGTGACAGCACGCGACACACCGGTTCCAGCGAGTACGCAGGGTCAGGAGCATCTGCCGGACGTCCCAGATGGCTACACAGGATGACGCGTGCGTGATGATCTGCCAGATAGCGAATCGTGGGCAATGCGGCACGAATGCGGGTGTCGTCAGTCACGACACCGTCTTCTATCGGCACATTAAAGTCCACGCGTACCAGGACGCGCTGACCTGCTACTTCAATATCTCTGACCGTTTTTTTGGTATACACGAAAGCTCCTCAGTTTAAGCCATCATCAATTTGACCAGGTCAACGCAGCGGTTCGAATAACCGTACTCGTTGTCGTACCAGCTGACCACTTTGACAAAGGTTCCAGCCCCGCCACCCATGACCATGGTCGACATCGAATCAAAGACAGAGCTCGCAGGGTTACCCACGACATCAATAGACACAATGGGGTCCTCGCAGTATTCCAAATAGCCCTTCATGGGACCTTCTGCGGCAGCCTTCATGGCAGCGTTGATTTCTTCAACGGTCGCAGGGGTCTCGAGAATCGCGACCAAATCAACAACCGAACCATCGGGCACGGGCACGCGCATTGATGCTCCATCGAGCTTGCCCTTCATGTCAGGCAGCACCAGCCCAATGGCCTTTGCCGCACCGGTAGAGGTGGGAATGATAGAGACCGCACCAGCGCGCGCACGTCGCAGGTCACTGTGAGGCTGATCAAGCATCGCCTGGTCATTGGTATAGGCATGAATGGTATTCATGAAGCCCTCTTTGAGGCCAAAGCTGTCGCGCAAGACCTTCGCAAAAGGTGCCAAGCAGTTCGTCGTACAGCTGGCGTTAGACACAATGAAGTGCTTTTCAGGGTCATATTCGCCCTCATTAACGCCAAAGACGACCGTCAAGTCCTCATTTTTCGCAGGTGCCGAAATGATGACGCGCTTTGCCCCCGCATCAATATGGGCGCGAGCCGCGTTAGCATCGGTAAAGAAACCGGTTGATTCGACAACTAGCTCGACGCCGTCTGCGCCCCAGCTCAAGTCAGCAGGATTGCGCTCTGCACTGACCTTGACCAGCTTGCCATCCACGGTGAATCCCCCATCAACAACCTGCACATCACGGTCAAAACGTCCGTGAACCGAATCATATTTCAACAAATGAGCCAAGGTCTTAGGATCTGTCAAATCGTTTACCGAAACGACCTCGACCGCCGGATCATCCCACGCCACGCGAAAGACCAGACGTCCAATCCTACCAAAGCCATTGATACCGATCTTGATTGCCATAGGTACTGCCCCCTACATAAGAAAATGCGGCCAGCTTTCTCGCCCCCGCAAACAACAAATACGCCCATAAGTATAGCAAACCTGTCCCCTAAAAAAGCGGCGGAGTGCGTCCATTCTTTACGCTTATATTGTGATTGCCATACGCCGGTAAGAAAGCCCGTTGAAGGTCAAACCTGAGACCCCGGCTCGGAGGCCGGGGTGACGGTAATGAAACCTTGCTACTAACTGCAGATATAGTCCTGGCCGCCAATGTGGTCAAATCCCAGATCAGACAGTACCCAGCGCGGAATCTCGAAACGCACCGTCATCAAGGGGTCAACGACCTGGCAAATCCGCAAATTGCCAACAAGGGTCATCAAGCGACCCGCATCATTGACCTCAAGTCCAACGGTGCCGGTCAAGAATTCCATCATCATGTCGTTTGCCAGCTCACAAGCAGCATCAACGGTTTCGGCAGATGCCAGCACGGCAAAGAGCCCGCCATTTTCAACCAGAGGCGTCGGCAGTCCTGGCGAATCGACCACCTTTGCACGCACGGTGACCTCGCCAGCTACTTCGGCGCCACAAATTAAGACCTCTCCGTCACCCATGACGGCATGCAGGTCGCCGCAGGCAAAAAGACCGCCCTCGACACCGGCGGTAAAGTACACGCTGCTGCCTTCGGTCACCAGGCGACAATCCATGTTGCCGCCGTGGGCATCAGGGGTTCCCGTCGGGATAGAGGCATTAGCTGGTGCAACGCCAATAACGCCTACCATGGGGTTAACAGGTATGGACAACTCCCCCCGTCCCGTCTTTAAGACGGCGTGGTTGTTCACGATATCAAGAAAGGTCCGTTCGGCATCGACGATGTGCTTTGACAGGGCGCCGGCGCCGGGAATCGTCGCCATGAGCGCGCGGCCCGCGATTTGAATCTGCAAGATGTCAATGCGGACAATGTCACCTGGCTTGACGCCCCGAATGTAGACCGGTCCTGTGGCTGGATTGACGCGCGTCCAGTCGAAGCCGTCCATATCGCTGTTTTCAGGCGTGATTTGGTCGGCAAAGCAGTCCATCGTTTCGATGGTCAGCACTTCACACTGATCGACCGTGATGACAGGTTCCAAAGTTGGCTCGAAAGCGTAAATAACCTTGTCTTTTGCGAGAATCTTGTTCATGTTGCTTCCCCCGGGCTAAATGGCAACCGCTAACAACTCCGCAGGCGAAATTGTGACAGCAACCGCACATAAACATAGAGATAAAGTATGCCATATCAGCATCAGCAAATTTGCAGCTTCACAAAACCAGCAACTATACTATAGATTATGCCGAAATCATCGACAAATGATAGCTACGTGGACCCATGCCTCGAGAGCCTTATCGGTGGCGACATCTGGGCTGGTCGGGCCGTTGCTCACCTCGATTTGGATGCTTTTTTTGCCTCGGTGGCGCAGCTTGACAACCCTGAACTGCGCGGCCTGCCCGTCATTGTGGGCGGCCAGTCTAGTCGCGGAGTCGTCTCGACCTGCAGTTATGAGGCGCGCGCCTACGGTGTGCGCAGCGCCATGCCCTCCAGTCAGGCCCGCCGCCTGTGCCCCGCCGCCATCTGGGTGCCTGCTGATTTTACCCGCTATCGCCAGCTGTCTGCCGACATTTTTAGTCTGGTCGCGGAGCTAACCCCCCATTTCCGCCAGGTGTCCATTGACGAGGCCTTTTTTGAAATCACCCCTGACGCCTTAGATGCGCGCCATCCTGTGAGTGTTATCAAGGACCTGCTGGAGCGTATAGCGCAGACGGGCATTACGGCATCTGTCGGGCTATCGACTTCAATGACGGTGTCAAAGATTGGTAGCGACTTTAGAAAGCCGCGGGGACTTACCGTTGTGCAGCCCGGTCATGAGGCGCGTTTTCTGGCACCGCTGCCTGTGCGTAAGCTCAGCGGGATTGGACCGGTTGCCGAAGACAAGCTGGCGCAAGTGGGTGTTGTGACGCTGGGCGATCTGGCGCAGATGGACCTGCGTATGGCGCGCAGCATCTTTGGTAAGACGGCAGAAACGATGCTTGAGCGCGCAGCCGGCCTTGATGAGCGTCTGGTAAAAGAAGACGAACCGGTCAAATCAGTGTCAAATGAATACACCTTTAATCGAGACATTTCTACGGTCCAGGAAGTGCGTGACGCGCTGACTGACATCAGCGCACAGGTTGGGCGCCGTCTGCGCAAAAAGAACCTGCGCGGTCGCTGCGTGAGCCTTAAACTGCGTTGCTCCGACTTTACTACCCACAGTGCCAGTAAGACTTTTCACAATGGCATCGACAATGAGGTGCTGATTGCAAAGATAGCCTTCGAGCTTGCCTGCGGCATCTGGTCAGAGGGCACCCCCCTGCGCCTTTTAGGTGTCGGAGTATCGCACTTTGACGATGAGGCTGCGCAAATGTGTCTCTTTGGCGATGAGGCTTTGGTCGCAGATGACGCAGCTGCAGCTGCCGCCCCAGCAGTCAGCAGCGAACAGCGCGAAAAGCTGAGTTCGCGCGTCGATGATATCAAGGATAAGTTTGGCGAAGGCTCAGTGCTGTCAGGTCGCCAGCTCAAGCAAGCTGCAGAAGACAAGCCCTGGCGCGCCCGCTCCATCACCGGCGGCCCCAAACCCAGCGCCTAACCCCCCGTCATTGTAGGCGGTAGGTGAGTTTTGCGATGGGTGATTCCCAGACAGCTACTTCAGTCACCACAACACCCTCTGCCACAATGAGTTCTGTCAATGACTCAAAAATAACGCGCGCAAGGTTTTCTGCTGTGGGGCTTATCTTGTCAAAGGGCTCAATCTGATTCAGATGCTTATGGTCATAGCGGGCAAGCACCTGCTTTAAGTCCTTTTTCAGCAAGGCAAAGTCATAGACCATACCCAGCTCACACAGCTGTGATGACTCGACCGTGACTTCAATATCCCAGGTGTGACCATGCAAGTGCTGACACTCACCAGGATAGTCATACAGGTTATGTGCCGCATCAAAGTGATCTTTCACCGTCAGGGCATAGATGCCGACAGGCTTGCCTGTTACCGCCATGGCACAAGCCTCAGGACTTTGCACTTTGCTCTTTGTAGCAGCCTCCACCGAAGACCTCATTTCTGTTGGCTCATAGGCAGGTGCCTTATCTGCGACCAAATCGATACGCACCGCCTCAAAGACGCCCGTGTTGTCTGCAGCGTAGTCAAAAAGCGAGCAGGGCGCAACATAGGTTAAGGCCGGGCTGCCAACCTCATAACCCGCGTCCATAGCTTCATTTGCTAGCGCATCTGCATCCACGTTTTCTGCGCGGGGTACATGGACAAACTCACAAGACTCAAATTGCTTTGAAAGCTGCAGGGCATCCAAAAACAGTGGTCTCAAGGCGGCGTGCTTCACCCGGTATTGTCCTTGCAGCTGCTTTACCAAAAGCTCGCTGTCCGCGCGGACCTCGATGCGCTCGACCTTCAGGGTGCGGGCGTTTTCCAGGCCCCAGATAAGCGCCTTGTATTCTGCGACATTGTTGGTGGCCTCGCCAATCGGGGCTCCCCCATCGCAGATGCGCTCGCCTGCACGCCACAGAACAAAGCCGATGCCGGCATCGCCCGGGTTGCCGCGCGAGCCACCGTCGGTGAACAAAATATAGTCAGTCATAGCTTCCTTAGATTGTCGAAATTACGCAGTCGTCGCTACATTTGGTCTGCGAGGACGTCTTTACCAATCACCGGCAGGGGCTTCCACTCACCGGCAGAGGCGTTTTTCACACCGGCAACCAGCAGCGCAAAGGGGAAAATCCAAATCGCGCTAAGCAGTGCGTAAAACAGCTGGCCACTGCTGGGGGTGTGCAGATCGCCCAATAGGGGGTAAAGTCCCTGATACATCAGGGCACCCAGGGCGCCGCCGTTGGGGATGTAGGTGTTGAGGATAAATATCGTCATACCGTAGACGATGGTCAGGAAAAAGCAGGTTATCAGGAGGTTCATGCCTTGCTTGACGTGGAAGCGAATAAAGGCGGGCTTGTCCTTACCTTTATACAGGAGGGTCAAAGCAATCGGGATGAAGAAAACGACCAGCGGGAAATAGGCCATCAGCGCAAAGAGACGCTCGTAGGCATTGGGGTCGTATTTAACGATTTCTGGCTCTTTTTTGGCGCGGTAGATGTTTTCGCGGTCGTCCCAGTAATCCATCCAGGTCTTTTTCTTGCCCCAGGCTTTGGGAGCAGAGGCCTTCGGGCCAAAGTTTTCGCTACCCTGTTCCAGCTGAGCCTTTTCGCCTGCATCGAGAAAAGTGCTCACGATGGTAGCCTTGCGCTCGATATGGGGAACCTCTGCATGAGTTGAACTAAGGCGTTCGGGAGTCACTTCTTTTTTGTTTTCGGGCATAGGGCTTATCCTTTGTCCTTTGCGCGGCTACGGTCAATAGCTACCGCCTGGGTATCTATAAATTTATTATGGCGCAGTACGTAGAAAATATCTAGCACTAGCTGCAGGAATTCTG
>Ga0123353_10002576_pt1 | contig 22544 bp, 16 predicted proteins | sample TergutLab28metaG_3_FD_92763 | JGI IMG/M metagenome (GOLD analysis project Ga0123353, IMG submission 92763) | Labiotermes labralis P3 segment gut microbial communities from Petit-Saut dam, French Guiana - Lab288 P3 | ecosystem: Host-associated > Arthropoda: Insects > Digestive system > Gut ... | reverse complement strand
TCTGGTGGATGTTGAAATGGAGGCAAGTATGCCTTCTTCAAGAATTGTATTGGCTCATAACAGCGTCCAGCTTTTTGTTCAACGCTGCCTGATGGGATTGGAACCCGACGCTATCGCGGATGCTGACGCCGATCCGGGATGGAACCAGTGGCAATGGATGAAAAACTACAGGGTGTGGGAAGCTAATAGAAAAGTATTCCTCTATCCTGAAAATTGGTATGACGTTACCTTGACCGATGATAAATCCTACCTGCTAAAAGAATTTATTGATGAAATCCAGCAAAATGAACTGACAAATGATATTGCCGAAGAAGCCATAATGAAATATATGGAAAAATTGGACGACATCGCGTTTTTGGAAGTAACGGCAACATGGTATGACGTGCCTGCAAGAGTTATGCATGTTTTCGCGCGCACCAAGGGAGGCGAACCGTATATCTACTATTACAGGCGGTTTGAAAGTGAACGATATTGGAGCCCTTGGGAAAAAGTGGATCTGGATATTAGTGGCGACCACTTGTTGGCTTTTATGCGAAATAACAGGTTACATCTGGCTTGGGCTATGTTCAGCGAGGAACCCCAACCTGACCAGAAAGTAAATGTTCCGTATGCAAGCCAACCACAAGTTTCCCCAGATAAACCAAAAAAGAAATTGAAAATCCAATTGGCTATCAGCGAATATTCAAATGGAAAATGGAAGCCCAAAAAGATTTCTGATGACTCGGAAAGTTTACCGACGCCCACAGATTATCAACCGGACCCTCACGCTTTATTGCGAAAGGGAAATTACCATTTTGTTTACCATGAAATTGATGATCAGATTTGGATATTTACTGGTAATAACTCGGGTAACTATACCGTCCGTGGGATATTTAATATTGCCGGATGTAAAGGCTATTTGGAATTGAATAAAAATACCGTTATTTCAGCGATAAATCACTTCTTGCCGGAATTTGGAAATACTGAAGCCATATCGCAGCGTTATAAAATGAAAAATCCGAGGATGGGATTGTCTGTTAAAAATTGGATATGCCCGTCGTATTTTGCAACATTACTTGTAAACACACTGGATACTTTCAAGATCACATACCCTCACCAACGAAAAGGATTTGATATGTTGATAGATGTGATATTAAGATTATTAAGACTCCTTGTTTATGGATCTGCCTCAAATCAAAACGCTAGTCATATAATTGGTTTGAGTCAACATTATGAAACAACTTTTGGAAGTCTGTTGCCCTATTTCTTTGAAGATAAGAAGCATGCTTATGTAATCATTCCGGGTTTTTATAAAGAATCCATGCCAGGTTATGGAATAGGCCTTTCGGGCATTAGCGCTGTTGCCATGCAAACTGTTACCATACCAGACGAAAAAAACTATTATTTGTCTGACGATGAAAAACGTACAGCTTCAAATATATTCAAATTAATTGATGATTTTATAAAATGGCTTGTAAAAAAATCATCTGAATTTGAAGATAATTTGCCAGAAAACGCTGTCGTTAATAGTATCCTGCAAGATCCGTTTTTTCAAGATTTCTTAATAGAAATCCGAAAGCTTAATTCAGATATATTTGTTTTATTAATGAACGTATTAAGAGGCCTTTTTAAAGATTCAGGGATTATTGATGCGTTTTTGAAGGACTTGGAACCGGTGGAGCTGTTGAAATATGGCGAACAATTTAAAAATATGTATCATCCCGCAGTGTGTCCCTTACGAGGTATCCTTTATAAGCATGGAGTTCCGGCATTAATGAAAAGGGATACGCAATTAATGAAATGGGATACGCAATTAATGGAAAAAGCAAGATTTGATTTTCATACTCATTATAACCCCAATCCTGGAACTGTACCGCAAAGATACCCGGTTGAAGACATTGATTTTGAAAGCGATGGAAGCTATAGTGTATACAATTGGGATTTGTTTTTCAGGGTTCCGCTTCATATTGCTGCAACACTTACGCAGAACCAACGATTTGAAGAGGCTTTAACCTGGTTTCATTATATATTTAATCCGACAGGGGCATTGCCGGGTAACGGCGTACAAAAATATTGGGTTACAAAACCTTTCTACCTAAATCAGAATAACGATTACATTGATCAACGAATAGATTCATTAATGTATGCAACTGCCGATAAAAGAAATTCGATGATTACAGAATTGGAATTTGCAATAGACGAGTGGCGGAAAAAACCTTTTCGTCCGGACGTCATCGCGCGTTTTCGCCCGGTTGCTTACCAGAAAGCAGTGCTAATGAAATACATTGATAACCTGATAGAGTGGGGTGATTATTTATTCAGGCAGGATACTATGGAATCGATTGCACAGGCAACGCAAATGTATGTGCTTGCCGATAAATTATTAGGGCCAAAACCAAGGGTGGTTTCCGCTCCTTTTAAACAACCTTACGAAACATATAACCAAATAGCGGCTAAAATTGATAGTTTTGGAAATGCGTTGATCGAATTGGAAAATATTCTTCCTGATCTTTCGGTTTTACCACAAAAAGGCAACGAATTGCCTCCGCCTCCTGTCACATTGTCCATGCTCTATTTCTGTATTCCACCAAACGAAAAAATGTTTGAATATTGGGACAGGGTTGCAGACCGCCTTTTCAAAATAAGGCATTGCCAGAATATTGATGGAGTTGAAAGAAGCCTGGCGCTATTTGCTCCGCCCATCGATCCGGGCATGTTGGTACGCGCAGCGGCTTCGGGTCTGAGCTTGTCGTCCATACTTGCAGGATTAAATGCGCCGACGCCTTATTACAGGTTCAATATGCTTTCCCAAAAAGCAACCGAACTTGCACAAGAGGTTAGAGGTTTAGGGAATTCATTGCTCCAGGCACTGGAGAAAAAAGATTCAGAGGAATTAGCTTTACTCAAAAACGAACTTGAATTAAAAGTGTTAAATGCTGTCACGAATATAAAAATACTTCAAATTGATGAGGCGAAAGAACAGATTGAAGTATTAAAACGCACAAAAGTAGTAACAGAGGAAAGACAGCAATATTATTCATCAATAGAAAAAATAATTCCGAAAGAACAATTGAATTTAGATAAATTAGAAGCAGCAAATGGACATTTGGCATCATCTCAAATAACAAGGGCTGTTGCCGGTGGGCTTAGACTAATTCCGGATTTTAGTGTCGGCGCCTCAGGTTTTGGAGGTTCTCCACATGTTACCGCTCAAGCAGGAGGAGGATCATCATTATCAGAGGCAACGAACATTGCCGCAGATATTTTTAATATTTTAAGTTCAATGGCTTCATACGAAGCCAATAAAGCGTCTATCCTGGGCGGTTATGAAAGAAGATATAGTGAATGGAAGCTTCAGGAGCGGCTTGCGGCAAAAGAAATAGATACTATAGACAAGCAAATTAAAGCCGCTGAATTCCGAAAAGAAATTGCTGAAAAAGATTTGGCAAATCATGAATTGCAAATAGAAAATGCTAAAAAAACAGATGAGTTCATGCGTTCAAAATACACAAATAAGGAACTGTATGATTGGATGATCGGGCAAATAAGCGCTGTATATTTTAAGTCGTACCAGTTAGCTCATGATTTCGCTAAGAAAGCGGAAATGAGTTACCGGTTTGAATTAGGGAATGACGATTCATTTATCTCGTACGGATATTGGGACAGCATGAAAAAAGGATTACAAAGCGCCGACATGCTCATACATGACATCAAACGCATGGAAACCAGCTATCTCGAAAAAAATAAGAGGGAATATGAAATCACTAAACATGTTTCACTCGTGCAACTTGACCCATTGGCTTTACTCAGGCTTCGGACAACCGGCGTATGCGATTTTGAAATTCCGGAAGCGCTCTATGATATGGATTATCCGGGACAATACTTCAGACGGCTGAAATCCGTGAGCGTCAGCTTGCCTTGTGTTGCCGGCCCATATACCTCGGTAAGCGCCAAATTATCCTTAGTTAACAACAGATATCGAAAGAATACAAATGATTCGAAAAATTATGGGGAAAAAGAGGATGGTGACGAAAGGTTCGTTTACAACATCGGCGCGATACAATCCATCGCAACGAGCAATGCGCAAAACGATAGCGGTATGTTTGAGCTCAACTTCAGAGATGAACGCTTTTTGCCGTTTGAAAATACCGGAGCGATCAGCAGTTGGCGTCTTGAACTTCCAACAGAAATAAGACAATTTAACTATAACACCATTACGGATGTCATCCTCCATGTTAAGTATACCGCTCGTGAAGGTGGTTCAGTACTAAAAACCGATGCTAATGGAGCGCTTAGAGATCAGCTTAATCAAATTAAGCAGGGTTTGAAGAATAATAATGGTTTGCACATTGCTATTAATCTGAAACATGACTTACCAAACGAATGGCATTTGCTAACGACAAATGGGAACGTTAACTTAAAAATTGATAAATCAAGATTGCCTTACATGGTTAACTCACTTGGAGTCAATGATGAAATAAAGGTAAGGTTTGTCTCTGATTGTCGAAATTTCAAAGTAACAGTTGATGATGTTGTTAAAGATATTACCCTTGCAAGCACGAACGAATTAGGAGGAATGTATAGTGCTATTTATCCGGACATCATCAGTTTGGATGAATCATTTAATCTTTCGGTCACAGGAGACAATAACCTGGAAGAGTTACTTATGATTATAAAGTATGAGTTTTAAGTACAAATGGCCGCATCGGCAATGGGAAAATCAAGCGGAAGCATTGGCTATGGCCAGTGCTTCCAATACCTATTCGAACAACTGCGAAGTACACGCCGGACATCTTGTTGCTTTAATATTGATTTCAGTCATACAAAAAGGACAAGTGCGGGTAGTGGGTTCTTTAACGACATCAACGACATCTGGCTTTTTGCCACTTAATATTTTGTTCATGAATTTCACAAGCAGGAAAATAACAAATGCCATTATTATAAAGTTGATTAAACTGGTGATGAATGCTCCATACCTGATTTCTACTCCGAAAACGTTGAATTGCCACGAATCAAAATTCTGACCTGCAAACAAACCGATAATAGGTGAAATTATGTTATCTGTCAGAGAAGCAACCAAACCTTGGAACGCGGCTCCGATTATAATACCGACAGCCAGGTTCATTACATTGCCTTTTAACGCAAACTCTTTAAACTCGTTTATGAATTTCTTCATGGTAATATCCTTTCATTTAGTTTGATTAAGTATAGCACAGGCAGAAGATTTTTGGAAGGAAATATGAATTATAAACTGAACTATCTGTCCGGATTCCAAAATCTTGGAGAAAGTAAGATGATGATCGTAAAAATCTCGAGGCGGCCGACGATCATCAAGAGTGACAAAAATAAGCGCAGCAGTGGGGCAAACATGCTGTAATTGGATTCGGCGCCCATGATCCCCAAGTGACATCCGGTATTGGACAGCATCGATGCGGCTATGCTGAGGGTTGTGAAGAAGTCGAGGTTTTGGAGCGATAAAATCAGAGATGAAATCAAAAATACGGACAAATACATAAGGATAAAAGAGGTAATACTTGAAACCGTTTCGCTGGACACTGTTTTACCGCCAAGTTTTACAGCAACGACCGAATTCGGGTGAATTCTTTTTAAAAACCCCCTGATGATCAATTTGATCAGAACAAGAATGCGGACGACTTTAATCGAACCGCACGTAGAAGCCGCGCATCCCCCGATGAAAAAGATTGTAAAAAGGATGGTTTTACAAAAACTCGACCAAGCTGCGAAGTCGTCGATCGCATAACCGGAAGTGGTGAAAAGCGCGATTACCTGAAATCCGCCGTTTCGAAACGCAGTCAGGAAGGAATCATAGTTCCCACGGAAGAAAAGATCCAATGACACCAATATAGAAGCCACAAGGATGAGGAGCAAAAAGGCTCTTACTTCCACATTGCCGGTAAGTTCGCGCCATCTCCCTCGTATGATGTTTGCGTAAAGCACGAAATTAATGGATGAAAGTATGGTAAACAAGCAGATTATGGCTTCGATGTAAAAACTGTTGTAATAGGCCAGGCCTTCCGCATGATAGCTAAGCCCGCTCGTGCTGATGCTCCCGAAGGTGTGAATGATTGCGTCAAAAGTGTGCATCGGAGATAGCGCCAGAAGGATGAACTCAGCGAAGCCAAAACTAATATAAGTCAGATATAATATTTTAGACGAGTCTGAAATGCGTGAAGCTGCTTTGTTTAGCGTAGGCCCGGGTGACTCAGCCTTTACGATTTGCTGTCCGCCGATTCCGAGCGCCGGAAGAATGGAAATCGCGAAGACGAGGATTCCCATACCACCGAGCAAATGTGAAACGGCTTTCCACATGATAAGGCCTTTCGGAAACAAGGAAATATCTATCGTTGTACATCCGGTAGTAGTAAATCCGGCGACTGATTCAAAAAACGCGTCTATAAACGATGAAGTGATACCGGAGATCAGGTAAGGCACGCTGCCCAGTAAAGAGGCGCACAGCCAGCAGAGCGTGACGATCAAATACCCTTCACGCAGTTTCAGAAAGGTTTTGGATGTTTTTGTCTTTCGGATAATGTAGATTCCGGCGACGATCAGCGGAATCATACATACCAAAAATGCGAGCACGACATCATGTTCCGCGTAGACAATCGATGTGATGAAAGACGGAACCATAGATACACCTAATATAATCAGGATAACACCCAATATTTTTAAAATCAGTTTTCCGTTTAAATGCGTCATTTTATTCTCACCGGTTCGGGTTCCAAAAACCCGGAACAAACAGCATTAATAAAGTAAATAGCTCAAGCCTTCCAATAAGCATAAGCACTGAAAGCAATCCTTTTGATGCGTATGAAAAAGTGCTGTAATGAATCATGGGGCCTGACGCGCCAAACCCCGACCCAATGTTTCCAATACATGAAATTACCGCGCTAATTCCACTCATCATATCAAGGCTATCGAGCGAAATCAAGATGCTGGAGACAAAAATAATCGCCACATACAAGAAAACGAAGCTCGCAACTTTTGATACGATATCTGCCGGTATGGCTTTATCACGTATTCGGATGGAAACGACCGCTTTTGGATGGAGTCTGAGATAAATGCCGCGTCCGATTAATTTATAAATCATCAATATTCGTATGACCTTTATTCCTCCTGCGGCAGACGCCGAGCAGCCTCCGATAAGCATCAAAGCCAGGAGAATCATTTTACTGAAAGTTGGCCACAAATCGTAATTGTCTGTAACAAAACCGGTCGTCGTCATGATGGAAACAGCTTGAAACGCGGAATGCCGCAGCGCACCGGAGGCAGAGGAAAATATGCCGGACAAATGGAGGTTAATACCGATAAGAAGCGCTGAAACTACAAGGATCAGTGTGTACAGTTTCAGCTCAGAATCGTGTAAAAACTCACAAAATCCATGACGGATCACCAGGTAATATAGGTTAAAGCTGATTCCGCCGATAAACATAAAGATAAGCACAATGGTATCGATATAAACGCTGTCAAAATGCGCGATTGAATCGTTATAGGCCGAAAAGCCGCCCGTACTGATCGAAGCAAAAGTGTGAACGAGAGAATCGTAGAAATTCATACCGCAAATCAGAAGCAACACGATTTCAAGCAGGGTGAATGAAGTATACATGATGTATAAAATTTTCGCGCTGTCCGATATTTTGGGCGCGACCTTTTCCAGCATCGGCCCCGGCGCTTCCGCTTTGACGATGACATTTCCGCCGATGCCTAAAGAAGGCAGAATTGCCACGGCAAAAACCAAGATACCCATGCCTCCGAGCCATTGTGTAAAAGCTCTCCAAAAAAGGACGCTCCGGGAGACATTCTCCACATCAGTCAGGATAGAAGCGCCTGTCGTACTGAATCCGGATGTGGTCTCAAAAAAAGCGTCGATAAAATTCGGAATTTCTCCGGACAGCATATACGGAACGCTGCCGATGACGGAGGCGAGCAGCCAGCAGGAGGCGACAATTAAGTAACCATCTCTGACTTTTAACCGCTTTTGACCTGCGCGAATCATTTTGGCGAGAAAAATTCCGATGATGATGGAAAAAACCGCTGTCGCGGCAAAGGCCTTTAGCGCCGGGGGCTCCTTATAAAGCAGCGCCATCAAGATGGAAGGGAACATCGATATTCCGATAAAGATCATCAATGTTCCCATCATTTTAAAAATATATTTATGGTTTAAATCCATTTCGCGGTCTCCATTAAAAAAATCCAAGCTTGCTTGTTGAGCGCAGCAATTTTTCCAAATTAGAAATTTCGGATAGAAGACAAATGATGATGACCCTATCTCCTGCGTGAATCGTCGTTTCTCCGTTTGGGATAATAACCTGCGTTCCCCGATGGATGGCTGCGATGAGAATACCGTCGGGCAGGTTAAGATCCTTTAGAGGTTTGTTCAATAATTTCATATGACTGGTCGCGACGATTTCAACGAGCTCAGCCTGGCCCTGTACCAGTTGCGACGCGAGGATTCTTTTAGAGCCTTGAATAAACCGCAAAACATTGCTGGTGATGATATTTATCGGATTGAGCGCCATATCGACGCCCATGCTTTCGATTAAACTGGCATAGCTGTCTCTGCTGATTTTTGCGATTACATCCTCGATTCCACGTTTTTTCGCCATAAGCGCAAGAAGAAGGTTTTCTTCATCGTATCCGGTTGCCGAAATGAAGGCGTCCATTTCATCAAAGTTTTCTTCCTCAAGAAGATTGAGGTCTGTCGCATCTCCGTGAAGGATCATGACATTATCGAGGCGTGTGGAAAGATAGTGACACCTTGCCTTGCTGATTTCAATGATTTTCACAGCCGCTCCAAATTCCGAAAGTTTTGACGCCAGGTAAAGCCCGGTCTTTCCTCCTCCGACGATCATAACCTTTCGGATTTTCGTTTGCTTTCCCTTATCATGAACTTTTTTATTCAAGTCCATAATAGGATCTTTTTCTCCGACAATATAAAGGGAGTCATACTTCCGGATGACCGTATCGCCATGCGGGATGATGACTTTGCCATTTCTGGAGATTGATACCACGAGCATGTTTGGGAGTCTGTTTTTGAATTGGGTTATTGGCATGCCGACTAAGCTTTCCATCCTGTGGGCGGAAAACTCCAGCAGCGCGATTTTTCCGGTTGAAAAGATTCCATTGCTGAGTGTATACTTCTCAACCAGATATTTATAGATTTCCATCGTGATCGACAGATCTGGATTGATGAGATAGTCGATGGACATCGTTTCTTTAATAAAATCGATTTGATGCATATGTTCAGGATCTCTGACTCTGGCAATCACGTGTGAACATCCAATTCGTTTCGCGAAAGAGGCGATGATGATGTTTTTTTCATCTCGGTCGGTAACCGCGATCAAATAATCATATGATCCGATATTAAGATCCTGTAAGACTTGGATTTCTTTTGCGTTCGCAGGTATTGTCATGATATCCATATGAGAGGATAACTTCTGAAGCACTTCCTCGTTCTTATCGATGACTGTTACAGAATGATCCCCTCCAAGTAAGGCTTCCGTAATCTTTAATCCCAATTTTCCGGCGCCCACAATTGCGATTTTCATTTTTTTAACCTTTCTATATGCGCTGAAACATTATCCTTATTGTAACACTTTTTTTAATCGAATCAAGCTTTATTTAAATTGTCAATATCAGATATTTATGGTATTGTTATTTTAACTTAAGGATTAATGAGGAATATGGAAATGAGAATGCGAAGAATTGTTTGCGGGAACCTGGAAAGCAACTGCTATGTGATTTATCAAAAAGAGGGAAGAGATTGCTTCATTATCGATCCGGGGTACAATCCAGAAAAAATACTAAAATTTATCAAAGAAAACAAATTGAAGGTAAAAGGCATTTTACTGACCCATCATCATTACGATCATGTGGGTGCGGTCAATAAAATACGTGAAATGAAAGAGTGTCCCGTATATCTGCACAGGGAAGATTTGGATATGTATAGAGATGAAGTGGACGTCGCGCTGGAAGATCATGACGAGATCTTGCTGGAGGATGAAGTGATCACAGTGCTTCATACACCAGGCCATACAGAAGGAAGCGTCTGCTTTTTTTCAGAAAAAAGCAAGCTCGCGTTTACAGGAGATACAATTTTTAATGTTGACCTCGGAAGAACCGACATGAAAGACGGAGATCCTGTTAAAATGCAACAATCCGTCAGAAACGTCATAAACCGGTGGGACAATGAGATTACCATTTATCCGGGGCATGGTGATTCCTGCAACATGAAATTCGTCCGAAAAATAAATCGTGAATTTTTAGAGTTACTTTAAAAGGGTTATTTAGATGAAGGAAAATGAAATAAAATTGATCGCGCTCGATCTGGACGGCACGACCCTGAATTCAAATCGAAAGGTGACGGAGAGAACGAAAAAAGCGCTCGAAGATGCGATCGCAAAAGGTGTAATTGTAATCATCGCTACAGGCAGGGCTTATTCAGCATTGCCGGAAGAGTTGTTTGAAATTAAGGGCATTAAGTATATTTTGACTTCCAACGGCGCCAGCGTAACAAACATCGTCAAAGATGAATTGATTTACAGCAACTGCATCGATGGGGCGGCGCTAGAATCCACTGTTAAGGTACTTCGTACGTATGATTTTATGATGGAAGTGTTTGTGGAAGGCCATGCGTATGTAGAAAAAAGCATCTATGACAACATCAATTCCATGAATTTTTCAGAAAGACATAAGCAGTATATTTTAGATACGAGGAAGACAGTCGAAGGGCTGTTGGATTTTGCGTTGCTGCACAAAGAATTGATCGAAAACATTAACGTGAATTTTGAGAATCAGGATGACCGCAGCATGATGCGCGAGGTTCTCGGACAGCTGGAAAACGTAACGCTGACCACCTCTTTTGATCATAACCTCGAAATCGGCGGACATACGACGAGCAAAGCGAACGCCATACGAATGCTGTGCAAAGAGCTGGGGATTTCCGAAAGTCAGGTGATGGCCTGCGGAGATAGTCCGAATGATATCGCGATGCTTAAAGCCTCCGGTTTTCCCGTGGCCATGGGCAATGCAAAAGACGAAGTAAAATCAATCGCAAAGTTCATTACAAAAACCAATGACGAGGATGGTGTGGCGCTCGCGATCGAACAATTTGTGATCCAGGGAGCAAACGTTTAATATTTTTTTATCCCGTGTTGACAATTTTTAGAAAAAATGTTAATATATATAAAAAAGAGGAGATCGTCATGAATATTGGAAAACACGGTGAAAACCTTGCTGTCGAATACCTGGAGCGGAACGGTTATGATATTATCGCACGGAACTTTAGGTGCAGGGTTGGCGAAATTGACATCGTCGCGAGAGATCGCGCTCATACGGAAACGATTGTCATACTCGAGATCAAAACGAGAAAGACATTTCATTACGGCTTGCCTTGTGAGTCGATAAACGATGAAAAAAAGAAGAGAGTCAAAAAAGCTGCGGAAATTTACGCTGCATGCAACAATCAACATACCTCTGGTTTTCGGCTTGATGTGATTGAGATATTGCTCATGAACGGTAAAACGTATATCAAGCACATCAAAAACGCGTTTTAAGGAGGGATCATGCTTTCAAAAGTTATAACAGGAGCCCTTTCTGGGCTGGAAGCCAAGCTTGTGATGGTGGAGACGGACGATCGAAACGGACTTCCCGTTCTCAATATGGTAGGACTTGCGAGCGTGACAGTAAGAGAGGCGGGAGAACGAATTAAGTCTGCCCTTGGAAATACAGGATTCACGTTTCCATACAAGAGGGTCACGATTAATTTCTCTCCCGCCGCGACAAGAAAAGAGGGAAGCCATTTCGATTTGCCGATTGCGATTGGAATATTAACCTCGACAGGGCAGTTACAGGAAAAACAAACGAAAGACTATGCTTTTATCGGAGAACTATCCCTTGACGGAAGCGTCAACAGAGTCAAAGGGGCGTTGCCACTTGTGGCGGGGTTCAAAGAAAATGGCATTCGAAAGGTCGTCCTGCCGGAAGCAAACTTACAGGAAGCGTCGATCGTTAAAGCGATTGACCTGTATCCGGTCCGTCATTTATCCGAGGTAATCCATTTGATGGATCCGGAAAAAAGCGGATCACACAGGGCGCCCGTCACCTCGCAAGCGCCCTGCAAGCGTACGGATTGCACTCGGTCTTCTGATAAAGAAATTTTGGATGACTATTCGGATGTCTGCGGGCAGGAACACTTGAAGCGGATCATGGTCATATGCGCCGCGGGTTTTCATGGGTTGCTTATGATCGGGAGCCCGGGGGCAGGAAAAAGCATGCTTGCCAAAAGGCTTCCTACGATAATGCCGGAAATGAATGATCGGGAGATTCTTGAGACCACGCAGATTTACAGCATAGCGGGGAAATTGTCTGACAAGATGCCGGTTATCGAAAAAAGACCGTTTCGCTCACCTTACCATACAATAACGCCCAGAGCACTTGTAGGAGGTGGTAAGCATCCCGGTCCGGGAGAAATTTCTCTGGCACATGGAGGCGTACTGTTTCTGGATGAACTGTTGGAATTCAGCCGCAGTAGTTTAGAATTGCTAAGGCAGCCAATGGAAGACGGATCCATTACGATAGCAAGGCATGGGAACGCCATTACCTTTCCGAGCAGGTGTGTTCTCGTCGCAGCGTGCAACCCATGCCCCTGCGGATACAGGGGGGATCCGAGACATTCGTGCAGTTGCAATGAGGGGCAGATGGCCCATTATTTAAGCAAATTGTCCGGGCCGTTTCTCGATCGAGTAGACCTTCAAACGGTGGCGCCGGTCGCGGGATACGATGACCTAATTGGATCTCAGCCGGGATTGCCGAATCCGACTTGCAAAAGTTCAGGTGAAATGAGGCGTGAAGTAGAAATCGCGGTTTCCATACAGAGGGAGCGATACCAAAGGGACGACGTCCTGTTCAATTCGGAATTACCCCCAAAATTGATTTGGAAGTATTGCAAACCAAATCGGCCAGGCGAAGAGTTGATGAAAGAAGCCTTTGAAAAAATGGCGCTCAGCACACGCGGCTATCATAAAACGCTCAAGGTTGCCAGAACCATTGCAGACCTGGCGCAAAGCAGCCAAATCACAGAAGTCCATCTGGCAGAAGCGCTTCAATACAGGCGCATGGAAGGGGGAATAGAGCGGTGAACCGGAAAATAAATATGGTGGCGATTCGGGATCAAGCGTATCCGAAATTGTTGCGCGAGATTAAAGATCCGCCGGAAGTGCTCTACTATTCGGGAGACCTTTCTTTGGCGTCCAGAGTAAACGTTGCGGTTGTCGGAACAAGAAAGGCTACGAGTTATGGCATACGAGCGGCGCTGAAGCTATCTGAAATGTTGGCCGGCCACGATGTTGTGGTTACGAGCGGCATGGCTTCAGGCATCGATACATACGCGCATAAAGGAGCTTTGAAGGCAGGCAAGACGATCGCTGTGTTGGGCAGCGGCATTGATCTGTGTACGCCTGCATCAAACCGCAGCTTAATGGAGGAAATATCAGAGAAAGGCCTTTTGGTTTCCGAATATCCGCCTGGTACACACGCGACGGCTTACACATTTCCGCAACGGAACCGAATTATTAGCGGATTATCTGCGGCTACGGTCATCGTTGAAGCCGGAATTTCAAGCGGTGCGCTCATCACAGCGGAACGAGCGGCGGAACAGGGGCGTGAAGTTTACGCGGTTCCGGCAGATATCGATCGAATCTGCAGCATCGGAGCCAACAAATTGATCAAAGAGGGGGCGATGCCGCTCATTGTGCTGGAAGACTTGCTGGATGACCTAAACATCAGGCGAAAAGATTTATCGCAGCGCAAAAAAAACCTCGGGACAGCAGAAATAGAAGTTCTGAATCTCATTGAAACTTCAGGCGAAGTGACGGCAGGTGATCTATGCCGCCGAATGCAAAAGCAACCTTCAGAAATAAATGGAATCCTTACAGTTCTAGAGATTAAAGGTATGGTTTATTCTTTTATGGGAAAAATTTTTATTGCAAAGTAATAAAAATACAAATATAATCATTTTTTGTAAGAGAGAAATGATTATGCGGCATCTTGATATGGGAGGATTTTAGAATGGGGAGCGGAAAAAAAGCTTTAGTAATTGTAGAGTCACCGTCAAAAGCAAAAACAATCAGCAAGTTTTTGGGAAGCAATTACAAAGTGATCGCTTCTGTAGGGCATGTGCGGGATTTGCCAAAGAGCAAGCTGGGGATTGATATAGAAAACAATTTTGAACCTGAATATATTTCAATCAGAGGAAAAGGGGACGTCATTAAAGCGATGCGAAAGGAAGCCAAGAGCGCTTCCAAAGTCTATCTGGCAACCGACCCTGACCGCGAAGGAGAAGCCATATCCTGGCACCTTACGTTTCTATTGGGGATCGACAAAGATGAGCCTTGCCGGATTGTCTTTAATGAAATTACGAAAAATGCGATTCAGAAAGCGGTTAAAAATCCTCGAACGATCGACTTAAAACTTGTCGACGCGCAACAGGCAAGGCGTGTTCTTGACAGGCTGGTTGGCTATAAAATCAGCCCGCTGCTTTGGCGCAAGATCAGGCGCGGGCTCTCGGCAGGAAGGGTACAATCAGCAGCGCTTAAAATGATCTGTGACAGAGAAAATCAAATAACGTCTTTTGTTCCGGTAGAGTATTGGAGCATTACGGCGCTTCTTGGATCGAAAAAGATTTTCCCTGCAAAACTGACAGAATATAAAGATAAAAAAATTACGGTTGAAAACAAAACGCAGGCTGATGAAATTCTGAAGGCGCTTGCAAACCATCCTTATCATGTAAAAAAAATTGAAGAAAAAGAACGCCAGAGGAGAGCTTATGCACCGTTTACCACAAGCAGCCTGCAGCAAGAAGCCTCTACGAAATTGAATTTTTTAACGAAAAAAACCATGCTGGTTTCGCAACAACTTTATGAAGGAGTTGAAGTCAAAGGTAAGGGGACGATCGGTCTTGTAACCTATATTCGTACCGATTCTGTTCGAATTTCAGATGAGGCAAAAGCGGCTGCAGCAGAATATATCACGCAGCAATACGGAAAAGAATACCTGGGAAATAATGTTTACTCCAATAAGAAAAAAGATGTTCAGGACGCGCATGAAGCCATCCGTCCCAGCTATATCGACCTAAACCCGGAGGATATCAAAGATTCTCTGACAAAAGATCAGTATAACCTCTATAAACTCATCTGGTCAAGGTTTGTTGCCAGTCAAATGAGCCCTGCCATATTTGACAGCGTATCAGCCGAAATTCAAAACGGAGATTACTTATTCAAAGCAACCGGTTCAAAATTAAAGTTTAACGGCTTTTTAAAAGTATATAAAGATGCAAGCGAGGAAGATGAAAATAAGCTTCTGCCACCTTTAAAGGAAGGCGAAGAATTAATGCTTTCAGAACTTTTAAGTGAGCAGCACTTCACTCAGCCGCCGCCGAGATATACGGAAGCAAGTCTTGTAAAAGATATGGAAGATAAAAACATCGGAAGACCGAGCACGTATTCTCCGATTATCGCCACATTGACCGAACGAAAATATGTGACGCGGGAGAAAAAAACGCTGATTCCGGCAGAACTGGGTTTTATCGTGACCGATCTCATGGAAAAGTATTTCAATCAAATTGTGGACACCGGTTTTACTTCGGATTTGGAAGATAAGCTTGACGATGTTGAAGCAAAAAACGCCAATTGGAAGGCTATTGTCAATGATTTTTATAAAGTCCTCGAAGATGAACTGAAAATTGCAGATGAAGAGATTGAAAAAGTAGTAATAGAAGATCGTTTAACCGGCGATATGTGTGAGCTTTGCGGGAAGCCTATGGCGATTAAACAGGGACGTTTTGGAGAGTTTCTTGCATGCACAGGATATCCCGAATGCAAAAATACAAAGCCGATTGTAAGCAAGATCGACGTTAAATGCCCCAAATGCAGCAAAGACATCGTCGCCAGAAAAGGGAAATCAGGGAAACTCTTTTATGGTTGCAGTGGATATCCGGAGTGCAATCAAGTATACTGGAATAAACCGGTCAATCAGACATGCAAACTATGTGGTAGTTTGTTGGTTGAAAAAAAATTGAAGGACAGCAAACTGTCTTGCTCGAACAGCGAGTGCAAATACAAAGAATAAGAGGAGGTTTAATGAATGGGAAATTTTCATGCGACGACAATCGTAGCAGTAAGAAGAAACGATGAAGATATATGCATTGGCGGAGACGGCCAGGTAACGATGGGCGAGAAAACCGTCATGAAGCATGGCGCTAAAAAAGTAAGAAAGATATATAAAAATACAGTATTGACAGGCTTTGCCGGTTCGGTCGCAGATGCTTTTGCGCTAACAGAAAAATTTGAAAAGAAACTCGAAGAACATGCGGGAAATTTAAAACGAGCAGCCGTTGCGCTCGCGCAGACGTGGAGGTCGGATAAAGTGATGCGAAATCTGGAAGCGCTTATGATCGCGGCTGACAAAGAAGGCTTGCTTTTGATTTCCGGAAACGGCGAAGTCATCGAGCCTGATCAGGATTTCATCGCGATCGGATCGGGGGGGAACTACGCGCACGCGGCAGCGCATGCGCTCTACAATCATACCGATATGACAGCGGAAGAAGTGGTCAGGGAAGCGCTTCAGATTGCATCGTCAATCTGCGTTTATACCAATGATCATATCTCCGTAGAGAAGTTATAGGAGGGGTAACAATGGGAAGCACATTGTATAAAATGACACCGAAAGAAATTGTCCAAGAGCTGGACAAATACATCATCGGGCAGGATGAAGCGAAAAAATCGGTCTCGATTGCGCTTCGAAACAGGTACCGCAGGAGTTTGCTGCCGGATGAAATGAGGGAAGAAATTACGCCGAAAAACATTTTGATGATGGGGCCGACCGGCGTCGGAAAGACGGAAATCGCAAGGCGCCTTGCCAAACTAATGGATGCGCCCTTTGTTAAAGTGGAGGCGACAAAATTTACAGAAGTCGGATATGTAGGCAGGGATGTGGATTCCATGGTCAGAGACCTGGTTGAAGCGGCCATTCGCATTACGAAGCAAAACCGGCTTCAGGAAAAATACTCAATCGCTGAAGAGATCGCGGAAGAAAAAATTATCGAAGCGATCATTCCGGGCAGCAAAAAAAAGACGGGTTCATCAGGCGGCCTAAGGACGCCGTTTGATTTTATTTTAGGCGGAGGGTATCAGAGCCAGAAGCAACAATACGAAGATTCTAAGAATCATGAAGAAGCAAGGGAACAGACGGAGACAGAACTGGCCAGAGAGCAGGTAAGGCAGCAGCTGCGAGATGGATTGCTTGAAGAGCAGTTTATTGAAATTGAAGTACTGGATACGCCAAAAGGCAACAGCCTGGATATGAGCAACGAAGGAATGAGCATTGCGATCGGTAATATCTTTGGCGACATGATGCCTCCAAAGAAGAAACAGAAAAAAGTCAGAGTTAAAGACGCCCGAAAGATTTTGAGAGAGCAGGAAGCGCAAAACCTCATTGATATGGATCAGGTAACAGAAGAGGCCCTTGAAAACGCGGAACAAAACGGGATTATTTTTATTGATGAGATTGACAAAATTGCCTCTGGATCTTCCTACCGGTCCGGTGCGGATGTTTCCAGAGAAGGCGTACAGAGGGATATACTGCCGATCGTGGAAGGGAGCGTCATCAACACAAAGTACGGGCCCGTTAAAACCGATCATGTGCTGTTCATTGGAGCGGGTGCATTTCACATCGCAAAGCCGACGGATTTAATCCCGGAGCTTCAGGGCCGATTCCCAATCCGGGTTGAGCTTGAAAATCTGACAAAAGACTCTTTTGTTCAGATCCTGACCATACCTGAAAATGCGTTATTGAAGCAACATAAAATGCTGCTTGAGACAGAAGGAATCAAAGTAGAGTTTACAGAAGGAGCCGTTCATGAAATCGCAAACATGGCTTTTCTGATGAATGAGCAGACTGAAAATATTGGAGCGAGAAGACTGCATACGATTATGGAAAAGCTTTTGGAGGATATTTCTTTCAATATTCCGGATATGCAAGAAGATATTGTAATCGACGAAGAGTATGTTAAAGAGAAATTCAGAGAAAAGATTCATCCCCACGACATCGATAAATATATTCTATAATGTAAATTTTAGAAAGCCTAAAAAATAAGTTGCCACTTTAAAGCAAAATTTGTTATAATAGTAATATATAACCGATTTCAAATGAAAGATAAGATTATTTTGCATTATTATGCATTAAGGAGTAGCTTATGGAAACAGACATACTAAGCAAAGTAAGAAAGCTAAATTGGGTATTGCAGGAAAGCGCGACAGGAGCATTCTCCTTTAACGAATTATGCAATATTTTAAGCGATTTATTAGATTCTAATGTGTATATTGCGAACAAAAGAGGAAAAATAATCGGGGTGCACTACAAAATCCGATCGGACAGTTCAACCATAACGGATCCTGAGACAGGCATTGAAAAATTTCCAAATGAATATAACGAAGCATTGCTCAAAGTGGTTCATACGGAGGCGAATTTAAAGTCAGATGAAGCGCTTAAAATTTTTAAATATGATTATGATACTTCGGATAAACTTCACACAGTCATACCGATCCTTGGTGGAGGACAAAGATTGGGCACATTAATTATGGCCAGATACGCGCCGGAATTTACCAATGAGGATCTGGTGCTTGCCGAATACGGCGCTACCGTAATCGGTTTGGAAATTCAAAGGCAGAAATCCCTTGAGATTGAAGAAGACAGGAGAAAGAGCGCTGTCGTACACATGGCGATCGAAACTTTGTCTTATTCGGAGGTTGAAGCAGTGCATCAAATCTTTGCCGAACTCGATGGGAGCGAAGGTTTCCTCGTTGCGAGCAAAATTGCGGATCGGTCAGGTATCACAAGATCGGTCATTGTAAACGCTCTCCGGAAGCTGGAAAGCGCGGGAATCATTGAATCCAGATCGCTTGGAATGAAGGGGACGCACATTAAAGTGCTGAACAGCAAGTTCTTGGAAGAGCTGGCGAAGTAAGCGCATAGCGCATAGAAGTGATTTCATAAAGTTAAGAACAAAACATCCCGATCTGGCATATGATAAATATATGGGTCGGGGGTGTTTTTATGGCCAGATCAGCTCGTCGTTATCAAAGAAGGCAAAATGAATTTGCGCTTCTTCGCACAATTCTACTTTTTTTCATGCTTTTCATCGTTATTGGATCGTTTACATACTATTGGCAGCAGGTTATCAAACCCATTATCAATGATATCTCTGAAATCAAAGCTCGCTCTATGATTACAGCGATGATCAATGATACGATTCACGACAAGTTTGAGGATCAAGTAAACGTAGAGCAGCTATTGATCATAAAAATGAACAATGAGGGGAATATAGAATTTGTGCAGGCCAATACGCAGGCGATGAATTACCTGGTATCTGACCTTACAAAGGAATTGCAAAAACGATACAAGCACGCCCCGCCTGAAACCGTCAGAGTCCCTCTGGGAACGCTTATGGGAAGCCAACTTTTATCACAGGCAGGTCCATACGTTAATTTGAAAGTAATGCCGCAAAGCGTTTCAAAGACAGAGTTTCAAACGGAATTCGTGACGGAAGGCATCAATCAGACGAAGTATAAAGTTTATGTGAACATGGATTGTCAGGTAAATATTTTAGCCCCATTCTCGGACCGTATGATCAATGTTCATAAAACAGTATTGATTGCGGAGGCTGTGATTTTAGGCAAAGTACCGAGCAGCTATATTGTTGTACCGGAAGATAAGGCGATAGAAGCAGAGAGGATTTAATAAAACGCATGGAGTATACACATGTTACGATTTAATGAAAACAACGAAACGATTCGTAGAGAAGAATATAGAGGCATCCTCGTGGGTCTTATGCTATCAGAGGATATTTCCGATTCCATGGAAGAACTGTCAGGCCTTGCCGAGGCGGCGGGTGTGGAAGTGCTGGGAGAAATGATCCAGCGGCTTGAGAGGCCGAACAAGGCGACGTTCATCGGTAAAGGAAAAGTGGAAGAACTGCAAAAGATGTGTGAGGTAATGGAAGCCGATACAGTTATCTTTAACGATGAACTTTCCGGTATGCAGATGCGTAACCTGGAAGAAATGCTAAACGTTCGCGTAATTGACAGAACGATCCTGATTTTAGACATCTTTGCCGGCAGGGCGGTTTCAGGCGAAGGAAAGCTGCAGGTTGAGCTCGCGCAGCTGCAGTATCGGCTGCCGAGACTTACCGGTTTTGGGAAATCACTATCTCGGCTTGGCGGCGGAATTGGCACAAGAGGACCCGGCGAGAAAAAGCTTGAAACAGACAGAAGGCATATTACAAGGCGCATGGATGACATCAAGGAAGAGATTCAGCGGATTAAGGGCAGCAGACGTATACAGCGGGCGAAAAGAGAAAAATCTGAAATTCCGGTTGTCGCGCTGGTCGGCTACACCAATTCGGGCAAATCTGCCATTATGAACAAGCTACTGGAAATCAGCGACAAAGAAGAAAAGACTGTGTACGAAGAAGATATGCTATTTGCAACGCTTGACACGTCACAGAGAAGCATACGGCTTTCCAGCAACCATGAATTTATTTTAATCGATACGGTGGGATTTGTCAGCAAATTGCCACATGCATTGATCAACGCATTTAAGGCAACTCTGGAAGAAGTTACAGAGGCTGATTTGCTGTTGCATGTTGTGGATGTTTCTTATAGCGCGCATGATTTTCAGATTAAAGTGACGGATCGGGTTTTAAAAGAAATCGGTGCGGGAAACAAAGAAAAACTGACGGTTTTTAATAAGGTTGACCTGCTCATTGAGGAGGGGGGGAACGAGGCGTCGTCATTCAGTATAATCGGCGGGGCGCCTGAATGTATATTTATTTCCGCAAAAACAGGGGACAACATCGATGGATTAATCGATAAAATAAAGGAAAAGCTATTCGCGGACAGGGAAACGGCTGATCTTTTGATTCCGTACAGCAGAGGGGATATTTCTTCGTATCTCTGTGAGAAAGCAAAGGTCATTTCTATGGAGCATCTGGAAAATGGGACGCTTTTTTCAGTAGAGCTTTCAAAAGCGGATTACAGCAGATTAAAAAAGTATGAACAGATATAAGACAGTCCTCAAAGAAGCAGCAGCCCAGCAGGTTATTGAAAAATCAAAGTTTACAGCGCATGTTAAGCCGGTTTTCTCCAAAGAGGAAGCGGATGAATTCATAAGCAGGATAAAGGCGGAGAATAGAAACGCGACGCACAACGTACCTGCGATAGTTCTCGGAGAAAATTTTCAGATTCAATGGGCCAGTGATGACGGGGAACCGCAGGGAACAGCCGGGGCGCCCATCATTCAGATGCTTGTTAAAGAAGGGATTACGAATGTGGCCGTCGTGGTGACCCGAATATTCGGAGGCATCAAGCTGGGCACAGGCGGGCTTGTGCGGGCTTATACGAGCAGCGCAAAACTCGGACTTTCCGCAGCCACCATCTGTCAGGTTAAAGAATTGATGATCTTGACGGTAAAGTTTAATTATACTTATTTGAGCAAAGTACAAAACCAATCGCAAACCGGTTCTTTTGAAATTATAGACACGAAATATGAAGACGCCGTTACGCTGGATGTTGCGGTTAGCCCGTTTCAGGTTGATGAAGTCCGGACTTTGTTTTCAAATATGACGGCCGGAAGCCAGGTGTGGCTAGGCGAGCGAGCAGAACTTATAAAAATTGCTATTTAATTTCAAATTTTTCGTTGACAGAATACTTCTGTTATGCTAATATAAAAAACGGTCCACTTCATAAGCAATGCGTTCCAAGGTAGCTCAATGGTGGAGCACTCGGCTGTTAACCGATAGGTTGTGGGTTCGAGCCCCACCCTTGGAGCCAATTTTATCTCGCTTATGCAGTAAAAATAATAGCTTGACATAATGTTAGAATTGATGTATAGTTTATAAATGTGTCAAGGCAATATACGGCCTGGTAGTTCAGTTGGTTAGAATGCCAGCCTGTCACGCTGGAGGTCGACGGTTCGAGCCCGTTCCAGGTCGCCAATTTTAATGGCGCTGCTCAAAACGCAACGCGGTTTGCCAGCAGGCCTTATGCAAGGATTTCTCAAGTCTCTGATTTGATGAAATCCGCTGCAAATAAAGAACCATGCTGGTGTGGCTCAACGGTAGAGCAGCTGATTTGTAATCAGCAGGTTGGGGGTTCGATTCCCTCCACCAGCTCCAATAGCCCAACCAGTAGCCCAAAGGGTTGAGGGATCAAATCCCTAAGGGACAGCGGGTAAAGCAAAATATACATAGTTTCGCTTTGTACGAGATGGAAAACAATTTAAAAGACATTTATATGGAGGAATTCCCGAGTGGCCAAAGGGGGCGGACTGTAAATCCGTTAGCGGAGCTTTCGGTGGTTCGAATCCACCTTCCTCCACCATATTTATGCGGAAGTGGCTCAGGGGTAGAGCATCGCCTTGCCAAGGCGAGGGTCGCGAGTTCGAATCTCGTCTTCCGCTCCAATTTTGCGGATGTAGTTCAATGGTAGAAC
>Ga0123353_10002575_pt1 | contig 22549 bp, 20 predicted proteins | sample TergutLab28metaG_3_FD_92763 | JGI IMG/M metagenome (GOLD analysis project Ga0123353, IMG submission 92763) | Labiotermes labralis P3 segment gut microbial communities from Petit-Saut dam, French Guiana - Lab288 P3 | ecosystem: Host-associated > Arthropoda: Insects > Digestive system > Gut ... | reverse complement strand
CGGTGGATATGGATATCTTACCGTTCTTCATATTGAAACAGCGGGCGTTATATCTTAACCCCCGACCGGGATGAGCTTTTACTACGGGGTTCTTCTCTCCCGTTCTCGTTCTGATGGCTTTCCATGATTCTATGACGTTATCACGTACCGTTAGACTTAATGCGGAACCGAAGGACGGGTACTGTTCGCGTACAGTATAGTAACCGTAATGGTGAAGGTTGTTAACATTCGGCGTTCCGTGTTCAAAAGCAGTATCTGACCAGAAGTTGAACACCTTCGTTCCGACGTTGACAGTATCGATCAACACTTTGTCGTAAGGAAGTTCGTATCTCACGGTCCTGATCATAATATCGGCACGGATATGCGAGTAATAGTAATTATACTTACGCTTTGCGTAAGTATATTATTACTTACCTTCATTATTACCTGCCTTTACCAACTACCCTTTATTAACTGACATCTGCTTCTATTCCCTTTACTACGTATATGTAACGTATAAGGACAAAGAGAACGTATCTGCATCCATTCCTCCCCTATCTGAAGAAAGGGGTTTCCTGGATGGACTCATATGAAAGCGAGTCTGCGAAAACAGAACATCGATTATCTGAGGACCCACGATCTTTCAATGCTTCTGGAACTGTTCCCGCAGGAAAGGGTTAGCGAAGATGACGAGTTCTTTGTGCAGGTCCTCTCACAATCGCAGTGGAAACAAGATACGGAGAGTGTATTGAACCGCCGTGGAACAGCCGCCAAATGCTGGAGAAGGCAAAGGAATTTGTGAAGTTCGTAGAAACAATATGGGAAGACCCATCGAACTGATATGCGAACATCGTCGCAACATCATAACAGATCGCTGACGGATATGATTTTACTGGAACATTTGAGCGAAGATTGATAAACAGTGCGTTGTTAATACCGGCATGTTCAGGACCGCCGGCGAGATAGTGTCATTATTCTCGCCGGACAAGTGTACGCAATGCGGGATGTGCACCGAGGTATGCCCGAGCGGACGGAACGGCGGTATAATCCCGGATGCTTTCATCGAGTCTTTGATGAACGCATCATCTTCCGCCGAACTATCAGATCTTGATCAGGATGTATGGAAGTGTCTTATGTGCCACAGGTGCTCGTACTCATGTCCGGAAGGCATAGACGTCGCAGGAGTCATACGTGTAATGAGATACAATTCCGCAATGTCCGGTAACGCACCGAAAAGATTTACGAGGACGGCCGGGATGTTCGCAGCGGCCGGACGAGCATTCCCGGTGAACGAACTCGTCAACAGAAAAAGGGCGGAACTCGGCCTGGATCCGATAGCAACTGATGCGGATGCTTTGGACGAAATTAAAATAATAATGGAAAGGACGGGATTCTGCAATGAGTGACATCCTTCTCTACCCCGGTTGTCTGATACAGTCGCGGCTTCCTTTCCTGGAGGCCGCATCAAAATTCATCCTCGATAAACTTAACGTCAAAACGGATGACATGGATAGCTTCACGTGTTGCATGGAACCGGTCGGTCTGAGATCATTAGGTCCGAAGACATGGGCGTGCGCCGGAGCCAGAATTCATTCGATCGCATCGGGAAGGAACATACTCACGTTGTGTGACGGGTGCGGAATGTCATTATCCGAAGCCGCAGACGAGATATCGAAGGACACGGAGAACGTTGGAACGGTAATGAAGGAGATAGGGCGCACCGTGAATATCTCGGAAGTAACGAGCATGCTGGAATTCTTACACAGTAAACTTCCCGAAATAAAGGAGAATCTCGTGGCTGAGATAGATTTCAATCTTGCGGTTTTCCCGGGATGTCATTCCGAATCCGTCTGCACATCAAAAGGAAGATCGGCGAAAGAGATGATGTCCGACATCGTAAAGGCGTTAGGCGGCAATCCGATAATATTACGCGAGAACCTATGCTGCGGCGGAGGTCTCGCGGGCGTTGAACCGGAGATAGAGAAGAAAGTGATGCAGGAATCGATATCATTGATCAGGAACGCGGATGCGATAGCCGTTGTGACATCGTGTCCTTTCTGCTTCTTACAATTCGATATGATCGGAAGGCAGACCACATTACACATAACGGAATTGGTCGCGTCGGGAATGGGATGGCAGGAGGATGCCCACAGGCATCATCATACTAAATGATCACTCTATGTTGAGCGAGAAATGTATCGCGCGCACCGAGTGAGTTAACGAACCCATTGATATTATATCGACGAACTCAGCATAATCGGCCGCGTTCTCCTTCGTTATGTTACCGGACACTTCTATCTTCACGTTCGCTGTCTTTCTGACGGCGGATGCGATCTCTTTCGCTTTCCTAGGATCGGCGTTATCGATCATGATGATATCCGCGCCGCCTTCGGCGGCGACGATCGCATCGTTAACGTTCTCGACTTCGATCTCAATTTTCTTCGCAAACGACGCACGCTTCAACGAATCAATAACGTTCTTCATCCCGCCGGCCGCCTTTATGTGGTTATCTTTCACCAATATCATATCGTCAAGCCCGTAACGGTGCGGATCACCGCCGCCCAGGATGATCGCCTTCTTTTCGAATTCCCTGAATCCGGGGGTTGTTTTCCGGGTACCGGCTACACGCACGTTCGCATTCTTCTTCTTACAAGCGGTAAGCACATCGTTTGTAGCCGTGGCGATACCGCTCATCCTCATCATGATGTTCAATGCGGTGCGTTCTAACGTTATGATATTCTTCAAAGGCCCGGAAAGTCTCATGATGACCGTTCCCTTTGCAACACGTTCTCCGTCCGTAACATACGGGTTGCACTCAACGGAATATTCTTCGAATATTGTGACGGCTTCCTCAAGACCGGCGATCACTGCATCGTTTTCACAGGTTATCTCTGCGATCCCGTCGATATCGGGTACGACGACATCAGTTGTGATATCCCCGTATCCTATATCCTCCTCAAGGAACGAACTCAATCTTTCCATGATCACACGTCCAAAGTGAACTCTTCACCCAGTCCCGGTAATATTACGTTATAATCGCCTTCCAGGTCCGCTTTGAACAGTTCGCGCGTCTCGGAATGCATTATTATCACGTTCTTGGGATCGCACCCTCTTACGAATTCGATTATCTGATTGTGATCCGCATGCGCCGAGAAATCATACTTCATGATCTCACATTCCACTTTAAGCAGTTCACCGTTGTTCATGACGCATTTGTTCTCCATGAGCATCCTTCCGTTCGTACCCTCCGCCTGATATCCCACGAGAAGAACGGCGTTCTTCGGATTATTCCGCATATCCCTGAGATATCCGAGGACGGGGCCGCCGTCAAGCATGCCGCCCGTCGTTATTATCACTTCACCTTTTCCGGACTGCGATCTCATGGCGGCGTTGCGAACTTCCTTGAACGCTTTCTTGGCGCCTTTGAACCTCTTGAAATCCAGAAGGTACTCGGGATAATCCTGGTATATCCTGGTAACGGATCTTCCCATGCCGTCCACCCACATATCGTACCCGCTGTCCTTGAGAAGTAACATTATCTCCTGTGTACGGCCGGTAGCGAAACAAGGCACCAATACCTTTCCGCCTCTGTCCGTTACCTCCGCCACCTTGTCCAGGAAAGCTTTTTCAGACTCTTTACGAGGAGTATGCAACCTTCCGCCGTAGGTACCTTCGATTATCAGGTTCTCGCAATCAACCGGTCTCGCGGGACCGACCAATCTTGTACTGATAGTATGTATGTCTCCCGTGTAAACAGTGGAAGTGTTACCGATCACTTCGAACATCGCCGCACCCGGTACGTGACCGGCTGAGTGTACGGTAACGTCGAACCCTTCCAGTTCCACCGTATCACCGAACGCTAACGGAACAACGTTCCTCATCGTTCTGTCGATGTCGCCTTTCGTATACGGAAGCGGATAATCCTCCGCTTTCGCTATCTTAAGGCTGTCGTTCATCATTATCTCGCTTATCTCTGCGGTGAGCGGAGTTGTAAACAACTCCGAATCATCGCGTCCGCATATCTTCGGGACCATTCCGCAATGATCAAGGTGACTATGCGTTAAGAAGACACGATCCACATGAGGCGCATCCAGAGGGTACTCCGGAGGCTTCGTGGGACTCATGCCGTATTCGAACAACGATACCGTGCCGTTGCCCTCCATCGTCATTCCCATGCGGCCTATAGAATCTGCGCCGCCCAGGAATCTGAATCTCATATCCATTTGAACATTCTCCTTCTTCGTTTGTATTTTGCCTTCATTGAAGGACTTTGTGAAAAGAGGTCGATGACCTCTTGTACTGTGATGATGTGAGTTGTGAAACGCATGTTGTGCGTGTGTCCGATTGTGTTTATCTGCTCCCTGTATATCTAAGTTGTGCTAAAACGGGCGCGTCTAGACATCCTTCGGAGTATTAATAAGGTTAAGCAAGGGTTATATATGTGGAACTGCAATGCAAAACCGTCAGTCAACTGTCTGACACAAGGGATGCACGTGGGAAAAAATGCCGGAGACAGCACCGGTCTTCTCTCTTTCCTCGGAGGGAAGAGGAAGATAGGAACGGGCGCTGAAGAGAAGAAGGAGACCATGTTCGGTAGGATCGGCGGAGCGATACGTTATACGCTGCTGATCTCGATGTTACTGTGGTGGATCCCGATATTCGGACAGGCTTTTGCAGGATATGTAGGAGGAAGGAAAGCAGGCACACCGGCAACGGGAATGGTCGCGACGCTGTTATCTGTATTGGTATTGCTGGCCATAGTGACATTCCTCAGTTCATACGCTCTCGGAGGGCTGGATTTCTTAACGGCAGACCCCGGTGAAATGGTGGCGGCCCTGGGAGCCGACTTCCCCGTAGTGGGATGGCTGTTGACTCTGATCATGACGTACCTCCAGGCATTCTTCGGAATGATAACCGGAACAACGTCGATGAAGTTGAACATATACATCATAACAGTTGTTTTCGGATTGATCGGCGGTGTTCTTGCGGAACAGCATGCCAAAGAGGCGGCCAAGAAGGCCACCGGTGAAGGCGGCAAGGTCTACGTGCCGAGGTCATTGGCGGCTTACGTACAGGGAAAGAAGCTCGGGTTCGGAAGTTTTGACGACAGACTCGCGATACAGCAAAGTAAAGTACCGGAGCAGAAGGTCGTCACCGTGCACAGGACACTCGTGAGAAAGGAAACGTCGAGAGAAGAACCGAAGGCGCTGCCGGAGGCTGCGCCCACACCCGCCGTACAGCAGGCGGAACGGCGCGAGAGCCCGTTCGCAGGTCTCATACACCGCGCCGAAAGGAACGATCCCGAGAAAGAGAGAGTAAGGCACAGCAGTTCTCAGGAAGATCTCGAATACGTATGATCCGTTAGTCTTTCGCATGTCTGGCACATATGCGCTTATAACACGAACACTAGCGCGGGCGCACGGGGACCCATCTCTTCTTATACGTAAAAAGAGTGCAGGTACCAGAGGCTGATCAGTTTGTTTTGTTCGTGCGGATCGATGATGTTCCCGAAGGACGGTCAATATGTCTGCAACACCTGCGGCACCACAAAAAGTGTTGAGAAGGCGCAGTATTTCACGACCGATTCCAATGAGAAAGAAACGACAATAATAGCGGAATCCTCCGCTACATTGCCTAAGACGAGGATACTCTGTTCGGAGTGCGGCAACAAAGAGGCGTACTTCGTTCTGAGGCAGACACGCGCCGCCGATGAACCTGAGACCAGAATATACCGTTGCTGCAAATGCAACCACTCCTGGAGAGAGTATTAAAATACTCTCCTGGACAATGAAGGTAGGAGAGACTATGTTCAAAGCTGAGATAAAATCGGACACCCTCAAGGGGTTGGTCAATGTGATATCGACATTGGTCGATGAGGTGAAGTTCAGTATAAGCGAGGAAGGAGTGAACCTTAAAGCGGTCGACCCGGCGCATGTGGCCATGGTGGACATGATGATAGGGAAAGGCGCTTTCGAATCCTTTTCAGCGGATAACGGAACGGACATGGGCGTTGACCTGGACAAGATGAAGGATGTGCTCAAGCTCGCGGGTTCCGGAGATGTATTATCAATGGAGCAGGACGAGTCCCAGGGGAGGCTCATACTGAAAGTGGGCAACATAACGAGACGTATGAATCTCGTTGATACGTCGGGGATGAATGACCCGAAGGTACCGCAGCTTTCGCTGCCGGTGAATGTTGACGTTGCCGTATCCGAATTACAGAGAGGGATAAAAGCGGCGGAATCGGTATCCGATCACATAGCGCTTTCAGCGGACGAGGAATCGTTCGAGCTGTTCTGCGAAGGCGATACGGATTCAGTGAGCTTGAAACTCGATAAAGCTAAGCTGGCAGGTATAACGGCGTCGTCAAAGGTACGCAGCCTGTTCCCGCTCGATTACTTCTCGAACCTTGTGAAGGCGATCCCGTCGGATACGATAGTGAAGATATCATTAGGCAACGACTATCCGGTGAAACTGACCTTCGATTTCGCAGGCGGCAACGGCACAGTCGGATACCTATTGGCTCCGAGGATAGAGAACGATTGAGCTGATCTGACATGGAAGGAAAGGGCAGCTTGGAAGAACTGAAGGCAACGGCGAACAGGATCCGAATGCACGTCATTGAGATGACATGCGCTGCGGGATCCGGCCACCCCGGAGGTTCTTTCTCATCTGCGGAACTGTTCACAGCATTGTATTTCGGCGGTGTGATGCGCCATAACCCGAAAGATCCGGACTGGGAAGGAAGGGATAAGTTCGTTCTTTCAAAAGGCCATGTTGCTCCCGGTCTGTATGCGGCTCTGGCGGAAGCGGGTTATTTCCCGACAGAGGAATTGCTTACACTGAGGAAGATAGGCTCAAGGCTGCAAGGACACCCGGCAAGAGGAAAGCTTCCCGGAATAGAGATGTCCACGGGTTCGTTAGGGCAGGGGTTGAGCATGAGCTGCGGCCTTGCGCTTGCGGCAAAACTCGACAAACGAGATACAAGGATATTCTGCCTGCTCGGTGACGGTGAATTGCAGAGCGGCCAGAACTGGGAGGCGATGATGCTCGCTTCCCATTACAAATTAGACAATTTAACAATATTCGTTGACAGGAACCGCCTTCAGATAATGGGCGATACCGAGAAGATGATGTCCATAGAACCGCTTGCGGATAAACTGAAGGCGTTCGGGTTCAAGGTCACGGAAATAGACGGGCATAACATCAAGAAGATAATCGCAGCCTGTGAGAAAGCTAAGAAAGCAACGACACCCACAGCGATAATAATGAGAACGGTGAAAGGTAAAGGCGTATCGTTCATGGAGAACGATAAGGACTTCCACGGCCGCTGCTGCACTCCCGACGAAAAAGAAAAAGCAATATCGGAACTCAGGGGGAAGTGCCAATGAAGGAGACCGCGGCTCAACGTATGTATTACGGTAAAGCGTTAAAGGAACTGGCGTCAAGGAACGACGTTGTGGTCTTGGACGCAGATCTGGGAGGATCGACCAGGACATCCGACTTCGAAAAGGCGGCAAAGGAAAGATTCATTCAGATCGGTATAGCGGAGCAGAACATGATAGGCGTCGCCGCGGGATTGGCGGCGGCCGGTAAGACCGTTTTCGCCTCGTCTTTTGCAGTGTTCGCGACCGGCCGATGCTGGGAGCAGATAAGGCAGGCCGTCGCGTATCCTAAACTTAACGTCAAGATCGTTGCAACGCACTGCGGTATAAGCGTGGGAGGCGACGGCGCATCACACCAAGCGCTTGAAGATATCGCAATAATGAGAGCGATACCGAACATGGTCGTCATATCACCGGCAGACGCCAACGAGACGTATGCGGCTACAATGGCCATCGCCGATCATAACGGTCCTTGCTACATGAGGATGGGTCGTTCCAATTTCCCGTTGATAATGCCCGATGATGTGAAGTTCGAGATCGGTAAAGCAACGGTGATGAGAAGCGGTAATGACGTGACGTTAATAGGTACGGGACAGATGCTGACGTCGTGCCTGGAAGCCGCCGCATCGCTCGATGAAGAAGGGATATCGGCGGAAGTGATCAATGTATCAACAATAAAGCCGCTCGATAACGATACTATAATCGATTCGGTATCGAAGACCGGATGCTGCGTCACGGCGGAGGAGCACAGCATCATCGGAGGATTGGGTTCAGCGGTAGCGGAATGCTTATCGGAGAGGCTGCCGGTACCTTTGGTAAGGGTCGGCGTGAAAGACTCGTTCGGCGAATCCGGAGAACCGAGCGAACTGATGAAGAAATACGGTCTGACGGTGAATGACGTCATAGAAGCAGCGAAGAATGCCATTGCGGAACGGAAGTGATGAAAGTGAAAATATTCATAGATACGGCCAACTTGGAGATGATAAAGGAGATCCACAGCTGGGGGATACTGGACGGCGTAACGACGAACCCGAGCCTCATAGCAAAGGAGAAAACAGATCTCAGAACATGTGTGAAGAACATATCGAAGATCGTTGACGGTCCAATATCGGCGGAAGCGATATCATTGGATGCCGACGCGATGGACAAAGAAGGACGCGAACTTTCCGCAATTCACGAAAATATTAACGTTAAACTGCCGATGTGTGTCGAATCCCTGAAAGCAACAAAGGTACTTGCATCGGAGGACATCGACGTTAACATGACGTTAATATTCTCGCCGCAGCAGGCTCTTCTGGCGGCGAAAGCCGGTGCAAGATATGTTTCCCCGTTCATCGGTCGTCTGGATGACATAGGACACGTCGGTTCCGATATATTGGCGCAAATAATGACCGTATTCGCAAATTACAGCATACAGACGGAAGTGATAGCGGCAAGCATCAGACACCCCGTTCACGTATTGGAAGCGGCGACGATCGGCGCCGATATAGCAACGATACCGTACGACGTGCTGAAGAAGATGATCGCTCATCCCAAAACGGACGAAGGTATCAGGCTGTTCTTAGCAGATTACGAGAAATCTAAGAAAAAATGATATCATGCGCGATATCCTCGTGATCGGAGGCGGGCCCGCAGGCAACAAGGTTGCCTCGTTACTGGCGAAGGATCATGACGTTTTAGTGATCGAAGAGCATGACGTTCCCGGAAGACCGATGCAGTGCACCGGCCTGGTCTCCGATGAGGTGTTACGGTTATCGGGCGTGAAACCGATGATATTGAGCGAACTTTACGGAGCGAACATATTCTTCCCGAACGGCGGCAACATATCCGTACGATCGAAAGAACGCAAAGCGGTGCTGATAGATCGTGCGGAGTTCGATGTTCTGATGGCCGAGAAAGCGAACGATGCGGGCGCCGAACATTCGTATTCCGTGAAATTCTTGAAACACGTTGTGAACAACGGCACGGTCACCGCATCCACGGATAAAGGCAACATCTCGTCGCGCATGATCATCGGCGCCGACGGTCATAACTCAAGGACGGCGAAGAGCATCCCGAACAACGCGCCCGCAGAATACGTAAGAGGGATACAGGTTGACATAAAGAGACGTGCGGACGATCGGGAGATGCTGAACATACGGATAGGTTCGAAGGTCGCTCCCGGGTTCTTCTCATGGGAGATACCCTTCGGCGATATGATGCGTGTCGGTCTGTGCACATCCCGGGACGCAGGCCCGCCGTCGGAATATCTGAAGGCGTTGATGAAGAAGATAGGCGCCGATGATAACGATGTGATAAGAAAATACAGCGGCATCATACCGATCGGCGGGATGCGAAGAACGTATGCGGACAATATGCTGCTCGTGGGCGATGCCGCATGCCACGTTAAACCAATATCGGGCGGAGGGCTACAACCGGCGCTGAGATCGTCGTACTGTCTTTCGAAGACCGTTAACGAAGCGTTCGATTCCGACGACATGTCCGGAAAGTTCCTGTCGGTATACGAAAAAAGATGGAAGGGTGAGGTTGGTAAGGAACTCAAGAACGGGTACAGGCTGAGGAGGATGTACACCGGCATGAGCGACCGCGACCTGAACAAGATATTCAGCGCCGCCGATAACGGTAACATAAAAGAGGTACTGAACGGCGGGAACATAGATCATCCCAGCGACCTTCTGATGCCTCTGATGAAAGATATCGTCACTGCTGTTCGCCTCACGCCGCTTATGCTGAAGGCCGCGGTAAGGAGCATGAGATGAAGCTCGCGAAGGTACCGAACGACAAAGCATCGGGAACGATACCGGAGATGGTGTCGCGCGGCATCGCAGACCCAAATGCAAAGATATGCAAAGGCGACGGCGTCAGATACGTTCCGATACATGATGACCGCGAGAACGACGTCGTCGAGATGGGGATAGAGGTCGTTGACGGAGAAACGTTCAAACGGGAAACGAGAAGCCCACAGAACAGGATAAAGGGATCGCTGAAACATCTTCCGAACGACGTCGTGAACGCATTACCGATGAGATGGGAGTTCGTAGGCGACATCGTCATACTGAGACTTGAGGACAACGCCGTTCCCTACAAGGACGAGATAGGAAGGGTTTACGCAAAAGCCCTGGACGCAAAGACGATATGCGCGGACATCGGCGGCGTATCCGGCGAATTGAGAAGACCGATGATGGATACGATCTTCGGAAGTGACACGGAAGCCGTAAGGTTGGAGAACGGCATATTCTACAAATTTGACGTGACGAAAGTGATGTTCGCCTCCGGCAACACCAACGAAAGGAACAGGATGAAGCACATGGACTGCAAAGATGAAACGATAGTGGACATGTTCGCCGGTATCGGTTACTTTACGTTACCGATGGCGAAGTTCTCACGCTGCAGGAAAGTGATAGCATGCGAGAAGAATCCCGATTCCTTTCACTATCTGAAGGAGAACATCCGTTTGAACGGAGTTGAAGAAATAGTGGGACCCGTGTTCGGCGACAATCGTGAACTGAATTGCAAAGATGCGGACAGGATCATCATGGGTTACGTTCAGAAGACGTCGCAATTCCTGGAGAAAGCGGCATCGATGATAAGGCCGGGCGGTATCATCCATTATCACGATACGTTCTACGTCAACGAATACGAAGAACGTCTGGACACGATATTCAAAGATGTGTTCGGATCGGGCGGTTATGATATATTGTCAGTGAAGGAAGTAAAATCCTTTGCGCCGTCCGTTTCCCATTACGTCGCCGATGTCAGAATAACATAGGCGGAACATGCCTCCGACCGCGGCGTAGCAAATTGTAAAATATACTTTACAATCATATCAAAAAACACTTAATTGTAAAATATACTTTACAAATAAGACAAATTAAATACCAAGGATCAATATCATCATTATGCAGGATACGATAGTACGCAGAGATCATTATCTCAGTATGCTGAGGGACTTCAAAGATGAACCTTTGGTTAAGATAATAACAGGGATAAGAAGATGCGGAAAATCAACGTTAATGGAAATGTTCGTATCAGATCTGAAGGAGAGCGGAGTTCCGGAAAAGAATATTATACACATGAATTTTGAAGATGATGAGAACTCTCACATAACCGACAGTGATACGCTTCTGAAAGAAGTGAAGTCAAAGGTGGAACTTAAGAAAGGCACATATTTGTTATTTGATGAGGTCCAAGACATAATCGGATGGGAGAAAGCCGTCAACTCAATGAGGTATTCCGGCGCCGATGTGTATATCACGGGATCGAACGCAAAGCTTCTGGTGTCTGATTTTTCGACATATATCTCAGGCAGGTACGTCGAGATCGAGATGTATCCTCTTTCTTTCAGAGAATACGTCAAATTCTTCGACGAAAAGGAAAACAAGGATCAATTACTGATCGATTATATGTTCACCGGCGGTCTGCCGTACGTGGCATCGGAAAGAAGGAACGAAAGGAATACGGACATGATCCTTTCGGCGATATTCAACACGGTGTTCGTTAAGGATGTCGTAGAAAGGAACGACATACGGGATGTTCCCGCATTGCGCAATATCACGAGATTTGTAATGAAGAACATCGGTAATAAAACGTCCACACGAAGCGCAGCCGCATACATCGTCAGCAAAGGAGGGAGGATATCTCCTCCGACGGTCGACGCATATTTAGATCACCTGGTGTCCGCATATCTCATATACCGCGCAGAGAAGTATGATCTGAAAAAGAAAGAGCATCTTCGTACTTCGAACAAATTTTACGTTTCGGATCTGGGCATAGGGAACAATGTTATCGGATACGCGGACGAGGACCTTTCCGGAATGATCGAGAACATCGTTTTCATGGAACTGTTGTTCAGAGGAAAGAAAGTCTCGGTCGGGAACATCAACGGAAACGAGATAGATTTCATCGTTATGAACAAAGGTGAAAGAGAGTATTATCAGGTGACAACGGAAATGTTCAGTCCCGATGTAAAAGAAAGGGAAACAAAGCCTCTGAAGATGGTAAAGGACAATTTCCCGAAGACGATAATAACGCTTCAAAGATATCCTTCAAAGAACATAGACGGAATAAAAGTGGTCGCTTTGGCGGATTTTCTTCTCGAGGACATACAATAATGCGGTGCAAAGTGATAACCGCGATCCGACGGACGTACCCGTTATATTCACACGGAACGAAGGACCGAAGGTGCAGTTCAAAGGCGTTCGCCGGAGCCGGATGCGGCAAGCAGATTCTCCATCGCCGCGATGTAACCCTTACCTTCGGATGATATCAGATTATCAACGAACTGTTTGAGGAATTTAGCGTGTTCCTCTTCCTCATCGCTCCATTTCCCCGGTACGTCAATTCCGGCGGAAAGTATGAACGCTCTCGCAACGGCTTTAGAACGGCTCTCTTTCAATGACGCTGCCAGTATATCTTTTTTCAGCACCTCTCCTCCGCCCGCCATCACGGATCTTGCGAATCTGTCAGCAAGTTTCCCTATCGGGCCGAGGTTCCTGATCTGAGGTATCTTGGCTGCCACGGCAAGTGACATTTGGTTAGTGATGGCGTTGTTTATCGCTTCAGAAGGAACCAAACGAGAGAGATCGCCCATCTTATTGACAACTTCTTCCGACGATGCGATCGTCAAGATATCCTTAGCGCCGTCCTTCCATAATGTTCCGAGCGCCTCGGTCATTCGGTCGGATCTCAATATGACGGCTTTCTTATGGCCTTCCAGATATTTTTTCAAGACGTCCTTTTCAGCGTCCGTTCCTTTGAGATCACCTACGAATGCGTTAAGATCGTCGCCGTAGTGTTTACTGCCGATCATATACGCGGATTGACCGCTTCCCGTGAGATCACGTTTCTTACCTTTCAGTATCATGTCAACGATACCGCGATCTGTAATTTTACCGACGGCGTATTGTTTCAATATATCATCGGTTATCTTATCCACGCTGCCCTCTTTCGCCGTATGATACCGATGTTCCACCGAAACATCGAAATCATCCAGCGGATCGTTAGCTATCATCCTGGATATGAGATACAGAAGGGTCGACACATCCTCCGCGCATTCACTGCATATACGTATCTCTTCGTTAAGCGATCTTACGCGGATCACCAATGTACCGTCTGATATGTGATTGCATTTTGTATCATCGACGAAATCATACGGCGTTTCGAAGAACATATCGAGAAGGTAATCCTTAGGCATGTTCGCCGTATCCGAGCAAACCAACTCGTCGTTCAACGAGTACATGTGAAGTTTCTTCTTCTTTGCGAAGTCGTTGTACAGCAGCAATCTTTTCCGGGGATCGTCATAATACTGTATGCCGATCATCTTGGCGTTGCTTACGCGGCCTCTCATCATGAACGGAACGTCCTCGCCGGCGAGTTTCGCAGACGTTAACAAAGGAACTCTTCCGTCCGCGTAAACGGATATCACACCGGCATACGCTTTGACCATGTCGTCACTTCCTTTCTGCGACATTTTATTCAAAGCATCGGCGCTACCCTTGAACTTATCGAGTTTCTCGATGGCCGCGAATGTCTTATCGAAGTGGCATCTCCTGCATCTTCCGGCGCACTTAGGTCTAAGTATGCCCGGGTCCTCGTAGAGGGCCTTGGACATCGCCATCATGTCCCCTTCCAAACGCTTCGGTGCGTGCCTGGCACCTCTGAACCTGCCCTTCTTCGCCATGTTATCGGTATTATCGGGACGTCTAATAAATATCTATCTTCGGAGAGACGATTAAATCCTCTGAATACCTTTCCGTGACAATGGCACGCCGCGATCGTGAAAAAGCAGTAAGGGAGTTCCTGGCATCACCTCCGTTCGGAAGAAGGAACATAAGTGATGAAGAAGTGAAAATGTTCGATATTGCGCTGACGCACGACAGTCATTCCAATGAGGAAGCGCAATCCGGAAGAACAAAGGAGTCGTACGAAAGATTGGAATTCCTGGGCGACGCGGTGATCGAATTAGCGGTCTGCGAGTACATCTACGGTACAACACAGCTGAATGAAGGTGAAATGACCGTGTTCAAGAATACGACGGTAAGCAACGCAAACATATCGTCGCGCATATCGGAAGCGGGTATCGACATTGATACCGTGATACTGGTGGGTGAAGGGCACAGGGACAAGAGAACAGGGAATAACATGATAGAAGAGAACATGCGCGCGGACGCCTTCGAAGCACTGATCGGCGCCGTGTACGTGATGTACGGGATCGATGAGGCGAAGCGTATCGTTCGAGAAGTACTGATCGACGTACCGTGATGTCGACGCATCCTGCGATCGATGGTCCTTTGACAAAGGACCGTTCGATGGTTTTTTAACACATCTTCCTCTTATGTATACTGATAACATGAACGTCGACGACACCGTCAAGGCAATAAAGGACATGGAGATACGCGGCGCCGGAAGGATAGCGAGAGCGTGCGCCTCCTGTATCAAAGATGTTGCGATATCAGGAAAGTGGGATTGTCTCGACGCTATGAAAAAGGATGTTACGGATGCAAAGACGAAGATCATTGCATCAAGACCTACCGCCGTCTCACTTTTGAACGGCGTTCAATACACACTGAAAGGATTCGGTGACTGTAAAGATGTATGCGAAGCCGTGAACCTTATCACGAAGAACTCGGACGATTTTGTAAAACTGTCGGAGGAAGCGGTGAAAAGGATCGGTACGATAGGGGCGAGAAGGATCAAAGACGGTGCAGTAATAATGACCCATTGCAACAGCAGTGCTGCGCTGGCATGCATAAAGGAAGCGCACAGGTCCGGGAAGAAGATCAAAGTGTACGCAACAGAATCAAGACCGTGGAGGCAAGGTATTCTGACAGTGAACGAATTGGCGAAGGAGGGCATTGATGTTACTCTCATCATAGACAGCGCCGTACGTTCGGTGATGAAGAAAGTAGACATCGTTTTAGTGGGCGCGGACACGATAACATCCAACGGCGCCTTGATAAACAAGATAGGAACGTCGCAGTTGGCGTTAGCCGCTGACGAAGCGCGCGTACCGTTCGTCGTTTGCAGTGAGACATACAAGATATCGCCGCAGACCCTTTTCGGCGATACGGTGACGATCGAAGAGAGAGATATAAGCGAGATAGTGAGGAAAGGCGAGGTACCGGATTCCGTTAAAGTATTCAATCCGGTATTCGATTCAACGCCTGCGAGATACATAGACGGGATAATCACCGAAATAGGGATAGTAAGCCCCGGATCGGTGTACGAGATAATGATAAAACAATTCGGAGAACAGACATTCAGCTAGGGTGATGACATGGAAGAATATTCATATCTGCATTTAGGGGAGAAGACAGATCCCGACGAGGCCGTGATATGCAAATATCGTGTGACGACCGACCTGCCGATGAAGAAGGCGGCGGAGTCGCTTGCCGCCGAACAGTCAACGGGAACGTGGACCGGTATTTCAACACTGGATAGACACATATTTGAAAAATACGGAGGTCGCGTTACGGAGATAGACGGTGACCTTGTAACGGTCGCATTCCCGGCGGATGATTTCAGCATAGACATCGGAGGAGTTCCGCAGATACTGAGCATAATAGCCGGGAACCTGTTCGGTCTTCACTCGATAGATAAGATACGGTTAGAGGATGTGTTCTTCCCGAAATGCATAAGAGATGGGTTCAAAGGACCCAAGTTCGGAGATATCGGAATAAGGAAGATACTCGACCGCCCGGAGAAACCATTGGTCGGGACAATAGTGAAACCTAAGATCGGGTTGTCACCAAAGGCGACAGCTCAATACGTATACGAAGCGGGTGCCGGGGGGCTCACGAACAGTAAAGATGATGAAACGTTGGTGAACCAGAAGTTCTGTCCGATCGAGGACAGAACGATCGCGATAGCGGAATCCACGGATCGATTGAAAAGTGAAGGTCACAGGATGGTGCATGCAATAAACGTCAGCACCGACGGCCATAAGATAATGGAAGTTGCGGAGAAAGTACAATCGTGGGGTGCGAATCAGATCATGGTGGACGTTCTGACATGCGGCTTCGCCGCCGTTCAGGCGTTGTCCGAAGATCCGTCCATAAAGGTACCGGTGCACGTGCACAGGACGATGCACGGTGCTATGACGCGCGATCCGTTACACGGTATCGCGATGCTGCCGATCGCAAAACTATGCCGCATGTGCGGCGGTGACGCGGTACATATAGGAACGTTCGGCATAGGCAAGATGGAAGGCGACGGTACCGGCGATCTGAACAATCTCGAGGCGTGCAGAGATACGTCCGTAGAATACAAGACGGTCATGCCCGTATGCTCAGGAGGCGTTTATCCGAGTCTCATAGCCGATATCGTAAAAACGGCCGGACTCAACGTTCAGATACAGGCGGGAGGCGGCGTCGCCGGTCATCCCGGAGGCGTAAGGAAAGGGGCGATGGGAATGTCGCAAGCGGTGGACGCGGCATACTTAGGCATCCCGGCGGAAGAATACGCGAAAACGCATGAAGAATTGAGAACGGCATTGAACAAGTGGGGATCGAAAAAATGAAACTCATCGCAAGACTGTATAACGTTGACTCGTCGGAACCGCGTGTGATAGTGCACGAAGATGATTGCAAGGAATTAGGCGTGAAAGAGATGGATCGTGTGAGACTGGATGCCGTTTCATCGCACGTGATAGTGGTAAGCATATCCGATTCGATGGTCAAACAGGGAGAGATAATGATCCCCAAGAACATCCTTTCGAAGATAGGCGCAAAGGAAGGAAAGGAATTGGAAGTTGTTTACTCTCCGAAACCGGAATCGGTGAGGAACATAAGGAAGAAGATGGATTCCGTTAAATTAACGAAGGACGAGATCAACGAGATCGTGTTCGATATCCTTGAGAATAAATTATCAAGGATAGAGATCTCCGCTTGGCTCACGGCGTTATACATCAACGGAATGGATAACGAGGAGATAGCCAATTTCACTGCATCGATGGTGAATACCGGCGAGAAGATAGTATTCGATCGTACACCCGTCTTTGATTTCCACAGTCTCGGAGGAGTTCCGGGAAACAAAGTGACGCCGATAGTCGTATCGATAGTGGCCGCCGCCGGATTGATGATCCCTAAAACATCGTCGCGTGCGATAAGCAGCGCATGCGGAACATCCGATTTCGTGGAAGTGTTCTGCAACGTGGAATTGGATGCAGCGAGATTGAAAAGTATATCGGAAACCGTCGGCGGAGTATTAGCATGGGGAGGCTCCATGAACATCGCACCCGTGGACGATATGGTGATAGACATCGAGTACCCATTGGGAATAAACCCGCGTGCGCAGATGCTCGCCTCGATATTGAGTAAAAAATTGGCGATAGGCGCAACTCATCTGCTCGTTGATATACCGATGGGTTCCGGCACCAAAGTCAAAACACTGGAAGAAGCGAGGGAGTACGCACGCGACCTGATGGAATTAGGCACGATATTGGGAATGAGGACGGAATGCGCCATAACGTACGGCGACCAGCCCGTAGGTAATGCTATCGGACCGGCGCTGGAAGCCAGAGAATGCATTCGGATACTGGAAGGGAACGCGCATCCGGCCAGCGTCGTCGAGAAAGCGTGCGACCTTGCAGGCATGATACTGGAAATGGGCGGCATACCCGACGGACCGTCCAAAGCAAGAGAGATATTATCGTCGGGACGCGCAATGGCAAAATTCAGAGAGATCGTTGAAGCTCAGGACGGAAAGAAAGGAATAACGTCCGAAGATATACCGATGGGAAAGTTCATCCATGATGTGAAGGCCGTTCGTTCGGGTTACGTACATGCGATAAACAACAAGGATCTTGTGACGATAGCCAGGGCCGCAGGAGCGCCTTCCGATAAGGGAGCGGGAATACTATTATTCAGGAAGAAAGGCCAGCGCGCGGAAAAAGGAGAAACGTTATTCCAAATATTTGCGGATAACCAAGCGAAAGCGGACCGTGCCAGGGACATGGCGATAAAGTTAGAACCGATGGACATCGAAGGGATGCTGATAAAGAAGGTCCCGAACCCATCGGCGCTGAAGAGTATATGATATGAGAGAACTTTGTTTCACGGTAGACGTTGACCGGGACGTCAACGAATGCGTACCCGGGCGCAGGGACGCGGTATCCAAAGGATCCGAGAACGCCAGATTCACGTCAACCGAAAAAGGTACGGACCTGTTACTCGATCTTCTCGACGAAATAGGGATAAAGGCAACATTCTTCGTTGAAGCGAGAACACTGATGTCAATAGACACGGCGATCGGTGACAACGAGGTTGCGATGCACGGCTTCGATCATGAGGATATGACAGGCGAAGTATCACATGTACCGTTAAGCGACGATGATCTCGACGATATAATGAGAGTATCGACCGCCGTGATCAGAGATCGAACCGCACGTTCTCCGAAAGGATTCAGAGCACCGTACATGAGGATCAACGATCGCGTTATGGACGCTTTGGCAAGATGCGGAATGTTATACGATTCGTCGCTGTACGCTGATATCGACAAAGAATTCAGGCCGTATGATATAGGCAACGGAATGAAAGAGATCCCGGTGCCTGTCGGTATCGACGACAGCGGAAAGAAGATCTTCGCATACCTGTGGCCGATGCACGAAGGGAAACGCAGTCCGGACGAATACGTAAGGATGTCGAGCATGATCGAGGACGGAGTTTTCGTTATCGCAACGCACAGCTGGCACATCATCGAATCAACAACGGACGGCAAGTTCGATAACGAACGCGTGAAAAAGAATCTTGACAACATCAAAGAGATCATAACGTCAATACTTGACGCAGGGTTCAGAGCGTCACGTATGATCGACGTCACTTAACACGAGCACACAAAGGATCACGAGGGAGGAAGGACCTCTATCAGACGGTCCGGTTTCACATCATAGAGTAACGGCGCTATCTCACCCACCGTCCATCCGAGGGCGGTCGTTTCGCAAGAACAGTAAGTCCTTCCGTTGGTGGTATACCATCCTTCCGACACATCCTGAGGATCCGTATGCGTATGCGGAATAAGTTCCAGATCTATCGCGGCCATGGCGTGCCCTTCACCCGTTCCGTTGATATTCCAGAACACGAAAAGCGCAACCGGAAGGTCCTCGATGGCAAGGAACAGCGCCATCGTCAGCATTGAAAGATCCTCACAGTCGCCTTGCGCGAATAACGTTTCAATGGGGAACTTCCAATATTCGCTGTAACCCGTTGTTGCAAGATCCGTCGCATATCCGATCTCCTGAACGAACTCCATTATGTTGTTAACACGCTCCTCTCTGTGCGTATCGTCGGTAAGACCGTAAGCATCGAACTGCTCGTTGAACTGATCGACTATGTATTCGAAAGCATTGTTGCTGGTGGTCGTTCCGAACACGTAACGTTCAACCAGTGCAGTGTTAACGGCCGATCCCGGAGCTCTGTTGATGTTCGTGTCCTTGTAGTAAATGAAATCGGAAGTGTTTATGGATACCAGTATCGAATAGGATTTCTCATTGGACGTCCACTCCACAGTATATTCTCTGAATCCGTCCCTCACCACATCCTTTGTGACGCTGCGCTCCACGCCGGCGTACGTCTTCATTATCAACGTGACGCTATAGACATGCGGCCCTGCTTCATCGCCGGGGTCGTTCCACTCCGCCGCATCGCCGGCGTACGTCGTCACGTCATTGGTGAAATAGTTGAAGACATCCCAGGAAGCCCCGGTCAGCAGTCCGGAGGATGTATTCCGAACGGTTATATTACCGTCCGCATCGCAATCATACTCGAAATTCGGGTTCCCGCCGTGGATGGCGATCACTGAGAACGATACGGCGATGATCGCCGCAGCCGCGATCACCGCAATGAATTTCGGAGACGGCGCACGAGACGCTTTCGCCGTTTCCGCGTGATGATGATGTTCCCTTTCAGTATGGCTCGGATGAGGCATTACCGATACCATGTGCGACACGGGTTAAAATAAATATCGGAAATACCGCACGCAACAACAGAATCAAGCCACAGGCGTTTCAGATCAAAAAAGGCAAAGTACAGGAGTACAAAAATTGCCAGCGTGTGCACACATATATGATAACATTATCACAAACGCGCCATAGCTTTTATAAAGAACACTGCAGATATCAAATCAGAGATCAGCCTCGAATGTGACGCCGCCCCGCGCGATAAGCGTTGGTGCGATTCACGCAGGACCCCGCCGCAGGACAGACTGGATCACCTGTAATCAATAGCGTAATTGGGGGAGATCTCAGAATGAAAATGAAATCGATAATTCCGGCGTTCGCCGTCGCAATTCTTCTGGCGGCTTCGTTTACGGCATTTTTGCCGAATGAGAATGTAAACGTGTACGAAGAGGGGGGGGGGGACGCTCGGTCTTACCGGCAGCCCTGTATATGTGACTGATATAACGAACATGCCGTCGGCGGCAACGGTCGGCGTACCGTTGACCCTCACGGGAACGATATCGCCGGTGAACGCAACTTACCAGGACATCATCTGGAGTATCACCAATCCCGGAATGACGGGAGCGTCGATATCCGGCGACACGTTCAACACAACGGCCGCAGGGAAGGCTGTTGTAACGGCAACGATAGAACAGGAATTCTCCGATCTCAAGATGGTCGCGGCCGGAGACTATCATACCGTAGCTATCAAGGAGGACGGGACGCTGTGGGCATGGGGCAACAACCAATTCGGTCAGCTCGGTGACGGCTCCACTATCGATAAAAGCACACCCGTCCAAATCGGAACGGACGATAATTGGTCATGCGTAACCGCCGGAGAAAAATATACAGTCGCGATCAAGGATGACGGGACGCTGTGGGCATGGGGCAACAACGGCTGGGGCCAGCTGGGTGATGGGACGACGACACACAGAAATACTCCCACTCAGGAAGTAACTGTAAGCACCAACTGGTCATATGTAGCTGCCGGAGAAACTCACACAGTCGCGATCAAAGACGACGGGACGCTGTGGGCATGGGGCAACAACCAATTCGGTCCTCTCGGTGATGGGACGACGACGCAGAGAAATACTCCCACTCAGGAAGAAACTGAAAGCACCAACTGGTCATACGTAGCTGCCGGAGCATATCACACCGTAGCGATAAAGGATGACGGGACGCTGTGGGCGTGGGGCTACAACCAATTCGGTCCTCTCGGTGATGGGACGACGACGCAGAGAAATACTCCCACTCAGGAAGAAACTGAAAGCACCAACTGGTCACACGTAGCTGCCGGATACTATCACACCGTCGCGATAAAGGATGACGGGACGCTGTGGGCGTGGGGCGACAACAGCAACGGTCAGCTCGGTGATGGGACGACGACGCAGAGAAATACTCCCACTCAGGAAGTAACGGAGAACACCAACTGGTCACACGTAGCTGCCGGATACTATCACACCGCAGCGATCAAGGATGACGGGACGCTGTGGGCCTGGGGTTGGAACAGCAACGGTCAGCTCGGTGATGGGACGACGACGCAGAGTAACACACCCACTCAGGAAGTAACGGAGAACACCAACTGGTCATATGTAGCTGCCGGATCATATTACACCGCAGCGATCAAGGATGACGGGACGCTGTGGGCATGGGGCTACAACCAATACGGCTTGCTCGGTGACGGCTCCAAGACGCAGAGTAACACACCCACTCAGGAAGTAACGGAGAACACCAACTGGTCATATGTAGCTGCCGGATACTATCACACCGTCGCGATAAAGGATGACGGGACGCTGTGGGCGTGGGGCTACAACCAATTCGGCCAGCTTGGTGATGGGACGACGGTGCGGAGAAATACACCCACCCAGGAAGCAACTGAAAGTAACAATTGGTCATACGTAGCTGCCGGAGCATATCACACCGTAGCGATAAAGGATGACGGGACGCTGTGGGCATGGGGCAACAACATCTCCGGTCGGCTCGGTGATGGGACGACGACACACAGAAATACTCCCACTCAGGAAGCAACTGGAAGTAACAATTGGTCATACGTAGCCGTCGGAGAAACTCACACCGTCGCGATAAAGGATGACGGGACGCTGTGGGCGTGGGGCAACAACCAATTCGGTCAGCTTGGTGATGGGACGACGACGCAGAGAGATACTCCCACACAGGAAGCAACTGAAAGTAACAATTGGTCATACGTAGCTGCCGGAGCATATCACACCGTAGCGATCAAGGATGACGGGACGCT
>Ga0123353_10002572_pt1 | contig 22555 bp, 27 predicted proteins | sample TergutLab28metaG_3_FD_92763 | JGI IMG/M metagenome (GOLD analysis project Ga0123353, IMG submission 92763) | Labiotermes labralis P3 segment gut microbial communities from Petit-Saut dam, French Guiana - Lab288 P3 | ecosystem: Host-associated > Arthropoda: Insects > Digestive system > Gut ... | reverse complement strand
GGAGGCCGTCCTCCGCCCCTCCCCACCCGACGCCGTCACGCTCCTCCTGGCCGCCCTCTCCGACGCACTGACGCACCGTCGGAGGTGGGCGGGCCAGGACGGGCACATCCCACCGACCAGTCCGCCTCATCCACCGCGTGGAGGCCGTCCTGCGCCCGACGCCGTCACGCTCCTCATGGCCACGCTCCCCGTGGCCGATCCGAAGCGCTGACGCACCCGCGGACGTGAGCGGGCCCCGGACGACGGGGCCGATCACGTGCGAGGCGAACCCGTCCAGCGACTCGCCCGGCCTGCCGGGCCACGCCAGGGCGGCCCGCAACCGCTCCAGGCCGTCGCCCGCGTCCGCGTCCCGCGTCTCGACCAGGCCGTCGGGTGTGGCACGCGACCGGTCAGCGCCCTGTGACCGATTCCGGGCGGGCAGGCGCGGTGTGGGCGGGCGCTCCCGCAGGCGCTGCGCCGGACGTTCCGGTCGTCGGTTCCGCTGCCGCGAGGTAGGCGTGCAGCGTTCGGGCGAGCAGCGGGCGAAGGCGGTGGGCGTCGGGGGCCAGGGCGGTGACCAGGGTGGCCGGGCCGCCGGCCAAGGGGGTGGCGACTGCCTGGACGGGATCGTCGGGGTCGGTGAGGAGGACGGGGAGGCCGTCCGCCATCTCGCCGCCCGCCAGGAGGAGTTGGCCCAGCGCACGGTGCCCGCCGAGGCCGGCGGGACCGTCCCAGCCGGGGGTGGCACCGGGGCCGAAGGACAGCTCCTGGTCGAGCAGCGGCCGGCCGTCGCGGCTCACGGTCAGGCGGGACCCGAGCGTACCCGGGGTCTCACCGTGCCGGCCGAGGATCTGCTCCTCGCGCAGCACAAGGCGGGCGCCGGGGGCGAGCCGGACGCGGGTCGTCATCCGCAGGTCGCTGCCGCGCGCGGCGATCACCGGTTCGGGTAGCCACGCCAGCTCGCCGCCCTCCTCCACCGTCAACCGCACGTCGTAGCGGGCGGGTTCGCCGCCTCGCCCGGGCAGCGCGAGCGTGGCGGCGGCCGAGCCGGCGGTGAGCCGTGCCCCGGCCTCGACCACGACGTCCACGCGCAGCAGGTCGCCGCCGAGCGGTGCGCTCATCGCCCCGACCAGCGTGACGGCCGCGCCGCGATGGTCGCCCCGGGTCCTGCGGACCGCGAGGGCGCCCTGCCCGGTGAGCAGCGGCAGCGCGGTGCCGCCCCGGCCGTCCGGCACCGCCCGGATCCGGACCGCACCGGTCGGCTGCGCGGCCGCGGCCTGCCGGGGCGCCTGCCCCGTCGCCGTGCTCACGCCCCTCCCGCCGATACGGCGGCGAGCCGGTCGCGGACCCACGCGGCGACCGGGGCGACGCCCTCGCCCCGGCCCACGGACGTGAACACCGTCGGCAGCTCCCCGCGCTGGGCGGCCGCGTCCCTGGCCATCCGGTCGAGGTCGGCGCCGACGTGCACCGCCAGGTCGACCTTGTTCACCACGAGCAGGTCGGACCTGGTGACGCCGGGACCGCCCTTGCGCGGGATGTCGTCGCCCCCGGCGACGTCGATGACGAAGATCTGCACGTCGACGAGCCCCTTGGAGAAGGTGGCGGTGAGGTTGTCCCCGCCGGACTCCAGCAGCACGAGGTCGAGCGGCCCGGTGCGCTCCTCCAGCTCCTCGACCGCTTCCAGGTTCGCCGAGATGTCGTCGCGGATCGCGGTGTGCGGGCAGGCGCCGGTCTCGACGGCGACGATCCGCTCGGGCGGGAGGACGGCGTTGCGGAGCAGGAAGTCGGCGTCCTCGCGGGTGTAGATGTCGTTGGTGACGACCCCGATCGCCAGCTCGTCGCGCAGCACCCGGCACAGCGCCGCCACCGTCGCGGTCTTGCCCGAGCCGACGGGCCCGCCGAGTCCGACCCGCAGCGCGCGCGACCCCGTGCCGGGCGCGGACAGGGCGTACCGCTCGGGGAAGACCTCGGGATGGTCCTGGTGCATGGTCGGCTCCTCGGCTGGCGGGGCGGACGGGACGGGGGAACGGGCACGGGTGGCGGGCACGGCGCGGCGGCTCCCCGGGACTCGGGGCGGACCGGTGTGCTGCCGCCGCCGCGGGCCGCCCCGCGCGACGTCATGACGCGAACAGCCGGGTCGGCCGGGCGGCATGGCGTTCGGCCGCGATGTCGAGCAGTGGCGCCGAGGCGGCCGGGAGCGCGCCGGTGCCGTCCGTGCGGGCGCGCTCCGCGGCGGCCGTCGCCGCGTCCGCGACCGCGTCGATCTCGGGTGCCAGCCGGGCGAGGACCGCGGTGGCCGCGAAGGGGTCGAGGCCGAGCAGCCGTACGGTGGCGGTGGCCGGGGACCCGGCCGTCTCGTACGCGGCGGCGCGCGCCGCGTCGATCGGGGCGAGACCGGCCGCGCGGGCGGCGACGCCGAGGACGACGGGCTGGTGGGCGCCGCGGGGGCGGGAGGCGGCGAGCAGGTCCAGCGCGGGCGCGGGCCAGGCGGCGCGGGCCGCCCGCAGCAGCTGGCGGCCGAGCCGGCGGGAGACCGCGCGCAGCACCGGTGAGGGGGTGCGGGCGTCCGCGGCCTCGTCCAGCACCAGCGGGTCGAGGCCGGCGGCCGCCGCCGCGGCCAGTGCGGCGGCGACCGGTCCAGTGGTGTGCAGCCGCCCGCGGCAGAAGGCCGCGAGGCCGGCCGCGTCGGTGATCCGGCCGTCCGCGACGGCCGCCTCCGCGCCGCCGGAGTGGGCGTGCCCGCCGGCCGGGAACCGCCCGTCGGCCAGCAGGAGCAGCGCCGCGCTCATCGCCGGGCCGCCATCAGAAGAGGAAGTACCGCTGGGTCATGGGCAGTTCCGCGGCCGGTGCCGGCTCGACGACCTCGCCGTCGATGCGGACGGTGAAGGTGTCGGGGTCGACCTCGACCCGGGGCAGCGCGTCGTTCTCCCGCATGTCGGCCTTGGTCACCGCGCGGGTGCTGCGGATCGCGGTGAACGGCTTGGCCAGTCCGAGGCGTTCGGGCAGTCCCGCGTCGAGGGCCGCGCTGGTCACGAAGTTCACCGAGTTGCGGGCCGGGGCGGCCCCGACGGCGCCGAACATCGGCCGTGGCAGCACGGGTTGCGGCGTGGGGATCGAGGCGTTCGCGTCGCCCATCTGCGCGTAGGCGATCTGCCCGCTCTTGAGGACGAGTTGCGGCTTGACGCCGAAGAACGCCGGGTCCCACAGCACGAGGTCGGCGAGCTTGCCCGGCTCGACGGAGCCGATCTCGCCGTCCATGCCCTGTGCGGCGGCCGGGTTGACGGTGTACTTCGCCACGTACCGCCGTGCGCGGTGGTTGTCGGCCCGGCCGTCGCCCGGCAGTGCCCCGCGCCGCCGCTTCATGACGTGCGCGGTCTGCCAGGTGCGCAGCGCGATCTCGCCGATCCGCCCCATGGCCTGGGAGTCGGAGCTGATGATGCTGATCGCGCCGAGGTCGTGCAGCACGTCCTCGGCGGCGATCGTGGACGGCCGGATCCGGGACTCGGCGAACGCCAGGTCCTCCGGGACGGCCGGGTTGAGATGATGGCAGACCATCAGCATGTCGAGGTGCTCCTCGACGGTGTTGACGGTGTGCGGGCGCGTCGGGTCGGTGGACGACGGCAGCACGTGCGGCCGCCCGACGACGGTGATGATGTCCGGTGCGTGGCCGCCGCCGGCGCCTTCGGTGTGGTAGGCGTGGACGCCTCGTCCGGCGATGGCGGCGAGGGTGTCCTCGACGAACCCCGCCTCGTTCAGCGTGTCGGTGTGCAGGGCGAGTTGGGCGCCGGTCTCCTCGCAGACGCCCAGGCACGCGTCGATCGCGGCGGGCGTGGCCCCCCAGTCCTCGTGGATCTTGAATCCGACCGCGCCCGCCACCAACTGGGCATGCAGGGCCTGCGGGTTGACGGTGCTGCCCTTGCCGAGCAGCCCGATGTTGACCGGTGAGGCGTCCAGGGCGGCGAACATCGCCGCCAGGTGCCATCCGCCCGGCGTGACGGTGGTGGCCCTGGTGCCCTCGGCGGGCCCCGTACCGCCCCCGACGAGCGTGGTGACGCCCGCGGCCAGCGCCTGGTGGACCAGGGTCGGGGTGATGAAGTGGACGTGCGCGTCGACGGTTCCGGCGGTGAGGATCCTGCCGTTGCCCGCGATCACCTCCGTCTCCGGCCCGATCACCAGGTCCGGGTGGACGCCGTCCATGGTCTCGGGGTTCCCGGCCTTGCCGAGCGCGGTGATCCGGCCGTCGCGGATGCCGAGGTCGGCCTTCACCACGCCCCAGTGGTCCAGCACCACCGCACCGGTGATGACGGTGTCGGGCGCGCCCTCGGCGCGGGTCGCGCGGCCCTGTCCCATGGATTCCCGGATGACCTTGCCGCCGCCGAACACGGCCTCGTCACCGGCGAGTCCGGGCCCGCCGGCGAGGTCGCGTTCGACCTCGACGAGCAGGTCGGTGTCGGCGAGCCGGATCCGGTCGCCGGTGGTGGGCCCGTACAGGCCGGCGTATACGGCGCGGGAGAGGTCAGGCATCGAGCGCGCCCCCGGTCTCGCCGCGCAGTCCCGCCACGACGCGGGCGCCCGCCACCGGCACCAGTTCGACGTCGACCGGGATGCCGGGCTCGAACCGCACCGCGGTGCCCGCGGGGATGGCCAGCCGCAGGCCGCGGGCCGCGGCGCGGTCGAAGCGCAGCCCGGGGTTGGCCTCCGCGAAGTGGTAGTGGGAGCCGATCTGCACGGGCCGGTCGGCGGCGTTGACCACCGTGAGCCGGGTGACCGGCCGTCCGGTGTTCAGGGGCACGGGTCCTTCGCCGTACAGGATCTCGCCGGGGATCACGCCGCCCCCTCAGACGATCGGCTCGTGCACGGTCACCAGCTTGGTGCCGTCGGGGAAGGTGGCCTCGACCTGCACGTCGTGGACCATCTCGGGGATGCCGTCCATGACGTCGGCGCGGGTCAGCACGGTGCGGCCGGACGCCATCAACTCCGCGACGGTCCGCCCGTCCCGGGCCCCCTCCAGGACGTGCGCGGTGATCAGCGCGATCGCCTCGGGGTGGTTGAGCCGCAGCCCGCGGGCGCGCCGCCGTCCGGCCACATCGGCCGCCACATGGATCAGCAGCCGTTCCTGCTCATGGGGGGTCAACTGCACAGCCGCACCTCGCCGTCCTCGGATCCCGCGACCGTAGGGCGGCCGTGGTTCGGGGCGGTTTCCGGCGTGTGTAGCGGCTGTTACGGACGGTGGTCCCCGGCTGACGGTCCGCGGTGCTCGGCGGCGATGCCGAACCTGCGCCGTTCGCCCGTGGCGGACGCGCGGCTGCCGACGGTCGACACGGTGCTGATCACCTGCTCCTCCGCGGGCGCGTCGAGATCGCGGAGTCGCTGCAGGTCAGCGGCCGACACCAGGGCGACCAGGGGTTTGCCGTGGCGGGTCAGCACCACCTGCTCACCGCCGTAGACGACGCGGTTGATGAGGTCGGCGAGCTCGGCACGCGCTTGTGTCACCGGGACGTCATGGGTCATGCTCCCCATCATAACGGGACGTACGTCCTGTACATTTTTTACAGACGGAGGTGCACGCGATGTTCCGACCCACCGCCCGCTACGTGCTGCCGGAGTTCACCGAGCGCAGCAGCAACGGTGTACGCACCATGGATCCGTACTCCAAGCTGCTCCAGGAGCGGATCGTTTTCCTCGGCACCCAGATCGACGACACCTCGGCGAACGACGTGATGGCCCAGCTCATCCACCTGGAGAGCTCCGCGCCCGAGCAGGACATCCACCTGTACGTCAACTCGCCGGGCGGGTCCTTCTCCGCGATGACCGCGATCTACGACACGATGCAGTTCGTCACCTGCGACGTGGCGACCGTCTGCATCGGCCAGGCGGCGTCGGCCGCGGCGGTGCTGCTCGCGGCCGGAGCGCCGGGCAAGCGGATGATCACCCCCGGTGCGCGGATCCTGATCCACCAGCCGTCGCTGAGCGAGGCGATCCAGGGCGACACGTCCGACCTGGAGATCCAGGCCAAGGAACTCCTCCGCACCCGCGAGCAGTTGGAGACGCTGCTGGTCCGGCACACCGGCCAGGACGCGGAGCGCATCACGGCCGACATCGAGCGCGACAAGGTGTTCGACGCCGAATCGGCCGTCGCCTACGGCCTGGTGGATCGGCTGACCACCAGCAGGAAGTCCAACACCACCCCGTACGGCCTGCGGTGACCCGACGTGGTGCCGGAACTGCCACCCCTGCCCGCGCTCACCCGTTCCGAGGGTGAACTGGTCGACTGCTACCTGGAGGTCGTCGATCTGCTGGGGAAGATCAACCCCAGCCGCACGACGGACACTTACCGTGCGCTGCGGGCCGCGCAGGCACTGGTGGGGCGGGCCGCGGAACTGAAGGAAGCGCTGACCACCATGCACATGCGCGGCGAGACCGAACTCCATCACGCCACGCTGGGCCGGGCGCTGCGGGTGCTGGACGGTGAACGCCGGTCCGCACTGGCCACGGTGACGCCGGATCCGGGAGTGCCACCGTCGCACTGACACGCCGAGACCCGGCCCGATGACGGCCGTTCGGCCCCGACACGCCCGACACGGTGACGGATTCGCTCAGTCCATTGGGCGTATCGGACAGGGTTTGTCAATTCGGTGCTGAATTGCGCATGTCGGCTGGACCTGCCGACAAGTCGCTTCATCGGGCCAGGTCAGCGCGGCGGACGCGGCGTCAGCGGACGTGCTCCGGCGCCGCGTTCACTCGGATAGGTGAAATGTGACGAGGCTCACATAGCGCGTTTTCAGTCACACATCGCACCGTTTCGTGCGTAACCATCCGTGGTGACGACAAGCCCCCGTCGCCGTGACGGGGCGGTCCGTGCGGACGCCCAATCCTGCCGCCGCGCGGATGCCAGGTCGACACGAGTGCACGCGGCAGGAGCGGAGGACCCAGCACGACGGGGCAGGACCGGATCTGATCCGGACCGCCTCTTGGGGTGAAGCCGCTGGTCAGCGGCCGGGCATTCTTCGCCTGCTCGAACCCGACAGGTCATCCTTCGCAGGCTGACGACGAAGGGTTGCGCATGCTCGCGCTCCACCACATGAACGCCCATCCCGTGTCCGCACGGCTGTCCCGTTTCGGGGCGGCGTCCGTGCTCACCGCGGCGGCCGTCGCCGCACCCGCCCTGATCCCCGGTGCCCTCCCGTCCGCACAGGCCGCCACCCTGTCCACCCGGGCCCTGGACATCGCCGCCTCGAAGCAGGGCGCCCCGTACCAGTGGGGGGCGACCGGCCCCTACCGGTTCGACTGCTCGGGGCTGACCCAGTACTCGTTCAAGCGTGCGGGCAAGACGCTGCCCCGCACCGCCGCCGCCCAGTACAACAGCACCCGGCACATCAGCGCCTCCGCGCGCCGCGCCGGTGACCTGGTGTTCTTCCACGCCGGCTCCTCGGCCTCGTCGGTGTACCACGTCGGCATCTACGCCGGCGACGGCCGCATCTGGCACGCGCCGAGGACCGGTGCGTCGGTCCGCCTGGAGCGGATCTGGACCAGCCGCGTCTGGTACGGCCGCGTCAGGTGAGCAGATCCGGCTCCCTGGGGCCAGGACCGCTCGACGGCCTGCTCGCCTTCCTCCTCGGCGGCCGCCCCGGCGTCTTCCCGGACGTCGCGGCGCGCCACACGTCCGCAGGCGGCACGGCGTCCACGGCCGCGGACGGTTCCTGCGGCGGGCCCGCCGTCATACCGCCGGCGCCCGGCCCCAACCGCGGGCCACCCGCCAGCAGGCCACCGCACCGCAGGCGGCGCCGACGGCGAGCAGCACGGCAGCACCCCGGAGGGTGGGACCCGTGTCGCCCGCCGCGGCGTGCCTCAGGGTCTGCGCCGCCCAGTACCCTGGAGAGGCCGGGCTGACCGCGCGCAGCCACCCCGGCAGCATGTCCAGCGGGACCAGGGCGCCGCCGAGGGTGGTCAGGAACAGCGCGCCGATGTCGAACGCGGCGGTCAACTGGCCGTAGCTGCGCACCAGCACGCCGGCCGCGGTCCCCAGGCCCAGCAGCGCCAGCCCCCAGGCGCCGCAGGCGACCACCAGCAGTCCCGGCGCGGCCACCGGCATCCCGAACGCCACGACGCCGAAGCCGAGCACCACGGCCTGCTGCACCATGAGCACGCCCAGGACCGGGACGGCCTTGCCCACGAGGAGTTCCACCGGCCGTACCGGGGTGGCCCGCAGCCGGTCCCAGGTCCGCCACATGCGCTCGGACAGGATCGAGCCGCCGACGATGGACAGGGCCAGCAGCGAGAACGTCACCAGCGACCCGACCACGGCCTGGGCGGTCCCGCCCGGCCCCTGCGCCTGCTCGTAGAGCGGCCGCAGGGCCGTCAGCAGGATGAGGGGCATCACCATCCGCCCGGCGAGCGGCCCTGGTTCGTGCAGCAGCACGGTCGTGTTGTGCCGGATCAGGACGCCGGTGCGGTGCAGGGCGTCGCGGGTGCGGCCGGGCTCGGACAGCCGGCCGGATCCCGGCGCGCCGCCGGCCGCCACGGTTCCGCCCGGTCGGACGTCGAGGTGCATCTGAGGCTCCTTCAGTTGTGCGCGCGTCACGGGGAGTCGGGTGGGACCGCGGCGGACCGGCGGATCGGCGCGGCTTTTCGCCGCGCGCCGCCGCTCCCCCGCGATGCGGGCCTGCGGCCCGGGAGCAGGCCGGAGAGGGGGCCGGTCAGGCCACCCGGGCCGCAGCGCCGGCGGCCCCTGCGCCGGATGTCTCCGCGCCGGCAGCGCTCTCCGCGCCCTCCGCGGCCAGCGACCGGTACAGGTCGTCCAGGTCGGGGCGGCGCACGTCGACGCTGACCGGGGCGCAGCCCGCGGCGAGCAGTTCGGCGAGGTCCGCCGGCGGGTTGCGGGTGGCGATCCGCAGCGCGTGCGGCCCCTCCTCACGGGTGCGGCGGTTCAGCTCCGGCGGCAGCGCCGGACGCGGCCCCGCCGGATCCAGGCTGAGCCGGATCTCCCCCGGAAGGTCGGCGGTGAGCCCCGCGCGGTCTCCCCTGGCCACCACCCGGCCACGCCTGGCGACCGCCAACGTGGCGTCCAGGTCGACCAGTTCGGGCAGGTAGTGGGTGGTGTAGAGGACGGCCGCCCCGGCGGCGGCGCGGGCCCGCACCGCGGCCAGCAGCGCCTGCCGCGTCTCGGGGTCGGCGCCCGCCGTCGGCTCGTCGAGCAGCAGGACGCGCGGCGTGGCGACCATGGCGGCCGCGGCCTGGGCGCGCCGCCGCTGGCCGCCGGAGAGCACGGCGCACCGGCGGTCCAGCACCTCCCCGAGCATCAGTTCCTCCGCCACGGTCTCGACCGACCGCCGGCCGGCGGCCCGGCGCAGGCCCGCGAGCCCGGCGAAGAGCTGCAGGTGCTCGCGGACGGTGACGGTCGGGTAGAGGGCGAGTTCCTGCGGCGCCACGCCGAGCAGGGCCCGTGCGGCGCGCGGGTGTTCGCGGGCGTCGACGCCGCAGACCCGCACGCTCCCCGCCTCGGGCCTGATCAGCCCGGTGACGACCTCGACGAACGTGGACTTGCCGGCGCCGTTGTGCCCGATCAGCCCGGTGATCTCGCCGGAGCCCACCTCCAGGCTGAAGCCGTCCAGCGCCCGGCGCTCGCCGTAGCGCATCACCAACCCCTCGGCCGAGAGCATCGGCCACCACCCCCAGAAAGTTGATCTACACCGTATAGATCTACAGTGTAGAGGCATGAGCGGGAAACGGGAAGAGATTCTGGACGCCGCCGTGGCGATCGCCGACGAGCGCGGCCTCGCCGGGGTGTCCATGCGGTCGGTCGCGCAGGCCGTCGGCGTCACACCCATGGCGCTGTATCCGCACGTCGGGGACAAGGCCGGGCTGCTCGACGCGATGCTCGGCCGGCTGCTCGGCATGGTCTTCCGGACGGCGCCGGCACTGGCCGACGTCTCCGACTGGCGGGACCGCGTGCGGTTGTTCGCGCACACCGCGCGCACGCTGGCGAAGGGGCACCCCTGGGTGACCGGGCTGCTGTTCTCCCGTCCCGCCGTGACGCCCGACGCGGTGACCACCGTCGACCTGCTCTATCTGGCGCTGCTGGACGCGGGCGTGCCCAAGTCCCACGTACCGCGCCTGGAGCGGCTGGTGAGCACGTACATGCTCGGCTGGATCGCGTCCGAGGCCGGTGGCAGGTTCGGGTCCGGCGCCCTCGACCCGCGGGGGCGCCGCGGCCAGCTCCCCGACGGCGCGCTGGAGGGACACGACGCGGTCATGCCGTGGCTGGCCCAACCGGTCGACTGGGACGCCGAGTTCGACCGGGACCTCGACGACCTGGTGACGATGATCGAGACTCTGGCGGCGAAGGGGCAGGAATGACGTCCGATACCTCCACCGGCCTGGCGGACATACTCGCGCGCGCCGCTCGCGGCGCGTTCCCTCCGCCCGACGGCTCCGTGACCTTCCTCCCCCAGCCCTCGGAGCGGGACGCGGGAGTGATCGCCTTCACCGCGCACACCGTGGTGTTCACCGACGCCGACCACGCGGAACTGGCGGCGCTGCTGCCGCCGGACGACCTCGGCGCCCCGCTGTGCCCGCCGTTCCTGTCGGAACTCACCGCGCGCACCGGGCGCGGCGTCGTCAATGTCGACCTGCTGACCGTGGCCGATCCGCTGCCGGGGCCGCCGCCCCTCGACCTGCGCGAGACGAAGGACCGCGGGCACCCGCGCATCGTCCGCGCCCTGCGGCACCGCGACGAGGTGCGCGCGTGGACGGTGCCCGGCGGCACGCTGGTGATCGGGCGGGGGGTGGCCGGCCGCTGGGAGACCGCGTTGGAGGTGGACCCGGCCGCCCGCGGCAGGGGCCTGGGCCGGATGCTCGCCCGCGCGGCCCGGCATCTGGTGCCCGCCGGCGCGCCACTGTGGGCGCAGGTCGCGCCCGGAAACGCGGCCAGCGTACGGGCGTTGCTGTCGGCCGGCTTCACACCCGTGGGCGCGGAGGCGCTGCTGGCGCGTCCGCACGGCGCGGCGGTGCGTCCGCACGGCGCGGCACGGACACCGGACTGACCGGACGCCGTGCGGCGGCCCGGCGTCAGGCCACGGTGACGGCCCAAGGGATCGTGATCCAGACCGTCTTGCCGCCGTCCGCGGTCGGCGTCACCTCGAGCCGGCCGCCGGACTCCAGGGTGAGGTGACGCACGATCACCATGCCCCGGCCGTTGTCCTGCTGGACGGCGGCCGGCTGCCGCTGGGGGCGGCGCGGGTGGCTGTCGGTGACGCCGATGTACAGCTGCTCGGAGCGTTCCAGGCGGACGTCGACGGTGAAGGTCGGCGAGAGCCCGGACGTGTGCAGCACCGCGTTGGTGGCGAGCTCCGAGACGATCAGCCGCACCGCGTCCGCCGCTTCGTCGCCCGGTGGCATGCCCCAGTCGGCGAGGAGGCCGCAGACGTAGCGGCGGGCCGTCGTGACCGACGCCGGGTCGCTCGGCAGCGTGACGGATGCTTCCTGAAGATCTGCCATGGCGCCGCCGTTCCCTTTCCCGCCCTGACCTGCCTCCGACGCGGGGCCCGGGGCCGCGCGGCGGGCAGGCCGCCTCCACGACGCGACGGGTTCGCGCCAGAGTGACACCAATCGTGCCGCTCCTCCGGTCGCTCCACAGCTGTCTGCATATATCTGTCGCTCGAACCAGTGAACCCTGCTACCCGGATGCGCCCGTGGTGGGCAGACTGGACAGACGCATGCCGCCCCGCGGACAGCCTGGAGTGCAGGAGGCGCGAGACCCCATGGAACGAGTTCCGGCCGTGCGCCGGCGGCGTCTCGGCGAGGAGTTGCGACGGCTGCGCGACCTCTCGGGCCTCACGAGCGGCGAGGCCGCGCTGCGGGCCGGCTGGCACCAGTCGAAGGTCAGCCGCATCGAGACCGGCCGCAGCACCGTCACCGTCGCGGACGTCGGCGTGCTGCTCGACGTCTACGCGGTGCGCGACCGGCGGGTGCGGGACCTGCTGACGATGCTCGCCGGGCGGGCCCACCGGCGCGGCTGGTGGCACGAGTTCCGCGACGTACTCCCCGTGGAGTACCGGGACTTCATCACCCTGGAGACCGGTGCGGGCCGGATCCTGTCGATGGAGAACAGCGTGGTGCCCGGGCTGCTGCAGACCCCCGCCTACGCCCGCGCGCTGACCGCGGGGGTGATGCCGCAGCTCGCCGCGGACGAGGTCGCCGCGCTGGCGGAGGTGCGCACGGCACGGCAGTCGGTGCTGCGGCAGGACCCGCCGCCGCGGCTCGAAGCAGTGCTGGACGAGGCCGTGTTGCGGCGGGACGTGGGCGGCCCGGAGGTGATGGACGGTCAGCTGGCGCACCTGGAGGAGGCCGCCCGGCTGCCCCATGTCCGGTTGCGGGTGGTGCCGTTCGGCGCCGGCGGGCACCCGGGCGTGACCAACTCCTTCGTCATCTTCGAGTTTCCGCAGATGCCCGAACTCGATGTTGTGGTGGTCGACCATCTGACCGGTAGTCTCCACGTCGATCGCACAGAGGACGTCGCGGCCTACACCGCGGCGTTCACCGGCCTGCGCGCCCGTGCGCTTCCATGCGAGGAGTCCGCGGCCCTGATCGCCGGGATCCGCGCCGGGTCGGCACGGTAGCGCTCCCGCATCGAGGAGGCATCATGACGACCGCCGGTCTGACGTGGCGGCGCAGCAGTCACAGCACCGCGGCCAACAACTGCGTGGAGACCGCCCTGCTGGATCCCGGGCGGCTCGCCGTCCGTGACTCCAAGGACCCGCAGGGCCCTGCGCTGCAGTTCACGGCGGACGCCTGGACGGACTTCGTACGGGCGCTGTCGGGCGGATCGGGTGCGGCGGGCGGCCTGCGCCCGCGCTGAGCACCCGTCCCGCCCGGTACGGGACGGCGGCGCCGCGCGCGACATCCAGCCGCGCGGCGCCGCCCGTGCGACCGGGCGGCGGCGCACGGCCCGCCGCTCAACCGCGCGGCGCCGTACGGACGATGACGGCGACCGCGCGGTCCACCTCGGCGTCGGTCAGGTCGCAGCGCGCCGTCAGCCGCAGCCGCGAGATGCCGTCGGGGACGGACGGCGGCCGGAAGCAGCCGACGGCCAGGCCCTCCTCGCGGCAGCGCGCGGCCCACGCGACGGCGTCCTCGGGCGAGGGCGCGCGCACCGACACCACGCAGGCGTCGGGTGCCGTCGCGTCGAGCCCGGCCGCGACGAGCCTGCGGTGGAAGTCGCGCGCGACGGCCCGCGCCCGCCCCGCACGTTCCGGTTCCCGCCGCAGGACCCGCAGCGCCCCGAGGGCGGCACCCGCGGCGGCCGGGGCCAGCCCGGTGTCGAAGATGAACGTGCGGGCCGCGTTGACCAGGTGCTCGATGACGGCGGCCGGCCCCAGCACCACGCCGCCCTGAGCGCCCAGCGACTTGGAGAGCGTCGCCGTGCCCACCACGTCGGGCGCCCCGGCCAGGCCCGCCGCGTGCAGCGCGCCGCGGCCGCCGTCGCCGAGGACGCCGAGCCCGTGCGCGTCGTCGACCAGCAGCCCTGCCCCGAACTCCCGGCAGACGGCCGCCAGTTCGCCGAGCGGCGCGGCATCCCCGTCCACCGAGAACACCGAGTCGCTCACCACGAGCGCGGGGCCGTCGTGGCCGGACAGGGCCTTGCGCACCGCGTCGGGATCGGCGTGCGGGACGACCTCGGTGGCCGCCCGGGACAGCCGGCAACCGTCGATCAAGGAGGCGTGGTTGGCCGCGTCGGAGACCAGCAGCCCGCCGCCGGCGGTGAGCGCGGTGACCGCGGCCAGGTTCGCGGCGTACCCGGAGGCGAAGACCAGGGCGGCCTCGGCCCCGGTGAAGTCGGCGAGCTCCGCCTCCAGTTCGGCGTGCAGGGCGGTGCTGCCGGTGACCAGGCGGGAGCCGGTGGAGCCGGCCCCCCAGCGCAGGCACGCCTCGGCGCCGGCGCGCGTCACCTCGGGGTGCCGGGTGAGGCCCAGGTAGTCGTTGCCGGCCAGGTCCAGGAGTGCCGAGTCCGCGCCGCGCGGGCGCAGTTGGCGGCGCAGCCCGGCGCGGCGGCGGACCGCGTCCTGCTCGGTGAGCCAGGCGAAGGGGCCGGGCCCGGATCGGTGCGCGGCCGGCGGCGTGCTGTTCACGGCGGTCCCTCGGGTCGGTGGGCGGCGGTCGGAGTCGGTTGCGGCTCGGGGCGAATGCTTCGGTGCGCCGGCTTCGGTGCCGGCCTCGGTGCCGGCTTCGGTGTTGCTGCTGCGGGAGGGCGGACGGCGGCCCCGAGCGCCGCCGCTCGCCCGGTGGCGGTCGGCGGGCCGCGGCCGTTCGGCCGTGGCCGGTCGCTGCCGCCGGTGGCAGTGCCCGGTGCGCGCCGGAGCGCCCTGAAGCAACGTACTGGCTGGCGACACCTCTACAGGGTGTGGTGATGCACACACCCGCGGCCACCGGTCTTGTGCGGTCCGCCATTGGCCCGGGGTGCCCGGATGGGACAGGATCGCCGGTATGGATCTGCTGACCACTCTCGTGGACAAGGGGCTGCGACGCGAGCTGCCCACCAGGGACGAGGCGCTCGCCGTCCTGGCGACCCCCGACGACGAACTGCTCGACGTGGTGGCCGCGGCGGGCCGCGTGCGCCGCCAGTGGTTCGGGCGCCGGGTCAAGCTGAACTACCTGGTGAACCTCAAGTCGGGGCTGTGCCCCGAGGACTGCTCGTACTGCTCCCAGCGGCTCGGCTCGACGGCGGGCATCCTCAAGTACACCTGGCTGAAGCCGGACGAGGCGGCCGCCGCCGCGAGCGCCGGCGTGTCCGGCGGCGCCAAGCGGGTCTGCCTGGTGGCCAGCGGACGCGGGCCCACCGACCGGGACGTGGACCGGGTCTCGCAGACCATCGCGGCGATCAAGGAGCAGAACGAGGACGTCGAGGTGTGCGCGTGCCTCGGCCTGCTCTCCGGCGGCCAGGCCGAGCGGCTGCGGGCGGCCGGCGCGGACGCGTACAACCACAACCTGAACACGTCCGAGGGAACTTACGGGGACATCACCACCACCCACACGTACGCCGATCGGGTGGACACGGTGCAGCAGGCTCAGGCCGCCGGGCTGTCGGCGTGCTCGGGGCTGATCGCTGGCATGGGCGAGACCGACGCGGACCTGGTGGACGTGGTGTTCAGCCTGCGCGCGCTCGACCCCGACTCGGTACCGGTGAACTTCCTGATCCCGTTCGAGGGCACGCCGCTGGCCAAGGAGTGGAACCTCACGCCGCAACGCTGCCTGCGGATCCTGGCGATGGTGCGGTTCGTCTGCCCCGACGTGGAGGTCCGGCTCGCCGGCGGCCGCGAGGTGCACCTGCGCACGCTGCAGCCGCTGGCACTTCACCTGGCCAACTCCATCTTCCTCGGCGACTACCTGACGAGCGAGGGCCAGGCCGGGCAGGCCGACCTCGACATGATCGCCGACGCCGGCTTCGAGGTGGAGGGCGCGGGCACCACCACGCTCCCCCGCCACCGGGCCGACGCCGCCGGCTGCGGCTCCCCCGCCGGTTCCTGCGGCACGCACGACGGTTCCCCGGAGGCGCACGAGGGCGGGTGCGGCGCGCACGAGGGGGGCTGCGGTACGTGCGCGGAGCCGGCCGCCGCGTCCGCCTCCTCGGCGTCCGCGCCGGAAGCGCCGGTCGAGCCGGTGGACCCGGTGGAGCCCGCCGCCGTCCCCGCCGCGGCACCGGCCGGCACGGCACGCACCGACCTGGTCGCCGTGCGACGGCGCGGTGCCGGCACGGACCTCCCGCCCAATGCCTGATCCGCGCACCGAACCGGCCGGCGGCACCCGGCCCCTCACGCCCGAGGCCCTGCTCGACCTGGACCGGCAGCACGTCTGGCACCCGTACGGTCCGATGCCCGGCCGCCAGGAGCCGCTGGTCGTCGACTCGGCCTCGGGGGTGCGGCTGCGGCTGGCCGCACCCGCCGAGGGGCAGCACGAGCTGGTGGACGGCATGTCGTCCTGGTGGTCGGCCATCCACGGCTACCGCCACCCCGTACTCGACGCGGCAGCCCGCGACCAGCTCGACCGGATGAGCCATGTGATGTTCGGCGGGCTCACGCACGAGCCCGCGGTCCGGCTCGCCGCCCGCCTGGTGGAGATCACGCCCGAGCCGCTGCAGCACGTCTTCCTGGCCGACTCCGGCTCGGTGTCGGTCGAGGTCGCCCTCAAGATGTGCCTGCAGTACTGGCGTTCGCTGGGCCGGCCGGAGAAGCACCGCCTGCTGACCTGGCGCGGCGGGTACCACGGCGACACCTGGCAGCCGATGGCGGTGTGCGACCCGGACGGCGGGATGCACCACCTGTGGTCGGGGCTGCTGCCCCGCCAGGTCTTCGCCGACAGCCCGCCGCCGGGCTTCGACGCCGAGCCGGACCCGGCCTACGCGGCGCATCTGAGCGAGCTGATCGCGCGTCACGCCCACGAGCTGGCGGCGGTCGTCGTGGAGCCGGTCGTGCAGGGCGCGGGCGGCATGTCCTTCCACTCCCCCGCGTATCTGCGGGTGCTGCGGGAGGCGTGCGACGCGCACGACGTGCTGCTGGTCCTCGACGAGATCGCCACCGGCTTCGGCCGCACCGGGCGGCTGTTCGCCGCCGAGCACGCCGGTGTCGCACCGGACGTGATGTGCGTGGGGAAGGCGCTGACCGGCGGCTATCTGACGATGGCGGCCGCCCTGTGCACGTCCCGGGTCGCCGAGGGCATCTCGCGCGGCGAGGTCCCGGTGCTGGCCCACGGCCCCACCTTCATGGGCAACCCGCTGGCCGCCGCGGTCGCCTGCGCCTCCGTCGACCTGCTGCTCGGCCAGGACTGGCCGCTGGAGATCAAGCGGATCGAGACCGGCCTGCGCGAGGGCCTGGCGGACGCGGCCGGGCTGCCGGGCGTCCGCGACGTGCGGGTGCTCGGCGCGATCGGTGTCGTGCAGCTGGACCGTCCCGTCGACATGGCGGCGGCCACCCGTGCCGCGGTCCGGGCGGGCGTCTGGCTCCGACCGTTCCGCGACCTGATCTATACGATGCCGCCCTATGTCACCTCCGACGCCGACGTGGCGCGCATCTGCGCGGCCGTCCGCGCCGCCGCGCAGGCGGGTTGAGGATCCGCCCCGGCGGGGCGAGGACGTCCGAGGAACTTCGAGGAGAGGAGAGACCCATGGCCATCGTGGTCGTCACCGGGACCGGGACCGAGGTGGGCAAGACCGTGGCGACGGCGGCCGTGGCGGCGGCGTCGCTCGCCCAGGGGCTGAGCGTCGCCGTACTCAAGCCCGCGCAGACAGGCGTGGCGGAGGACGAGCCCGGCGACGCGGCCGAGGTGGCCCGGCTGGCCGGCGCGGTGACGGCGGTCGAACTCGCGCGCTACCCGGAGCCGCTGGCGCCCGCGACGGCGGCCGCCAGGGCGGGGCTGCCGCCGATCGGGCCGACCGACATCGCCGAGGCCGCCGCCAAGCTGTCCGCCGTGCACGACGTGGTGCTGGTCGAGGGCGCGGGCGGACTGCTCGTGCGGTACGACCAGGAGGGCTCGACGCTGGCCGACGCGGCGGCGCTGATGCACGCCGGCGTGCTGCTGGTCGCCCCGGCGGGACTCGGCACCCTGAACGCGACCGCGCTGACCGCGGAGGCACTGCGGGCGCGCAAGCTCCCCTGCCTGGGTCTGATCATCGGCAGCTGGCCCGCGGAACCCGACCTCGCCGAGCGGTGCAACATCGCCGACCTGCCGGTCGCGGCGTCCGCGCCGCTGCTGGGCGCGCTCCCGGAGAAGGCGGGCACCCGGGAGCCCGAGGCGTTCCGCACGTCGGCGCCGGACTGGCTGGCCCCGCAGCTCGGCGGTCTCTGGGACGCGGAGGCGTTCTCCCGCGTGTACGCGCCGACGCCGCGCGCCTCCTGAGACGCCCGCGCCGGCTCGCCGGTACCAGCGCCGTGCGGCCAGCGCGGGCCGCCCGTGTCGGCCGCGGGCCGGCGCTGGTGCCGGACCGCCAGGGACCACCAGGAGCACCAGGAACCGTCGCGTCGCCCGGACCGGACCAGCCCGCCCGGGCCCACCCGCGTCAGCGGGTCAGTGCGTCCAGCCGCGCAGCTCCTCCGCGATCCGGTCCACGCCGGCGTGACCGTCCTTCACCAGCCGGGCCAGGTCCCGTACCTGCTCCGGGGTGGTGCTGACCTTGAGGCCGCCGGCCACCAGGTAGGCGTAGGCGACGGCGGTCGCGAACAGCGCGTTGGAGCGTTCGAGCGCCGGGACGTGCACCAGCAGCTGCAGCAGCGCGGCGGCCCGCGCGGGCGCGTCGCCGTAGACGGGGCGGCCGAAGATCTCGGCTTCGTGCCTGCTGACCGCGGCCACCAGCGCGCCCCAGTCGGTGACCTGCGGGTCCCCCGGGGTGTTGTGCTCGGCCACCATCAGCAGCCAGGCCAGGTCGATCCTGAGCGTCAACGGGTGCCGTCTTCCCTGGCCTCGAACTCCTCGGCGAAGACCGCCTCGTACTTCTTCATGAACTCCGCCGCGGCCTGGACGAACGCGCGGCCGTTCTCCCCCTCGTCCTGCCGGACGAGTTCCTCGATGTAGCGGTTCACGCTGATGCCGCGCTGCGAGGCGCGTTCCCGCGCCGTCTCGGCCGTGGCTTCGTCCACCCTCACGTTCAACTGGGTCTTCGCCATACGACAAAGCTAGCGCCGTAGCGCTAGTAGCGGCAAGGGCGGGCGTCTCGGATCGCGGAAATGTCCGAGCGGGCTCCGCCGGCCCTGATGGGATGCGGGGCATGAGCGATCTCCACATCCGCCCGGCCGCCCTCGCCGACGTCCCGGCCGTCCTGGCGTTCTGGCAGGTGGCCGCCGAGGGCACCAGCATCAGCGACGACGAGGCCGGGGTCGCCCGGCTGATCGCCCGCGACCCGCAGGCGCTGCTGCTGGCCGAGCGGGACGGCACGCTGGTCGGCAGCGTCATCGCCGGCTTCGACGGGTGGCGCTGCCACCTCTACCGGCTCGCGGTGCACCCGGAGGCCCGCCGGCAGGGCGTCGCCCGGTCCCTGCTCGACGCGGCGGAGCAGCGGTTCGCGGCGCTCGGCGGCCGGCGCGGCGACGCGATGGTGCTGGAGCGCAACGAGCGCGCGCAGCACGCCTGGCAGGCCGCCGGGTACGCCCGCGAGGAGCAGTGGCGGCGCTGGACCAAGCCGCTGGCGGCCGGCTGACGCGGGCGCGGGCCGGGCAGGCCGCGGGTGCGCTGCGGGCGCCGCGGCCCCGCGGTCGTGCGTCCCGGGCGGACTTGGCCGATCATGGGACCGAGGTGTCCCGATGACCGAAGCGCTCCTGCTGGTGCCGGCCCTGCTGCTCACCTTCGCCTCCGGCGTGTTCGTCGCGGCGGAGTTCTCGCTGACCACGGTCGACCGCGGTGACCTGGAACGGGCCGCGCGGCGCGGGGAGCGCGGCGCCTCGTCCGCGCTGGCGGCCGTGCGCACGCTGACCGTCCAGCTGTCGGGTGCCCAGCTCGGCATCACCGCCGCCGGCCTGATCATCGGCATGCTCGCCCGCTCCTCGATCGCCGAACTGCTGCGCGGGCCGCTGCGCGCGGCCGGGCTGCCGGCCTCCGGCGCGTCGTCCCTGGCCCTGGTGCTGGGGACGGCGCTGTCCACGGTGGTGCTGATGGTCGTCGGGGAGCTGGTGCCGAAGAACTGGGCGATCGCCCGGCCGCTGCCGGTGGCCAAGGCCGTCGCGCCGCCGCAGCGGGCGTTCACCACCGCGTTCGGCCTGCTGATCCGCCATCTGAACAACACCGCCAACCGGGTGCTGCGCTGGATGGGCCTGGAGCCGATCGAGGAGCTGGCGTCCGCCCGCGGGCCCAAGGAGCTGGTCGCGCTGGCCCGGCACTCGGCGAAGGAGGGTGCCCTGGAGCCGGACACGGCCGAGCTGTTCGTGCGCACCCTGACGCTCGGCGACCTGACCGCGGAGAACGTGATGACGCCCCGCGTGCAGGTGACCGCGCTGGAGGCGCAGGCGACCGCGGAGGACGTGGCCAACGCCACGCGGGCCACCGGCCTGTCCCGGTTCCCGGTCTACCGGGAGAGCCTGGACCAGGTCGTCGGCACCGTCCACATCAAGGACGTGCTCGCCGTGCCCGCCCGGCGCCGCCCGCGGCTGCCGGTGACCGAACTGCTGCGCGAGCCGCTGCTGGTGCCCGAGTCGCTCACCGTGGACCGGCTGCTCGACCAGCTGTCGGGCCGCCGGACGATGGCCGTGGTGATCGACGAGTACGGCGGTACCGCGGGGGTGGTGACGCTGGAGGACATCGTCGAGGAGGTCGTCGGCGAGGTCCGCGACGAGCACGACCCGCAGGAGCTGCCGGACCTGCTGTTCCTGCGTACCGACCCGGAGGGGCGGCGGATCTACGACGCGGACGGCGCGACGCGCACCGAGGACCAGCTGGAGCGGATCGGACTGCACGTGCCGGACGGCCCGTACGAGACGCTGGCGGGCCTGCTGGCGCAGCAGCTGGGCCGGATCCCGGAGCGCGGCGACACCGTGGAGGTCGGCGGCTGGCGGATCGAGGTGACCGAGGCCCACGGGCGCCGCGCGGCCCGGGCCCGGCTGATGTCCCCGCCGGCCGCCGGCGAGGGGGGTGGGCAGGCCGGATGACCGTCCTGCAGCTGCTGATCGGTGCCCTCACGCTGGTGGTGAACGCCTTCTTCGTGGGTGGCGAGTTCGCGATGATCTCGGTGCGCCGCAGCCAGATCGAGCCGCGGCACGACGCCGGGGACCGGCGGGCCGGGCCGGTGCTGTGGGGCCTGGAGCACCTGGCGCCGCTGCTGGCGACCGCGCAGCTGGGCATCACCGCCTGCACCCTGGTCCTCGGCATCGTCGCGGAGCCGGCCATCGCGCACCTGCTGGAGCCGCTGTTCCACGCCACGCACGTGCCGCAGGGCGCGGTGCACCCGGTCTCGTTCGTGATCGCGCTGGTGGTCGCCACCTATCTGCACATGCTCGTCGGCGAGATGGTGCCCAAGAACGTGGTGCTGGCGGAGCCGGTGCGCGCCGCGATGCTGCTGGGCCCGCCGATGGTGGCCCTGACCCGGGCGCTGCGCCCGCTGATCTTCGCGGTGAACGGGCTGGCCAACGCCGGGCTGCGGCTGTTGCGGGTCGAGCCGCGCTCGGAGGTGGTGGCGGCGTTCTCCGACGACGACCTGGAGCGGATGGTGGTGGACGCGGGGGCCGCAGGGCTGCTCGACGAGCGCGCGACCGGACGGCTGCGGGACGCCCTGGAGCTGGGCCGGCGGCCGGTCGGGGAGATCGTGCTGCCGCCGGACCGCGTGGTGCGGGCCCCGCTGGGCATCACCCCCGAGGGCCTGGAGGCGCTCGGCGCGCGCTCGGGCTTCTCGCGCTTCCCGGTGGCCGACGACGAGGGCCGGGTGCTGGGCTATCTGCACGTCAAGGACGCGCTGGACGCGGAGCCGCGGGACGCGCCGTTCCCGCGGTCCGCGCTGCGGCGCATCACCCGGGTCGGCGCGGCCACCCCGCTGGACGACGTGCTCACCGCGATGCGGGCCGGGCGGGCGCATCTGGCCGCGGTGGTGGACGACGAGGGCCGCGGCATGGGCCTGGTGACGATGGAGGACGTGCTGAAGGAACTGGTCGGGCGGCAGCAGAACGGCGGCGGCCGGGCCTGAGAGGGCGGCCGGCGCGGGACGGCGGAGCAGCCTCAAGCGGGCCCTGCGCGCGTCCCGTTCGCGGTCCCGGCGTGCTGGTTTCCCGACCGACCGAGCGGTCGCATAGGATCGCGGCGCCATGCAGACGCCTGTCACCTACACCAGTTTCGTCGCGATCGGGGACTCCTTCACGGAGGGCATGTCCGACGCGCTCCCGGACGGCTCCTACCGCGGGTGGGCCGACGTGCTCGCCGGCCGCCTCGCCGCCCGGCAACCGGACTTCCGCTACGCCAACCTGGCGGTGCGCGGCAAGCTGATCCGGCAGATCTCCGAGGACCAGGTCGACGCCGCCGCGGCGATGGGCGCGGACCTGGTGACGCTGGTCGGCGGGCTCAACGACGTGCTCCGGCCCAAGTGCGACGTGGACGAGGTGTGCGCGCGGCTGGAGAGTTCCGTGCGGCGCTTGGCGCCCTCGTGCCGGCAGCTCGTGCTGATGCGCAGCCCGGCCCGCAGGGGCCCGGTGGCCACCCGGTTCGCGCCGCGCATGGAGCAGCTGTTCGACTTCGTCGAGGACCTCGCACAGCGGCACGGCGCGCTGGTCGTGGACCTCTACGGCGCGGAGGCGCTCGGCGACCCGCGCATGTGGGCGGACGACCGGCTGCACCTGACGGCCGAGGGCCACGAGCGGGTCGCCGAGGCGGTGTGGCAGCGCCTGGGCCTGCCCGCGGAGTCCGACTGGACGGCCCCGCTGCCGCCCGCCGTTCGCGCCGGCTGGGTCGCCCGCCGCACCGCCGACGTGCGCTTCACCCGTACCCACCTCCTCCCGTGGATCGGGCGCCGCCTCACCGGCCGCTCGTCCGGCGACGGCCGTCCGGCCAAGCGCCCGGACCTGCTCCCCTATCCGTCGTCCGGTGCCGCGCCCGAGACCGCCGCGTCCGACGCCTGAGC
>Ga0123353_10002571_pt1 | contig 22557 bp, 28 predicted proteins | sample TergutLab28metaG_3_FD_92763 | JGI IMG/M metagenome (GOLD analysis project Ga0123353, IMG submission 92763) | Labiotermes labralis P3 segment gut microbial communities from Petit-Saut dam, French Guiana - Lab288 P3 | ecosystem: Host-associated > Arthropoda: Insects > Digestive system > Gut ... | reverse complement strand
GACATCATGACGGAGCATGTGCGCCAGGGGCTTTCCAGATATATCACCAAGCAGTTTGCCGGCGCCGACGGCGTCATTTCGGTCATATCCCTCGACCCGCGCTTCGAGAGCGCCCTCGCCCGGGCTATGGGCGGCGAGCCGATGAATCCGGATGTGGTAAGTCGGCTGATACGTGGAATCGAAGGTTGTCTGGAAGGGGTTCGCGCCCGCGGAACGCAGCCGGTGATTCTCTGCTCCATGCAGGTACGGCGTTTCTTGAGACGGCTTCTTGAAAAGTTCGCGCCATCGATTTCTGTTCTGTCTAGTGCCGAGGTTTCCCCCTCCGCGAAAATATCAACAGTGGGAATGGTGAAGTATGAAAATGAAAACCTTTCAGGCAAAAACGTTTCATGAAGCTCTTCTACAGGTCAAGAAAGAGCTGGGGGAGGATGCCGTAATTCTTTCCAGCGAGGAAAAGAAGGGGCGGCTGCATCCCGTTGTGGTCGAAGCGGCTGTAGATTACGAGATCAGGGATATTGTGATTCCCAAGCAGATGGCGGTTGCCGCGGAACCGGTCTCCGCGAAAGCGGACACGCCGCCTGTCGCGGAGGAGATTCCCCAGGAAGGCGCGGAGGTCGTGCAACTGCGGCGCGCTTTGACAGAAATGCGCGCCGAGGTCGGAACGATCCGGGGGTATCTCGAGACGGCGAAGGCCGACGCGGAAGAAGTCTCCCTTTCTCCAGGGAAACGGGATGCCCTGCGTTTTCTAAAAGAACGAGGGGTTCGCGAAGAGCACGCGCGGGAACTCTGTGGCCGGATAAACGGGCTTTCCGATATCCCTCGCGCGATGCTGGAGAAAGTGGCTGTCCGCAAGGGCGGCTGGGACACCTGCAAGGCTGTGATGCTGATTGGACCGACCGGGGTGGGAAAAACCACCACGATTGCGAAACTGGCGGCTGCGACCAGGGCAGGTTTGCGGACCGCGATCGTCAGCCTGGACAACTACCGTATCGGAGCGCTTGAGCAGATCAGGATATACTCGAAGATCATGGGAGTACCGCTCGAAATAGCAGCAGACGCGCAAAGGGTGAGGGCTTGCGTGGAACGGCACACCGACAAGGATGTGGTTTTCATCGATACGACAGGGCGCAACCCCTTGAGCGCGGCTTCCCTTTCCGAGCTGCTGCCCGTATATGAGGTAGGCGTACCGGTGGAGACGCACCTTCTTGTCAGCGCCACATGTGACTATGCTTTCCTCGAACAGGCATGGAAGGCTTATTCGCGCCTTCCCATCGACTACATCGGCATCACCAAGATGGACGAGTCTGTGCATTACGGAGCGCTTTACAACGTGGCAGCTCTTTGTGGAAAGCCCATTGCCTACCTTACGACCGGCCAGACGGTTCCGGGTGACATCATGTTTCCAAGCTGTAAAAAACTGCTTCAGATGATTTTGACTGAAAGTCCGGCGGGTATAGAGACAGCCGCGCTAGCGCAGGGATAAAAAAGAAGGACTCGGAGAGATAACAATGCGAAATAAAAGGCCTGTCCGGACGATCACCATCGCCAGCGGAAAAGGGGGCGTCGGCAAGACAAACGTCGTCGCAAACCTTGCGATCGCCCTGCGAAAGATGGGGAAGGAAGTTTTGATTCTCGATGCTGATTTGGGTTTGAGCAACGTGGATATCCTTCTTCAGCTTACTCCCAGATACAACATCCAGCACATCATCAGGGGGGAGATGCGGCTGAAAGACGTCATCGTGGAAGGCCCCTACGGGATCAAGGTGCTTCCCGCTTCGTCCGGCGTACAGGAGCTGACTCATCTGGACGCGCTCCAGCGGATGCAGTTGATCGAGGAGTTCGAGGCATACGATAAGGATATCGACATCCTCCTGATAGATACCTCCGCCGGAATCTCGGAAAATGTGGCCTTTTTCTGCGTGGCGTCGCGGGAGATCGTCATCGTGACATCCCCTGAGCCGACAGCCCTCACGGACGCATACGCCTTGATCAAAGTGCTCTTTACCCGTTACCAGGAGAAGGAGTTTCGCATTCTGGTCAACTCCGCGCGTAACCAGACTGACGCGAAGGATGTCTACCGGAAGCTTGCTGTGGCGGCCGACCGGTTCCTGAACGTCTCCCTCGACTATCTCGGATACCTCCCTTATGACAAGTTGGTCCACGAAGCCGTCAGGGCGCAGAGGCCGTTCATTGAAATGTTCCCAAACGGAGCGGCCTCGCTGGCGATCGAGGAACTTGCTTTGCGGTTTAACGAACCTGCGAAGGATGAAATCAAAGGGGGGCTGCAGTTCTTCATCGGGAACATGTTTGCGATGACTGGAGAGGCCAGATGAAGCCAGCCACAATGTCGTACTCGATGGACGACGAAAGCAAAGAACGGATCATCCAGGATTTTTTGCCGTTTATCCGGTTTACCGCCCGCCGCTTCAGGTGGAGGCTGGCTCCCGGGATGTTGGAGGATGACCTAATCAGCGCGGGGGTGGTTGGGCTTTTGGAGTCGCTCTATAGGTTCCAGCCCGGTACGGTGAAGCTTAAAACTTATGCCGAACACCGGATACGCGGCGCGATGCTCGACGAACTCCGCGCGGCGGATACCCTCCCGAGGAACGTTCGGGATCGTGTCAACATCATGAAAAGCACGTACACGAAGCTGGAGCACATGCTTGGCCGGATGCCGGAGGATTTCGAGGTTGCCGAGGCGATCGGCGTGAGCCTGGATGAATATCACAAGACGCTACGCGAAAGCGGCGCCGCCATTCATCTGCGGTTCGAGGATTTTACTGGTCGCGCAGGAGAAGAAGAAAGTGATAGTCTGTTAAATACCATCCCCGACACAGAGGGCAAAGATCCAAGTTCGGTTGCTGAGAGATCGAACATGCAAAAGATACTGGCTGACGTAATTAAGGAGCTTCCGGAAAAAGAACGCCTTGTCTTGTCGCTATATTATTGGGACGAACTGACTATGAAAGAAATAGGGAAAGTCTTGGGGTTGACGGAAGGCAGAGTATCCCAACTCCACAGTCAGGCGCTTCTTCGGTGCAAATCCGTGTTTTGATGAGCGCCGGACCAAAGGCTTAAAACTGGTTTTTTTCTTAAATAAAACCTGATTTTGGCCGATAATAAGAGGAACCATGAGCAAGGTCAAAGTTTCTTCCCGTATATTGAAGAGTCTTTCCAGCCGCGATGTCTCGAAAAGACGCGCCGCCGCCGAGACGCTTGCGCAAAGCGACGTGCGGGCCGTCTATCCTCTGATTCAGGCTCTTAGAGACCCTCACCCAGGTGTTCAGGACGCGGCGGTTTCAGCTCTCATTTCCATAGGCGGCGAAGTTACCGCATGGATGGTTCTGCCGCTCCTGCGTGAAGAAGCCTTATTGAGTAATATGGCCATGGTTATTCTGAAGGAGATCGGATCGGCGACCCTTCATCACTTGCCTCCCCTGCTGCGTGACAAAGATGACGATGTCCGTAAGTTCGCGATAGAACTGGTCGCCGACCTGGGCGGGTGCGAATATACGGATAAATTGGTGGAGCGGTTGAAATGGGATCTGAACCCAAACGTTCGCGCGGCTGCGGCGAAAGCGTTGGGTGATCTCAAGCGCCTCGAAGCTCTTCCGCACCTGATTGCCGCGCTGAAAGATGTGGAGTGGGTGCGGTTTGCCGCTTTGGAATCGTTATGCCTTCTTGGGAGCGAAGATGCGGTTGAACCGATCCTGGCGCTTTTGAGCGATCCGTCCTCCGCCACCCGACGCTTCGCTATCGAGACTCTTGGAATGATAGGTTCACCACGGGCAGGCGACGCTCTCTTGCACTTCCTTGAAAGGGCAAGCGGAAGCGATCGGCGCGTTGTGTTGATGAGCCTGCTCAGGATAGGATTCTCCCTGCCTCCCAGTGGGTATACCGAGGATCTCCTCAAAGTATTTCTTGAGGAAAGCGATGGATGGGAGAACAGGATAATCGCTTTGCGGGGGCTTATTTCCATCGCCGATCGCGACACTCTGCGCTCTATCTTCGACAAGGTTGGTTCCCTCGACGCGACAAACCCGCATGACGAGAAAGTTTTGCGCGAGGTCAAGGAGATCCTGTCAAGCTGCGATAACCGGAAATTTTTGCTGGATCTGCTGGAAGATCCGACACTGCGGTTCCGCGGAAAGACCGTTCTTGCGGAGCTTGTGGGTGAGTTGCAGATCAAGGAAGCCGTTCGTATTCTTGTAACGTTGCTGGGTGAAGACGCGCGCGACATCCGTCGGGCGGCCGCGTACGCTTTGGGGCGGATCAAGGACGACAAGGCCCTGAAAGAACTTCTTGGCTCTATCGGTGATCCCGACATTGGCGCGCGGAAAGCGGTCATTGCGGCCCTGGGCGCGCTGAAGAATAAGGAAGCGTTTGATCCCCTGATGTCCCTTCTTCGTGAGGAGCAGCGCTTCGACGTTATCGAGGAAACGGTAAGAGCGCTTTTTGCGATCGATTCTGATGCGATGTCCGGGGTGAGCGATATGCTTGGGGAGCAGGCAAAGAGCGTGTACGACGCGCTTATTCACGGCGGTATGGGCTTTGGCGCAAAAGAAAAAATTACGGATGACATATTGAAATGACGCAACAGGCGCCTTTGCTCAACGCCAAAGCTTTCGAGAAGCTGCGGGATTATATTTACGATCGCGCGGGGATCTGCCTCTCGGATATAAAAAAGCACTCTCTTGAGAACCATATTTCACGCCGGATCTCTGAAAACCGCCTCACAGGGTTTGATGATTACTTTACGTTTTTGATGGCCAAGGGAGAAAGTGAACTCAAGGCCCTGTTCGAGATTGTCACTACGAACGAAACATACTTCTTCCGTGAGCCGCAGCAACTCGATGTGTTTTCGAAGCACATTTTGCCGCAGGTGCTCAAGTCGAAGCGGATAAGGGAAATTCGTGTGTGGTCCGCTGCATGCTCATCAGGAGAAGAGCCGTATACGGTGGCGGCGATCCTCAAGGAAACCGAGCCGCTCTTAAGGACGGACATTATCGGTTCAGATATCAGTGAAGCTGTTTTGGAAACGGCAAGGCGTGGCATCTACTCGTCTTACTCGGTGCGCAATGTGCCGCCGGTCTACCTTCGCAAATATTTTAAGCCACGTGAAAACGTGTACGAACTCGAAGAATCTATCCGTAAGATGGTGAGATTTTCAAACATCAACCTTGTTGATGAAAAATCGGTTCGCGCGATTCGCAATGTCGATGTGATCTTTTGCCGCAACGTGCTTATTTACTTTGACGACAAGTCAAAGCGTAAAGTGGTGTCCCTGCTTTATGACGCGCTTGCGCCAAACGGGTTTCTCATCGTTGGAACATCGGAAAGTTTGTATAATGTTACTCGCGCCTTCCAGCCGACCGTCATCAACAAAGTTGTTCTTTACCAAAAGGCGGGATCATGAAGATACTTATCGTTGACGACGACAAAATTACCAGGAAGCTTCTCAGCCTCTATCTGGAGGAGGGCGGCTTAAATGTCACGACCGCCGAAAATGGCTTGAATGCCATGGAGAAACTTGGATCCGACACATTTCATCTGGTCATGACGGATCTGAACATGCCATACATGGATGGTATTGAATTTATAAAAACGATGAAGTCTAATCCTGAAACAGCTCATATTCCCGCCCTTATGTTGACGGCTGAAACGGATGGGGAAGAGAGGGAGAGAGCTTTCAAGTCCGGCGCGGACGGGTATCTGTCAAAGCCGGTGACAGCCGAAGAGGTGGTTGCCAAGATCAGGCAGATGGTGGAAGATGTATCAAAGAAGGGAGAAAAACCGAATGGCGAAGCTTGATTTCAAAGAAAAAATTCTAATAGTTGACGATTTCGCGACAATGCGCCGGATCGTGAAAAATCTGCTCAAGCAGCTTGGGTACGAGAACATAACCGAGGCCGAAGATGGCGAACAGGCGTATGCCAAACTCAAGGGAGGCGGGTTCAAGTTCGTGGTTTCCGACTGGAACATGCCGAATCTCGACGGTCTTGGGCTTGTTCAGAAGGTCCGTAGTGACCCGGAGCTCAAAACCATGCCGTTTTTGATGGTTACCGCCGAAGCGGAGAAGGAAAAGGTTATTGAAGCTATCAAGGCCGGCGTAAGCAATTACATTGTTAAACCGTTTACGGCGGAAACCTTGAAGGAAAAGATGGACAAGATTTTCGGGCAGTAAAAAAAATGACTGACGACTTCAGGAAAACAATCTTTTGCTACCGAGGCGGGAAGCCGGTACGGTTTGTCGCGGTCGAGACAGATGAGGCAGTCGAGACAAACGGGGAGAGCAAAGAGATGGGAAATGGCGTCGATACGTGTGAACTCCGGGCTGCCCATGAGTTCCTGTCGAAGAAAAAGGAATCAATAGATCCGGGGGATCCCAGCCAAAAAGCCCTCAAGGAACTGATGACCTTCATGGAAGCGATTGCGGCCATGGACTACGCGGCTGCGGATACCGCCGTGGAGCAGTTGGTGGAGTCCTCGGAAGGGGGGCTTTATAAGGAGGTCGGCAAGGTTACGCGACGCCTGCACGACTCACTTAGAAGCTTCAAGGAAGCCATTGATCCCAAGATCACCTCAATCGTCATGAACGATATGCCAAGCGCGGTGGACCGTCTCCAGTACTGCGTGCAAAAGACGGAAGAGGCGGCCAACAAGACGATGGGGATCGTCGAAAAACATATGGCGTCCATGGGAGAACTGGAGGAAAACATTCAAAAACTCCATGGTCCCGGTGATGCCGTTGATTTTCTGAATGATTTCAGGGAACGGTACGAAAACGACCTTACAGAGATAATCACCGCCCAATCGTTCCAGGATCTTACGGGACAGACGATCCAGAAGGTCATCCTGCTTGTTGGGGATATCGAGAAGGAACTGGTCGGAATGGTGACGGCATTCGGTCTGAAGCTTGAAATTGCTGACAAAGAGGAGATCCACGAGAAGGTCGACCAGAGCGATGTGGATGAGCTCCTGAAAGAGTTCGGTTTCTGATTAGATACTGCTTTGCCTGATTGTTTCGCCTTTAGATCGAACGTTCGGAGGCATAAGGTTTTCCGGACTTCTTATGATCATATCGGCGGGATAATCAATGTGGTTTGAATCAGGTTCTGGTTCTTTGCCCCGGCGGATTCTGAAAGAGCTTCCAAAGGGACGTTCATAAGTTAAACGGGAGAAGAAAGCAAAGGTTCTGTTTCTGGCAGGGACAGCAGCAACCGGCTACTTTTAAGGTTCCCTCTTCCACAAAGATCCTGCCAGGAGGCCGCATGGGCCGAGCGGATGCTCGAGAGATCCGGGAGTATATCCAGGGGGTATACAGCTCCAAAACACTTCCGGTGTTGCTCGGGAAAATCCTTGATGTTGTCCGGGATGAGAATTCCTCGCCGCATGATCTTTTCAGTCTCATTTCCCACGACCAGGTGCTTGCGGAACGAGTGATCCGGACGGCGAACTCGGTCTTCTTCGGGCATTCCGGCAAGATTAAAGGGTTGCCGCACGCTGTCATGTTTCTCGGATACGAGCGGATCCGGGTTATCGCGCTGGCGATGGGAGTGATGGACATATTTCCCGGAAAGAGCTCTGTTGATGTACAAAACCTCTGGATTCACGGGTACGAGGTCGCCTACATTTCGGCGGCTATTTCGGACACGATCAGCATGGCCTCCCCTGACGAGGCGTTCCTTGTAGGACTTATTCACGATATAGGTCGGGTTATCTTCTTCGAAAAGGATCGGGAGCGATACTACCAGATCGGGATCGGTGACGACATGCTTGCCAAGGAGGTGGAACTGTTCGGTTGCACCCACGCGGAAGCGGGAGCATGGTATGCCGAAAACGTCGGGATTCCTGAAGAGCTGGTTCACGCGATCCGGTACCACCACGCTCCGATGAGCGCGGGAGAGAACCACCTTTTGGTCGCCATTGCGGCTATCGGAGAGGTGCTGTCGCGAAGCTTTAGGCCCCGGGCAATCGATGATGGCATCTGGACGCCCGAGCACGACGCCATTCTGCTTGAGCTTGCAATTGGAGAAGAAACGAGGCTGTTGATCCGGCACAAGCTCCAGAACCTTGAAAACGATATAAATGAGTTCTTCCTGTAGAGGTGCGCGGATATGGCGATGTATAGGTTGCCATGCTGAAAGACTTGTTCAATAAAAAGGCTCCAACCGCCCCAGCCGACAACGAATCGGCCAAGTGGCGTCTTACTATGGAGCTTGCCGAAATCGAAGAGATTTCCGAAAAGATGATCCGAAAGATCGATGAGCGGGTCAAGGCGCTTTCAGAACTTGAAGCGCGTTTGGACAAGAAGGCCGTCGCTTTAGAGGCGATCGTGGCGAAGGCGACAAGCATCGGTTCGTCCCAGGGCGATATGGTCGATGTGCGCCATAGGGGAGTCATTGCTCTGGCGCGAAGAGGTCTGAAAGCCGACGAGATTGCCGAGATTTTTGACATGACCAAGGGAGAGGTGGAGTTGATCCTGAATCTCCAGCGCCAGTGACTGCTGCCGGGGCGGGCAAAAAATGCCTCCCCCGGAAAGATTTTCCTCCTTGAAGCTTCGGTTTCCACTGTTTCCACACAGCAAGCTCTCATTTTTTACTAGGTTTTTCTGATGGCACCAAGATTGCATCTATTGCGGTCATGTATAAAGGAATCTACATAGCGCTCTCCGGATCGCTCCAGAAGCAAAATCAGATCGACACGATATCCCACAATGTCGCCAACGTCAGCACCACCGGGTTCAAGAAAGGCCGCATCTCGTTCCATGAGTGCCTTGTTTCAAGGATCAGCGGCTTGGCCGACAGCGACGACGGCAAATCCATGACAAATCTTACGGAGATCAGGACCGACTACTCGCCCGGGGCCCACTTCACCACCGGCAACCCGCTCGACGTTGCTCTGGTCGGTGAAGGATTCATGACGCTTGAAGGGGATCGTTACACGCGCATGGGCGCTTTCCTGATCGACCGTGATGGATTCCTCGTCACAGCGACCGGGCGAAGGGTTGTTGGCGTCGGCGGCCCGATTCAGATTCCGCTCGGAGGAAAGGCCGCAATCTCGCCTGGCGGACAGGTAAGCTCCGGCGGGGCGGTGGTCGGCACACTGAGGATCGTCAATTTCGAAGACACTACCTCTCTCGTGGCGCTTGCGAACGGGGAGTACAGATCGTCCGATACGCCGGTCGCTTCAAACGCCTCCGTGGCCTCCGGCTACCTGGAGGCGTCGAATGTGGACGCGATGAAAGAAATGGTCCAGATGATCACCACCGTAAGGGAGTTCGAAATCTATCAGAAGGCCATCCGCCTCTTCGACGATGCGGCATCGCGCGTAAACAGCGAAATGGCGAAGATCTAAACGCTTGGAAATACGGACGGGGAAGGAGATCCGAAAAAATGATGACATCACTTTACACAGCGGCGACAGGGATGGAGGCGCAGAAACTCAACATAGACGTCATTGCCAACAACCTCGCCAATGTCAACACTACCGGCTTCAAACGCTCCAGGGCCGATTTCCAGGATCTCATGTACCAGACGATCAAGGACGCGGGAACCCTTTCTTCAGACGGCACAATGTTGCCCACAGGGATCCAGGTGGGTCTTGGCGTCAAGGCGGGCGCGATACAGAAGATCTTCATGCAGGGCGACTTCAGCCACACGGGCAACCCGCTCGACCTGGTTATCGAAGGAGACGGTTTCTACCAAATAACCAAACCGGACGGCGAAATCGGCTATACCCGTAGCGGCGCTTTCAAGCTGGACGCCGATGGGCGGGTAGTCACATCCGATGGCTATCTTCTCGACCCGGCCATCACGATTCCGCCGGAAGCCACGAGCATCACGGTCGGCGCCGACGGACAGATGTCCATCATGCAGTCGGGCAGCAGCGCGCCGACGATGGTCGGCCAGATAACGCTGGCGCGGTTCGTAAACCCCGCGGGGCTCAAGGCCATCGGAAAGACGATGTTCATCGAGACCGACTCATCCGGCGCTCCGATTACGGGTACGCCAGGCATCGACGGGATGGGCTCGATAGGCCAGGGGTTCCTGGAGATGAGCAACGTCAATGTCGTGGAAGAGATGGTCAACATGATCATCACCCAGAGAGCTTACGAGATTAACTCGAAGGCGATAACCGCTTCTGACGAGATGCTCCGTACCGTCAGCGCAATGGTCAGATGATGAGATCCATGCGCGGCATATTCCTGTTGATCCTGGGCCTGGCGGTCTTCGTTTCCGCCTCCGCGAGCGCGTCTGTATCTATAGAGACGGCTTTGGAAAATTACATCCTTTCGGTGCGGCCCTGGTCAGACGTGGAGGTGCGCAATCTTTCCTTGAGCGCGCAGCCGCCGGAGGGCGCGCCAAGGAGAATCGCGATTCGCAGAGGACTTCCCGGACATACGGTATTTACTTTGGAGTACAGAAACGGAGCGGTTGTAACGGCAAAGGCTGATGTCGACGCATACGAAGAGATCGTGGTTGCCTCCCGTCAGCTATTGAAAAACCGCCCCATTGCGGAAAGCGACGTATTTCTCGCTCGCACGGAGATAGGCAAGATCCCCACAGGCGCGGTTCGCGATCCGCAGGAAGTCGTGGGAAAAGTCACCATCCGCTCCATTGGGCAAAACCTTCCGGTTTTGCAGCGGTATGTTGCCGGCTCAAAACTTGTCAAGCGGGGCCGGACGGTGACCATTATCGCCGAAAGCAACGGCATGCGCGTTTCCGCTATAGGGGAGACGCGAGAGAATGCGTATGTCGACGAAGCTGTCAAGGTAACCAACCTGGACTCCAAGAAGATAGTTACGGGGATACTAATCGATGAAAACACAGTCCGTGTCGGTTTCTAAGCTGGCTTTCACGTCGCTGCTTCTTGCAGCCGTTATTTCCGCCGGGTGCGCTACGAAGGCGGCGAAACTTCCGCCTGTGCCGCCGAAATACGTCTCCTCAAATGACGCGAAGGAAGAGCCCCGGACAACCAATTCACTCTGGCGCGACGGCAGCGGTCTCATGGAGGATTTCAGGGCAAGACGGATCAACGACCTGGTGACCATCAATGTGCTGGAGAGCATATCCGGATCAGGCGGCGCAAATACTGCCACGTCGCGCAACTCCAACCTCGATGCAAGCATGAACGCGTTTTTGGGGATGCCTCTCGACCTGCACAGGTCCAACCTGTACGGGAAAGGGAGCGGGTTTTCACCCACCGTGAGCGGCGAGATGAATGACGATTTCTCCGGAAAAGGGATGACTAACCGCACCGGGACCATTGTGGGAACGATCACGGCCCGTGTGGTGGAAGTGATGCCAAACGGCACGCTTTCCGTGGAGTCCCGCAAGGAAATCACGATCAACAATGAGACGCAGACTATGGTGCTGCGCGGTTCCGTGCGCCCTGAGGATATCTCCGTTTCGAACACGATCCTCAGCACCAAGGTTGCCGATGCCGAGATCTACCTGGTAGGCGACGGCGTTCTCCAGGACAAGCAGAAGCCAGGCTGGCTCGTCCGGATCGTCGACAACATCTGGCCGTTTTAGAGAAAAGGATATAAGGAGGCCCCTATGATAAAACCGGCCATGAAAGCCATCCTGCTGTGCCTTACAGCCGCCGCGCTGTTTTGTCTTACAGTCGCCGCCATGCTGGCGTTTACAGCTGTCCCGTCGCGGGCGGAGCGGATCAAGGATCTGGCCGCTTTTGAAGGGGTGCGGGAGAATCCGCTGATCGGTTACGGCCTGGTGGTCGGTCTCAACGGCGCCGGAGACAACAAGGGCGTCATGATGCAGTCCACGGTCAACATGCTGCAGCGTATGGGGCTGATCATCAAAGAGAGCGACATAAAGTCAAGAAACACCGCGGCGGTGATGGTCACGTCGTCGCTGCCTCCTTTCCCGAAACCGGGCGCCCGCGTCAATGTGACCGTTTCGGCCATTGGGAACGCGAAGGCGCTCCAGGGCGGTACGCTGCTGATGACGCCGCTTCGGGGAGCCGACGGCAAGACATACGCGATTGCGCAAGGTTCCGTTTCAGTCGGCGGGTTTGTGGGAGGCGGCAGCGGGACTAGGGTGGTCAAAAACCATCCCACCACCGGAACTATTACCGGCGGCGCTGTCATAGAGAAAGACCTTCCTTTTACGCTTGGTTCCGGCGACTACTTGCAGCTTTTTCTCTATCGGCAGGATTTCACCAACGCGTCCCGGATCGCCGGCAAGATCAACCAGGAGCTCAATTTTGACGGCGCGGCGGCGGTTGACCCCTCCACCGTCCGCATAGCGGTTCCTGATAGATACAAGGATCGCCTTCCGGAGCTTATTTCCATGATAGAGACGTTTCAGATTACGGTTGACACTCCGGCGCGCGTGACCGTCAACGAGCGGACCGGAACCGTAGTGATCGGCGAGAATGTGAAAATATCCCCGGTGGCCATTGCGCACGGCAACCTGACGATAGAAATCAAGACCGACTATCAGGTGTCGCAGCCGGCGCCGTTTGGACCGGCCGGTTCCGAGACGACCGTCGTTCCTCAAAGAGACGTGAAAGCAAGCGAGCAGCAGGCGTCACTGATGGAGGTTTCCGGCGCATCGCTTGGCGATATCGTCCGGGGGCTCAACTCCCTTGGCGTATCTCCCAGAGATCTGATTGCCATCCTCCAGGCGCTGCGTTCCTCGGGCGCGCTGCGGGCCGAGCTGGAGGTGTTGTAAATGTCTGTCGTCCCCCCCGACATACAGGCGACCTCCTTATCTCAGCAAAGACTCGAGTCTTTGCGCGGGCGGAAAGATCCCGAGGCTATCAAAATTGCCGCCAGAGAAATGGAGTCGCTGTTTGCCTATGAAATGATCAAGGCAATGCGGTCGGCATCCGGGACATCGGCCGCTGGCGTAAACGGACTCGGCGGGGATATGTATGGGGCGCTGTTCGACATGGAACTTGCCCGCCTCATGTCGTCAAGAGGGCTTGGTCTTCAGGAAATGATCTTGAAAGGAATGGGAAAGGCCGCATATCCGGGCCAGGATAACGAGAAGGCGTCTTCTGTGGAAGATGCCGCCGATCCATCGTCCGAGGGTCTTCCGCTTGGTTCTCCCAAGTGGTACAAGCTTCCCCCGCCGGCGGGGACAGGTAATGCTTCCGGCTCCAAAGATTCCGCAAGCGGCGTTCATACTACCGTCCCCCCGGTTGTCTCCGTCGCTGCTGAATCCAGGTCGGCTGCTCCTGTGGAAAACGCACAGCTGTCCCCGCCGGGTTTTGCTCCGCGCGTCCCAGACACGTCAGAAAAACCCGCCCCGAGTTTTTACGAGGAATGGTTGTCGCCAATACGGGAAGGAGGGCGCGTCAGCTCTCCCTTTGGGTATCGGAAAGACCCATTCTCCGGGAAGCAAAAGTTCCATCACGGCGTCGATATTGCCGCTTCGGCCGGCACCAAGGTTTACCCGGCCAGGAGCGGAGAAGTGAAATTCAGCGGTTACCGGAAAGGATACGGAAATATTGTGGAAATCTGCCACGGGGAAGGCCTCGTGACAATGTATGCCCACAACCGCGTCAACCGGGTCGCTACGGGCGATCAGGTGTCTCATAACACGATCATCGCCGAAGTCGGGAGCACGGGGCGTTCGACCGGGCCCCACCTGCACTTCGAGGTCCGGCACGACGGACGGAAAATTCCTCCTCAGATGGTTTTTTCTGAAATTTCTAAAGGAAGAGGCTGACCATCCGATAAGTAATTCGTAAAGGACTGCATTACGGGGGGAAGGCGATGAAAATAGGCGGCGGAAAACCTCCGGATAAACCGGATGCCATTCAGTTCCAAAGGGTGAATAAAAACAAAGAGACGGAGCGGGCAGGCGATGTCGGGAGGGAAACGATTGCTGACAAGGTGAACGTTTCGTTAAAAGCCCGGGAAATCACGGAGATCATGGGGTCCGTCAAATCGATTCCAGATTTCAGGGCGGATAAAGTGGCGGAAATAAAGAGTTTGGTGGATTCCGGCAAATACGTTGCCGATCCAGACAAAATCGCGGGAAAGATGATTGACGAGGTGATATGAGCCACTTGTCTTCAATGAAGGTCATCCTGCGAGAGCAGGAAACCTGTTGCAAGGCGCTGGTAGGACTTCTCCAGAGAGAGAGAAGCTACCTGGTGGATCTTGACGTGCGCGCGGTAGAGGAATTGACGAAGGAGAAGGATACCCTTCTTCTCCGCTTGCGTTTCCTGGATGAAGAGCGGCAACGCCTTGTATTTGCACTGTCTAAAGAATGGCCGGTGCAAAGGGGTGAAGAGCTTACCCTTCGTGTTTTGGCCGAGAAGGCAGGGGATGCCGAACTTTCGGAAATACGCTTGAAGCTGGTGTCGTTGGCGCAGACCATAAATGACCTCAATAGTTTCAATCGGCGCCTGATCGATCGGTCTTTGAGCAACGTGCGATCCGCCCGGGGAGTTTTTGACGCGTCCGGTGAATGGTCTCCGGAACGCCCGATGAGCGGAACGCTCGTGTCAAAGGAGACATAAAATGTCCCTTCAAAATGTCATGAACATCGGGAAATCGTCGCTCTTTGCGAACCAGGCGGGGCTGAACGTCACGGGCCACAATATGGCCAACGTCAATACGAGCGGCTATACCCGGCAGTCGGTGGTCCTCGAGGTTGCCAGGCCGCAGTCGTTTTCCGCCGGGTTCCTCGGACGGGGCGTGAAAGCAGCGTACATCACGCAGAGCTATTCCCGCTTCATCGAGGCGCAGCTCCTTGGGCAGCAGCAAAACCTGGGAAAATCCGCCGTTATGAGCGATGTTTTTTCCCGGGTGGAGCAGGTGTTCAACAGCTTTGCCGGCTCCGGCCTTTCGGGCAGTCTCCAGTCATTTTTTAATTCATGGAATGCGCTTTCCACAGACGCGGCCAGCTTTGCTCACAGGACCGTCCTGCTTTCCGACGCGAATACCCTCGTATCTGTCTCCAAGCAGATGGAAGACAGCCTCAATAGAAATATCAGCGAGATAGATAAGGAGATCCATAACACTTCGGACCGGATCAACGCGATCGCCGCCGGAATTGCCAAGCTCAACAAGGAGATCGTGAAGGTCGAGGCAGGATCGGGGCATAGGGCGAACGACTTGCGGGACTCCCGGAACACTCTTCTGAACGAGTTGTCCGGGCTGGTGCCGATGAGCACTATCGAAGACACCACCGGCTCCATGACAGTCATCATCGGGATGCGCAACCTTGTCGAAGGCATATATGTAAATGAGATAACGCCAAATATCGATGCCCTTGGGAAAGTCTCCCTCAAGATCGACGGCGTGGATGTTGCCCCCCGGATCGATAAAGGAAAGCTCGGCGGGCTTATCGAATCGCGTAAGGCGATAGAAGAAGGACCGCTGAAGGAGTTCCGGAAATTTGCGGCTGCCTTGACGCTGGAGATCAACAAGATCCATAACAATGGATACGGCCTCGACGGCTCCCCGGGCGGCGACTTTTTCTCGCCTCTTACCCTTTCCTCAGCTTCCTTATCGCCCAGCGGCAGCGGCATACGCGTAGACACGGCAACAATCACGGATATGGATGCCCTGACGCTTTCCGAGTACGACATGATCTTCAGCGGCGGCGCCTGGGCGGTGAGAAACCGCGACACGGGCGCCATGCTCAACCCCGGGTCCGTAACCGTAACGGGGAACACAATAGAGTTCGAAGGCATGTCCGTCACTTTGACGGGAACGCCGGCCGAGGGCGACTCTGTCTTTGTCAGCCCGCTGACCGACGCAATCAGAAACTTCTCTGTGGTGATTACCGACAGCAGCAAGATCGCGGCGGCTTCTGATCCGAATTCGGTGCCGGGCGACAACACGATCGCGCTGGCGATGGCGAAGCTTGCGGAAGAGTTGGTGGATCGTTTGGGCGGTTCGACCTTCTCGGGGTTCTATACGAAGATCGTAACCCTTGCCGGCTCGATGTCGTCAGATGCCGCTGATATGTATAAATTCGAAACAAACATCAAAGCCGAGCTCCAGAGCCAGCGTGATGCGGCCTCCGGTGTTTCTCTCGACGAAGAAGCCGTAGCTCTCCTCATCTACCAAAGAGGATTCGAAGCCGCGGCGCGGCTGATTACGGTGGCGGACGAGCTTATGCAAACGGTGCTGAACTTATGAGAGTATCCACTCCGCAAATATACCGGCATGTTACAGACTCCCTGATGCAGTCGATCGCCAACTTGTACAAGTTGAACGAACAGATCGCGTCAGGCAGGCGGATCAACAAACCTTCAGATGACGTGACCGGCGCCGCTCGCGCATTGGATTACAAGGTTTTTATGGAGAACGGGAATCAGTATCTGGGCAGTATCAACAGCACGATGAACGCTCTCAGCTATGCCGACTCCACGCTGACTTCCGTCAATACCTCATTGGTACGGCTGAAGGAACTGTCAATCATAGCGGCAAGCGATTCCACGTCTGATGCTTCCCGGTATGCTATCGCGACGGAAACCAAGCAGCTCCGGGAACATGTTTTGTCGCTGGCCAACACTAAAATAGGCGGCGTATATATCTTTTCCGGATTCAAAACCGACACCCCGGCGTACGATAATTCGTTTGCTTATCAAGGCGATTCCGGCCTGATCAAGGTGGGGGTCGGCGGCGGAATGGACGTTGTGCAAAATATCACCGGCGCGGAGACTTTCAGCTACACCAGCGCCAATAAAACCGTTGAGGTCAGAAGCGGCGTCTACGCCCACTATAGCTCCATCTCCGACCCCACCGGGAATCGTGTCAGAGTCGATTTCCGCGATTCCGGCGGCAACCCGCTTTCCCCGGATGAATCTTTCGAAGTAAGAAATATTATAGATATTGCGGGCGAAATTACCGATGCGATAGAAAATAACAAAATGGCGAAAATTTCCGCCTGTATGACCTTGATCGACGACATGGCTGATCATGTGAACAAAGTCCGCGCCGAACTGGGAACGCGGATGAACGGGCTTGAAAGCCAGGACGTGCGGATCAGGGATTTGAACCACATGACTGCGATAAATCTTTCTTCCATCGAAGACGCGGATATTATCTCGACCGCCAGCGATTTCGCAAAGGCAAGCAACGTGCTTTCGGCTGTGCATTTGAGCACGGCGAGGATCCTGTCGCAGTCACTGCTCGATTTTCTCAGGTAGCTTAGCGGTCTCGTAATATACTGACGGGGCGGGAAGGAGGTTTTGGGCCGACATAGTTTCCCGTTGCGAATACCGGCGCAGCAGAATCAGGATGGAGGACGCAAATGCTCGTGCTGACAAGGAAGTCGGAAGAGTCGTTTCTGATTGGAGACGACATCCAGGTTACCGTCCTGAGTATCCGGGGCAGCCAGGTTCAGCTTGGCGTCAAGGCCCCCTCTAATGTCCGGATCTACCGGGGGGAAGTCTACGATAAGATCAAGGCGGAGAATATTTCTTCGGCCGGTCTTTCCGCCGAGGATTTTTCAATCCTTAAGGGAAAGGTGAAATAATGATGAAATTCGAGACATCCCGATTTGGATCGCTAGAGGTTTCGGAGGACCGAGTCATTAATTTCCCGGCAGGTCTGCCAGGCTTTTCTCAACTGAGTCGGTACGTACTCCTTGATTACAAAGACACCCCTCTTAAATGGCTCCAGTCAGTCGATGATCCGCAAGTAGCTTTCATTGTCGCCGACCCGAATACGGTTTCCAGCGAAGGGACGATCACCATTGGGGACGATGTAGTACGTTTTCTCAAGATCGAGAAAGAGGAGGAGCTGGCGGTTCTCATCATTTTGCGGGCAGAGGACGACAAGGTTGTGGCAAACCTGAACGGCCCCCTCGCGATCAATTCCAACCTGATGCTTGGGGTGCAGGCCGTCATAGACCGGGGTTGAGCATCCCGTGTTTCCTACGATAATCACTCCTTCTCCGCCTCCATCCGAGCTGCAGACGGAAGGGGTTGCCCGTATTGAAAACGCGCTGGCCTTCCGCACCTCGTCCTGGGAGGGGCTGAAACTCAAGGCCGGCGACCTCGTCAAAGCCGATATCTTGTCGCTTTCAGCCGACGGAACCGTCTCGATTCGCATTACCCGTGAGTCCGGAGAAAGCGCCATGTTATTGGCGCGGTCGCAGGTGCCGTTCGAAGAAGGGGAAAGCGTACTTCTGAAGGTGACCGCCGACGGAGAGGGTGAAATACGGCTGCGCTTTGTCGGCATGGCTGACGGCAAGGATGGCGGGAAGCCTGGTTCCACCGAGGTGCTGATATCCTCATCCCGGATGCCGCTGGTCGATATTCGGCAACTGCAGGCGATCTTCCGCGCCTTCCCGGAATCAGTCAAGGCGTCGATCCCTGGTTTTTCCATGCTGGAAGGAGGGACGCCTGCGGAAGGGCTGACCGGACAGGCGCTTAAAAACTTGGTGGAAGGATCGGGTGTCCTCCTCGAGACCAAGCTCAAGCTGCAGCCGGACGCTGTCGTCGCCGGAGCCGACCAGAAGGAAGCGCTTTTGCGCGTGGGCGCGGCGATGCGTGATGTGGTCAGATCGTCTGAGGTGCGGGGGGCAGGTATCAGTCCCGGAGAGACAGCTGTCAAGGCCGAGGGGATGCTTTCCTCGATCGAGACGTACCAGGTTTTTTCATCAGCCAACGGTGTTCTGTACGCGCCGCTGACGCTCGACTGGGAAGAATTGCTGGATGGAGAAATCCTGTTCCGGAAGAGGAATAGGGGAGGGTACGAATCGTACACATGCGAGATGAACCTTGAGCTTGCTCCCTTGGGAAAGTATCGGTCTCCGTGACTATGTACGACGGCGCTTTCTTTGTCTCACTGTCTCCGGAGAGCGAGGCGACCCGCTTGCTCATGGCCACGCAATCTGAGGATATAGGGAAGCGGTTCAGGGAGGCGGGGCTGGAGCTTCGGGCCGTGGCGGTCCAGAAGAAGCGAAGCGTCTCCTTCGGTGTCCCCTCGGTCGACGGCGTCGACCTGAAGGTGTAGAGATGAAAACCCCTCCCCGCCAGGCGGCGGCTCTTCGTTACGAAAAAGGAAAAGATTCCGCCCCGCGGTTAATTGCAAAAGGAAAAGGCACTGTTGCTGATAAGATATTAGAAGTGGCGCGGCGCCACGGCATTCCTATTCGCGAAGACCGGGAAATGGTTCAGATGTTGGCGTCGCTCGACTTGTATCAGGAGGTTCCGCCCGACCTGTATAAGGCGGTGGCCGAGATTCTTGCCTTCATCTACTCACTGAACCGTGGGGCCGGGAAGGCGCAAATGTGAGGACGAGCGCGTGGGGTACAAGGTTTATGTGTATGGTTCGAGGAAGGCCTTTCCTGTAGACGGGCTGGCCCTTGGTACCCGTCCGCCATTCGATGTTTTTGTTCTTAAAGAGGGTCTGTTCACCAGAGTCGTTTCCGCCGGCCAACATTTCGGTCCAAAGGAGAGAAGTGAGCTGCTGGCCTGTGGAATCAGCGAAGTATTCGTTGATGCCAGGGACGCCCCCGAACTGGAAGTCTACCTTAATCGGACCTCCGAAGAGATTCCGGCGTTTAACGAAAATCCGGAGACGGTCAAGGAATACCTTGAGCACATGCGGGACTATTACCAGGTCGAACGTGTTTTCCTGTCCCAGGGAAGACAGATCGACTTTGGTCTCTACCGGCTCTTCGACCTTCGCCTTATGCCCGTGGCGGAGCCGATAAGGGACAAGCTGGCCGTAATTCCAGCCGGGCTCCAACACTTGCGCGGCGACATCGTTATCCGCAACGAAGATATACCGCGGTACCAGAAATACATCGATTTAGTCACTGCCGACATGGCCACCGCTGACCCTCGCAAGAAGCAGAAGATGCAGGCGATCGCGATCAAGGAAAAATCGAAAGCGATCGTAAAGGATCTGCTGGATGATCCGCGTAGCGGCGAGAACATAAAGAAGGTCGTAAATGTCATCACTGATCTGACCGACTGTATCTTGAGTGACCGTGATGTCTTGCAGGATCTCGTTACCTTGAGCAGCTACGACCAATATACCTATACCCATTCGGTCAATGTGGCTGTTCTTGCCTCGGGGATCGGCGCTTCCTGCGGGCTGCCGAAAGATACGGTTCGGGCTCTCGGCGTCGGGGCGGTGCTGCACGATGTAGGCAAAAGCGCCATTCCGGCCGGGATCCTGAACAAACCGGGCCGGCTGAATGCGCGGGAATTTGAGATAATGAAAGGACATGTGCTGGAAGGGTTCCGTACGATAGAATCGAATGACGCGGTTCCCGAGGAAGCCCGCATCGTTGTATTCCAGCACCACGAGCGGCTCGGGGGAACCGGGTACCCAAACGGTCTGGCTGGGGAGCAGATCACAATTTTAGGCAGGATCTGCGCGGTTGCGGACTGCTACGATGCTATGACGACCAGCCGCCCCTATAAAGACGCCGGGACGCCGTTCCAGGCTCTTACGCAGATGAAGACAGAAAAAGCCAGCTACGACGCGGATGTGCTGGACAGCTTCATACGGATGCTTGGCAGAACATAAAAAGGTGATGTCGGGGCAAAGCCTCATTTTTTCTATGTTTTTTTCGCGGTCCGACGTATTTGGCAAGAACAGAAAAAAATTTTTTATTTTCGCTAAAGGTTTTCGTCCGCCAGCCGATAAGTATGACCAAGAGGTCGCAGAGGATAGGCTGGAGAGGAGGAAATGATAGAATAAAGCCGGAAGAAGATACCCCGGCAATTCAGCTGAACCCCCGCTGGTCGAATAGATCACGGTCTACCCCGCAGGCCTAAGAGGCCGCGACCAAAATACGGGCAAGGATGCCCGAATAAAATTCACGGAGGAATACACTATGCCAATGGTCGTCAACACCAACGTCTCGTCTTTGACCGCACAGAAAAACTTATCCACCAGCAACAACAAGCTTGCCGTATCAGTACAGAGACTGTCTTCAGGTCTTCGTGTCAACAGCGCAAAAGACGACGCGGCCGGATTAGCTGTTTCCGAGAAGTTACGGGCGCAGATCGCAAGCGTTGTGGTCGCCATCCGTAACTCACAAGACGGCATCTCCCTTGCTCAGACCACCGAAGGTGGTATGGATGAGATCGGAAAAATCCTTGTCCGTATGCGGGAGTTGTCAGAGCAGTCCGCCAACGGCACCCTCCAGAATAAAGAGCGGTCAGCCCTGGACACCGAATACCAGCAGCTCAAGTCGGAAATCGATCGTATTTCCTCAGTTACCGAGTTTAACGGCGTTCGGATGCTCAATGGCGATATGTGCGCCAACGGCATTACATTACAGGTAGGTTTCCAGAACACGGCCAATGACCGCATTACCTTCTTCGAGGGTGTGGAAGCTACCAAAGTGTCCACGCTCAGCCTGGCGGCCGACATCAACTCGGCGACTGCCGCGCAGTCCAATCTCGACAGCATCATCAACGCGATTGAGACTGTTGCTACCAACCGCGGTACTCTCGGCGCCATCATGAACCGTCTCGAAGCCACGATCTCGAACCTGCGGGTTACCCACGAGAACCTCTCGGCCGCGGAATCGGCGATCCGGGACGCGGACTTCGCGCTTGAAGCTTCGACCTTCATCAGGAACCAGATCCTGGTACAGGCCGGAACTTCGATGGTTGCCCAGGCAAACATGCTGCCTCAGTCGGCTCTTAGCCTCTTGCAGTAACTGAGAGATAAAGCGCTAAGGGAGGGGGGAACCCCCCTCCCTGGCAGTATGGAGAAGGCGATATGGACATTAAAACCGACGTAAATACGCCGGCTTACACGCTTCCGGCTTCTTCTGTGAAGGGCGAGACGACTTCGCAGCAGGGAAAGGAAGCGACTTCGTTTACTAAAGACACGGTATCTTTTGGCAAAGCAACAGCGCCGAAAGATAAAAAAGATGTGGCTGCCGTCGGCATTGCGGAAAAGCGCAAGGAAGCCTCAAAGGAAGAGGCGGAGATGCAGGAAGTTTTTCGCAAGGCGCTAGACATCAAGCCGATTCCGCAACGCAAATTACAACTCAGTATCGAGAAGGATTTGAACAGGGTTGTATTTAAGGTCCTGGACAAGGAAAGCGGCGACTTGGTCCGCCAGATCCCCATGCCGGAGCAGATCTCGATTTCCAAGAAGTTGCGGGCGGCGATGGAGAAGATGGTGGATGACCAGAGCGGAATTGCTGTGAGTGAGGAGGTTTAAATGGCTAACTTCTCTGTAGGCGGGCTTGTATCCGGTATCGACTACAACTCGATGATCCAGCAGATCATGAAGCTGGAGCGTCGCCCGCTCGACATGAAGGCGAGCCGGCAACAGGGCTTCCAGACCAAGATCAGCAGGTACGGTGAGCTTTCGTCTCTTATGAATAAGCTTAAAACCGCCGCTGATGGCCTGAAGACCAGCACAAATTTCTATGCCCGCCAGGTAGAGGCAAGCAACAAGGATGTTTTAAGCGTCAGCGCAGCCTCCGGCGCCGCCGAGGGAAATTACACCGTTAATGTAACGCAGCTTGCGCAGGCGCACCGGATCGCTTCGTCGGGGGTTGCGGACGGAGACGCGACAGTAGCGACCGGCGGCAACTTCTCTTTCAAAGTGAGTGGCGGAGAAGAAGTAACTGTGTC
>Ga0123353_10002569_pt1 | contig 22562 bp, 8 predicted proteins | sample TergutLab28metaG_3_FD_92763 | JGI IMG/M metagenome (GOLD analysis project Ga0123353, IMG submission 92763) | Labiotermes labralis P3 segment gut microbial communities from Petit-Saut dam, French Guiana - Lab288 P3 | ecosystem: Host-associated > Arthropoda: Insects > Digestive system > Gut ... | reverse complement strand
CTCTCTGGATTATAACTCACCACATAAATGTGCTGTATACATCGCTCCACACACTCTAAATAATTTTAACTTCCGAAATTTAATAATCATCCGTATTTTATTTTATTATTCAACGGTAAATTTTACTGAAAATTATATAGTATTTAATATAGTGGAGTGACACACTTAATTACAATTGTATTCTTGTATCAAAGAAACCATCCTGAAGGTGGCCGCATTACTGGTGAAGATATTACAATAAAAGTACATAAGTAAAATTAAAGTGCATTTCTTGGTCGTTAATATACATTATGCATCTAATTAAAGCACGGAATATGGAACAATCCAAACATTGTGTCCTGTTTCAAGGCACTACTCAGAATTTACTTATGAGCATGAAAGAAACGACTAAAATATTAGTTGTGACAGTAGCAGAAGAGGTCACAATTAAACGCGGAACACACCAAAATCGAATTCAGAACGTTTCTTTCACACCAACATGTTCGAAGGGCCGCGGAGGCCCTTGTGTAAAATGTTCTGAAGGGATATATGTGTATGGGCACGTCATGTCCGTGACAGGGAGCGATGGATTTAAAGTTGACTCAGCTCCATCAATCGTGAGATACAATCTGTCGTCCCAGAAACAACATTTTGCTAGTTTACCGTGCTGATATTTTTCATTTTTGCAAATATATGTGAACAAAGTTTTGAGAACGGTCTTGAAACAAAACTTGAGATTCTGAATCAATGTATGTAGATTGTTTTACTTCCTCGGATTTACGACTTATAGCCATTTTGTTAATAATGATATAAAAACATAAAATGCCAATATGGGGGTTTCTCCAACTTCATATTATAAAATTGATTCACGACGGTGGGTCTGTCGGTTTTAGGTAACCTTAAGAGGAATTACACTTCCAGAATTTGTATCTTATGAGTTCTTTCTTTTGAGGTACAGGATCAGAAAGTCTGTGCGGGGAGCGTTACAGGGATGTTTAAACACATTCACGTAACGATTTGACGGTGTGTTGATGGAAAGTATTCTCGAAACTGAAAGACGCAACTTGTCAATGTGCTCTTATAACCCTTAGATGGGTTTCTATTAAACGTTCCATATTTACATTTTCCTGGTTATAAATGCCTGTGCCAAGATCTTACGTGATCACGAGGATTACCTCAAAGCACACCCGCAAGCTTGTGTTCCCTACCCAACACGGGAAATTTTTCCGACGACTTTCATGGAGAAATTTTAATGCATGTAGATTGAATACTGTGCCTACATTAAAATACGATATTTATATTATAAACGCACACGCAGAACCACTGTGCTACAAAGAAGTTAGGATATAGAGTTGTGGCACTAGGTTAAAACGGCGGACGGCTCACAGCATTCCTTCATGGACAGAATTATAAAGAGAAGGGAAAGCAACTGACAGCATTTAAAATGACTTGAAACTGGCTGTTGCCACGCCCTTTACTTTATCTGTCCCATTTCACTGTTTCACCTCCTAGTTCTGTGTCTAATGCAGTGTCCAACAAAATCATATTTAATGTGTAGGCTTGTTAACTCCTCATAGAGTCAAGTATCTTGAAACCGGCGCACACGAAATCACAAGAAAACCCTATATTTGTACATTTCAGACACGATACGGTTTAATTCGGATAATGAAATGTAGATATGATTATACACAATAAGCCTGTGAAGTTTTGTACTTTTGGCTCAGATCAGAAGTTCGAAATTTGTGCTGCTAATGTATGTTGTTGTGTTACCGGTAAGAAAATAAATTTTGGCTTTCTTTCTTCGCTTCCTTTATTTGATTGCATCTAGTATTCAGTGTAATCTGCGAATATTGTTTTGACAGAATAAGCGTTTATCTCTTAGGTTAAATTTACTTCTCGGATAAATTCCAAGACAGAAAGAAGGAAAGAAATGCAACAGGATATTGCAGTCAGTCAACACAACATTCGTTTGCATTTAGTAACACAAATTGAATGTTCTACCGTAAAGAAAAAAAATCTTATGAATAAAATTGGTACATATTTATCTGTGTTTCTTCTAATTCGACTGCATTTTGTATTTCCGTCTTAAACCTACTACATGCTTTTCACATACCTAGTGGACCAAAAAATGCACATTGGTAAAATATGCTTTAACATACATTATTAATCACTTCCGTGTTTTGGTCGCTTTTGCGACCATCGTCAGGGTACTTAACAAGAATTCTGATAATATATAAACAAATTGCCGATTTGTTTGTATTGTATCAGAATTTGTTTGTGTGCTGTCAGTATTCTTGTAAAGCACCTTGTCGATGGTCGCTAAATTGACTGAAGCATGAAAGCGATTAATAATGTATGTTAAGGCATATTTTACCATTGTTCATTTGTTGATTCATTACATAAGTGCAAATATTCATTTCCTGTACCGATATGGAACATATTAATGTATGATACTAGTTATTATTCTCATTTTTGGGCTTTAACTCTGTATTCTCGAAATCGGAGAAGTTTTTCGATATACATCTCTTTCGAAGTTTATTTTTAGACATTTTGTTTTGTGAGTAACGGATCCTACACAAATTTAAACTGTTGGACAGTTGACGTATGTTTTGAGAGTAGTAAGGAACAAAAATTAATATTTCAGGTACGTTACGTTACGTTGTAAACGAATTAAGTAAGAAGCACGGTTAGCTTAGTGAGTTATTGTTCGGGAAGATCGAACTCCTAACTGCGAAATATAAAACTAACATTTATCGTGAGCTGTCGCCATTAAATATGGAGGTTATCGACAAACCGCAAAAGAAGGTCCAAGTAGGAGGAAATGAAGGTGGCTTGAGCAGATGCGGAAGAAGGCATCGGAACAGAAGGGGCGCGTCGGTGAGTTAATTAAGTAAGTGGGGATGCGTTTATCCTATTTGAGTGAATCATCCCTAAATTCGATTCAGACACATTTTTAGACTAAAAACGTAAATTTTGCTTCCTGGTTTTTTAGAGCGAGATGAAGTAATCGCGAAGTAATATTAAAAATAAAGTGAACCCCCGATAGAGCGCTGCCGTTTGCTCACCGCAATTTGTGTCGCTATGTCGAAAGTAGCCGTATATCGAAATATTGTCACTCATTAAAATAATTCGATTTACTTAAAACGGTAAAACGATGTTAATTACAAATTAAGAACACTTCAGCCAAACATTTCTTATAGTAGTACTGTGCAATACTTGCAAATCATATTCGCTCTTTATTAATAACCTCATCCGTTTCTGTACCATTTTTAGGCTCTTTCGCAAAATTACGAAAAAGCGACTATAGATTCGTAGTGTCTGTCTGTCCGCATGGAACAAATCGGCTCCCACTGAACGGACTTTCATGAAATTTGATATTTCAGGATTTTTCGAAAATCTTTCTAGAAAACCGAAGCTTCAATTAAAATCTTACAAGAATAACGGGTAATTTACATGAGGGCCCGTATACATTTCTCGTCATATCTCGCTCAACTCTTCTTAGAATGTTTCAGACATAAGTTCAAAGACAAAACACATATTTTATATTCAATTTTTTTTTCGAAAATCGTGACGTTTATGAGATAATGTCGCAAAACATGGTAGAACAATACAGGTCACTGACGTCGATATAATACGGCGCATGCGCTTTGCGTGTTAGATAACTAAGGCTACAAACACACATTAAGAAAATGTAATACTTATTGCTTTTCTACAGCAACAATGGTTGTACTAACGCGCCTCAACGTCACATTATACGTACATTGCCTTTCTTGCTAGTATTTAACTGCTCCGTCCATATTGTTGATACTTTCTCCAGTTTCTCATGTTGGTATCTTTCAACCTGTCATGTTGGCACTAGCTAGCTAGCTTGATTTTTTGCAATAATTCTTGTCACATAGTAGATCAGCAACACAGCTCAGACCGAAATGTTGGTCCCATAATGTGGAAAAATGCTTGACTATATTCTACTGAAAAGCTGCAGTAATTTGGTCTGCTTCAGCACAGACCTTTTGCTTTAAACATGAATCCTACTCCATTCCCCACATTTCACCAGTGAAACATAGTTAGGGTAATGCAATTAAGAACTGTACTGTAATATTAAGTTATCTGAGTGTGACTTAATAGTCGCGTTATCGCTTAGTTATACTCTGTATTTCCGCACGTAATATATCAAAGAATAATTCATGCAACAAAACTTTTTATTATAAAAAAAGATACATTTTTTGCAGTCTGCTGCATATTTTAATCGAAGAGGCCATAACTATCTGTTAAAACAAAGAATCTGTTTTTCTTAAATTCTCAAGTCTTTCTTCTAACAGTCTAGGACTGAAAACTTGAAACTCTTCGGGGCGAGAAAAAAGAAAGCCGGAGTTATAAGGTCGGAACGTATAGCGAGTAATAAAAAACACCGGTTTCAAATAATACGGTTGTTAGAACATTTGTAGAGATATTTCTGTAGTGCTTAGACGATAAATATTTTTTAACAGGTAGTAGTCACTGACCCATGTCGATTCTCCAGTCAGATATCCCGAATCACACTAACCGCATTCCTTAAATTTATTCCAACATGGCACTATGCCGAATATTATTTAACGCTTACAAGCACGTTCTTGTCACTAAGTCTTCGGCGAATGGCGGTGTGGTAATGTGACCCTATATAGAGAGTGTAAAAGGTAAAAATTATAAGGAATTTCTCTTCTGTCTTTCATGGATGCTAAGTGAGTGTCGCGCTATGTCGGGGGTTGACTTTAATATACATATTTAACATTCGATATTTCGAAGGCTGTGAATATTCATGTTCTGGTGTTTTATGTTGTGATGGCGTGCACAGTGGTGTGTGGATATCGACACTAATGAGAAATATTATCTGGGGATGAAGGTAGTTTATTCTTCCGAAACGTTAAAGTCTACGTACTGTTACAGCAGACAGAGTACTACAATACTGGAAATAATAAGCTAATTCAGAAATTCATTTATGTTACTTATTACCCTGCTATATTTCGAATAATTCCAGTGGTTACCTAGCCTGTGAGAGGGCCGTAACTTCTGTCTAGTAATTAGTGGTGCGGGCACACACTAACCCATTCTGCTGAATGGGTACTTCCTGCTCTCCTCATACGAAATTTATCGTGGTTGTAATATGCATCGTTATATAGCAGCAATTTTACTTCAGCAACCAGGCTACCACTACTATGTCATAACAAAACCTGAGCTGGATGAGTTTCTCACCTACCACATAAGTTGTAGCACAAAAATTCGTCCCTGATAACAAGTTCATATTTGGTGGAAATGATAATATTAGTTATGCTTCTGCAAACTGTATAATAATGTCTGTTTTTAGATTCTTTCTTCTCTGATTCTGATTCGTCACGATGCCATCATAAGATATTTGGGTTTTAGTGTTTAAACTTTTGGTGTTGAGCGGCTTTTACAGTAATGCTTGATAAGCTGAAGAAGTACATAATTCAAGGAAGCCGAAACTGACCATCGCCTCTAAGGAATTTTAAAGTAGACAAGTTGTTAATAAACACAGAAATGTTTATCCCTGGACATTCTAAATCATACATAACCGGACGTCCCAATCTGAAGGACACACATCAGCAACACAAAGCAACATGAAAAATTAGATTATTATACTACAATTTTTTTTTTTACTTTTCTTGTGACGAAATCATATACTTACGCAGAATGTGGTGAATTTGTTGCCATTCTGAAGGATTCTCCGCTATGCGCACCATGATTTCCAAGAGGTCTTCATCTGCCTTCGGGCTTACAGAGTCCACCAGCTGCAAACAGTTTCTCTAATTATTAACGATGCTGCTTTATTCGACAGGGTAAAGTCGGTAATTAGAGTTTTTCAAGAAATGAGGATATGTTGCAAACAAATCTGTTACGCTCCAAGTTTCGTGTGAATCTCATAGATCTTCTCTAACACTAAAGGCGAAGTTAAGCACGAAGCACGTAACTTGCACAAGGGAGAGTATGACAAGAGAAATAAACGGTATAAACTTTGTATGAATGCAACTGAACGAGAAAGCAAACCCGTAAACATTCTGGTGAAACGGCTATCCCACCGTAAGAAGGAGAAGCACCGACGAACGCATCGCAGTATTACCTAATCTAAAGGCACACGGTATAAACGAACGTTTCGGACTATATCCACCATGGACAGACTACAAGAATACCGCCTAGAACTAACTTTGTCCATTTGACTGGGATAAAATGAAGGCGACAAAGAAGTAACCGTTCGGTTTCTTGTAGACACAGCCAAACAAAGAGACTGCATGTTATACAGCTATCCTTACTGATTTCCAGCTTCCCACTTCATTATCTATTTTGCGAACAAACATATAGTTACTAGAGTTCAACGTGAGGGTAGTAGATGCTACAGAACTTGGTGTATGCAATTTGAAAACACAATTTGGGTCTACAGTAAGAATCCAGGTCGCCCACACGTCTCTGATGAAACAGTGCTACGTGTAAGAGAAGCCCTTAAGTGCAACCCACGACGGTCAAATTAGTAAAGTAGGAGTGAGTTGAATTTGCCTTACACAGCAGTCTGGCCTGCTATATATAAGCGTTTAATTCCGAAAGATAAGTGAAAGTAAGTGCAGTGTTCAAAACCGAAAGGCAAACGCAAACGGCACAACTTCTCTCGCAACTATCACGAGAAACTGGAAGAGGCTGGTGTGGCAACACGACTTGTTTGCAGTGACGAGACCACAATTTATTTGCGCGCCAAAGTCAACAGTCACAACATTCGGGTCTGTGGTTCTCATTATTGTCACGAAGTCTTCGAGCTTGAACGGAACTTCTCAAAGTGAAGTGTTTTGTACTGTTTCACGTCAGAAAATTTGTGGCTCCTTCGTTTCAGTAGAAAAATCAATGAATGGGAGCATTTATCTAGAATATGTTAATTGACTGGGATATGCAATTGATCCTTTGCCTTATTTTCACTATCGTCCGTCTGCCAAACGAGAGCCGTAGTTCACTCAAAATGACGCGAGAATAAGGCGTCGAAAAACGTGTAACGAAGAAAAGATTAAGTTTAGAAATGACTGTCGAGAAAATGCAGTAGAATTATATAATAGGCTTTTGCCCCAATTTCATTAAGTTTCCGGTTCTTTCATCTCCCTTTCATAAGAACGTGTAAGTGCACAAAAAAGGCATATTACCGCTGCGGTGGATGGAACATGGCGATAAAGAACACGAATTTTGTTACTCCTCTCCCACGTCTACTGGTTCCTGGAACTAACATCGCGTGGCTTCGTTATACGAGGCTTTTTGAAGGTTGCCGTTCTTGTACCCTTACGGCCAACAACAGGTATCCCTGAATGTATCGGCGGATCACTGAATCGGTGATGGTTACAAGGGTCATATTGGCAAAGATCTTGGAACAATTGGAATATTCAATACAGTTTCTATGGAGTGCATGTACAGATCGAAAGAAAATTTCAGAGATTCTTTACCGATCTGTGTCAGTTCCATTAATGTGAATGCGAAGTTAATTTTTTCAAATTTCTAAAGAAGTTTACTTTTTTTATTTGGTCCGTATACTGTGAAAGAGATCAATAAAGTAATCATTTTCCGGAAGTAGGCCAGGAACGTTTTTCGCTAAGAAGAAATACAACTTTGAACTACGGTATTACAACTACAAGCAGGTATAGGATTATTTTATGTGTGTTTTTTATTTGTGTGTCTATTAAATACCCTCTCAATTGCTAAGTTTTTAGTTGCGGAAATTCCCCATGTCTAACCACAAACATGTGAGGGTATTCAGAGGAGAAAACGTAATTTTATTTTCTTTGCACCGTTCTTTGTAAAATAATGATACAAAATGCACCTTTTCTAAATTAATATTTTAATTTTTAATTTTTGACATCAAAAGTAAGAAATTAAAATATTAATCTTGCATTTTGTTGGTTTATATTGTGTAAGAGTATAAACAAGTTTCCATGCATTCTTAAACCTCGGCGTTATTTAGAAATGTATGGTAATTTTTTTGTCAATTCGACAATGTTCTGTATAAGTTGTACACTTATAGCAAGTTGCGCTCCAAACGAGGCCTAGAAATAGCGACGAAGGCACTCGTAGTTTTTGAAGGAAGTAGACGCCTAACACTCGTGCAATGCAATATAACTAATCGCTGTGTAATGCAGTGTAGGCCTAATTCAGTGTAAAATAAGGTAATATAAAGTAATGCAGTGAAATCATATACGCGGTGTAATGTAACGCAGTTTAAAGTAATGTAACACGTGTTTAATAAGTGCAATGTAGTATAATCAAATATGATACGACAGAGTGTAACGTGTTGCAATGTGAAGCAATTAATTAACAAGCTATGTAAATTACTGAAATGTGCCTTACAATTCTGAGGTTTTTATTTTAACCTCTTCTTTGGTGCACAGTAGACTGGTACTGAATCGCCAGCACAAAGTTATATTTACCTCTCCGTAAGTAACTTATGTATAATGGTATCATCTTTAAACATATCTGTGAAACTTTATGTTTTGTGTTTTGGTAAGAAACGCGGGTGACCAAGCCTTTAACACGTTCTGTACACCGAAATCTTGTTAAGAAATAAGAAGCAGTACAACGCTTTGGACACGCGTCCCATCAAATCCGATTTTACATCGTCGTCAACTTAGCCACGAACTTCTTTTCTCCGTTTCAGTGGTTGGAGTCGGTGGCCAAAATTGTGCACTAAAAGCAGTCCCTCTTTCACCACCGACGACTAAGATTTTATTTTGATCGTTACGGAACTTGAAGTATAGGAGTTCTTGTGTGTGAACTTTACAGCTCTAACCCCGATGTCCTGCACAAACTACCTGCTGATATAAAGTCAACAGCCTTAACCTCTGACCTACTATCGTCACGATATATGAGGCTATGCTTGACGTATTGAGTTAAATGTAAGAAGCAGGTTGCGCAGTATGCAGCCAACTTAACCTGAAAACTGCGTTCCCATTTCCGCAATCCCATCTCCAGTGACGCATTCGTGCCTGCGTTTTCATTATACAGTTTCAGTGGCTTATAATTGACATTACGGACTGTACACTAGCAGAAAAACACTTTGTTAAGCCCATTACAGATTAGTGTCTTTAAAGCTGACTTCTACATATCATAATTTTTAATTACACATTTGATATCAGCCCATTTAAACATTTTAGTGGAACCTGATAATATTCGTGGCATGCTGGACTCATAAAACTATGGCCTCGCTCGCACTAATTCCTTTAGTACTGCACTAAATATTTTTAATTGTGATTTTATTTTCCATTGTCGTGTGAAAGGTAACCTTAACAATATTTCCTGAGGGACCTGCAGCCTCATTCTGCAAGAATACTGAAGAAGAAGAAGAAGAAGAAGGAGAAGAAGAAGAAGGAGAAGAAGAAGAAGAGGAAGAAGGAGAAGAAGAAGGAGAAGAAGAAAGAGAAGAAGAAGGAGAGGAAGGAAAAGGAGGAGAAGGAGAAGAAGAAGAAGGAGAAGAAGAAGAAGGAGAAGAAGAAGGAGAAAAAGAAGGAGAAGAAGAAGAAGGAGAAGGAGAAAGAGAAGAAGAAGGAGGAGAAGGAGAAGAAGAAGGAGAAGAAGAAGAAGGAGCAGAAGAAGAAGAGGAGAAGGAGAAGAAGAAGAAAAAGAATAAGAAGGAGAAGAAGAAGAAAAAGAACAAGAAAAAGAAAAAGAAAGAGAAGAAGAAGAAGAGATGATATTTACATGAAGGAGCGATGAATTTTTGCCAGACTACAATGTGTCACACCCCAGAAGACGGTAGTCTTCAGATTTGTCTCTGCGAGAAACACAGATGTCACATACTTTACGTTTGTAATGAGTGTGACCATGACTGTACTGCAGTACTGTCTCTTGTTCGCCGGGAGCGTGCGGCAACTTCTCCGACTGCGCTTTTAAGCATATTGCCTAAACAAATTATAACAGGCAGTGTTCCATTACTTCCCCAGATTTTTTTTTTCTAAGGGACACTAAATGATCCGTTACCGAAGAATGTCTCACCATTTGCCTTGCATGAGTTTGTAACCTGTTTTGATCCCAGATCAGGCATTTGGCTAGCCTGACTGGTAGCATCGTGCTTATGCCCACGTGTTCTTTTTGACTGTCTGAACACTATATGGCTACAAATGGCGATCTCACACTTTTAAACGTTAACCTGCTCAGACTTAATAACTAACTCATTAAGTTATCATTTTATCCAGTTGAATAGTTTAGCGTAATCGTCTAACTCGCATTTCAGGACCGACTTTTGATTGTTAAACATTGCAATATTACTTTGGAATCAGTGCTACAGGTGCCTCAGGTACACTGCTCTTTAGTCTTTAACGTTCCTTCCATAACATTTCATAATCCTGTTTTACTGTGGGCCGGGTAGCTCAGTCGGTATAGCGACTGACTACGGGCTGGACGGTCCCGGGATCGAATCCCGGTGGGGACGAGATTTTCCGCCCCTCCAGACCGGCCCTGGGGCCCACCCAGCCTCCTGTAAAATGGGTACCGGGTCTTTCCCGGGGGTAAAATGCGGCCAGGGCGTGCTGCTGACCACTCATCCCCTTCTAGTGCCGCGGTCATGGAAGAGTAGAGCTATACCTCTACCCACCCTCTGGGTCACACCGGGCCTGTAACGGGACTATTAAAAAAATCCTGCTTTACTAAATTTTTCATTCGCAATTCAATAACTGAGGATTTTTATAGTTTTTCATAGTTTCTGAAGAGGAGTTCAGTGACACACTCCTCAGTTGTAAAATCACAGCGTGTTTTCAAATTCCTTTCCCCTATTCCTCATATCCAAACACTGCAAGTAGTACCTAGAATTATAATTGCACATGACAGTGTAGTCTGAACCGTCGGTGCAGTGTTATTGGTTTTATTCAGAGTTTCCAGGATCATTCTGTGGCAATAGACATATCAGACATTTTAAAGCCCTTCTTCCCGGCGCATGGAAGAATTAATTTAAACACGCGTAATCGCTGATTTTGACACGTTGTTATGAAATAGGCAAGGAGTAAATCATTGGGTACGAGGTATGCATTTGTTTCAGCCGTCCTGATGAAGACAATAAATTTGGGACATGACGCCCTATCAGACGAATATTCACCAAGTCTTTCTTTCCTGAATTTTTACTTTAGTGGTATATCGTAGTAGAAAGTAGTCGCTTAGGCTTACTGTGTTACACTGAGACTTCTCTTCCTTCTCCTAAGGTCTGTGTGCCTCTCTAGTTTTTTTTAATATTCTATGAGCTAAGTACATACATAAGTGGTTAAATTAATAAGTCTACGATATGAATATATCAAGTAATTATTTCGTAAATGAACGTATAAGGAATAACGTAATGAATAATTAAGCAATTCAATTAAATGTCATTACACTCCATGTTGCCTGATAGATATAAAGATTCAGAAGAAATGCCGCCACTATTATCAAAGTAAATGATTCAACTCTTTTGATGATGGGTAACACAGTTTCCTCTGAAACGTCGGAAAATATCTACCCGACAACACGATGTCAAACGACAGTAGGTAGTGATCGTCAGAATCACCAAAAAGAGGACATGAAGTATTAAATGAATGAATGAATAATAAATAAACAAAAAAATTTGTGATGTTAATACTGTACTGTGGAATAGGAATCTATGTTTTTTTATAAATCGGAGGCAATTTAACGTTAGTGGCTTAAAATATACCATGACCGCTACCTTTCGAATGTTACTGATCATTTATGATAATACATACTCTTACATAATGCTGTTTACAACCCTTCCTTGAACGCATCATGTAACGTTATTCATCAACTTACTACTAAGTCACTGAATATAACTTGATTTTAGTTCTGCTTTCAGGAATGAATGAAATTTTTGCAAAGTTAAAATGCAGTTTTACCTCTTGAGGAATGTTTGCCCTCTTCTCAAGTTCTCTTATTTGTTGAAGTTTTCGAACGGTATCTAATTCCGCTTCTTGCGATTGTCTGTGTTCCTTTGTATTCTTAGCGCCGTCCTTCTTCCCTACCCCCTCGGTGACATTCTTGCTTTCCGGATCCTCTGTCTCAGGGCTTTCATTTTTTAGGAATGCAGCTAACTCAAGTTGCAGGACACTGCGGGACGTAGCCGAGGTGCTTGTTGTGGTTAAGGTTGATACCTCTTCAGCGCTCCTCCTTCCAGCTGTTACGGTTTCTTTTGAATCATCTTTCCATTGCCTTCCGTGTTCAACACTATCCTGAAAAGTTTTAGACTTCTTGGACATTTTAAATGCTGATTTACCTGTTTTTGTATTTGATTTACCTTCAGCCCCTTGTGTGTTTTTATCATCTTCAGAATTTATTGAAGAATATTTTGTGTTCGAATAATCTTTATCTATAGTATCTTCATCATCTTCATCGCCACCTTCCTCATTTTCTTCGTCCCTATTTACATCATCAACATTTTCATCATCATCACTTTCATCGTTATCATCTTCATCACCACAATAATCATTATCATCACCGTCGTCATCTTCATCACCTTCTTGTTCTTGTTCTTCTTCTTCTTGTTCTGGTTCTTCTTGTTCTTCTTGTTCTTCTTGTTCTTCTTGTTCTTCATTTTCAATTTCATTTTCGTCCTCCTTATCTGTGTTGGCCCTGTTTTTTATGTACTTTTCAGTGGTGTTGGCGACTGCAGAAGAATCATTTGAACTATCCAAATTCTGTTCCCCTTCCACCGTTCTAAGTCTGTACGCGTTAGTGTATTGGTCGCGGTCTGAACTACCTTTTATGTTGTTTTTTGATTTCTTTCTTATTTGCATTTCGGACATCCGACTGGATATGTTTGTAAATTTGTCAGAATCTGGTTCTCCGTATGTCCGCATTGTAGTGATAGCGTAATGCTGATGTTCCACATCGTAAACTCTTCCTACTTGTGACAGTTGTAACGGGATTTCAAGGGGATGAATCTCTGTCAAATCTTCTTCCAGGTCTTCATTGGTATATTCTGGCTGGCCACCTGCAACATGATACAAATAGGACAGAGGTAAGAGAATTACGTAGGAGCCGCTTTATAAAACTCTTTAATCCTATGACAGTTTTCGGCAATAATTTGTGCAAATCAAAGAAGTAGAGTTTTCATGAAATACACGCAATGGTGTAACCCCCATGATGAAGTTAAATGGCGTGAAAGGAAAGAGAGAATTCTGTGTTTCTGTTTGGAGTTCACATGTACTTAAAAAACATTGACTGCTGTGTTGCCTAACGAATTGGCTTCTATGTTTATTCATTTAATTTACATTAACAATATTGCTAGCCTAATAACACTAAATATATCACATTGCATGGCCGAAGTGAAAATTTCTCGTCTTCCGATCAGTGTCATGTCGGAAGTATGTGTAAACAGGCTGGGAACGATATAAGATTCCATACCACTCCTCAAAATTTGTAGGATGACATGTTTTTGAGGAGATTTATGGAGTTAGAATTAATTTAGTGTAGTTTATATTGAGCCAATGAAGACAAAAATTGACTATGCCCAAATATTAATCAGAATATATTCGGTAATTCGGACTTTTAATAGTGTAACTTTAGCAGGGACGATATAGCTCCCTGATGATGGCCCTAGGACCGAAACATGTAGGAGCGTTTTTAATGTTTTAATGTGTAAATTTTATAAATTTATATAAGTGCAGTGGTTGGTAAAATAATTGAGTGATATTCGGTGATGTTAAAGTTGAAATATCAAGACGAGGAGACACAAAGCACTGAGTATATCTTGATTTTTTAAATTGGGGAAAAACACACTACCCAGTTACTTTCTCGCATTTTCAGAGAATTTTGAATTAGTGAAAAAAGAAGCATATGATTTGAGGAAAATGGAATTACCCGTACTTGAACCATTACTAGAACCTTAACACAGTACATTTTAATCTAATATAAGGTTGCTCATTACTGATATTTTACAGTATGTTATACAGCACAGGAAGTGGACAGGAATGTACGTAATTTCCTATGTGCACTGAATTGTTTCTCCGTGATAATGGTCGTATAGATATCAAAATATTTTGAAAATTTCATAAAAGGTTATTACTGTTAATGCCTATGTGTACTCGGATGGTTACTTTGAGTACATTACAAGCTTTTTCACTTTATAAAGTCGAACCTCTGTACACTTCCATAAGGATGTTCGAAATACTGAAGTACATAGAGCTGAGCCACTGAAACCTGGCTCTAGTGCTTTTGAGTTTGAAACTCTAATGTAATTTTGGAAGTGCACACATTGAATTAAATTAGCACAGTTCATGCAACAGGAGGACACATTTCATGTTCTGAGGCCCTTAAGCTTATTAATGTTTCTAAGACGGAAGAAGTGTCTCAGCAGCGTAAGGCATTTATAATTTACGTACTTATAAGAATTTTTTAAAGCTTAGGGTAGTAATTATAGAGATATTTCCCTGTTATCAACTGCACATAAAGCCTTATTCAATATATTTCTCTCAAGACTAACAACTTGAATCAAGAACTGATTATGTATTCCGAAGTCTTCAGACATGGAATGGAAAATATGTCACCTATAATAGCTACTGGATTATATTGTGCGGCTTTTTAAAATAAATTTAGTGTAATGAAGGCAATACTTGGTATAAATAAAATGTTTTAGAATGAAAACCGTAATCTTTGAAACCCACTGAAAATCCTATCCAGTTGGTCGGTAAAGGGGGCTGATTCTCCTGGAGAAACGGGGCCAGCGCGGTAAGTTGACCACTCCATCTAGTACCAGTGTCTAGAATACACAGAGTTAACCTCCACTTCCACATGTACCTTCATATACCTTCATAACACGTTGCTTAATTAAGCACAGAGGCAACTTTACTTTCACATCTTTCAATAAAACCCGGAGTAAATTTCGTACAATTAAAGATTTATCTGTTAGATTTTCTCATTGGAATGATCTTAAATAGGTATTTATCTTACCGTCAATTATCTTCATCTCGATTTTAGTTTATGCCCTGGGAAGCCCCAAGGCGACCAAGTGGGTTTAGAATTGAATGGGGCACGCCAGCTTCTAGTGTATGATAGTGAGTTTAATTTACTGGACGAGAACATAAGCACCTTAAACAAAAAGATACGTAATTCTGTTTAACGCTAGTAAATAGATGGCCTACGATTACACGAAGAGAGAACACATCGACAAAATACTAGAGAAAATCATAGCATAAGCTTTCAATATATATATATATGATTCCAAATATTTGGAAGACATTACCAATCGAATTTATATTTAATATAAAATTAAAAACAATTTAATTCCGGGAAATGTCTGCTACAATAAAGTTCACAATACACACAGGTATATTTTTATTGCTTTGTGTGGGTGTGTAACTTGGTGAATATCTGTCACGTTTTAAGAAGAACCTAGACAGAATATTTTAGAAAGAGACGCTACACAGATGATTTGGACCAAAGGCAGAGCAAACAGTAGGAGGTTAAATTAAATGTTATGAAAAGTTTTATAACTTGTATTCCTTGCCAGATGTTTTGAGGATCTTCAAACAAAGGAGAGTGAGTTCCGAGCACGTAGAAAGCAAAGAAAAGAAAAAGAGAAATTACAGTGTTTCAGTCGTAAAACCTGATGGATATACTGACAAGTCGCAAGACCTAACCGTACAAGGGCAGATTTTGCAATTTTGCTGTCCGTGCATCTCAGTATATTTATCTCAGTATTTAACCAACTTGATGCACAAAATTTGTTTCACAATAAGTTTTATTTCATGCGTCTACATGTTTCGAGCACATGTGCTCTTCATCAGGAGGTCAAAATTGCATTACACAGCCTCTGGCATCATCACACCTATAGGTGAGCACATGTGCTCGAAACATGTAGAGGCATGAAATAAAACCTATTGTGAAACAAATTTTGTGCATCAAGTTGGTTAAATACTGAGATAAACTACAAGGGCAGATTATGTTTAAACGGATCTTGAAGAAATAAACTGGGAGGGACCAATGGCTCACGTTTCTGAACATGGTAGTAATACTGTGGATTCCATATGGAAGAACTGTTAATAGTCTGAGCTGCTGTGGGCCTCCGATACATTCAGTTCGTTAGGTAGTTTGTCATTCTGTAATCTCTTTACCATCGTTATGAAGAATTAGCTAATCAGTGAATTCGGTCTTCTAGGATGTGCACGACATCCAATAGCAGCATTCTTTAATTCGAATTTGCAATAATTTCAAATCTTACGTAATTAGATATCTACTTAATTAACTGTCTACCTCAGTAACCAGGAAATTTCCTGCCTTCTTTGAATTCGAAGTTTTGTCGTTTCTGTACAAGGAAAACCTGTCACTGGATTCTAACTTGAGCATTTCCATCCACCGCACATCCTGCCACAGTGCTTCTCTCAGCTTCATTTTAGAGGCGTCTTATTTTCCACCTGCTTCTTCTCTGTGTATCACCACGTTTCCTCGAGATAGTCTGAACAAATATTTTGTGAACTTTCTTTTCCTGTATCACTTCCCCAATATTTGCTGTTTGGACTTCCAGGTTCTTCATTTTATCACACCAGATTCGAGGTCTTAAGGTTAGTCTTCATGTAATTTTTTCCACTCTCCAATTTTATTTTCTGTTCAGGTCCAAAATTTCTTATCAGCACCCTGTCTAAAAGGCCTGCTACGTATTACTATCCTTACAATTCTAAAACGGGGTTCGCAGATATACTGTTCTTTTTGTGTCAGGCTGTGGTCTTTCTTAGACTGAACACTGAAAATTGATCAGCTCTTAATTATATAGTGATTTTTGTTGTTGTCAGCAACTATCCTTCTGCTATAATTTTGAAGATTTTACTAAATATTCATGCAATAAGATTTTGCCCTGCATTCTGTTCACGACATAATAATCCTTTATGCTTTTTTTCCTAGAAAATTCTGCTTGATTCTTCTCTTTTTTAGACGGCTAAGTACCAGTATAATTCCACTACTCTCGGGTTTCATTAGGTTAGATTTTACTTTTCCTTTTTTATATTACGTTAAAAGAATTGTTCCGTTTAGATTTCCGGACAACCACATCAGTCGATTCCAGCGAGCCAATATAATCCAGTCGATCAATAAAGAAGTACACGTAACCCATATTTCAATTTTCAGTGATTTATCTCTTGAATCCCACAATTTATCTAAATAATATTTCATCTGTTGTTTATTTACGGAAAATAACTTTCGTGATTTCAAAGATAGTTGCTGAAAATTTCTATGGCATTAATCGCTGTTCATTCTGAGGATCTTACAAAACGTAAAATTTTTTGTATTCAAAATCCAGAGCCCCTGAATATTAGCGCTGATGGTACACAAGTATGTACTAACCAACCGTACTTGAGAAGCTGAGTCATGTTGAACGCATTCTTTTTATATACGTACTTTCTGAGTAGCTGCTAAACATTTCGCGCAGTAAAGTCCAATCTCACACTACCTGCTGCTGCGTATTCGATGTTTACAAACGTAAATATAATGGCAACTAAATAACATTAAAGTTTAAGGAAAACCTACTACATTTTACGACGTTCAAGCTTCAGCTTCTGTTAATAGCCGAAGGAAGCTCTGCAATTCTGTAACCGGCTTTATCCATAATGTTGCACTCCAGTTATTCAGCCGGTGTCCGGAGAACCAAAAGAACATGCCGTATCGTGTTTTTGTTGCGATATGTCCAGTCATTGTAAGGTTTGACGTGCCAGGCAACTTGACTTGTTTCGTAACTTCAGAGAAACAAAGAAGGTCGAGGGCAGGGAGGTACAAAGCGTGTTCTCGCTTCATTATTATAGTCGTATGTACAAAGCGAACCTTTGTAAGGGAGTCGCGTAGCCGGTTTTGCGAGTTTCAGGTCTGAAATTACTGAATATGTTTATATATTAAAGTCGGTATTTGTTTTGCACTGAAACTAAAAACGTGTTGCTATGTTTACATAGCATTTCATGAATACCTAACGGAAAGGGGAGGTAAAGTTCACACATTCTGAACCGAGGCACTAAATGGAAGTGAAAGTCAGCTACGGGGTTCGGTTAACAACCGGAAGTACGGACACTACCCGACTTAACGCTATTTAAACTTACGCAGTTTCAAAATTATGCAATTCTTTTAAAAAGAAAAAGAAAAAAAAAAGAAACATTATTTAAACACTCACCGAAGTTTTTCTTGTGGGAAAGAAGGGGCAAGGAGATGAAAGTGGGGGGATGATACTGCTGGGCGGGCATGCTGTGGCTGATTATGTTCCAGGGTTTTGGAGTCTGGGTTTCAACTGGCCTATCTTACTTATTAGTGTACCATATGAATACTCAATTCCGATTTGCTCAACATTCGACTTTCGCCGGACTTACCAGACGTAATAATTGCTTACGTCGGGGAGGGTCAGTACAAATTAGGTTATCGCAATAATTACCCTTTTCTCCTCGGTCTAATGTAACAGGTGATTTATATAAAAGTAAACAGAAATTTACCAATTTTATAGAAAGCTGTGGTGTGGAAATAATTAGTGCAAGTCAAAATGTAATTGTTAAATATTAATCTTCGTGTGTATGTTGTTTTACTTTAGAATTCACAAGAAGGAGTTCACAGTTAAGGTGTCCTCCTTTCAGACAAACAGGAGCCTCACCTCGTTTCCGGTACCAGTTCAGTATTCATAATCATCTGTTGTTTAGATATACCCTACGTAACTTCTGAACTTCAAAGAGCATCTTTATTAAAGAGCGTAATAAATTAGTCTGTCTCAGATATAAAATTTTACATTACTTACCATGGGATAGAACACAGACTAAAATGAATTTCCTTATGTCGATAAAAAATTTTATACATCCCTGGCAGGAACAGTAAATTATAAAGTCGTGCTGGTAATGAAGAAAACAAGTAGGGAGGCAACCCATTCCATCCCAAACCCCACCCACTGTCCTGTTCTGTCTGCAAACGAGCACTGGTTTTCTGCTCTGTGGACAGGTTCAGTTCTCGTGATTGTGTGGTACACGCAGAAGAATTTTCGAGTCAAAAGTGTACTTTACTACATGCTTTCAGAGAGGTCGTTTAAATGCAGTAGGCCTATTACTCTTATCCACTAGGTCGAATCGGTGGAAACCTCTCCATACATTTACTTACTGGTCTATTTTAGTGTCTTATTGTCTTGTATTTATAAATGTCCCAGATTATCTACACCCTTGTAATTTTCAATCAAAAGTGTTGGCATATTTCTTGTTTGGCCTTTGCCTGATACATGTTTCATTCTGTTCGCCCTCTCAACTTAACAATAGTAGACGAATCGTGCAAGTTGTAAAGCTCCTCACTATGTACTTCACGTTTCTCATAACCAGAAATTCTTTTCGGTAATGATTACTTCCATCAGTAGTCGACCTGTCCAGGCGCATGATGAAATAATTTCTTCAAACCTAGAATTCATTATCATCTTCACATATAACTGCAGCCCGGTGGAAAATTATCATTACATAATGCAAATTAAATAATAGGGAATGTGTTATCAGACACTCCGGATAAACTATTCTTTGTGGAAAATCAGATCTCAGTCCATATAAAAATTAATTTTGGACCCTAAGGCGCATGACATTAGTGTCGGTTGAGCGATACAATTTCGCGCGTCCGCGACGTATTTTTTACTGCATGTAGGAAATTGTGAATTACATCTTTGGAGTAGCACTACAGAATAGTATTTAAGCGAGTTCAGTAAACATGGTTCGGTTGTCCCGGAGGATTAACATAGGAAATTAGTGCAAATAAAATGGTAATTTGGTTTTATGTCTTTTTTGAAACATTTTTGATGCAGAAATAATTACTTAATAAGATACAGGTAAAGACAGTTTTGAATGAGCGGTATGGTGTTAAACTGGATTCATTTAGTGTAGGAAAGAAACCAGTGGCGGACTATTGTGAATATGGTAACAAACCTTCGGGATCCAAAAAATACGAAAATTTTTTACCACCTGATTGTGGTTGACCTGTTTAAGTACTCGGCCCCACGGAATTAGTGAAATATGGTCACCTGCAGTGTGAGGAACTTAGCGACTGTAAGTTTGTAACTACTGTGACTGTTAACAAAGTTGGTGGGGTGTGAACACATAAGGAAGAACGTATTGGATAAGTGTCTTTTAGTACGAGATATAGGCCTACGTTTTCGTTGTTGTTTTAAGAGTATCGTAGGGGAACTGAGAAATTCTGGCTTGAAGTCTCCTAGATCTTTAAGGGAATTCTCACCTCGACGACTGACCCTCTGTGTAGAAGAAATCCATGTAACACAGCTAATCTCACAAAGTGCTTACAACTTGAAGCCACGTAATATCCTAAAAAGAAGTGGCATGAAAGTGCGAGAAAGAAATAGTGTGGGAGGAGTGAGAAACAAGGAGAAAGAACAAATGAATCACATAGCCTTAGTAGCGATGAAAGTTTCAGGAGGCTTTGTTCGAACTAACCACTTCTCATGGCCGTAAATTATCTGCTTTATTCAAGGCAAAGCAGCTCATAATAAGAAGAGACGCCGTTTAAGACAACATTATGTGGCGTCGCAACATATTCTCTTCCTCTATTTTTGAGCAATTTGGCCTGCGGTATTATACTGCGTGGAGTTGATGTCGGATTTAACCATGAACTGCAGTGTCATGTTTACATTACAACGGTCGTCTGTAAGGATCGTTAGACACAGAGCTGCCTCTAATTCAATGGATGCTCATATACGTTTCTTAACATTTTGTCATTTTCCCACCCTCACATGACCGAGCTACACAGAAAAATCGGTGACGAAATTCGGTACATTAGAATGCAGTGGAATGACTGTATTTTCTTTCTCTCTCGTTCTTCAGTCAGTAGTTTACTCGTATTTTTATGTGTTTATTTTAAGCTTTGAATTTAATTTTTTCCTTCTTTTTACCGCTCTCTTTGACAGAAAGTAGTTTTTTAAAGTATTCCCTTTCCATTTTATTCCCGGCCTTTACTCTGTCCCTACAGAAGACCGTTTGTATTGCTCACAACTCTTTTATTACGTCCTGTTTCAGGAGCTATTTTTTTCGTCCGAATAGCACGTCTGTTCGACATGTTACCTAAACACATTTGTTTGCGAATTTTGTCCTTAAATCATAATGATAAGTATATTAAATTTAGCATCCTCCACACAAGCCCATGAAACGTTTGCCAAACCTGTAATACTGTGCAAAAAAGTCTGAAATTAACAAAATATTTCTGTCCTGAAGACAGAAATAGCAGGATCTTTTCAAACGCTGTTATCTCTCAACAATCCTACCGGCGTCGCTTTTCAGTAGTCTTCATAATCACTCCTGTGACAACCTGAAATCTTACGTACTTTAAATTACCTTCCAATTTACTATCTCATCTTCTTAGTAGTCCGTGTTTCCTTCCGGTTTTCTGACTAGTATTTTGTATTCGCCTATCACATACATGTGCTTGCTCTGTACGCTACCACCCCCACCGTAAGTATAGGCATTTGTTGGCCAGGTTAAATTGTATAGGTTCTTTACATATAATTTAGTCCGCTTTCCTGTGTATCATTTTCTTATCAAGTATTCATCTCTGCATCCGTTTGTCAGTCACCTCTAACTTTGCCATTCACTCAGAGTGAAAGACTGAACTTTCAACACTGCTAATACTGCAGTCCACCACTGCACCACAATTAGTCATTCTCACGATGTTTCCCAAAGGAGAGTCTCAGCATTTTCCTGCCCCTTTTCGCCTGTCGGTATAAAGTATCATCCGAACATGGGAGTACAGTCAGGTCTCTTAACGACTTGTAGATTGTTACTTCGGACAGAGAAGATCGTCCAAAGTGTAAATGTTATTTCAGAAGAATATCCAATGCATAAATAGCAAACAGCGTAGATAGGCGATTCGCAACTTTGAATATAGGTGTTATGATCATTGATTTAATTCTGTAGTTTCTTAAATTTATTAAGTTGGGAAGTTCAAGTGTTCAGAACTATTTTGTCCAGATAAAGCTCAATTTTGAATAGAAAGATATTTGCATTGTGTACCTGGAACCAGACATTTATTCAGTTACAATAGGGTAAACCCGACAGAAATGGCCTGGTATTTCGGATTCATTACTTGTTTCTTTTTTTCTATCTTTCTGTCTGTCCCTTTCGTTTGCTTTCTCCCTGTTCTTAGGATATGCCGGCTGTGTAGATCACACATTGCTGTCTTGTTTGGTGTTTATCCTTACATGGACTGACACTAAAATATTAAACCTTAATTTTCACATTTTTAAAATAATGCAACTGCCTGAATTTGAATACCATAAAGAAATACAGTAAACTTTTGTCGGACCAGCAGCTGTATTAAGTGGCTAAACGAAGAATAAACTGACTTTCGAAAACCTGATGACGAGGACAGAGATTGCTCTCGAAACGTTGGTTTACCCGCCACTCAACCACCTGACACGCCTGCTAGATCGAGAATATTTTATTAATTTCAGTCTCTGTGAAAGCTTTAAATTATATACTCAAAGAAATACTGTCCAAAATGAAATGTCCTAATAAAAAACAATATTCCAGTTGAGGCTATATATATATATATATATATATATAATCCCTGAAGATGCCTTAATACGCGAACTATTTGATGTTTTT
>Ga0123353_10002568_pt1 | contig 22564 bp, 15 predicted proteins | sample TergutLab28metaG_3_FD_92763 | JGI IMG/M metagenome (GOLD analysis project Ga0123353, IMG submission 92763) | Labiotermes labralis P3 segment gut microbial communities from Petit-Saut dam, French Guiana - Lab288 P3 | ecosystem: Host-associated > Arthropoda: Insects > Digestive system > Gut ... | reverse complement strand
TTCGCACCCGCCCCAGCTTATATGCTCCTGCTTGTCGCCGTTCGGCGTTATGTTCAGCAAGCCCCTGTAGCTTTCGCTGCAGGAGCAGGTGCATTGAACCGCCGCCCACGTCATCTTTTGCATTGGGCAGGTTTCGCCGGAAGCTTTGTATTCGCAGCCCCCGCCGCATTTGCATTTCTGTTTTTTACAAGCGCAGTTGCTGTCGTAGACACAGCCCTTGCAACGCTTTTTTGTATATTCGCTGGCGTTTTTATCCACAGCGGTAAAACAACAGTCCGCGCATTTGATGGTTTTATACATGAAGAATTTCTCCTTTCCAAGCGAAAAGCCCGGATTCCGGGCTCATAAATCTTTTATTATTTCCTTGACTTCATCAACGCCAGTAACCATACGGGCAAAGCCCCCGGCGGCGTTAATTTTATTGATTGTAGCCTCTTGAAGCTTTGTCAGTTTGCCCGACGGCGTCTTGACCTCAAAGGCGACGAACCTGCCGTTTATGCAGCAAATGACGTCCGGCAAACCGGCAGTTCCGAATTGGCCGCCGTGCTGTTTCCAAAAGAAGCAGCCGGGGACAGTCTTTAAATACCGCATTATTGCGGCGGTTATATCTTTTTCAAGCACTAAAAACCTCCTATTCTGACGGAATTACGGATTTGACGGGTGCATATATTATTTTTCTTTATATACCGATATTTCACACTTCTGCTCCCTTTAGGCTCTGGACTATATAAGATAATGCGAAGGAATCGGGAAACCCGTCAAACCCGTCAACTCGTCAAATCATCAAGGCGTATGCCTTTCCAAATCCTGCGCTTTCCGAGCCTGTCCACGCCGCGCTTTACCGCCGGATATGCCATTTCAAGGTCTTTGTTGAAGGTTTTCTGAGAAACGGCGGACAGGCCCGCGTTCTTGCAATACTCCCTGTAATGGTTGAAAAGCTCCTCGCGCACTGCCTCGGCATCCGGCGCTAAAGAGCAGCTGTCCTCAACGAAGGAAAGGACGCTGTTGCTGTCTATGCGGTAACGCTGCACCTCGGCCTTTGTAGCTTCGGTCTCGCTGAACTTGAACTTGTTGGCGATGAGCCTGCGCAGACCCTCCACGGCGAAGAGGAATATGCCGTCGGCCTCCGCCGCGAACTTGTCGAGAAGCTCCGCGTCCCGCCTTTCCTCCGGCACGGGCCGGGAGAACCGTATGATGATGAGCCTGCGGTAGAAGCCCTCGGACTTGTCGCCGTAGTTCCGGGGTATGGCGTTGCATGAAAACAGCAGCCGCGCGTAAGGCTGAAAAGTGAAGGGGTCTTTGTTTTTCCGCTCGGCGGTCAGGAAATCCTCTCCCACAAGCGCCTTGAATATGCCGTTGTCGTCTATGTTCTTGGTCGGCAGGTCGGCGAAAATATTTGCCAGCTTGCCGAAAAGCTCCGCCGTCTTAAACCGCTCGTTTAAAGACTGCCACGGTATATTGCTCACGTTTTCCTGTCCCAGCAATATTTCGTTCAGGGTCAGCAACAGCTTTGATTTGCCCGCGCCGGGCTCGCCCACAATGACAAAGGATTTCTGCGCTTTGTTCACGGGTATGAGGAAGTAGCCCAGCATCTCCTGCATCAAGGGGATTTCATCCTCGCCCAAGGATTCTTTAAGGAACTGCGTGAAGCGGGGACACTCCGCTCCGGGTGTGTAACGGACGTTAAGCTGAACCGTTGAAAAATAGTCCGGCGTATGAGGGGCGAAACTGCCGTCCAGCGCGTTGAACAGACCGTTGCGGACGTTGATCATATACGGGTTGGGATTAAGCTCACGGAGCGATTTCATCGTCAGCATCCGCCATTGTCCCTCCGCGTCGGTTATATTGGACATAAGGGTATAGCGGGGATTCATAAATGAGCGGGTCAAGCGGCGGGCTTCTAAATCGGGGACTGCGGTGTACACACCGTCTTTATAGGCGTAATACTGCTCCGCGCTGTAAAAGGCTTTGACCTCTTTCGCCATATGCTCCGCCAGCACGGCGGGGAGGAACTTCATGCCGCGCTCCGTAGGCTCGTACCAGTCTGGCAAATCAGCATCCCCGCTCTTTGTTTCACGGCTGTCGCGGTAGGATTTATATAATTCTTTGTGCAACGAAAGCAGCGGGCGGAGATCGCCGGATTTTAAACCGAAACGCTCTTTAATTTCGTAGTTAATAAAGGCCTCGGCGATTGCCCTGTCAATGTTATACAGATAACCGGCAACAAAATCCCGCGCCGCGCTTATATTAACCAAAGTGTCATCAGCGACAGGCATTTCCCGTAGGACATCCCGTAGGTCATCAATACTGAGCGGCTTATAGCACAAGGCGGCGGGGGCCTTGCACCCGCATGTGCCGTCCGATAATTTAGGGCAGCTGAAACCGAGCTCGGCGAGCTTGGCGCAGGTGATAGGCTTCGTGCCGGATTCCATGAAGTGCGCGATTTTACCGTCGGTTTCGGAGCGGCTGTATTTAGGGTAGGATTTTGACAACAAATGAATCTCTTTATCGCCGCCGTCGAACACGGCGAGGTTCGTTATCATTGCGTACCATAGGTTTTCGGGCAGAGCCGCGGCGTTTTCAGAGCAATGTTTAATAAAATCACACCGCTTGCTTACAAGGGATACTCCTTTTCGTGAGCCTTTGGGCGTTGCAACGGGGATAGAAGAATCTTCGGAAACCGCCAGTTTAGGCAAAACCGCGTCCAACTGAGCCATAGTATAGCGAAGCTCCGGGGAGAACTTTATGCACTCCACCATAAGGGGCTCACCCTTGCAGTGATTGAAACCCGGCAGACGGAGGACGCGGCTCTCGTTTACGCAGGCGGGGTCGCCGTCAAATTGTGCGACAAGGCGTTTTTGCATTGAACGGAAATCAGATACTTTAACATCCGTGACCAACCAGTAGGCATGAACGCTCTTCGCCGTTTTGACCATCAGTGACGGCGGGAGGGGGAACTCCTCAAGCCGGGCAACCTGCTCTTCGATGCCAAGGCTGTCGTTCTCAACGAACACGGCGTTGACGCGGTTGATATCCTCGTCCCGGCCGCCGCCGTGATTGACCACAAAAAATACGCCCCGGTTCTGAGCGTTGTGTTTTTGGAGGGTCTCGGTCAGGGAAGTTATCTTGCCGAGTTCGCACTCTATTTTCGCACCTTTGAAAGTGGAGCCGGTGCCGCGAAGCGGCGTATTGCCCACGGCGGCTCGCCGGTCGTCGAATATTCGGATATGTACCGTTTCGCCGCTGTCAAAGAAAGGCCGTAAAAACTCATCAAAAGGAATATTTAAGTTTTTCAATAAATAATCTCCTCCATATCTTCATTAAAGTGCCTGAGTTTAATGTGCATCTTCCTCGCGGCGCGGATTTCCTCCTTCATGCCCTCGGATATTTTATTCCCGAAAATCCACAGCTCCTCGCAATGTTTGAGGTCGTCCGCCCCGAAAGACATCGCGAGCCTGCGCTCTTCCGGTATATCGTCGTCCATGAATAAGGGATAGAAGCAGTGGGGGGCGACGGGGCGTTTTTTCCTGTCAAAAGCGAAACGGCAGTAACGCTTCGCTTTTTCGGCGTTCGCCCCCTTGTCGCCCTTGAAAGGGCTGCATATGTATACCTTCGGGTATTCGCCCTTTTTTCGTGCTTTCTTTTCCAATTCCCTGTCCGCCTTTTCAATCGCTATAAAAGCGGTCATGTCCTTATAACCTGCCGAGTTATACATTGGGCCTCTGCTGCTCATAATTTTTTGCTCCTGTCTTTTTTTAATTTTGTATTGATATTTATCGTGCTTTTATATATAATCATCCATCCCGCCGAACCTCGCCCCTGCGGAGGCTTCGGCGATAATTGGTATATCGAATTCGGGGAAGGGCTGTTTTTCCATACAAGCCTTGATAAAACTGACGGCTTCTGTTATTCTGTTTATAGGAAGCTCGAAAACGAGCTCGTCATGGATTTGCAATAATGGACGTAGCCACGGGCGATCCGGCAGCCCGGCGATAATACGGCTTAATGCTAATTTGAGGATATCCGCCGCCGTGCCCTGTATCGGAGTGTTTAAAGCGCACCGCTCGGAAAACGAGCGTTTGTTCCAGTCCTGCGAATTGATGCTTGGCAAATACCTGCGCCGCCCGAGCCATGTCTCGGTATATTTACAGGCTTTGGCGCGGGTCTTTGTATCCTCCTGCCAACGGGCAAGAGCCGGGTACCCGGCTTTGAGGTTTGCGATGATCCGCCCGCACTGCTCAAAGGGCACATCCAGCCCGGCCTTAAATTTAAGGGTACGCTGCAAACCTCGAGGGAACAGGCCGAAGAACGTGCCGAAGTTTACGTTCTTTGCGATGGTACGCTGTTCTTTATCATGTACGCCCTCGCCGTAAATTACGGCAGCCGTTTGGTCGTGTATGTCGCCGCCGATGCGGTAGGTTTCGAGCATCTTTTCGTCCCGGCAATAAAAAGCGCCGACGCGGAGCTCAATCTGAGAAAAGTCAAGGCTCAATAAAACATTTCCTTCCGGGGTAATAAAAAAGTTACGGACGCCGACGTCATCGGCTCCGGCGCGCGGCATATTCTGAAGGTTGGGGTTCCGGGCGGCGAAGCGGCCGGTTTCCGTTGCCAGCGGAAAGAGGTCTGCGTGTATGCGGCCGGTGACCGAATTGATATGCTGGGCGTAACCGTCCACATAGGTCGACTTGATTTTTCCCCAACGGCGGTAGTCCTGTACAAGTTTGAACAGGGGGACGAGTTCCGGGCGGTTGGTTTCGCACCACTCAGACAACAGTATCAATGCTTCCTCATCCGCCGCCTCCTGATACTTTGCGGTTGTTTTCAGCACGGGCAGACCTAAATCCTTGTATAAATATTGCTTGAATGCGGATGTACTTGCGTTTGCGCCGATGTTTACATCGCCGATAAAAAAGGTTATATCCTCACGGAGTTTGTTAAGCCTGTCCTCGCACTCGGCGGCTTTTGCCGTCATAAGCTCCTTGTCTACCAATAGGCCGTTATATTTCATCAATCCGCAGTAGACGGCTGTCGGGCTTTCAATTTGTTCAACGATATATCGGTGCTTCGGCAGCCAACGGTCGAACCATTTATTAAAAAGATGATAGAGCCGTAGTGTATAATCCGCGTCGGCGCAGGCGTAGCGGATGGTTTCCGGATCGGCAGGGTCAAGCTCGTCAAAGTGTGTGAATGACTGTGAACGGCAGTTCGCAGGGCAATTCACACTTGTGAACGAGCGTGAACCATGTTCGCGCAGCAGTTCACTACGGCCGCCGGTAACTTCGTAATAAGTGGCTAATTTATCGCCGAACAACTCCGGCACAAGGGTTTTCAGGCCGCTGTCGGCGAGGGAGCGGAAAGTATAATTGCCCTTGAGTGTCATCTGCGCGGCGGCAATGGTGTCGTAAACTTTCGCCGTTATAACAATCCCCAGGGCGTAAAAGAACGCGCTTTCAAAAGAAAGGTTGTGGCAGCACAGCGTGACGGCGGGGTTTTGCAGAATGTTTTCTTTTAACCAGCCAAGAATTATTGCCGGGCCGGCGTTGACGCCGATTTTGTGGCGGAGCGGAATATATATCCCCGTTTCCTCCGATATACTGAGGGAAATGCCGGTTATGCTTGAGCGGTGCGGGTCTAAAGCCGCTTTGTCCTCTGACCGATATTGTTCTAAAGGCGATGTTTCAGTATCTGCGGCAATAATTTTATTCGCTCCGATATATTTAATAATTTCCGTTATTTCAGTAACGCATCTATACATTGTTTTTTTCTCCTTCCCGCCGAAGCGATGGGAGCGTGTGATGGGTTATCAAATGTGCCGGTGGCACATTTGTCCCAGACCCGCCTTAGCGGGTCACGCCCCCAAGCCCGGCTGATTGCTACGCCGACGGTTCACGTGAATTGCTATATGAACTGCGTTCATCCTCATTCACGCTTGTGAACTGCTGCGCGTACTTCCGTACACGCTCGTTCACAATACCTCGCCCGTCTCTTCATCGACCATAACGTCGATATTGGGTTCGTCGGCGACATCGTATTCAAAAGAAACATTGCCGCTGAAAGACTTGACTTGTTCGGTCATGGCCTCGATGAGCTTTCTTTCCTCCGGGGCCAGTGCCCTGTCCGAAGTGAACTGCGCCTGGGAATAGACGACCCCGCCGTTGTTCGTTGCCTTTTTGAGGGAGAACCTCGTCACCACGCTGTTCGACTTCTTTGCCTTAGACAGCAGACGTTTGAGGTATCTTGTGTATTCCTTCAGGCTGCCCGTGGGGAGCTCCAGCAGCAGGGGGAAGACCTCGCCCTCGCGCAGGACATACACCCTGCGCCGCTCCTTGCAGGCTTTCGCGCCGTTTTCCCCCGTGTCGAATTGGTTCAGGGGGCAGGTTTTGCAGTCGCCGCCGGGGTCGCCCGTGCCGGTGACGCCGTCGAAGCTCCCGCAGTCGGGGGGGCCGTTGCCGCCCGTGTATTTCTCCTTATAGTACATCCGCAGCGGATGATGCCAGAGTATAACGGCGGAAAATTCCTTGACCGCGTCGGGTTCGCCGTCTTCGCCGGGGACTTCGAACATGATCGCGCCCCCGGCGGGAATCTTGATCCGCTCGAAGTTTACGTCCAGCCCGTCCAGTTCCTCCGCCATCATGCTGCCGAAGTCCGCGTCGGCCAGTATCATGTAACCGACGCTTTGTGCCTGCAATTCTGTATTTTCTTTTTTCGCCATAAAATACCTCTTTCATTATTTAGATTTTTTCGCTGATTTCATTGTGATCCCTATGTCGTCGTAGGATTTCACAAGCCCGGCCAGCCATCCGGGGACATGGGTCTCGCCGCTGTCGTCGGCGGTCTCGTCCACCTGTTCCCTGACGAATGAGCCGAGGGTGTTATGGTTGACGGTGAAGAGGTGTTCGTAGCCGTTTTCTTTAAGAATAGCGTACAACTCTTCCTTGCGCTCCGTTTCCGCTGACCAGCGGGTGGTGGTCGTCAGGATGAACTGCTTGTCCCCGCGGGTGAAATTAGAACAGTCCTCTTCGGCCATAGCGTCCGACAGTTCCCGCTCCACATTATCAATATCAGCGTTTATGTCTTTCAGCATGGCGGTGAAGTCTTCTTTTTCTCCACGCAAGCCGCGGAGCCTGTCCGCGAGGTTGAATAATTTATCCATAGAAAATCCTTTCATGAATAAACACAAGGTTTATTGGAATGGGTTAATGCCTTGCCTATAATCGTCCACGAGGGATTTCGCCAAATCAGCCTTGTTTTTCAAGGCTTTCAGCACTTTTTCGTCCACCGTACCTTTGGCCGTTAAATATATGTAAGTACAATTTTCTTTCTGGCCTACGCGGTGGATGCGGGCCCGCGCCTGCTCGTGATTGCTCATGCTGTAGTCGGTGCTGTAGAAAACGAGGGTGCTGGCGGCGGTGAGCGTTATACCCAAGCCAGCCGTTGCGATCTGACCGACAAAAACGGTGCAATTCGGATCGTTTTGAAACCTCGACACCTGCTCCTCTCTGTCGGTGACGCCGCCCATAATGAGGGTGTATCCGATTTTGCTTTTTTCAAGCATTGAACAGATTGCTTTGATTTCCGGGACGAAGCGGGCGATGACCACCAGCTTGCGTCCCTCGTTTTGAGCTTCCTCAAGGATGTCGGACAGGGCGTTCAGTTTGGCTCGACTAATATTGGTTATGCCGTTTCTTGACGGGTTGCAGCCAAGGTCGCCTTTCTCGCTGCCGCTTCGAAATTCTCCCGGTTGACGCCCCTCCTCGCCCTCCCTTCCTCTGCCGCCGGCAGCGGTCGGGCTCGGAGCATCCCCGATAAAACCTCCCGTAAGCTGCGAGAGCCGCAGTAAACGGGTCAGGATATTGGTAGCGGTGACCTCGCGGTCGTTGCCCAATTCGGCGAAACTCTCCTTGACCAGATCCCGGTACACCTTCATGGCGGCGGGCTCAAGTTCCACAGTGCGCACAATATCGGTCATGGCGGGCAAGTCGAGGCATTCGGCTTTGGTGGCCCGGAAAGCGATGCTGTGCATTTTCCGCATTAGCTCCGGCTCCATTGATTTTTTCAGCACGGGCGTATGTTGGCCGTACCCGACCATATCGAAGTAACGGTTTCTAAAGGAATAGAAACTGTTGCCGAAAATGGCGGGGTTCAGGAATTTGTACTGGCTGAAAACGTCGATGGCTTTGTTGGTGATGACCGTGCCGGTGAGGAGCAGGCGGTAGTCCGCCCTCGCGCCGATGCGGTGCATGGCTTTGGAAGCGGAAATATTGTGCGACTTTATTTTATGGCCTTCGTCGCAGATGACAACGGAACCGCCGCCCTGCGTCAGCCATGCCGCGAGTTCTTTTTCCAATCGCCACGCGGATTCGTAGTTGACCACCGCTATTTGCAACGGTTCGATTTCCCGCGTTGAGTTGTTACCTTTTAAGCCTTGACCTGTAAGGGATTTTAGGGTTTCTGCTTTTTTAGCTCCGCTGCCGTTTAACACAGCGAGCTTGTACGGAAAATCCGCGAATTTAGAAAACTCCTCATCCCACACGCCGACGATGGACAGCGGGGCGACGATTAATGCGCGGGTTATTAAATTGTCAAGATACAATTTCCCCGCTATTGCTATACTGGTTATCGTTTTTCCCGTGCCCATATCATTCCATCAAAAGAGCGACGCCCCTTGACTTGGCTTCTTCTTTAGATATTTTCATCACCCCCTCGAACCGCATTATTGCGGTTTTCGCATATTGATGACGCCTGCTTTTTTTCAAGCAAGCCAAAAAACCGGCAGGCAAACTCGAAAGCTTCCTGCTGATGTTTGTATGGAGCAGCTCGAATAGGCATTTTTATTTTGGTTTGCACTCGGAATTCCTCCGCAAAAGAAAAATTAGCGGGATTATTTCAACGCTCCCGCCAAGCGTGAACACCCATGATTAGGATGTTTTTAGTGTCGTGATACTTACTGGCCGCCTCACGATTCGCCCGGGCGGGCGCGCCATTTCCGTGACGCGCGACGGTTATTAAATTGGAAACGAAGGCGGAATATTTAATGCCTTCTATAGGTAGGTCACGGGAAAGACAAATCCGAAGCCCCTAAATCAGGCTTTTTTTCAGCCGGTTTTTAATTTTCTTCAGCCGATCCCGGATGGCGGCCTCCGAAACCCCTTGTTCTTCGGCGATCCTTATAATTTTTTCATCATAAAAATAAATCCTATAAACAAGCGCCTGCTGTTCCGGGGATAGTTCCGCTAGCGCCGCTTTCAGGGCGGCATTCCGTTCGCTCGCCTCAAAATCGGCAGGGATGTCCTCCCCGGACGGAAACAATGCATCGTCCAGATTAAAAGCGTCAAGGGAAGCGTGGCGGCGGGTCTCGCGCTTTACGCCGTTGCGCTCAAGCCTGTCAAGTTCCAAAAGGATGCCGTTCCAATGGCCGTCCACCTCGATTGCGGTCTTGCCTGATGCGGTTTTGTATTCGTATTTCATTTTTTTGCTCCTTTAAATTTCAAATTTCAGAATTATATAAGGTTGGAATTGAAACCCGGGGGAGCGCGTATCCTTGCTGCAAACATAAAAAAGCCCTTTCCGGGAACCGGAAAGGGCGATGGACTTGATCAAATGAGCCGTAAGAAACGCGAAAAAGCCATAAGAAAAACGATGTCCTGACAAAGTCTTTTTCTGAAAGACTTTTGACATAAGCGTTTCTTACGGCAATTTGGAAGTACGCGTTTTCACGGCTCCGCTACACGAATTGAAATCAATATTTAATTGTCGTTATTTATCCTTAATTTTTCGCCATACGGAAATCAAGCAGGGTTCCCGGCGTCAAATTGAACACGGTCTCATTTTTGCATTTCTGGCATTTGAACATGACGTGGCCGCCGGTGTCGGCGAACACTGTCCCCACGCGGAAGCCGTCATAAGGGCAGCGCAGCTCCCTTTTTTGAATCTTCCGGGACGCTTCAAGCGATCTTTGTATCTTGGCGCGGATTTCGGGGGAAATCACATCCGCGGTGAATGTTTTCGTCATCTTCCTCATCTTCCTTATGTATGGTCAGCCCCGTGATTTTCGGGTATTCGCTGATCGGGCGCATATCTAAAAATTTAAATTGTTTCAGTCGGATCAGCAGTGCCTGCCTTGAAACCCCTGTAAAATCTGCCGCTGCCGAAAAGGTCTTTTTATCTTTCGGGATCATTTTATCGCCGCCGTACACCTTGATTTCATTTAAACTGAAATTATATGTCAGTTCCTTTAGCATGGGGACGGGCATAAGCAGCGCGGCGGCGAGCTCGTTGGCCTTCCGCTCGCTCCAGTTAGCGGCCTGACCGATTTGCCGGGCGGTGTAGGCTTTGCCTTCTTCAATGATTCTGAAACTGTATTCGACTTGATTTCGGAATAATCTGTATAATATTTGATGGGAGCATTCGTGGGCGACCGTGAACCGGTGCCGGCCGATATTATTTTTGCCGCGCAGCAGTTCTTCCTCTATAAGAGCGGTTTTTTCGGGCAGCGGCACTATGTCGAACTTGCCGTTCCGCCGCAGTTTAATCTGCGTACTTTGGTAAGCGGTCACGCCAAGTACCCTGCCGTCGTCGGAAAGGTTGTCGTATATAATGTTGAGCTTCAAATATTCCTCCGCTATTTTACGGATATCAATCGGAAAATCATAAAAGCATATATCCCCGTAATAATCCTTTATAATATCCGCTGTGATTTTTTCGATGTCGCAGGTCAGCAATGTGTCCGTCATGTATAGCCTCCGCGTTTAATTCAAACTGAACATTAAAAGTAAAAAAATACCGTCATTTTATGTTGTTATATCAGGCGCATTTCCCTCAGACGGATATCCATCGCCTGACGGGAGACTTGGAACAGGCCCGCGAGAAACGCGGTGATGTCGCCTTTGGTCTGCTGATTATTGAAAAACGCCGATTTTACCGTCCCTTTCGGCATCAGAAGGTACCCGGCCAGGCGGTCGGCCTGACGCTCGATATGCCTGTCCGACTCGGAGCTTTTAACTATTTTGGTCATGGCGGCGGTTTCGCCTATCTGGGTATAGAATTGCCTGTGGATCACATAATGGGCGAGCTCGTGGGCGCAGGTGTAGCGGAAACGCCCGCTGCCTTTATTATCAAGCAGCCCCGCGTCGATGATGACCGTCCCGCCCTTTACGGATACTAAGGTATAGCCTTTTCCGTCCTCTTTGTCGTATACCGGGATCATGGCGTCCTCGAACACGGTTTCTCCTAATATGCGCCCGTTGTTCCTGATAAACTGGTATTCCAATGTCAGGCCGTATGTTTTTTCGATTATGTCCTCCACGGGGGTAGGGGCGGGCCTGATGAGCAGCCGGCGGTCATATTGCAGTATGACCCTTTTCGCTATATTCTCCAATGCCTCGTTGCGGTAATGACAGATGTTCATCCTTGCTTCTCTTCCTCTTGCCTGCTTCTTTTTTGCAGCTTCTCAATAAACTCCTGCCACTCCCTGTCCGTGGCATCGACGTCCTTCGCCACCCGCAGGGCGATCCTCGCGTACTCGTTGGCAGATATGTATTCCGGCAAATCCCCCGGGACGGCGGTGTACGCCTTGGTCTTCGCCGCCAGCTCGTACATTAGCTCCGTATCCTGTTTGTCAAGCTTAAGGATATGGGCCATGTTCGCCAAAATATCGTCCTTCGGGGCGGGGTTGCGGTCGGTCTCGATGTTGCTCATGTACACCGGGGAGATGCCGAGCCGCTCCGCAAGCTTGCGGAGGGATATGTACGGCTCGGATTCAAGCCGCTTTTCCCGTATGAACGAGCCGAAAGTTATGTCTCCCATTTTTCTGATACCGCCTATCGAACTATGCCGCATAATGTAAACTGAACAGCGCAAGGGCATTATAGCAAACGTTTGTACAGTCTGTCAATAGGGGAAAGGGAATTTTAATAAATTTTTTTGTTTTACAAATTTTATTCCTATTCGACAAATAAAAAATTTCGTTGTAATCCATTTCTTCGTATGATATAATATTGAGATGTAAAACAACATTGAAGCATGAAAAACGAGGAATTAAAATATGCCCAAAGTAAAACTCACGCAGCCCGATTTGATAGCCACGACTAAGGCAAACCAGCACGGGACAAGCGAGCCTCGCTTCCTTTGGTTTCCGTTCCTGCCAATTAAGAAATTAGTTGTTCTGCAGGGAGAGAGCGGGATCGGAAAAAGCACGTTCATTTTAAACATCGCCGCGTTGCTTTCAAACGGGAAACCCATGCCTTTTGAGCCGGGCTGTAAAGCTTCCGATCCCGGCGATGTCCTGTACCTTAACAAAGAAGACGATATAGAGGAGACCATCAACCCGCGCCTTATAGCAATGGGCGCGGACCTTGACCGCTTTCATTTTATAAATGAACCTTTTTTGCTTGACAATGACTGCAGGCGGCTTGAAAATACTATAAAAGAGCTTGACATCCGCATGGCCGTTATCGACCCGCTCACGTCGTTCCTCGGCAAAAACCACAACATGAACACGGCGCAGAGCGTGGGGAACCTTATGCGGGCTTTGAGCCGCGTGGCGTTCGCCACCGGCTCCGTTATCGTTGTTGTCTGCCATTTGACGAAAAATGCCACCGGCAAGGAAATCGACAGGCATCTCGGCTCTTCGGATATAATGAACGCCGCCCGGAGCGTGCTTTCCGCAACCCGCGAAAATGAGGACAGCGACGTAGTTGTCGTCAAGCATCTGAAAAGCACTCTGGCCAAAAGGGCGAAGCCGTTTTATTATGAGATTGTCGGCAACGGGATTCTTGAATTTATCAGCGGCGAAGACACGGAGCCGGATGAAACAATCCCGTATACCAAGAAAGACGCCGCCGCAAGTATGCTGCAGCAGATGCTGTCAGGCGGCGCGAGGCCGCAGCCTGAAATAAAGGCGGCGTTCAAGGATGCCGATATCGGCTGGCGGACCGTGGAGACGGCGAAAAGCGAGATGGGGCTTGAGCAATATTACACGGACGACGGTGTATCGTATTGGAGAATGTAACCGAGGAGGACCGAAAGCGGTGTTGTCATTGCGGTACATAAAATTGTCTAAAATGCTTGTATTTACAGCATTTTAGACACTACCGCAAGACCGTAAGCGAAAATATGCAAAAATCTTGCGGTATGTGCCGCAAAGCTAATATTCACAAGGGTTTTAGTGGTTTGAATTATGATTTTTAATAATGCTATATCGTTCATATGAAAAATAAATGGGGTGTTAGTATAAACAGCAATATTCGCATAGTTTATCTTAAAAACGAGCCGGGTTCTGAACCGGAGTATGTATACGCCGAAAGCCTTATAGAAGCAAAAGCAGCGGCTTATGATGCCATCGCGGAAAACTGCGCTCTCTTTGCTCAAATTTCGGTTATACAATTAAAATCGAACGATATTTTATCAATCGAAATTTTTAACAAGGACAATAATGAGTGGGAAACGTATAGCGGAAAATAAAAACAAACTCCGAACAGCAGGATAATTATTGCTCGGTACTATTTTTATGCGAATTGTAAAGTTCCGCGAGCTCGCACAATTGGTTTAGAACGCAATCTTGGAGCTTCGGTTTAAGCATAAAGATTAAAATACAGTTGCGTATCAACAAACATAACTATTAATATCTATATTTATACATTAATAGCTATATGAATGCACATATAACTATTTTTGTTTTATTTGGTCAATGAAATGTTAATAACATATTAACATTTCATTAAATGTATTGACTTATTTAAAACCCGCATTTACAATAATGATGTTATAGTTGGAAAATATTTCATTTTACAATTGGGGTGTAGTCATCATGAAATATGCACGAAGCAAGCATAATGTCAATATTGATTTTAAATTATGCCATAAGCTTGATATTGGCTTGGGGAATATAATTGGTTTTATTTCGTTTGCCAATATAATTTAGGAAATTACCGGTGCGGGTCGCGTTTTGACGCGAAGCCGTGCCGGTTTTTTATTACAAAAAATAATTTTGAAAAGAGGACACGAAAATGAAGAAAGTAATTAAAGGCTTATCCGTAATTTTAATGGCGGCATTGCTGATGCAGGTCGTCGCACCGGGCGTTTTCGCCGTTGGCGATACCGGTGAGCGCGTTGTCCCGATTTTAGACGACGGAAACGGGATTGTCTGCGATGAATACGATTTTTCCGAGCCTCCCGAATATAATAATGCGGAGGATGCAGAGCTGTCGCCCATAATCGGTGAAGATTCATCTCTGCGGGATGCTAACACCAAGCATTTCCGCCTTGAGAACGGCACCTACATAGCCGCGTCCTACGCCGCTCCTGTCCATTTCGAAGAAAACGGCGAATGGCGCGACATCGACAACACCCTGACCCTTTCAAGCGCCTCCGGCAGAACCGCTTATACCCAAAAAGCGAGCGCATTCCCTGTAAGCATCCCGCAAAGCATGGCGGACGGTCAGAAGATCACGCTTGCAAACAAAGGCTACACCATCGGTTTCGGCGTCAGCGCGGATAACAGGGGCGTTTCGCTGCAAAGCGAGGCAAGACTGACTGGCGTTGAGGCTCTGGCCTCGTCGGCCTTATTAGCTGATGGCGTTTCCGTTGAAGAACCCGCCGCTGATGAGAGCCTCACTGACGCAGAAAAAATCCGGAAACAGAACGACGAAAAGATGAAAGTTGAAAATCAAGAATCCGCCGTCGTGTACGAAAATGTGTTCCCCGGCGCGGATTTGGAATATATAGTTTCCGGCACGGGGATCAAGGAAAACATAGTGCAGAATAGCCCGCAGGACGGCTATATATACAATTTTGACATTGATTTAGCGGGCTTGATTCCGGTATCGCAGGAGGACGGTTCAATTTGGCTTGTCGAGGAAGGCAATCCGGGCGACCCCGTTTTCTTCCTTCCCGCCCCGTATATGTATGACGCGAACGGCGAGGAAAGCTTTGACGTCGCCATGAGAATAGAAGGCGGCACGCTGATTGTAGAAGCAAGCACAGAATGGATTAATAACGAAGAACGCATGTTCCCGATCGTTATAGACCCTAATATTATGCTTAACACTTCGTCGGCCATACTTGACACTTATGTAAATTCTTCATTAACCGGCACGAATTATTTTACAAGCCCCAACTTGTATGCAGGAAGAGGCAACTCGCTGTTCACCACTTTTACCCGCTCTTATATAAAATTCAACCTGCCGGCTTTGCCTGCGGACAAGGTTGTGACATACGCGGAGTTCAAGCTGAAAGAATGGGATTCATTTTCAGCGGTCCCTGTGCTTATCTATGACGCATCTAAAATTTCGTGGACTCCGAGCGCTTTAAAATTTAATAACCAGCCTTCCCCGATAACCACGGCGGCAAACAGCTGTAAAAATAAGGCTGACCTGCCCCTCTTAACTTCTGTGGACGGTCTTGTACCCGGAGATGATCATTGGTACTGCATTAATATTACGGAAGAAGTTGAACGTTGGTATAACGAAGGCGGCAATGGTTTAATCATAACCTCCGTAGATGAAACTGCGGGCGGGCTGCAGGCGGCCATGCACTCGGCAAATACAACTTTAAGCAATGAAAAACCTATATTTACAATAAATTATGTCAACTCGAAAGAGCTTGATGACTTATATACCCGTGAAACGGTCAGCCTCGGGCGTTCGGGAGCTGTTACCGTAAACCAGTTTAACGGCATGATGACTTATGCCCACAACGACCTGAGTATGAACGGCAACCGCATGCCCATAAGCATTTCCCATGTTTACAAACCGACTACTGCGAACGACGGCGGCAAACAGGCCAATATGTACTTCGGCAACGGCTATAATTTGAATATTGTAGAGAAAATACGCGAACTTGAATCAACGGAGGCAATGTATGATGAGGGGTACCGCTATGAATACATAACAAGCTCCGGGGCTTCGTACTATTTCCTCCTCTCGGCTGCAGCAAATAAGTTTGTCTATGAATACAGCGTAATTGACCCGGCTAATTCAACTCAGGTGGGCTATTCAAGCTGGTTTATCACAAAGAGCGGAAGCACACTAACGATGGAGGATAATCAGGGCAACAAAAAAGTATTTCTCAACGTGCTTGTGTCCGAGCCGCAGATAAGCCGCCTTATTAAAATTGAGGACGCAAACGGGAACGAGCAGAATATTAACTATTCAAGCGGGAAAATAACGAGTGTAACGGACGGCGCGGGGAGGATAGCGGCGTTTACCTATAACGGCAGCAACCATTTAACAAAAATAAGCGACCCGTCGGGCAGGGAGATAAATTATAGCTATTCAAGCAATAATTTAAGCCAGATAACATACCCCGACGGCAAATCCACTCTGATAAATTACGCTGCGAACGGGAGCAGCATTACAGATATAACGGCTTTCGACGGCTCCTATTTATCCGCAACAACCGCAGCTTCCAAAGTGTCAAAACTGGAGCGTTACGGCAAACCGGACGATATTACGGGCGCGAAGGAGAAGGTCAATGAGCTTACGTTCGCTTACAATGCAGGCTATACCAAGGTTAAAGACATATTTGATAATGAAAACACTTATTATTTTGACATTTTGGGTAGGACAGTCAGCATAAAGGACAGGGACGGAAAAGTAAGCACTGAAAAATATAACACGGCTGACGGTATATCACCCAAGCTTCTGCATAACACTGTAAATTATTCAGTTTCGCAACAAGCCATTATCAACAACATGGTGAAAAACCACAGCTTTGAGGCGACAGGCGATTGGACCGGATATATAGGCAGCGGAGCTACCGGTTCTTCGGCTTATGTCACAGGCTCGGCATATATGGGCAGCAGATACAGAAGCATTACAAACAGCAACGGAATAAACCGATATTCTTCCGGTCAGGCTGTGGATGTAATTGTCGGGGATGTCTATACCTTATCCGCTTATGTAAAACTCCCGTATTCTTTCATGAATTCGGGCGGCGGCGCATATATCGGCTTTTCTTATCAGACAACAAGCGGAAGCTGGGTGACAGACCGTGGCGACTACATAACCTCAAGCCCGGATTGGACGCGGTATTCCCATACCTTTGAAATACCTGCAAATTGCAACGGAACAGTTCGGATTTATTTATCCGTTGAAAATGTTGCAGGCACGGCCTATTTCGATGCCGTCCAGCTTGAAAAAGCCGATGTCGCCAACCGCTATAACCTGCTTGAAAACCCCAATTTTGATTATGTTGACGGCAGCGCCTACCCCACCGGATGGACAAGGTCGAATATGGCCGCCGGGGACAAGGTAGCAAACAACAGGATGACGGTGGCGGGTTCTCTCGCAAGCCCGAAATATCTGCACCAGACCGTAAACGTCAGCGCGAAGGCGGGCGACACCGTTTTCTTCACCGCGACATCTGAAAGCGCGGCCGCGAACAGCCAGCTGGAAGAGTACGGCAGATTCTGGGGCATTATATTGGTGCTTACATACTCCGACGGCAAAACACAGAACGTTTCCGTGCCCTTTATAAGGAACGTAAACTGCCCTCAGGCCGCATCGGCCGCTTTTGAGCTGCCTAAGGCCTGCACAAAGATACAATATTGCCTGACATATTACAGGCAGACGACCGGCACGGTGTATTTCGACGCCGCCGCGCTGTATATCGGCGGGAGCGGCTCTATCAACACTTACAACGCGGCGGCGGGCGGCAGGATTGAAAAAGTCAGCAGCGGCACGGGTTTGTCCGTGGAATACGCTTACACAGGCACTGACATAACCAAAGTGACGGAAAAATACGAAACCCAGACCGTGAACGCCACGACTTTCACCTATGACGCCGGCCACAACCTCACAAGCGCGACCACGCTTGACGGCATTAAGACGGAATATTTCTATACTCCGCAGGCAGGAACAGCTTCCACCTTTGGCATGGTTACCTCGACCAAAGTCACGGGCAAGGACGGCGTGACGAAGACCGAAAGCTCCGTAACATATACGAACGACTATAACTATGTCCTATCGAAGACCAATGCCCTCGGCGAAACGGTCACATATAACATCGACGAAGACAAAGGCCTGCTTCTCTCTGCTACAGATCCAAAAGGCAATGTCCGCAGTTACGATTACGACCCACTGACAGATATCAGGCTCTCGTCGAACGGTGCGTCTGACCCACTTACCCCTGTTTCCACCGAATTTGAATATGAGGATGATGCAATCAAGAGCATAATGCGGAATGACACGACGTACACATGTAATTACAATGATTTTAATCAGGTCACGTCAGTGCAAGTGGGGACCCAGGCCCTAGCGGCGAACAGCTATAACAGCAAAATTAATAATAACAGTAATAACAATTTAAACCGCGTTGATTACGCCAACGGGGACTGGTACGAGCCCGTCTATGATTCGCTTGACAGGCTGGCTGGGCAGGTGTATAATGGTGTTGAGAAGTACAGGTATACATATAATGCCAACAGCCAGATCGGCAGGATAACGGACCTTGAAAACGGGATAGCGTGGACACCCAGCTATGACTTCGCGGGGCGCATGGAGGAGCTTGCGGGGAGCGACGGCACAAGCTTCAAGGTGCATTATGACGGCAAAGGCTTTGCCGACAGCCTCATTCTGGCCAAAAACGGTAGCATCCAATCCGCCGCGACGTACACATATGACGCAGTTAACAATCTGCTGGACGAGGTGCGGCTGGTCTCGATGGACAACGGCACGGTCGGATTTGCTTATGACGGCATGAACCGCGTGACAGGCACGTCGCACACCATGAAATCGACCTCTTCCAACGTAAAGTTCAACACGGGTTTCAGCTATAACCAGTACGGAAGCAACGAAACCTCGCAAGTCGGGCAAATTTCTTACGAGAAAAGCAATAACGGCTCGATTACACCATATGGCAGCCTTTCCTACACTTATGACGCCAACAGCAATATCGCAACAATAAGCGAAAACGGCGTTTTGAAGGTGGCTTATTCCTATGACGGGCTAGACCAGCTTTTGAGGGAGGATAATGTCTGGCTTAACGCGACCATTGTTTATAACTATGATGTTGGCGGGAACATTTTAAGAAAAGACGAATATGCTTACACAATAGGCGCGCTGGGAGTTGTTCGAAATTCTGTCAGTTATGTTTATAATGACGCGAATTGGAAAGATAAGCTCACAAGCTTTGACGGGAAGGCTATAACCTACGATCAGATCGGAAATCCCCTCACTTACGACGGATTTACTTACACTTGGCAAAAAGGGCGGCAGCTGGCATCTATTACAGGAAACAGCCTAAATATGTCGTTTTCCTACAATCAAGATGGGTTAAGAACGAAGAAAACCGTTAACGGCGTGACGACTAATTTTACTTGGTTCGGCGATACTCTGATGAGCCAGACCGACGGCGTGAACACCTTGATTTTCAGCGATTTCGGCGTCAATATCAACAATGATAACTACTATTACATCAAAAACTTGCAGGGCGACGTTATTGGGCTTTATGATTCTGACGGAAATATTGTTGTTAATTACGTTTACGACAGTTGGGGCAAAATCGTTGATATTACAGGCGCTTTAGCCGCGACTATTGGCGTTATTAACCCGATTCGTTATCGTGGATATTACTACGATACAGAAACCGGGCTGTATTATTTACAAAGTCGGTATTATAACCTGGAGTGGGGACGCTTTTTGAATGCTGATGCGCTGTTCATTGCAGGGGATAGTCTCACAGGGGCTAATATGTTTGCCTATTGCGGGAATAATCCGGTGATGTATTCCGACCCCACTGGTGAATATGCAAATGCGTGGAGTGAGGCTTGGGCAAAGGCAATAAAAGCAATGCTAGAAGCTATTCTTGCTTATATAAATGGCAGTATAGCATTTGCTAAAAAAGCAGAATCTTATAATTATAAAACAATGGCCATAGATACAGATGGAGGAGCTAAAGTTTCTGGAGAGCAATGGCATAGTGATCAGACATCGTATAGCGGATATGGCAAATATTTAGATGCTTATAAAGTTAACTATATTGTAATACCGAGTGATTATAAAGGTAAAGCAAAATTAGGTGATTTTGGGGTAATTATTGATAATAAAACAAAAAAGGTTGTATTTGCCGTAGTGGGAGATGTTGGCCCGAAAGGAAAATATAACGAAGTATCCGTTGCTGCTGCAAGAAATTTAGGATATTCTAATGCATCGTGGAATAATGGACCAGAAGGTGATTTTACGACAATAATTTTCCCTGGAACAAAACAGTTGTTTAGCAGGGATCTATGGGAAAACCCAACAAGAATGCAACAAAAAATAAACGAAATAGTTGGGCCGTTATATGACAAATATATATTAGGTATGACATATAAGGATATGTGGTAAAATTAAGAACTAGGATTCATAAATTTAAAAGTTGGCTGAGCGAGGGATTTTTTTGCTGAGCAAGGCAAATTTTTACGAAGGAAACCTAGGGGGTTTTCGAGAAAATTTAACGCAGATCAGCGGAAAAAACCCACTCAGACGGCGTTTATAATTTGTGAATCCCAGTTCTAACATACCATAGTTAATACGAAAGTCCGGGATGTTTTTCTATATTCTATTTTGCAATTAAATATTATATAAAATATCCTGGATATTTGTTGTTTTAATTTACATTTTTTAATATAATAAAATTTATGAGAGGTATTATTATGAAAAATTTTTTATTCGCAATTATTTTAATTTTCGCGATAGTCATACAAACTGTTTTTATCGTAAAAGCGACTTCACTCGACACTACTGTATTACAAGGTGATGTAAACGGTGATGGTAGGGTGACCGCCGCCGACGCCCGGATTTTACTGCGGTATGTTGCGGGTTTGCCGACGGGATATGAGAAAGAACAGCTTTTAAAAACAGGGGATATGGATTGCGATGGTGAAATTACAGCCGCCGATGCCCGTATTGTACTGAGGATCTGTGCGAAATTATTTAAGCATTCCGATTATTTAAAGAATATTGCTTTCAAGTCAGACGTTAAACCAGGAGGGGCTAAATCGGCGAAAACAGTGTTAAAATATGAAAGCATATATTATTTTGTTACCTCAAGCGGGTTAGAAAGTTTTGATGAGACTACTAAAAAAAGAAGGGTTCTTTTTGAATCTGAAAATATAGGCGGTCTTTATCAAGATGGAGACGAATTATACTTTTCTGTCGTTTACGATAATGATTATGAAGAAGGTGTTTCTACTATTTACCGTTTAAAAAACGATGATATCAAAAAGGTTTGGTCTTATGATAAGGAAAAACCTGAATATAATTCATATTTTTCAGATTTTAATGATTTTGTGGTTAAAGATGATTATATTATAACTTGTAAATCTGCAAATCATTTTTGGGCATATTCTATGTCGAAAGATATAATGTTGTTTCAGAGTGAAACTGTAGGAGGATATATAAAACTTTTAGATGATGATATCATAAGCAACGGTCATAGGCGGTTTACCCTCTACTCTTACGCTTTAAAGACAAATAATTTTTCTGTTTTACGAGGGCAAAACAAAGATAAAACAGAAAACCCAACGGATTTATATGACAATTTTGAGGTAATTGGAAAAGATTTATATTACACAAAACGTACTCCATACAGCGTATGTAAATATAAGGAAAATAATAAGGATCAGCAAATAATCAAATTTGATAATGAATATAATATTGAGCTTTATACGTCTGATGGTTATTTATACATTTTATGTACGGATAATGTGCAAAAAGGAACAGGCAAAAGTGAGATATATATGTATAATCCTCAAACAAATTCATTAAGCGATGGAATTGAAATAGATAGTTTAACTTACACGAAGTTTATGGTTTTTGAAAATGTATTGATTTATACGGATAATAATAATATCATATATATAGACTTGGATTTTAAATAAATTGACTGTTGTGGGCTGCAAAAACCTCATCGGGACGAAATTGACCCATAAAAAACAAGAAAGGGTCAAGATGACGTGACGAATAATCACAATTTCTTGACCCTTGAGAATGTAAATCGCGGGAGGTTAGTTTTGCTATATAAGAAAACTGCCTATTACGCACGGCAATAAGCCTTTTCAAGAAGCCGGTTTTGTCAGGTGGCCTTTTGATAATCGTGATACAATCTGCCTAAGATTGGCTTGGCCGTAAGCGCCGTATCTTTTGCCGCAGTTTCAGGCGGCAGATCAGACTTGATCGGCGTTTCCCCGCCGAGGGTTTGGTGGGTGCGAACATTGTTATAATAATCAAGATATTCCACAAGCAGGCGTTACAAGTGTTTTTGGTTCAGTGGGATGATATGATCGAATAAGTCGCGCCTGACTATGCCTACCAAGCGTTCACAAATACCATTTTGCCAAGGGCTGTGGGGTGTGATGTTTTTGGATATGATTCCGGTGGTCGATAAAAATCGTTGCACGACGCTATTCTTGAAAATGCCGTCATTGTCATGGATCAGATATTTTGGCTGATTGCCGAAAGCTGTGGCATTACGGAGTTGTTGAACAACCCACGCTGCCGTAGGATTAGCCGTAACGGCGAAATTGTAGGTTGCAAAAACCTGATCCGAGCGATTTTTAAGTCCAAAAAGCAAAAAAGAGCCAAAG
>Ga0123353_10002566_pt1 | contig 22565 bp, 25 predicted proteins | sample TergutLab28metaG_3_FD_92763 | JGI IMG/M metagenome (GOLD analysis project Ga0123353, IMG submission 92763) | Labiotermes labralis P3 segment gut microbial communities from Petit-Saut dam, French Guiana - Lab288 P3 | ecosystem: Host-associated > Arthropoda: Insects > Digestive system > Gut ... | reverse complement strand
TGATTTTGACATACTTACTTAATCAAGAAGTATAACCTGTGGCATTATACCATGCATTTTTCAAATCCGAACACTTTAGTGACAAACCACCCCGTTAAACCACCCCGTCACGGCTTCGCCGTGCCACCCCTCCAAGGAGGGGAGTTAATTACTTCCGTTCAAAAAAGTTTCAAGTTTCTTTAACACTGCAGGCATATTTGTTTTAACATCATAATCACTGATGTGAATAACTCTCAAGTTAAGCGATTCCAAACATTCGTGACGTGCTTTGTCATAATACTCTTTACTTCTGTGCGAATCGCCGTCAACTTCGATTATTACTCTTTTTGACGGGCAGTAAAAATCAACCACAAAACTTCCGATTAATCTTTGGCGGTCGAAGTCTAAGCCCAAGAATTGCTTGTTCCGCAACTTCTTCCACATAATAATCTCGCCAAGGGTACTTTCTTTCCTTTTTTCTTTCGATAATTCTTTTAAATTCTTGTTGCGCGGCAATGCCTTTCCTTCAACAAATCTGTACTCCACATTTCAAGAATACCACATGCAAAACAGATAACGCAACTAACTCCCCTCCTTGGAGGGGTGCCCCGTAGGGGCGGGGTGGTTTTACGGGGGATGTTGATTCATATACATTGACATGCGGCGCCGATGGTTTTTATTTTGGGTGATACTAGTCGTTGTGGTTTGTATGACTTTCGGCATCTTTTTCGTCAATCCCATAATTGTCGCGTATTCTCAATCCAAAATCGAATCTATGGCGATTCGCGCCGTCAATAACTCCATCGCCAACGTTGTCAAGACCGAAACCTATCGCGAATTGACCCAAGTCCACTACGATGCGGGCGGCAAAATCTCGGGGCTGTCCATAAACATGCTGCAAATGAACGGGCTATCCGTTGAAATCGCGCTTGCAAGCCAAACCTTCATGGAATCTTTCGCGTCGGCGGGTTTGGGCGTTCCCCTCGGCACCTTTTCGGGCTTGCCGATATTGACGGGACGCGGACCCGACGTTACTTTGCGCGTTGTTCCCGTGGGTGCGGTGTATTGTACGTTTGACAGCAAATTCATAGGCCAAGGCATCAACCAAACCGTTCACCGCATAATGTTGCGGGTCAACACCATGGTGAACTTGATAATGCCGCTTGGCAGTCGCAACATCCGCGCCGAAGTCGAGGTCCTGTTATGCGACAGCATTATTGTGGGCGAGGTTCCGGAGTTTTTCTTTTCGAGGTGATTTCGCACAACAAAAACCCCCATCGGACCTAAGGATTGACACATATATAATAATGATATATAAAATAAATAGGAGGACTTTTATGGACTTAAAACTAAAAGGCAAAACCGCAATCGTCACCGGTGCATCGTCGGGTCTTGGCGTGCAGTTTGCAACTGCCTTGGCACGGGAAGGCGCAAACCTTGCCATCGTGGCGCGCAGGGCAGAGAAGTTGAACGAAACCATGGCTAAAATCAAGGAACTCGGTGTTGATTGTATTGCCGTGCAATGCGATGTCACAAAATCCGACGAGGTAGCAAAAGCGGTCAAAGAAATAAGCGCGCATTACAAGGGACGCATTGATATATTGGTAAATAACGCAGGTGTGGGTTTGGTCGAACCTGCCGAGACTCAAAGCAACGATACGTGGTCTAAAACGATGGCGGCTAATATCGACGGGGTTTATTACTTTTGCCGCGAGGTCGGAAAAATCATGCTTGAACGCAAATACGGAAAAATAATAAACATCGGGTCGATTCACAGTCAAGTCGCGTTGACGAGTCCTTTATCCGCATATGCCACTTCCAAAGGTGCGGTTTTGATGATGACCAAAGCGTTGGCGGGCGAATGGGCGAAACACGGTATTACCGTAAACGCAATCGGGCCTGGGTATTTCCCAAGCGAAATGACCGCCGGCGTTTTGGAGAACAAGGATTTCATGGAATACATCAAAATCGCTTGTCCCATGGGGCGCCCGGGGCGCGAAGGCGAATTGGACGGCGCATTATTGTACCTTGCGTCGGATATGTCGTCTTACACAACGGGTCAGATTATTTCCGTCGACGGCGGCTGGACAGCGATTTAATATATTGTGTATACTAAAGCATGAACATCTATCTCGACAATGCTGCAACTGCAAAACAACACCCCGCTGCTGCCCAGGAGGTGGCATATGCCAACGAAAACTTGTTTTACAATTCGGCGGCACTTTATAAACCAAGTCTTACCGTCAAGAATGAAATTGCCCGCGCGGGCGAAATTATCAAGCGGCGGCTGGCCCGAACCGGTGGCGGCGAAATCACTTTCACAAGCGGCGCGACGGAATCTAACAACATTGTGATACTCGGTAAAGTCACGCGCAAAGCGATGGGCGGACAAAGCGGCGGGCATCATCTTTTAGTCCTTGAAGGCGAACATTCATCGGTTTACGCACCGGCAAAATATTTACGCGATAACGGCTTTGATGTGGGCTTTGTACCCTTGAACCGTGACGGCACTTGCGATTTGACGGCGCTGAGGCGGCTTGTACGCCACGATACCGCACTTTTTGTGTTTGGACTGGTGAACAGCGACACGGGCTGTATCCAAAATGCCGCCGAGATTGTAAGAGTTGTCCGCGACCGCAATCGCGGCGTCCATATTCATTGCGACGCGACGCAAGGGTTTGCTAAAATCCCCTTTGATGCGGTGGCTTTGGGGATTGATTCGGTGGCAATTTCGGCGCACAAAATCGGCGGGCCGAAAGGTGTGGGTGTGCTGTGGTTTTCTTCTAAACTGTCAACTATTAAGCCGTTGATGCATGGTGGCGGGCAGCAGTTCCTGCGCCCGGGGACGGAGAACACCCCCGCGATTTTGGGATTTGCAAAAGCGGCGGAAGTTTGGGACACCGATGTAAATCTTGCCAAGGCAAGCCAATTGCATGAAAGACTAATCCGCGGTTTGCCGGCGGGTTGTACCGTTAACGGGATAAACAACAATCCGTATATTACGAATATACAACTCCCCAGCGGAGTCCTTGGCCAAACCGTCATGAACGCGCTTGCGGTCGTTGGGATTTGCGTCGGGTTGGGGTCGGCCTGTGCTTCTGCTGCCGTCAAAAACCGGACGCTTCTTGCCATGGGGATTGCGGAGGCGAGGACTAAACAAGTTTTGCGCGTTAGTTTCGGAATAAACAACACTTCCCAAGACGTCGACACATTTTTGGCGGAGTTGAAAAAAGTATTAGGAGAATTGCGCTAGATTCGGTAATCTTGTACCGTGGGAAAGAAGGACAAACTTCCGAAAAAAGCTAAAAAAGGGCAAGCGGTTCCCGGCACTTTTGATTGGGTGGTCGAGGTACATCAAGATGCGGTGGAAACTTTCGGCGCGCTTAACGAAAGCCAAAAAATGAATCTGTTGCTTGGCAGCAAGACGGGGAACGAAGTATTAAAACGGACTGCCAAAGACGCCGCGCACCGATACGAAAATGTGATAAGCGGAATTGTGGACGAGTATCCGAGTTTGGAAATAATTTGCGGCGACATTATCGCGGAATTTTGGAACAGAGACACGAAGGCCAAACGGGGGGAGATAAAACAAACAAAAATCGAGATTTTTGACTTGCAGTAGATATAAGCATTGACATTTTGGTTTAAATATGGTATTTTGGTTTTAGATTAAATCTTAAAGGGATGATAAATACTATGACAAAGATAAAAACTGCGTTAGAAGAAAATGATAATGTTGGAGTGGCTTTATGTGTCGCATTGCCTGCCGCAGCAGGTGTTGTAGTTGGTGATATGTTGTAGTTGGTGATATTTGGTTAGCTGCTGGGATAGGTGCACTTTCTGCAGGTACTGTACCTTTAAGTCATACAATTACCGCCGCTCGTAGTGCTATGGCTCTTCATTGTGAGCACATCGATAAGAAATCAGCACTAAAAACGGTGGGCACGTATATTATGGCTGGTTTTTTTGTAGCCGGAACGGGGGCTTGTATTAGCGCTGGAACTCATAAGCTAACAACATTTTTAGCTGAAAATTGCTTGAAGCTGAAAGGAGTGATAGAACAACTAATTTAAAAGTAACAAAAAGTACTTGCAAATTAAACCGACTTGTGTTGTCAATTAGGTATTGACAATATATACATATATGGTACCCTTCCTTTCAGATTAATCTAAAAGGAGGATAAATACTATGTCAAAAGTGAGCGTAATTGTTGGAGCGGGAAGTTGTTTACTCTGTCCTGTCGTGGCAGGTGCTGTTACTAACCTTGCCGGCGGCGATATGGGATTGGCAGCGTGGATTGGTGCCGGTGTCGCAGGTGTTTTGCCATTAGGCGCTACTGCTATTGCTGCTGTTGCTACTACGGCCCTTAGTGAACACATTGGTAAAAAATCAGCATTAGCAATTACGGGTGCTTTTTTAGGGGTTACTTTGCTTACATCCGGAATTGGTGCCGGGGTGAGTGCCGGAACACATAAGTTGACAGATTTTCTGAAGCCTAAGGCTGTGATAGAACAACAAGTCGGCGAAATGCAAAAGTAACAAAAAGTACTTGCAATCTAAACCGACTTGTGTTATTGTAAATCGTTCGAAAGAGGGGCGGGCTGGGGAAGTCCGCTTTTGTTTTGACACACCCCGTCGCGCCTGCGGCGCGCCACCCCTCTAATTTAGAGGGGAACTGTGAGAAAACCTCACTGCACAAAAAACTGAAAGGAGAATTTAGAATGGTTTCAAAAGAATTTTTCACGGCACTTGACATGATGGCGGCGGAACGCAACATCGACCGTGACATAATCATCAAAGACATGGAAGAAGCAATGTCGGTCGCGTTTCGCAAAATGTTCGGCGAGGCAAAATCCGCGCGCGTCGAGTTAAATTACGACAAAAAGTCTATCACGGCATATTCGTTCGTTACGGTCGTTCCCGACGAGGACGAAGACCCGGATAAAGAATTTAATTGGGACAAAGAAATCCGATTGTCCGAAGCCCAGGAAATCAACAAAAAGTACAAAGTCGGCGATGTCATCGAAACCAAAGAAGAATTAAAAGACTTCGGGCGCATCGCGGCAATCACTATCAAACAAGTAATGACGCAAAAAACGCGCGACAGGGCGCGGGCGGCAGCCATGGAAGAAATCACCGCGCGCCAAGACCAGATTGTTACCGCGAAAATTACCAAAATCGACAAAGACATGCACCACCTTGAAATCCCGGGCAGCAATTTGGAAGGTATTTTGAACGGGCGCAACTCTATACCCGGGCAAGTGTTCAAAGTGGGGGATTTCTTGAAGGTATACATACCGAAAATTGCCGCAGACGATCGCCGAGGCGAGATATACGTCACGCGTACAAGCCCGCAATTTGTACGTGCACTTTTTGATTTGGAAGTACCCGAAATCGGTCGCGGCGAAGTTGTGGTAAAAGCCATTGCACGCGAAGCGGGGTATCGTACCAAAATTTGCGTACATTCCGAAATCGCTAACATCGACCCAATCGGGGCTTGTGTGGGGTCTAAAGGAAGCCGCATAAACAATATCTTGTCGGAAATTCAAAACGAAAAGATTGATTTAATCCCGTGGTCCGATGACCCGTTGGAATTTATTGCGTCTTCGTTGTCGCCCGCGCCCGTGTTGCGCGTGGAAGCAAACGAAGTGGACAAAGTCGCGCGTGTCATTGTGCCTAATGACAAATTAAGCCTTGCAATCGGTAAAAGCGGCATGAATGTGCGCCTTGCTGCGAAATTGACGGGTTGGCGCATTGATGTCAAGAGCGAGGAAAAAGCGGCGGAAGAAGACGCGGCATATACCGAAGAATTCACCATGGGAGGGAATTGATGTGAAGAAAACTACGCGCACAGAGAAGATGCCCCCATTGAAGGGGGTATTGACGCAACAGGAAGAAAGATATATTCGAGATGTGATTTTTCCCGCCTTAGCTACGGCATTTTCTAATCCCGGTGTTGGTTTTGACGTATGGACTATGCTTGCCTTAATTCATGAAAATTCTCAAAAGTATACGGGTATAGACACATTTGGATTGGTAATTGAGGCAGTAAGATTTTATGATTTTGTAGCTGTTAAACCACATGCGGACATAGATGTTAGCGATAAGCCTGCTGAAAAATTCAGTTTTAATGCGCAAATGCTAATCAATGCGATGAAGCAGAACCGCGAATCGACACGAAAAGTAAAAGACCTTGGAATAAAACCAAAAGAGTCTACGGCATTGCCGTTTTCAAATATGCTGTCTGTTGATAGCGCAGACATTGAAGACTATCTTGATGCGCACGGAAACGCATGAAAGAACGCATGTGTTGCGTGTGCAGGACGAAACACCCCGTCGCACCTGCGGTGCGCCACCCCTCTGGGGCAGAGGGGAATTCACTTATAAGAATTGCGCGTGAAAAGCAGAGTGACGGTACCTATAAATTTTTCATAGATTCCGTCGGAAACGCCAACGGCCGCGGGGCGCATGTGTGCAAATTACCCGCGTGCATCGAAAAGTGCATAAAGACCCGCGCGCTGAATCGTTCTTTTAAGACAAATATCCCCACCGAAATATACGACGAAGTTTCAAAACGTATTGCAAAACCGAATTAATTTCTGTATACTGTCAAACTATGCAAGCACCTCAAGGCGGTAAACTTGAATCCATCAAAAACCTGGGCGCGATTTCGTCCGATGTTGTGGCGTCTAAACAGCGCTGTTCCTCCGCGCGCTATGAAATGGAACGGCTTTTGGCATGGTTAAGAGGCACCGCAGATGCAATAGTCAAACAACGCGAAACCGAAGTTTTGCAAAAACAAAAACAAGAACAATACGCCGGCTTGATTAAACAACGCCAGCAAGAAAAAGAAGAAGCCGAACGCAAAGTCGACGAACGCACCGAGTCGCGTCTTAAGGCGGCGACGCCTTCTGTAATGAGGCGAATGACAAATGAGGCGAATAAGACGAATTCAGGAGAGAATAAAACAAATCAAGGCACCGCGCGCCCTAACAATAACTTGCCTCATTCGCCTAAGTCCTCATTTGCCTCATTGAATCCCCAGCGCACTTTCGTCCCCAACCAAAATCAATCATCGCGCCCGCCATACAGCGGTAGTACGTCAAACACACGACCCCCATATAGTGGTGCGCCCGGCGCACGACCCCCATATCCTCCGCGCGACGGACAAAGAAGCCCATACCCGCCGCGTGACGCAAGTCGTCCCGGTTTTGCCGGACCAAGGCCCATGGGACCCAGACCCGCAGGCACAGGTCCGCGGCCGGCTGGAAGCGGCGGTGCGGCACGGCCGATTGGCAATATCAAGCCAACTGAAAAATTCGTACCAAAAACCGATACCTTTTCGGGCAAAAAAAAGGTCAAAACTTTCGACGGTGCCGAAAAACCAACCATGGACAAGCGAACTCTTCTGCGCCGCGGCTATGTCGAAGAACAGGAAATCGAAGAACGCATGCTTACGCGCATCTTCAAAACTAAAAAAGCAAAAGAAAACGCAGGGACGTCCAATCGCGAACAATCTAATGTCATAATAATCCACACAAACACATTGACTGTAAAGACGCTTTCCGAAAAAATCGGCAAGCCCGTTACCGAAATCATCAAGCAACTTATGGTGCTTGGCAACATGTGTACTATCAACAGCACTATCGATTTTGAAACCGCGGCTTTAGTAGCCATGGAATTCGGGTTCGAACTTGAATTGCATGCTGATAAGACGTTCGAGGAAAAACTCGGCGATGTGCATAAGAAAACAGCAGGAGATGAAGGCAAACTTGAACCGCGGCCGCCTGTTGTTACCGTTTTGGGTCACGTCGACCACGGGAAGACATCGCTTCTTGATGCAATCCGAAAAACCAATGTTACCGCGCGCGAACACGGCGGAATTACGCAACACATCGGGGCTTACCGCGTAAAACATAACGACAAAAAGATTACATTTATTGATACTCCCGGCCATGCCGCGTTTGAAAAAATGCGCGCGCGGGGGGCACAAATTACCGATATTGCAATCTTATTGGTTGCGGGCGATGATGGAGTCATGCCTCAAACCGCCGAAGCAATCAAGCACATTCAAAAGCATAAACTTCCTATGATTGTTGTAGTTAACAAAATGGATAAAAAAGAGGCTAACATAGACAGAGTCAAAGAACAACTTGCCGCGCATGAAGTCTTAACCGAAGAATGGGGCGGAGACGCGATTTTGGTGCCTGTATCCGCTGTGTCGGGTATGGGAATCGACAAGTTGCTTGAAATGATATTGCTTGTTGCCGATATGAACGAATACAAAGCAAACCCCAACAAAGAAGCCCAAGGGTCAATCATTGATGCCCGCCGTGACCCGGCAAAGGGTGCGGTTGTTACTGTTTTGGTGCAAAGCGGTACTTTGAAAGTCGGGGATACGTTACTTGCGGGAACTACTTACGGAAAGGTGCGCAGCATGACCGACGAACACGGCAAAAAAGTCACAAAAGCCAAGCCAAGCACGCCGGTATCGGTACTTGGGTTTTCGGAAGTTCCAAAAGCAGGCGATGCGTGCTATGTGGTTGACGAGAAACTTACCAAGCAAGTGGTGTTGGAACGCAAAACCAAAGAACGTGTCAAACAAACTCGCGCGGGGACAAAGGTCGCGGCGGATATTGATGCGATTGCGCGGTTGGACGAATCGGCGAAGAAACAGCTTAATGTCATTATCAAAGGCGACGTATCGGGCAGTGTCGAGGCAATAATCCAAAGCGTCAAAAACATCACAAGCGACGAGGTCAATATCAACGTGATTTCAAGCGGCGTCGGCGTAGTCAACGATAACGACGTTGCCTTGGCGGAAATGGCGGGTGCGCGTTTAATAGCGTTCCATGTTAAAACTTCTCCCACCGCGGCGGCTATGGCTAAAAAACAAAAGGTACAAATCCATCAATTCAACGTGATTTACCAGATATTCGATTTCATCACTGAACAAATGGTGCGGATATTCTCGCCCAAGTTCGTTGAAATCTATCACGGGCGTGCCGAGATTCGTGCAGTATTCAAATCAAGCGCGCTTGGACTTATCGCGGGCTGTATGGTTACCGATGGTAAAATCATCCGCAACACAAAAATCAAATTACACCGCGGCGGGGAGCTTCTTGGCGAATACAAGATGGAAAGCTTAAAAATCAAAAAAGACGACATGAAAGAGGTTGCGCAAGGCTTTGAATGTGGTATAAAACTTGAAGGCAATGTCGAAGTCCGCATAGGCGACGTTTTGGAATGTGTCGGGCAGGAACAACAGCCGATAATATACGGGGGTAAAAAATATGAATTCTAGCACAAAAAGCAACCACATCAACCGAATCAACAGCGACATCTTGCGCGTGTTGACAATCGCAATCCAGCAAAAAATGAAGGATAATCTGTTGGATGGCGTGACAATCCTGCGAGTGGAAACCACTGCGGACTTGTCCGAATGTAAAGTCTATGTCAACGACGGCATTGACGCATTAAACAAGGCAAGCGGGTTCCTGCGTAACGAAATCGCGCAAAACATCAAAATGAAGCAAGCCCCGCGTCTTCGGTTTCTTGTTGACAAAGGCATTGAAAATGCCGCGCGAGTGGAAGAACTTCTAAAACAGATAAAAAAATAAGTTACTCTCCTTTATGGAGGGGTGTCCCCGGAGGGGGCGGGGTGGTAAATGAAAGAATTCACAAAAGCAAATGAACTTATAAAAGCGGCAAAAACCATTGCCATAGTCGGACATAAGCAACCCGACGGTGATTGCGTGGGAAGCGCACTTGCCTTGAAAATGACGCTTGAAAACATGGGTAAAACCGCTGATGTTTTTTTTGAAAGCAAGGATATCCCAAGCCAATTCTCTTACCTTAAAGGTTTTGACAAAATATGTACGGAAATGCCTGCGGGTAATAACTTTGATTTGCTGGTCATACTCGACACAAGCACCGAGGACAGAATTGGTTTTGCCGCCTTGCGTGACCAATCAAAAACCGTTCTTTGTATTGACCACCATATCGGGACCTCGATAAAGGCAGACTGTGTTCTTGCTAATTCTGACCGCGCTTCATGCGGAGAACTTATACACGAATTTTTCACCGCGCAAAACATCAAAATCACTCCCGATATCGCAAACGCCCTTTATGCATCGATAACTTTCGACACAGGTTACTTTATACATTCGAACACAACTGCGTATACGCACCAAGTCACAAAAGAACTTATCGACCTTGGCGCAGATATCAACTTCGTAAATAATCATAATATCCAGCATATTCGTGCCTATGACAAAGCTCTTATTCCCGGCATAGTTTGTGTTTTGCGAAACCTGCGTTTTTTTTGCGATGGGCAAATTGCAGTATCGTATCTTGATAATAGACGGGCAATTTTTAGCAGCGAACACCGCGACAAGCTAAAACATTATGTGTCTGATGTCAAAGGCGCAAGTGCAAGCATCTTTTTTACACGCGAAAAAAACGGCGATTACCGTATCTCCATGCGAAGCAACGGCAGCGACATTAACGTCGGCGCAATCGCGAAGGCCCTTGGCGGCGGAGGGCACAAAAATGCGTCGGGCGTCACTCTGCGCGGGTCGTACAAGAAAATTTTGAACCACCTCGTGACCGAGATTGCGAAACAAATATGAGACATTATGGAAAAAATTTCATTTCGAATTGCAACGAAACAGGATTTAGAAAAGCGATGGGATTATTTAATCGCTGAAAATGCAGGCGACAAGCGTTGGCAAATTTGGCAAGAACAAACCATTAAAGATAATAACAAGGGAACAAAAAAATCCTTTATTGCGCTCCTCGACAACGAAATCGTTGGCGAAGTTACACTAGTGATGAGTAATTTTGAACTCAATGGATTGCGTGTCAATAAGGAATATGAAGGGCGTGGAATTGCAAGTGGGCTTGTAAAATTTGTCGAGGCTTGGGCAACGAAACATGGGTTGGAATATTTGATGATAGGTGTCGAGCCACGCGAAGTAAGAAATATGCAAATTTTTTTTCATTGGGGCTATACCGAGTTTTTGAATTACTCGATTGATAAATATCCACCCAAAGACGAAAACGATTCTGGAGAAGAAGTCTTCGCGCTTTATTACAGGAAAAAATTGTCATGACGGAGGAACAAATGGACGGAATACTTAACATCTGCAAACCCGTTGGCATGTCGTCGTTCAAGTGCCTGTCCATCGTCAAACGCAAACTTGGACTGGCAAAGGTAGGGCATTTGGGGACCCTTGACCCGCTTGCGTGCGGGGTGCTTGTGCTGTTGTGCGGCAAGGCAACTAAGTTAAAAGACGAACCGAAACGCCAGATAACGAAGCCACCGTTGCAATCGGATGAGAAGTGAGGTATAATATTGGAATGAAAAACTTGAAAGACATCAATAAAAGAATAGTAGATAGAACCGACTGTTTTTATTGGCAATGTGATAGAAAAATCAGTGATGAAGAGGCTGAACAAATTTTTGCCGACAAGCACCAAGGAATAGAAAATGAGAAACTAATTAAAGCAGCAAACGCATATTTAAAAGATAAAGTAGTCAGAATTGAAGAACCGTTAAAACAAGGAACTATTAATTCGGTCAATTCTATGCGGGTTGGAGTTTTGCAATCAGGTAGAGAGGTGCTGTTTCGATGTCACCCAAAAGGCATAGCACAAGGTTATTTTCATGTGGAAAGTTTAGCTGCACAAAAAACAAAGGACGCGGGATTTCCTAGTTATTCAACCCTCGCCATTCACGATGCAAATAAGGACTGTGATGTTTCATTCCAGATTATTGAGAAATTAGATGGAGAGAATGTTCAAAAATATTTATTAGAGCAACAAGGAGATGCAAATAAATACTCTTATAAATCTGGAAAACTCATGGCACAGTTTCATAAAGCAAACATAAAGGTTGAAGGATTTGGAAAATTTGATAATATCGTAGCAAGAAATCAAGGTAAATTGGTCGGGCTAAGCAACACTTTTGCAGATAGCATGCGAGCGGGATTACAATATGAATTAAAGTACTTGCTTGACAGCGGAATAATTACAAAGGCACAGGCAAAACAAATATTTGATGTGTTCAATGAAGATAATCCATTATTAAAATTGGAAAAGCCAGTCTTAGTTCACAACGACTTTATCGACTGGAACCTAATGACTGACGGGAGCGAGATAACCGGAATAATAGATTGGGATGAATGCATTGCATCGCACCCGACTTGCGATATAGCGAGCTACAGTACATTTGTAAGCAAAGAAAGATTTAATAATTTTCTAAATGGATATTTCAGCGAAACACCCAAAACCGAAACCTTCGACAAAGAGTTTATATTATTTGAATTAAGATACTGGGTAATGAAAGTGGTAATACGGTTAAGAAAATACTTGGTAGAGAAAAATACAGAGAGAAAGAATAAACTGGAAAGCGGTACAAAGTATTTTAAGGAACTGCTAGAGAAAAACGAAATTGGAGCCGGGAAATGAAGGAGGGGAAATGGACGGAATCATCAACATCAACAAACCAGCAGGAATGTCATCATTCAAGTGCCTCTCAATCGTCAAACGACGCTTGTACGACCAACTCCCCGAACCAAAACCCAAATTCAAAAACTGGAAAATCGGGCACCTTGGAACTCTCGACCCCCTCGCATCGGGTGTCCTTGTCTTGCTCTGTGGAAAAGCGACCAGAATGTTTGACGAATTGTCGGGAAGAGGAGTTAGTAAAAGGGTATGCGACAGCAAAGTCTACAGGTCGGTATTCACGTTCGGTATTGAAACGACGACATTAGATAGCGAAGGCGAGGTAACCGCCGCAAGTGACATCATTCCAACCCGCAAACAAATCGAGAAAATCCTTTCCGAAATGGTGGGCGAAATCGAAATAGAGGTTCCAAAGTTCAGCGCGGTCCACATCAATGGTAAAAGGGCGTACGATTTGGCGCGCAAAGGGGTGGAGTTCACCGCGCCGAAGCGCATTGTGCACATTAAGCGCTTTGAGCTTCTTGAAAATATTTACGCACCGAATAATTCTACGGAATTCCCCTCTGCCATAGAGGGGTGGCGCACCGAAGGTGCGACGGGGTGTTTTGAAATCGAATGCCAAACGGGTACATACATTCGGTCACTTGCCAAACTGATGGCGCAAAAACTTGGCACCGTTGCAATCGCGAGTACCATCATCAGGACACGCGTGGGGGAATTTGAAATCAAGGACTCGAAAAGTTTGCTAGAAGTGACAAATTGCGACATACTAGTTTTATGATTCGATTTGGCCCGTCGGGCAACGACATTTTATTCTATGCACAAGGCAATAAAACATCGGTTCAAGCGCCCGCGTGGCTTGCCGCAATGGGGCTTTCTGCGTTCGAGGTCAATTTCGGGCGCGGCATCAAAATGGGTGACAAGATGGCACAGGAGTTAGGAGCCGAAGCCCGCAAACACAACATCGCGGTAAGTATCCACGCGCCGTATTACATAAACTTGGCAAGCCCCGACCCCGCGTATGTTAAAAAAAGTTACGGATACATCAAAAGCTGTTTGGACGTAGCACGGAAAATAAATTCCCCTTTGCAAGGCGAAGGGGTGGCGCCGCCGAAAGGCGGTGACGGGGTAGGTCCCTCTCGCCTTGTCGTTCACATCGGAAGCCAATGCGACCTTCCGCGCGAAGTCGCGATTGAAAACTGTAAACGTAACATCAAATGGGTTGCCGACGAACTTGTAAAAAACGGATTCACGGATTTTTTGCTTGGCATTGAAACTATGGGTCGCCCGAAAGCCATAGGTAACGTGCGCGAAGTTTGCGAAATTTGCCGTGACGCGGGTCCCTATATCGTCCCCGTTTTGGACTTCGGGCATATCAACGCCATTGAACGCGGAAGTTTGCAAAAAAATCCCGCACGATTCCGCGAAGTCATAGATTATTGTATTGAAACTTTGGGGCGCGAAAAAATGGAACGGGTACATATTCACTTTTCCGCCATCGAATTCACCCAAAACGGAGAATGCCGCCACACAACCCTCGACGACCCGAAATGGAATTTCCCCTTTGAACCGCTTGCCCAAGTTATCAAAGAATACAAATTACAACCGACCATAATTTGCGAAAGCGAGGACATAATGGCACAAGACGCCAAGCAATTGCTTGACATTTGGCAAAAAACCGTTTGATATTCTGCCGCATATGTGTTAAAACTAAAGCAGACTTTGGGGGAGAGATGCGGACAAAAAAGCAAAAGAAGATTTTAACTTTGACTGTTTTGACCGGTATTTGCGCTGTGTGCATGATTATCGGATTCGCGGTAATAACAAGCCCCGTCAAAATCACCTTTGATGCAACCGGCGGCGACGCAACCTATAACGGCGAACATATTAAACCAATGAATGCAAAACCAAACGGCGATTTGAACCTGCCCGCACCCATTCGACCGGGGTACAGGTTCGACGGGTGGTACACAAGTGCAAGTTCTACCAAAGCCGTCACCAAGGCAAACAAAAGTAAAATGAGCCTTGTGGCTAAATGGACTCCGCTGCAATATACCGCATCACTTTATATTAACGGCGAGTTTTTGCGCGACGTCAAAATCCCTCAAAACCAATCCGGCGGCTTAGGACCGGATTTCATGCCGACCCCAAGGCCGGGCGACGTTTTTACTGATTTCAAACTCCTTGATTATTGGTACTACTTCGACGAAAACGGTATAGAAACAAGATTACAATGGCACGGCACAATCCAATGGGGTATTGTCCAAGTGATAAACGGCACACCAACTTTGCAAAGCATGATACACCATACCCCGTTCAGACCGACAACTAATGTCGCCTTGAATGCCGGCATAGGCTATAATTACATCAGCATTGCCTTTGTGGCGGACGGGCAAGAAGTTGCAACCGCCATACCATCGGCTCAGATAGGTTCAAGTATCACATTGCGTTCTCAAAGCGAGGTAACTATTGCCTCGGACCGCACATTAATCGGGTGGCGGCTTGAAGACGAAAGCGATATTTACACTGTGGGCGAAACCACGGGGAAGTCATTTTTCCTTGACCCGAAATTGTATGCGACTTGTGCGCCTGCAGTTCCGCCAAATCCTCCGAAACTAACTTTTACCGCCGTGACGGTTGCGAAAAACTCAACGGGCGCCAACGGAACTTATAATAAAGTCGTCAAAGACGGTCGCATTGCTATCGAACGAACAAGTGTCACACCCGTTGACCGCGTTGAAATCACCGACAAGACCCAGCCCGGGACACTTCTTGCGGGGCAAACTGTTTCCTTTGATTTCGCCGGAGGGCGTAATTCATTGCGGCGAACGAAAGACAATGAAAACAAGGACTTTACCCAAGAAGAAATGAAAACGCGCGGCCGCTACCCGCTTGTCCCAACGATTGCCGCCGCAACACGCACTTCTGTCGTGCGGCAAGTAAACCAACAAGCAAAAGTGCCGCTTCTTCTTGCAACGGGTTACGCGGTGGGGGGCAAGACCTTTGAAGGGTGGAGGTGTAATCTTGACGACCGGGTATATCCCGCCGGTATGGATTTCGTTATCCCGCGCGGAGTAGTGCAAGCTTCCGACCTTTCTTTCAGTGCCGTTTGGAAAGACGTGCGGGAATTGGTGGCTTTTGACCTTGACGGCGGTAAAGCCGGGTGGAGGGAAAGTGCTTTTTACAAAAAGCCCGACCAAACTATTAAATTACCGGCTCCGACCCGATACGGTTACGAATTCAAACAATGGGAAGACATTGACGGGAAAAGGTACGCCGCGGGTGACACCTTTACAGTAGCGGACCAAAAACAACGACTCACCGCCAAATGGGAACCCAAAAAAATCGGCAAAATAAGCGTCATATCCTTTTATACCGGGAATCCCTTTGCGTCGCATGAAGGCACTCATTCCGGCGGGATACTTAATGCTCCTTTCGGTGACACAATCGTGATGACGCGAGATAACCTTTCGCACCTTGGTTGGAGGTTTAAGGATAACGTAAAAAGCAAAGGCAATAAAATAGAATACATAGAATTTCATTTCGGTGCGCCGTTTGTGAGTACGGTGCGTATCAAAATAGATGAAAGCTTTTGTACAAAGCACTTGGGATCGTCAAATGACAAAAACCTGTTTACTGTTGCAAACAACGGTAACATTTTTGGTACTCCAATAGTTTAAGCTTAAAAAGCTTAATCCGCCCGTGACGAATCAAGCGAACATAAAAGCCGGCATGCACTTGTTTTGCTTGTATTAACGAAATCCATAATAGCCGCACCGGGTTTATCGGCAAGTATAGTGACGGTCTTTCCTCGCGGATTTGCAACATGAGTTACATCTATCGCAAAAGTATCCATGCAAACAGTACCCAAAATTTTACAAGCTGTTTTGCCGACATATACGTGGGTTGTATGCCCGAAAAGCAAATACCCGCAATCGGCATATCCACAAGACACAACGCCGATACACATCGCATTCGGTGCAATGAATTTCGAACCGTATCCCACACCGCACCCTTTCGGAACTTGTTGCACTGCGGCAATTTTTGCGGTGATTTTTACTACCGTCTTGTACCCATCGAACCCACCGTACATTGCCTTACCGATTTGATGTTGTAGGAAGTATTAAGAACAGCTTGCTTTCGATCGCGCTGTCTTCTTCCATAGCTAGAAATCAACCACATCATGCTCTAATAGATATCAGTTTCCCAATATCAAGTGCAATATATGCGCAGATATTTTAATGCCAAGAACCCGCCGTGCCACCCAAAACATTTTTCCAGAAATTGGAAGTGATTTAGGATAACTCACTAAAAATTTGTTATTTCTTAAAACACTTATTATGTTGCTCAACTCTTCTTTATTGGCTACCCTAACTACTTTGTCTAGTCCGTTATATGAATGAGCAACCAAGAAATTAAAAAGTGACTTTGATAATCTCTCGTTATTTTGGATGTCTAAAAGCATCTCATTGCATTTTAAGAGAACTGGTATTAATTGATTATTATAATGTTTGACGGAATAAGAATTCATATTGCTGTTTTTTCTGTCACAAAGATACATATAGTAGTTTACTTTTGACAAATATATTTTATTAGCAGCACTCCATACGTTGAAGTTAAATTCTATGTCTTCAGAATTAGTTCGCCCACCTCTAAAAAAAATATTGTTTTTTATCAAAAAATTTCGACAATAGACTTTGCACCAAACAGCAGCTATAAAAGTGAAATCATTAGAGAGTTTTTCATCTTTTAAGCTAATCAGTGCGTTTCTTTTATAATTGTTTCTTTTGATCACTTTTTCTTTTCTATCAATACGTGTGTACCCAAATTGAAACACATCGATATTCTCGAAATTCTTAATAATGCTAAGTATTTGTACAAATGCGTTGTTCACAAAATCATCTGAATCTACAAACGTTACATATTGCCCTTGAGCATTTAATATGCCATAATTACGTGCAATAGAGACTCCCTCATTTTCCTTATGAATCACAAATGTGTTATTGTGCTTATCTTTAAATTGGTTGCATATAGTCTCTGAATCATCTTGTGATCCATCGTTAATAATTATTATTTCATATATATTTTTATCAATAGCAGACAATGAATCCATAATTGAATCAAGACATTTTTCTATGTGTTTATCTACGTTATATGCCGGGATAATTATGGAAAGGATTGGTGAAGTCACATGCGATGATACAGCATTGCATGCTAAAGTGCAATAAGAATCTTAGAAGTAAAGTCCACTTGAAGCACTGACAATATATTGGATGAAGTATAGAATAAAAGCAAAAGTTAGAATTGGGAAAACGGCAAATCCATATTTGCATTTTTTTTCATACACAATTACTGGTGGAATAAAGAGCAAAAGTGAGAAGAAAAAGAGTCTATTAAACAACAAAAAGTTTTGAAAGAATATTAAAAGAACAACACTTATAAACACAACACGAAATGCTTTTTCTTCGGCTATGTCCTGTATGTCCTTATGCTTAATTATCCATAGTACTACAAAGAATAATAGCAGCGGAAAAGCAAGTGTTGTTAGGTATCTTCTTCCATCTGAATTAGGTCTTAAATAATGAAGATTTGGAATTCCCAATCTGTTTCCTATAGCAAGAATTGCATTATATAGTTGCGAGTATAAATCAACGTACAGTGCGGCTATCAAGAAGACGAGTACTGCAATGAAAAAGTTTTTGTTCGTTGGTATCTTTACATATGAAAAGGCCCACAATACTAAAATAAAAATAGCAGAAATATGAAAAATAATTGCCACCGATACAAATAAAACCGCAAGTAACTTGTCAGTTGGGCTTGGATTTCTTGCAAAGAATGAATAAGCCAATAACGCAAAACTTATTGCAAGACCCTGGCGCAAATTTGCATATGAACTTAATAATCCTATCACAGCGATATAAAGCAATACGAAAGGAATAATGCGGTATTTAAGCTTTTTTGCGCTAATAAACGCAATTGTCAAGTTTATAACTGCAATAAGTCCAAAAAAAAGTTGATAAACATCCCCGAACATCAATGCAGATATTCTTATTAGTGCTGTATAACCATACTCCCAATACCAGCGAGAGCCCGAAAGAAACGCTTCACGATATGCATGGGTATCGGATGATGACATGGGTCTCATCGCACACATTATTATGAACATCACAATTGTTGTACAGAATACTGTCAAAGAGAAAATATCTTTACGGTTACGAAGAAATACAGACAAAGTAAAGCAAAGCATGAAAAAAACGAGCAAAAAGATGTCGAAGCCCGCAAAACTAAAAACGGTAGCGAGTCGCGAGAAAATGTCCACAAACATAGCATACAATAGTTATTTGAGAGAATACAAGTTAATTTTGCGCGAAACTCTTGTACAGACATTATTTAAGTGGTATAGTCCTGCTATGGAGAAGATAAAAATAGCAATCGTGACCGCTTTCATTGTCCTTGTATTTTCCATTATTTCATTTCTTTTAGTCGCAAATCTAAGTTTAGTATCTACTCAGAACACGCCCTCTAAGATTTTTTCTCAGTCACAAAGCACAAGCAATTCAGATATTATTTATTTTTTGCGTAATCGTTTAAAAGCTCTTGAAGATATAAAAGCTGGATTAGATATTTCGCAAATAGAAGCCTTAGACATTATTAATGAGGAGATTAGCATCATAGATGAGAGAATTGTTTCTCTATATAATGCAATTGCTAACGATAACAATAGCGGCGGTAGCACGTTTCAAGTGCATGAACTATCTTTATATCTTTCAATAATGGTTCTTTCTTTGGGTCTATTAACAATAGGCGGTTTTGAGTTTTGGAAATTTCGTATTAATAAACGTGATAACAATAAAAATTAAATGGTGTTGAACTGCGAGAATAATAGTGGTAAAATGATTTTGTGCAAAGGAAAAAAATTATGCTTGTCTTCGGTACACGCCCAGAGGCAATAAAAATGTGCCCTTTGGTCAAGGAACTTAAAAGCCGTAAAGAATTCGATGTAAAAGTTTGTGTTTCAGGTCAACACAAGCAAATGTTGCAATCGGTACTAGATTGTTTTAATGTTGAACCAGACTACAATCTTGAAATAATGAAAGAAGGCCAAACGCTTTTTGACATTACGGTGAATATTTTGCAAAAAATCAAGAGTGTTATAGAAAAAGAAAATCCAAGTGTTGTTCTTGTGCATGGGGATACATCAACTACATATGCAGCAGCACTTGCTTGTTTTTATCTTGGAATTGAAATTGGTCATGTTGAGGCTGGATTACGTACGTACAATTTAAAATCTCCGTTTCCAGAAGAGTTTAATCGTCAATCTGTAAGTATACTCGCAAATTATAATTTTGCGCCTACAAAAACAACAGCCAAGGGCTTGATTCTTGAAGGTAAATGTGAAAAATCAGTTTTTGTGACTGGAAACACTGTGATAGATGCGTTGAAAACTACTGTGCAAAAAAATTTTTCTCATCCTATTATTGATTGGGCCAATGATAGTAAATTAGTTTTACTTACTGCACACAGACGTGAAAGTATTGGAGAGCCTATGCGGAATATGTTTGTAGCAATAAAAAGAATAATTGATGAATTCCCTGATGTCAAAATTGTTTATCCAATCCATATGAATCCAAAGGTAGTAGAAGTTGCCAACGAGGTATTTTTAGGATGTGATAGAATCAAAATTATCGAACCACTTGGTGTTTTAGAATTTCATAATTTGATGGCGAAAACACATATTATTTTGACAGACAGCGGAGGAATTCAGGAAGAAGCACCATCGCTTGGTGTACCTGTTCTTGTCATGCGTGATACAACTGAACGTCCAGAGGGAATTAAAGCTGGGACTTTAAAACTTGTGGGAACTCAAACAGAAAAAATATATAAAGAGTTTAAAAAATTGTTGACTTCCAGGTTTGCCTATCGAAAAATGGCCAGAGCAAAAAACCCGTATGGTGATGGATTTGCATGCAGGCGTATTGCTGATATCCTTGCGAGGGAAAAATGAAAACAGTGATCTTTACAAGGTCAACAGAAATCTATAACGATTCGCGAGCAACAAAAACTATTAGAATACTTACAGAAGCAGGGTACAAAGTAATTGTTCTTGGTTGGAACAGAACGGGGAATGCAAAGCAAAAATGTGATGAAGTATTCACTAATATGGACATAAAGTGTTTGTTTTTCTCGAAAATTTTTACTTTTGGCGGAGTCAATGGTGGCTTTTTTAGGAAAATTAAGATAGTGCTAAGTTTCAACAAATGGCTCAAAAAGCAATTGAAATTGTTTGCAAGGCAAGCTTTCGCAATTCATAGTTGCGATCTTGATACTGGTTGGGTTGCTTATAAGGCTGCGAAAAAGTATAAAATAAAACTTATATATGACGTTTACGATTATTATGTCGATACAAGAGTCTTACCGGCATTGTTGTCAACGATATTGGAAAAACGCGAAATTAAAACAATTAATTTTGCTTGTGTGACAATCTTATGCACAGAGCAAAGAATTGCTCAAATAAGCAAAGCAAAGCCTAAGCGAGTTGTGTATCTTCACAACACACCAGAATTGCCAAAATTTGACGTAACCGAAAAAGATGATGTTGATGACAAAACAACAATTGTATTTATAGGTTCTCTTAGCGAAGATAGATTGCTCGCAGAAATTGCTGAGAAAATTCCACATAAAGAAAGTGTTGAATTAATTATTGGAGGATATGGTAAATACTCGGAACTATACAAAGAAATGTCGGAAAAACATGAAAATATTATATATGTTGGATCACAATCCTTTAATAATACATTAATGATAGAAAATAAATGTAATATTCTATTTGCTTGTTATAATCCTGAAATCAAAAATCACAAGTTTTCTGCACCAAATAAGGTATATCATGCGATGGCAATGTCGAAACCGGTAATTGTTTGTAGAGGTACAGGAATTGACGAGCTGGTCCTACAGGAAAATTTTGGTCTAGTTATTGATTATGATCCTGATAGTTTTTTTTCGGCCATAGAGCAATTGAAAGAATTTAAAACACGAAAAAAAATGGGAGAGCATGGAAATGCTTTATATCATAAGAGTTACAGTTTTGACATTATGAAAAACAGATTACTTGAAATTTATAAGGTGATAAATCAATGAAAAGGAAAATGCTTATTGTTATTCCTGTTTTATGTCCTGGAGGAGTAGAAAAATCTACTTTAAACTTTATTAATCATTTAAAGCATGATTTTGAAATCGATTTAATAGTATTCAACAAGCATGGTTCTTGGATGGATCAATTGCCGTCAAACATTTGTGTAATAGATGTGGGCGATGCGCTTGAAAAATACTATCCAAATCATGGTCAAGCAAGATATCCTGTGAATAATGGAGTGTTGAGAGTCGTTAAGAAAATTATGGTAAGATGTTTTCATATATTAAGAGTATTTAAGCGAGAATATGACTTAGCACTTAAGAAAATATTAACAATTAATAAGCAATATGATATTGTCGTTGCTGCAACTGGTGCGTATTATCCACTAACGCAATTCGTATTTGAAAAGACAAGTGCGAAGCAAAGAATTGTTTTTTGTCATGAAGACATCAGAAGAGTATACGTGTCAAAATATACAGTTAAAAATATCTTTAAATTCGACAAAGTTCTTTGTGTATCAAAATCAACATGTAGTTCTATGATGCAAAGATTCAAAAAACATCAGCAGAAAATTGACTATTTATATAGTTTTCAAGATGCAAAGAGTATTATGGAAATGGCTGTACAAGAAGATATTGTGTTATCTAAGTGTTTCAATTTTGTGTCAGTTTTGCGTTTATCGCCTGAAAAGGCGATTCCAAGAACACTGAAATTATTAAAAAGACTCAATAAAGAATTTAATTTCCATTGGACAATTGTTGGGGATGGGGTAGAATTCAAGAGAATCAAAAAACTAATAACAAGAAATAAACTAGAAAAGAGCGTGACGATAACGGGAACAAAGTTAAACCCATTTCCCTATATTAGAGCAGCAGATATGTTAATACTGCTATCATATTATGAATCCTTTGGTTTGGTTCTTACTGAAGCATTGACACTTGGAGTTCCAGTGCTTATGACACGTACAATTTCAAGTGACGAAGTA
>Ga0123353_10002564_pt1 | contig 22582 bp, 20 predicted proteins | sample TergutLab28metaG_3_FD_92763 | JGI IMG/M metagenome (GOLD analysis project Ga0123353, IMG submission 92763) | Labiotermes labralis P3 segment gut microbial communities from Petit-Saut dam, French Guiana - Lab288 P3 | ecosystem: Host-associated > Arthropoda: Insects > Digestive system > Gut ... | reverse complement strand
TGCCGACCACGTCTTAAAAAAGGGAGGCAGGATGGTCATGAAGGTGTTCATGGGCGACATGTTCCCCGACGTAAAAGAAGCGATGGACATAAGGTTCCGAAGTGTGAAAGTGCATTCGCCGGACGCTACGAGGGCGACGTCATCCGAGGTCTACGTGATAGCGAAAGGGTTCAAAGGGCATGCACCCAAAGATATGCCCGTTTCCGAGAACGAAGAGAAAAAAGCGGAGTTCACCGTAAAAGGAGGATTAACATGAGGCCGGGGAAGATAATAGGGATAGGATGGAACTACAGATCACATCTGGCGGAGACGAACGCCGTATTACCGAAGGAGCCGTTGGTCTTCCTTAAACCCTCGTCCTGCCTCACGGGCAACGGAGACAACATCGTAATGATCGAAGGGATCGGTTCCGTTCACTACGAAGGCGAGCTTGCGGTGATATTCGGGAAGACGGGTAAGAACATACCCGAGAAGGATGCGTTGTCTTACATTTCGCACGTAGCCGCATTCAACGACGTGACGGCGAGAGAGATGCAAACGAAAGCAAGATCCGAAGGGAACCCATGGGATATAGCCAAAGGCATGGACACGTTCGGTCCTATGTCGGAACCCGTTCCGATCGATTCCGTGAAGGATATCCAGGATCTTGATATCGAGTTGTATCTGAACGGCGTTCTTAAGCAAAAAGCGAACACATCCTCGATGATATTCTCCGTACGTGAGTTGATCGCATACGTTTCAAAGTTCATGACGATCGAGAAAGGTGACATCATGGTAACAGGAACGCCGGAGGGCGTAGGCGAACTGAAGAGAGGCGATGTCGTGGCTGTAAAGATAGCAGGGATCGGCGAACTGACCAACAAAGTGGTCTAATCCCAGAATCTTTTGTTCTTGGCGTAAAGCACCTCGGACGCAAGTATGTCCCTGAGGAGATCATCCTCGTCGAGATGCATCCTTCTCAGTATACGAGACGCCGAATCAGGACCGATCCCTCTGCCCGCCAGTATGAGTACTGCTTTTTTCCCGTCCTCGTTCACCAGATTGGCGTTCTTGGAGATCCTGGCCGCTTCGCCCTTCTCCGCATCGTTGAGTTCTTTCTTCGATAACAACTTGATCTTATCGCGGTCGTATTCCTTCAGCACCGCGATCATATTGCCGCCGCATCTTCCGCATACGAATCGTTTAGGCGAGTCGCCTACACGCACCCTCCACTGACCTTGGCATTTCATACACGAAGCGTACATCACTTCATCCTCAAGCCTCTTCTTCATCGCCATCAGTATCGAATGATCGGCCCTCAGCGGCTGCATCAGTTCTTTCGTTCTGACGATGCCCTCCAACCCCATCGGCGTCATTCCCGTTACTTTCACTGATATCGTACCGTCCGAAAGCGCTGTCACAGCCTTCTCGGTATTCTCGACGTCGAGATCTTCCCACAGTACTTTCGACACCGCATCGTCATACACCGGCGTATCGCGGTAGGTATCGAAAAGGCGTGAGAAACTGATGTACCTGTGGTCCGCATCCTTCTCGATGATGCCGAACTTCTTTGCGACGTACATGAATCTCCATTTCAGGTATGATGAATTGGCCATCGTCAGCCTGGTAAGCGATTCTATCGTTCCCGGCTTTATCGACGTCAGCGCATTGAGCAGAACGTCCTTTCCGATGTTCCTCGGAAGTTCCACGATGATACGGTACGGATCCGTTGATATTCCCACGCTTTCACCCAATCTCGCCGAAAGCAGCGCCGAGTATATCTTGCTCAGCGTCTCGTTAACGCGTGTTCCGAAACATGAATTGATAACGGCGACCCCGTCCCCTATCTCGATTGTGACAAGCTTGTCGGACGGGACGTCGAATCCTTTCTGTTTTCCGATGTAATCGAGTATGCATTCCTTCGCGCCGGGATCGCAATCATACCTGTCAATATCGGCCACGCGTCTTAGTCTGCCGACCTCGGTCGCAACTTCATACGGCACCGGGATATCGCTGCCGGTCCATGACGGGACCGAACCGATCTCCTTCGAACCCTCTACCAGAAGCTCATCTTCGCGCATCTCCACGATCCTCCACGTCCTTCCTTTTGCGATGAACATCGCATAGGGTTCCGCGAACGTGGCAACGAAACTTTCGTCAAGCGTTCCGATGATGCCTCTTGTGCCTATGTCGCGAACAAGATATGTGCGCTCGTCGGGGATCATCGAGATGTTCTCGTAAAAATAATTCATGCCCTTCTTCGATCTTCTGAATCCGTTGTCATCCTCGAATATCAGTTTTATCGATCTCAGTTGGTCGAGGACACCATCCATCTCATGTCTTTCGAGATCGCGGAAAGGGTGCGACCTCCTGAATATTCGAAAAGCGGTGTCTCTGTCGATACGCGACGACATGGTCATCGCTATCAGCTGATTCGCGAGCACCGTGAACGGCTTCGGTCTCCCGACCCTGTTCTCAAGTTCTTTCGATCCCGTCCTTCTGCCTATGACCGCCGATTCCAATAACTCGTCGGGCGAGGTTGCGATCACCTTGGCGCGTATCGTCTCGCCTATCCGGTGCCCGGCGCGTCCGGCGCGTTGTATCATACGTGACACCTGTCTCGGGGAATTATACTGTATCACAAGGTCGGTGGTCCCTACGTCAATACCCAATTCCAGGGAAGAGGTGCATATTAACGCTTTAAGCTCACCCCTTTTGAATCGATCTTCCATTTCCATCCGGTTCTCTTTGGAGAGGGAACCGTGATGCACGTCTATCGGGAGATCGGGATCAAGAAGATGATATCTGGCGGCCAACCACTCAGCGGTCTCACGCGTATTCACGAAGAACAACGTTGACCTTCCGCGTTCCATGTACTCTTTCGCCGATATCATCACGGCTATTATGTGAGGGTCACTCTGTAATCTGTCCGCAAGTTCCGGTTCAACGTCCGGTTTCGGGGATTCGATGTCAAGCACAAGGTCCCTTTTCGTATCGTGTTTCGATATCGCGACATTCCTTCCGACGCCGGAAAGGAATCCGGCCACTTCATCTACGTTACCGACGGTTGCCGACGACCCTATCCTCTGGTACTCGCCTGCGAGCATCGTAAGTCTCTCCATGGCGACGCTTAACTGCGCACCTCTTTCCACGGTGGCAAGTTCGTGTATCTCATCGACGACCAACCATTTCACTCCTTTCAGATGCTCTCTCAATCGTTTTCCGGTGAACAGCACCTGCATCGTCTCCGGAGTGGTGATCAAAATGTCCGGCGGATCGCGGGACTGCTTCATACGTTCGTGATCGGGAGTATCACCATGTCTCACTCCAACTTTCAATCCTAAAGCTTTCCCAAACTCTTCCATGCGTCTGAGCATATCGCGGTTCAACGCCCGCAGCGGCGTTACGTAAATGCATCGAATACCTTCTCTCGGTGTCTTGAGAAGCATGTCGAATATCGGTAACATCACCGCTTCCGTCTTGCCGATACCCGTCGGCGCAACAAGAAGTACGTTATCACCTTTCAGTATCTTCGGTATGACATCGATCTGCGGATCCGTAGGTCTGAATATGTTCATGCCTTCCAGGACGGAAACTACCTTAGGATCAAGTAACTCGAACGACACAGTCGTACTGAGATTATCGGACTATATTACAATAACGGAGACGGAGACAGAACGGAATAAAGGGTTTAGAGGGATCGGCTCATTCCTTTTTCTTGGCGACCTTCTTCTTTTTCTTCTTCAGGGACCTGTCGCTCTCCTTCAGTGCATCGGATATGATCTTCGTTTCTTTCGCGCCGTCGGTTATGTCGGTACCCTTGAACCTGAGGATCTTCCATCCGTCCTTGATCAGACGACCGTCCCCTTTGCCGTCGCCGTCAACGAATACGGCCACTTTCCATTTCACGAAAGCGAGATCGATGTTCTCCTCGCCGTATCCTATCCTGTATCTGAGGCGTTTGTTCCATGCGGCCTTCTTCAGCCTGGCTCCGGGATCGTTCTCCGTTATGTAGGAGATATCCTCATCGCCCGTCCCGAGTATGTTGTTGTTCTTCTCTATGGCGGATACGACCTTCTCTGCTTCCTTCGTCCCGTCGTCTATGTTCGCACCTTTGAACCTGAGGACGATCCAACAGTCTTCCTCAAGCCGGTCGTCGATAGGTTTGCGTTCCGTATCGTCACCGACGAACACGGCCACCTTGGAACGCGGGTAAGCGATCGGTATGTTATCCTTGCTGTAGTTCCTTCTGTAACGGTTCGTCTTCCACAGCGCCATCCTGAGCCTGAACTCGGGGGTGTTCTCCTCGGTCTCCGCGTCAGGTACGTCCGCGCTGGTGAGATTCGCGCCGTCGGGTATTATCCCCTTCGACAGGAGCTCAAGGTTCCGGTCAACGGCTTCCATCACCTTATCCGTTTCTTTTTTGGCGTCGGTGACGTCATCGTTCCTGAACCTCATTATCGTCCATCCTTTCTTCACCAGGACGTCGTCGCTCTTCCGTGTGTACGTGTCCGCACATACAAATGCGCCGACCTTCGCCCTCTTGAATGCGACGGTGATCTTCTCTCTGCCGTATCTGCGTCTGTACCTGTAGCCGTTGCGCCACAGGTTCCTTCTCAGTTTCAGATCGGGGCTGTCATCCTCGGACTCCTCCCCGAAGATATCATTATCCTTCTCTCCTTCGTCAACCACGACCGCCGCCCTCACCTTCGGTTTCGCGGCAACTTCCGCTTTTACCTCCTGCTTGACATCAACGGCCTTGGGTGCTTCAGGAGCAGCCTCCGCCTTTACCTCTGCGGCCGCAGGTTTCGCGGCAACTTCCGCTTTTACCTCCTGCTTGACCTCAACGGCCTTGGGTGCTTCCGGTGCGGCCTCCTCAACGATAGGCGCCGTCACCTGTAAGAGCATCTCCGATATGTCCATCACTTAGATCTTGGAACCCAGCTTCTTCGCTCCGGCGCTGAGGTTGAGGACGCAGAACGGGCAGGACGTTGCGAGTATCTCCGCACCGACCGCCTCCGCATCACGTATACGATCGGCAGCCACGTTGACCGCGAAGTCATTGAATGCGCTCTTGTAGCCTCCTCCGGCACCGCAGCATCTCGATTGTTTCCGGTTGCGTTCCATCTCGACCAATTGAACGCCTTTGATCTTCTTCAGGATGTTACGGGGTTCTTCGAACACGCCGGCGTGCCTTCCCAGATGGCACGGATCATGATACGTGACCTTGGCATTTATCGGGTGGTTCAGCGCAAGCTTCCTCTCCGATATCAGTTTATCCGCATATTGTGAGAAATGGTAAACATTCTGACCGGCCCTCGAATAATGGTCGCCGAAGTCATTCGACACCGTTTTGTAGCATCCGGAGCAGGTCATCACCATATCCTTGGCACCCATTCCGTCAGCCTTACTGACAACGGCGTCAGCTGATTTCTTCGTCAGCGATCTGTCTCCGGTCCTGAGTGCCGGTGATGTGCAGCAGTATTCCTCCGCTCCGAGGTTGTTCTGCTTGACGCCGGCCCTGTCGAGTACTCTTACACCGGCGGCGGGTATCCTCTGCATCCTGTACGCACCGGTGCATCCGGCATACATGATCACATCGGGAACGGGTTCTTTCTTAACGTCCTTAGGCCACCACGCGTCCCTTGTCTTCGGGGATTCGCCGTAAGGGTTGCGGACATGATCGATCTTACCGACAAGCTTCTTGTGTGCGAGCATCGGTCCGGCTCCGATATCAACGAGCCACGCTCTTACCTTCTCCCAGAATGCGACCAGTTCTATACCTGCGTGACACACCACTTCGCAGCTGCCGCAGCCTGTGCATTTATACATCGCATCAACGAAATCATCGCTCACTTCAACCTTCCTGCCGAGGAGCATATCCAAGGGGTTCTTCTTGTCGAGCTGCGTGAGATAGTAGATCTTCCCTCTCGGCGTTACGGATTCCCAAGGGGTCTGCGCGTGTGCTTCACATACCTCAATGCAGTAGCCGCACTGAAGACATGAGAGCATCTCCTTCTGTATGCGCGGCATCTTACTGAACAACGGTTTGAACAACGGTTTCTTTCCCATTACGATGACCTCGGATATTTGATGTGAGCGGCATATGTCGACGACCGCCGCCTGATTACTGACCCCTAATAAGAAGACACTATATTTAGGTTTTCAAGGATGCGCGCGGTTGATATACTCGCTCAATCATATCAGCGGCAGATGTCGCCGCTCGTATACATGGACAACAGCAGCACAACGGCCGTTGCAAAAGAGGTATTGGACGAGATGTTACCGTTCTTCTCGGAAGATTACGGGAATCCGAGCAGCATACATTCCATGGGCGATAAAGCGGCGAAAGCGGTATCGTTCGCAAGGAAGAGGATCGCGTCGGTACTCAACTGCAGACCGTCTGAGATGATATTCACATCCGGAGGTACGGAATCCGACGATCTGGCACTTATCGGTACGGTTGCGAACACGGGCAGAAAGAAGATAATAACGTCAGCGATAGAACACTCGGCGATCCTGGAGACATGTCAACATCTCAGATCGACGGGATACGGAGTGGTGATCCTGCCCGTCGACAGTGACGGAAGGGTGAGCGCGGATGACCTTACGGACGCGATCGATGATGATACCGCACTGGTATCGGTGATGACGGCCAACAACGTCATCGGTACGATACAGCCGATACGTGAGTTAGCAAAGATAGCGCACGATCACGGTTCGCTTTTTCACACGGATGCGGTCCAGGCGTTCACCAGAACGGATATCGATGTGGTACGTGACGGCGTAGATCTGTTATCGTTATCGGGACACAAGATCCACGGCCCGAAAGGGGTCGGCGCCCTTTACGTCAGGAACGGTGTCAAAATATCGCCGATCATGTTCGGCGGAGGTCAGGAACGCGGTATAAGATCATCAACGGAGAACGTTCCCGGTATCGTCGGGTTGGGAAAGGCAACCGAACTCGCAGCGTCGACGATGAACGACGACGTAAAAAGAATGGAGAAGATGCGGAACACGATAATCGATGAGACGCTCAACATCGGCGGCGCATATCTGAACGGTCCGCGGGAAGGAAGGATATGCAGTAACGCGCATTTCGGGTTCCGCGGTGTGAAAGGGAACGATCTTGTTCTCGCACTCAACAAAATGAACATCATGGTGTCCGCTGCGTCAGCATGTTCAGCCGGAAGCACCGAACCGTCTCACGTTATGACGGCGATAGGAAGAACACCGGAAGAAGCGATGTCGTCGCTCAGGATATCGTTATCCAGATATACGTCGGCGGAGGACATCGATCACCTTATCGCTTCTCTGCCGTCAGCGATATCATCGTTGCGATGACGATAAGGTCAACCTTATATCCGTGAATGGGTTTGCAGGGAACTGCGAGAGATATGAAGGCGAGGGAATTCATAACGAAGATACCGGTCCCGATATGCGGCCTCGCTTTAGGTCTTGCGTCTCTCGATCTTTTCCTTTCACAGAGATACGACCCGTATGCGTACAGAATATTCGCGGTGTTGGCCGCGATCATATTATCGCTGTTCACTCTCAGGATGGTATTCGACCGCCGCGGTATCCTGAAAGATATTGAGAATCCCGCGATCTTCGGTGTTCTTCCCACGTATACGATGACGCTGATGCTGCTTTCAGCTTACGCGAAGGACTACATAGGCGATCTGGCGCTGATCCTGTGGCTCGGAGCGATCGCCGCAAGTTTCTTCATGATGGTGATCTTCGTCACAAGATATTTCTTCAAGGTGGATGTGAACAAGGTATTCCCGGCATGGATCATAATATTCGTCGGCTACGTCGTTGCAAGCGTAACGTCACCCGCGTTCGGGATGGAAAGGCTCGGTCAAATGATATTCTGGATCGGAGTGACGGGATATCTTACGGTGATACCGCTGATCATCTACCGTATGCTGAAAGTAAGGAAGATCCCGGAGTCTCTCATTCCGCAGATCGCGATAATCACCGCTCCGGTGAATCTCTGCATATCGGGATGCCTTACGGCGTTCGGCGATTCCCCGCCGGAGACCATGTTGATGATATTGACGGTGCTGGGTGTGATAAGCTATGTTGCCGTGATGCTTTATCTTCCCGTTATGCTGAACAGGAGGTTCTACCCGAGTTATGCGGCACTCACTTTCCCTCTGGTCATAAGCGCCGCATCATTCTACAAGCTCGGTGTTTACTTTGAACTGTCGTCAGATCTGTTCATGATACTGAGGGATATCACGGCGGTGGCGGCGGTAGCGATCGTGGTTTACGTTCTCATAAGATACGTGATATTCCTGTGTCAGACGGCAAAGAGCACAGGTAAAGCGAACGCGTAAGGTCAAAACCCGTAAAAACGGCTGAGCGGATGGATTTGAACCGACAATATGCCTCCTTTCATGTTGTGGCTCGATTTCTCTTCCGTCGATTGCAGAATATTACCGACGCAGAGTGCCTTTGTGATTATATACTAATCAATACCATCCAGAGCCATGGATGGGAAGTACGAACGCCTGATTGAAGATGAATTTGTATCATGCGTACGAAGAACGTTAGAGAGAATGAAAAAAGAAGAGACCAAAAAACCGTTTCACGAGATACTACTACTAGAGGAAGCGAATCTCTGGAGCAGATTCGAAAGGTCGTTCAGTACGTCGTTCGGTCAGAGAGGTATAGAGGAGATCTCAAGACTGGCTACCCTGTCCGACGGAGCAACGGCTGCAGAAAAACAGAAAGAGACGGTGTTCAAGATAGACGGCGGCATTTTAGCTGAAATAAACAATGCCAAAGGCCACTCAAACTGGAACGATTCCCTGCGTCATGTCGAGGGCGCAACCAAAACTGGATCGATGAGAGAAATCAAAGTCATATCCGATCTGTGGTGGAAAAAGGACGGTGTTGAGAATTACGTGAGCATAAAGACTGTCCAACCGAATATAGATCAAACGACCGTTGCCAAGATGGACTGTCTCAAACTGAAGGTATTTGATCCAAACTGCAATGTGTTCTTCGGGATGTATTACAACCCATTCGGTGAAGAAAGGAAAGAATACAGACACACCCCTCCCATGAGCATCTTCAACATGCATTCCGATCCGGTTGTACTCATAGGGGAAGATTATTGGGACACACTCGGCGGCCCCGGGTTCTACAAAGAATTATTGGAAATTGCTCGTTCAGCAGGTGAAAAAACCAAGAAAATGATGAGCGGGTATTCGCAAGGAAGGATAGATCTGTGGAGAAGACTAGAGGAGAGAAACCTCTAGTTTCATTTGTTTGTGGTTCGTCGATACCGTACTTGTCGGAAACATCTCTCCCATCCAGGAGATCTCATCCGTGTTCTTGTATCGGGAATATTTTAAGTCGGCGTTCTGTTTTTTCTCCGTGCCGTTCATAGAATCCAATATGGCGCAGGCTATTGCTTTTCCTAACATTATCGGAACGGCATTCCCAATCTGCCTGTATTGGTCAAGCAGGTTCCCGCATATCTTCCAATCATCGGGGAACCCCTGTATCCTTCTGTATTCTTCAACGCTCAACGGACGATCCTCGACAGGATGCGCCAGATCGGTCGCAGGCATCGCAGGATGCGTGACCAACGTCGGGGACGGTCTTTCAAACGAGAGCCGTCTCAGGAAACCGGTCTTGCCTCCGGACAAATAGAACGAATTACCGAGGGCCTCTTTTTGGAGACCCGGCGGAAGGTTCTTCCAATATTGGCCGGGTTTCAATATACGATAGTATTTCAACCGCTCTTCCGGGAAATTCACATAATGGTGATCGTTGTCATCCAATCCGATCAGAGCTTCACCCAGGGTCTTCCAAGCCGGCAGTCCGAATTTTCCGCCTTCATAATTAGTAGGATGCAAGTACGGCATTTTTTTACCGTTCTTGCTGCCTAATATGACAACCCGCTCCCTTATCTGAGGCGCCCCGTAGTTCGCTGCGTTGTACAGATTGAATGAAACCTCATATCCGGATTTTTTAAGTTTTTTCAGTGCGTACAATAAAGCCCCGCCTTTCACAACATCAGATTCGGGATCACCGGGATCCGTATGATACGGTGCCGATAACAGACCCCTTACATTCTCTATTACGAAATATTTCGGTTTTATCTCGGAAATAAGGTCAATGTATCTGAGGAATACATTCCCTCTCTCATCATCAAAACCTTTTCTTTTGCCTGCAGTGCTGAACGCCTGGCAAGGCGGCCCGCCGAACATGACATCAACTTCGGTCTCCGGAGGTATGTTGGCCATGGACTTCACTTCTTCAGCCGAGTATGCGCATATGTCCCCGATGAGACCGATCTCCGGACGATTGGTAATGATGGTTTTTCTGCACGATTTATCGATCTCACACGCAAGTATCGGTGTTATTCCCGCCATCTCCATTCCGAGATCCAGCCCCATGGCTCCGGAAAAAAAGCTCAGTGCAACGATATTCGGGAGCTCAGATGAAGGTCTTCTGCGGTCGTCCGGTTCTATGATAAAATCAGAATTTTTCAGAAATTTGTCAAGGTCTCGGCGCAGGATCACCCACTGTTTCCCAACCATGGTTCCTTTAAGTTTTTTCGCCCGTATCGCCATTCTCACACTCTGCTCTGTGATCTTAAGAACAGACGCAACCTCTTTTGTAGACAGATATTCCGGTTCAACCATGGTTTCTCACTTTTTCGAATACGAAAATATCATAAACCCTATTAAAACATATTGTATAAAGCAACGCTGAAAGCGGAACGATATCAGTTTCAAAGTGATTTAGTGGGCCTAGTCGGATTTGAACCGACGACCATCCGGTTATGAGCCGGACGCTCCACCAGACTAAGCTATAGGCCCTTGGAGATGGGTATGGCGCCGTTGCACGGGTTCGAACCGGGGACCTTGTGATTAACAGTCACACGCTCTACCTGCTGAGCTACAACGGCTTAGGATTGCGAAAACGGATGCTCGTATTAAAGCATTACGTCTTAGGGATGATATCCCTCAGTCGGTCTATCTTCTTCCAGAGGTCGTCCAGCGACGTTTCCATGCCGGCCATGAAATCATCGTATCCGTCCGTAACCATGGCACCTTCGGTTGACGGTAAGATAAGACCGTCCTGTTCCAGCAGTCTCAACGAATAACGTACCTTATGTTTCGGTATGTCGAGTATCTCGGACAATCCGATTATACCGATAGGCTGATTCTCTTTAACGGTCCTCAGCATCATGATATGCCGTTCGATCAGTTCGACCTCGGCCATCACTTTATCCACTATGTTCTCTTTCCTGTTCACGTGACCCGTACCGGTAATCAATGTGATGGATATTTCAAATGTTCCTAAGAAGCGCGAAGAATAAGGGCGAAGAACATCCGTGCGCGGATCAGCGGCCGTACCAGTGCTGCTTTCCCCATCTGTTGTAGTTGGTGCTCCACGCTTGGGTCAGGGAACCGCAGCAGTCGAGGGCCTGCTGCTCATCCTTGTACGTTCTGTAGCAGTTGAGGCACTTATATCTCATCTGGGGCATCTTTTCCTTTGCCATCAGTCCCAGGTATGTACGGTCCGTTAATAAATCTTTATCTTTGCCGATGCGTTAAAAACTGCCGCGAAGGCCGACGAAGCATCTATCTGCCTGCTTTTTATATTTATAAAACTATCTACGAACCCCATGAATAGGATAAAGGTCATCAGTGAACCTTCTGAGTTGGTTCCGATGCTCAGGTCTGTCGATACCGCGGTCAAAAGGGACGTTCTGAAAGAGGTGACCTTAGAATGGAGGACCGCGAAGGAGATAGAGGAGAAGTTCGGTCCGGAGGGGAAAGAAGCAATACTCTTCTTCGAGAAGATGAAACTGGTGGAGAGCCGCTGGCAGTCGACCGGTAATAACTATCCGGAGAAGGCGTTCCACACTTATTACATGTCATTCCACATAAACGCACAGTGGCCCGTCTACGAGATAAGCGACGTTCTGGCGGCGGCGATGATGAACGAGGACGAGTTCAGGGACGCAGAGGCCAGGATCCTGGAACAGATAGGGAAGGGCGGAAAGTTCTCCGGCGATGTCGCGGAAGCGTTGGGCCTTTCGTCAACTATGCTCAGGAGCCTTGTACGAAGGTCCGTGAAGATGGATTACCGCGGCCACAGGATCGAGCCCACACAAGAGAAGTGATCGATGTTCGACATATGGGTGATGAGGATAGGCCACCGTCCGCATCGGGACAAAAGAGTTACCACGCATGTGGCGCTGTCCGCGCGTGCGCTCGGGGCCAGAGGCATTTACGTTGATACCGAAGACCGTGTCCTCGAAGAGAACGTGAGAAGCGTCTGCGAGAGGTTCGGAGGCGATTTTGATATCAGAACGGGAGTCAAGTGGAAAGACGCCGTAAAAGGATTCGACGGGACCGTCGTTCACCTTACGATGTACGGTCAGAGGATGGACGAGGCGCTGCCGAAGATGCCGGCGGACAAGAACATACTGGTGATCGTCGGTGCCGAGAAAGTACCTCCGGAGGTTTACGAACGTGCCGATATGAACATATCCGTAGGCAACCAACCGCACTCGGAGATCGCGGCGTTATCGATACTGATGTACGAACTTACGGGCGGGGAACAGTTGTACGAGGAACGCGGCGGCAAATTCACGGTGATACCGAACGAGAGGGGGAAGACGGTTGTCGAAGTATCCAAATGAGCAACAGTGCGTCACATTGCTCGACAGAGCGGGATGTTCAACACGCGTGATAGTGCATTGCTGCACCGTCAAAGCGGTTGCGTTGGAGATAGCGAAGAGGTTCGATGCCGATAAGGAACTGATCATCGCGGGGGCGCTGTTACACGATATCGGAAGGGCGAAGGACCACACGATAATGCACGCTTTCATCGGAGCCGAGATGGCGGAACGGCTCGGCCTGCCGGACGAACTGGCGAGCATAATAAGGAAGCACACCGGCGCCGGTCTGGACGAACAGGATGTGAAGGAAATGAAACTCCCGAAAGGGGATTACATTCCCCGGACCACAGAAGAGAAGATAGTGGCTCACGCCGACAACCTGGTCAGCGATAACCGTATCGTTCCGCACACCCGCACAGTTGAGAAATTAAGATCGAAAGGTCTGGATCGGGGTGCGGACCGTGTGGAAGCGTTACATAAAGAATTATCGGAAGTGTACGGAACGGATATAGACGACGTGATGTCATCGTTTTCCGCGTCTGCGCTTGTCGGGCTTTGCGCCGCTCTTGCCAGGGAGTGACAGTTCCGCCTCCTGGCTGCCGAACGTGACCCGATCCGGAAACGCTCTCAGAATGATCACGTCGCCGATGCTCTGAACCCATCTGAACGGTATGTTCACCGAAACCCCGTGATCGACGAGTGCCGGGCTGGTTTCGTCGATGAATATGCCGTCAACTTTATTGTTATTCGGGTCGATAACGAGATTACTGACGCATCCGACGAATATGCCGTTCGGCGTATAAACTTCGAGTCCGATAAGATTCCCCGCTTCCTCAAGCATCGTTACCGTTTAACGAGTGAGCGGTTATATCGTTTGCCCTAAGGATCGTATCACCGCGTGACAAGGTGAAGTTAGAAATATATCGATACAGTATGCTCGCTGATGTCCGCTGTCATATCGGTGTCGGAGCTTAACGAAAGGGCGAAAACGGTAATGAGCTCAGACCCGTCGCTCAATGACGTTTGGGTCTCCGGGGAGATATCTAATCTTACGAAGCACACATCCGGACACTATTATTTCACGCTTAAGGATACGAAGAGCGAGATACGCTGCACACTCTTCAGAGGAGCGAGATCGGCGTTACAGTTCGAACCTTCCGAAAGTATGAAAGTGGCTGCGTTCGGCTCCGTCGATATGTACGTTGCACGCGGTTCCTATCAGTTCAACGTGGCAACGATGCGCAGGTCCGGTATCGGGGATATGTATCTGGCGCTGGAAGAACTGAAGAAGAAGCTGAAGGCCGAAGGCCTGTTCGATGATTCCAGGAAACGTCAACTGCCGAAGTATCCGGTGACGATAGGCGTCGTGACGTCACCGACGGGCGCGGTGATACACGATATAATACGAGTGTCGATGAAAAGATTCCCCGTTAACATATTATTGGCTCCCGTTCTCGTTCAGGGGGACGGCGCCGCAGCGTCCATCGCCAATGGTATACGATTGATGAACACGCAGCCCGTGGACGTACTGATCGTAGGGAGGGGAGGCGGATCCGCCGAAGACCTGTGGGCGTTCAATGAGGAAGAGGTGGCAAGGGCGATCGCGTCGTCCAAAGTTCCCGTGATATCGGCAGTAGGTCACGAGACCGATTTCACCGTCGCCGATCTGGTAGCGGATGTTCGAGCACCGACGCCGTCCGCGGCCGCGGAGACGGCGCTTCCCGACATATCACGTGAATTCAGGAACATCGATAACGTGATGATGCGCGCTTCAAGATCGCTGATGACCGGGATATCGGTGATGTATCACGATTTCAAGATGCTTGATTCCAAGCTGTCGTTGAAACGTGCGAAGGAGACGGTGGACGCAAAGATGCGTGATCTTAACGAAATGTCGCGCCGTTCGCTGTATCTCATTCAATCCGTACTCAACGGCAAGAGCGGGAGTTTCGGGATAGCCGACGCGAAACTTTCCCCGAAGCGGGCGAAGGAGACGGTCGACCAGTACATCCTGTTCCTCGACGACGTGTCGTCGTCAGCGGATTCGTCATTGAACAGGATCATCGCGGATAAGGAACGCGACGTTAACTCCGCGATACGGAGGATGAACGCCATAGATCCGATGAAGGTGCTGGAACGCGGTTACAGTTTCGTGAAGGGTCCCGACGGTAAAGCGTTGGTATCCGTATCTCAGATATCGCGCGGTTCCGATGTGGAGATAAGGATGAAGGACGGTACGGCGAAAGCAAAGGTCAACGAAGTGAGGTCTTTAAATGAGTGAAATAGAGAAAATGACGTTCGAAGAGAGCCTGAAGGCGCTCGAGGAACTTGTGGACAGACTGGAGAACGGCTCTCTCGATCTCGATAAGAGCTTAGAAGTATATGAGAGCGCAATAAAACTCAGGGATCATTGTCGCGACATCCTCGAGAAGAGCGAACGGCGCGTTCAGAAGATAATGGAAACGTCGGAAGGCATAAAGAAAGAAGACATCAGCTGATCCATACTCTGATGTGTTTATTGTCGCACCAGTCCGTCGATTCCTTATAAAGTTCGGTGGCGCAGAACTCTTCGCGGCCGTACGCCAGACGAAGCGCACCCGCCAATTCGTTGGCACGTATGTTCCTGCTGTTGTATTCGCCGAATATCTCCCGCAAGCCCAGGGCTAACACGGACACCATGTCGTGACCTCTGCAGACATCCCACGGATCGCGTTCATTTTTCAATTCCGTTTCCAATTGCCAAAGGAGGGCATCCCTGCTCACGTATGAGTTCGGTGAGTTCGATACAACGGCGGATATCATATCCTTGATGTCGGGTCTCAGCGTCCTTCTGTCAGTGAAATACGAGTGGTCCAGATCCCTGAACGAGAGTTTGTGGCCGTTCACGTCGGATATGTACATCAGCATACCGAGCGGATAACACGATGAAAGCAACACGTCGCGTATCTCCCCGAACCTGGTGACGAAACGTGCTATCTTATCATCATCACCGTATTCCGAAAGGACGGCATCGAACGCGGGACTGTGTATCATCACCATCTCGCTGTCCCTGTCGTCGGTGGAGAACACCGGAGGCCTTTGCTTCACACCTCTGATCCTGTCGGTATCCGAATCAACGATGCCGATTATGCGGTCGTCATTCCTACGCGTCATCTCCCTTACCGCTATACGCACGTTATCTTTGGAATGCGCTAAGATGACCTCACATTCGTGCCTGTCGGTGAACTTCCTGTAGAGGCGTCCGTCGGTCGCGCCTTCAACGACAAGGAACGAACCGTTGAATAACGAACGTTTCATTGATATCTCGTTCGAAACGTCCGCGGAACTGATATGCTCACGCACTTCCAACCCTCAGTTCGTTGGTAAGGTCCCAGTCATGATGTATCACCTGCGGAGAATGCGTTGACACGATGATCTGAAGATCCCTCAATCTCGCCACATCCCTGAGCGCGGTGCCGATCCTCTGCTGCCACGCCACATGCAATGATATCTCCGGTTCATCGATCATCACCAGCGATCCGGGGACCGTTTGGAAGAGTATGCGATAGAATATTATCATTATCTGCTTCTCACCCGCCGAGAGGTCGTTCAGCGGTAATGTTACACCGGTGTCCATCATCAGTACGATGTTGTTCTTCTCGTCGATCTGTATATCCTTGTCAAAGAAGAAAGAATTGAGTATGTCCTTGAGCACAATGACGGATTCCGAAAGTTGATAATCACGTTCAACGAACTCGGATACGCCGTATATCAGGTCCGTATATTCTTTCCTCGATCCCGAAAGGTCGTAACGGGTGGGCGGGAATCTCAGGCCGGAGGGTATGTCGATATCGAATCCCGCATCGCGTATGAACGTAAGTTTCGCATTAAGATCCCTGGCCCGGTGCACTAATTCGTCGTCACCCATTTCATTTACGTAGTCGGGAACGATGAGTTCGCTGTGCTCCTTGGTGAAACGCAGTTTATCCGATAATTCATTGGCATACGATTCCGCCGCCGGAACGACGCGGCCGTCGATCTTCTTCACGTAAGACCTGTCGGACGGTATGTACGTCACACCCATCACCGATCTCAGATCGTCCTTGGTCAGTTCCGTCTCAAGCTCGTTCCTCTGTATCTGTATGAACAATTCATTCTCACTCTTCTCGGCGATTATGTTCGTTCCGTTGTCGAATGATATATCCATTCGGTCGAATGGTATCTTCCTCAGCTCGTCGGTATTCCCTTTCAGCAGCAGATACACCATCCTCAGTACGGTGCTCTTACCGAATCCGTTCGGCGAGTGTATGTATGTTATCCCCTCTTTGAACACATCGATCGTGTGGTCATAGCGACCGAACAGCCCCTGGACGGATATTGTTCCTATCTTCATCATAACTCTCAACGCGACCAAGGATATAAAGAACATCTCCGGAAGCATTCAATAAGTTTATTTCGGTGGAACATGTGCGGATGTCGATGGACATCGAGGGCACGTTCGACAGCATATACACGGATATGAAGAACGACGAGTACGGGAACGTAAGACAGAAGGTGGATGCGATAGCATCGTCCACAGACGAGATCTTCGTGCTGCTGAAGTGCGCCTCACTGCTCAAAACGGTCGATGACGATGACGGATGCCAGGACATATTGGACCGTGTCATAACGACGGCGTCGAACATCCGGGGCGGAAGGTTGACGATAGCGATACCGCTGCGCAACCTGGGCAGACCGGCGGATGCGTACGATCTGATAAAGGATGAAGAGGACACGGACAGGATGCTCAGTGAGAAAGCAAGGACGCTGCTGATGGCGGACGAGGGGGAATCAGCGCTTTCCAAAATGAGGAAGATGTCATCGATGACCCCGTCCGATCGTATATTGCTTGCGGAGATATTATGCTCACTGGGCGAATTCAAGGAAGCGTATGAGATATCGGACGCTTTAGCAAAGGACGACGGGTCATACGATACGTTGGCGAATCTCTGTTCAACGCTGATACTCATGGGCAGGAACAAAGATGCCGTGAAGACAGCGAAACAGCGTCTGAAAGACGATAAAACATCGGCCGACGCGCCCGCGCTCGTCGCATACGTCATGAGGGTGAACGGGAAGACGACGGCCGCCGCCGCTTACGCACACCGCGCGTTATCGACGGATCACACACATAAGGGTGCTCTGGAGACGATGGCGTTCTGCCTTATCGAGAGATCAAGATTCAAGGAAGCGAAGGTCATGGCCGGCGCGATCAACGAGAAAAGTCCAGGTGACCCGGCGGCGATAAGGATATTGGACGCATGCAGACAGGCATCCAAGTGAACGCCGGATCACTTATTTACGGTCTGCTCGGGGCTTTTCGCCTTCCTCAGACCGATGATCGCCGTTGCGATACAGAGCATCACGGTGAATATGCAGACGACGAAGAACACGTTAGGTATGGTGCCGAGGACGGTATCCCTGCCCAGCGAACCGTAAGCACTGCTGCTGAACGCAGACAGGAATGTCTCATTGGCGAGGAAAGTGAAGAATCCGTCGATATGCATCCATGATGTATACACAGCGGGGTCCGTGAGCGCTCGCCCCCATTCCCTCAGAAGATCCGAGAACGAGAACGCGGGAGCGCCGACGGATGCTTGGAGATATGATGCCGACGCACCCGGAGATGTGATGACAAGCAATGCGGCGAAGCTTAGAACGACAACCGACGCAGCGAACAGAGCCTTTACGTTCCCACCTGTGATGTCACCGCAGAACGTATTGATAAATGTTATCGGCGGACAGAACGCAAAACAGCGGACCGATCGCGGCAAACTTATGGGGTTATGTGTGAAAAATTACCCTTATTGTACAATATATAGCCGTTATGTATAGAAAAATTGCCGTTATATATATAAATCCGCGATTTTGAGATCGAAAAATATGCTTTTTTGCTATTAAAGGTTCATATCAAATAAATTATCCTTATTGTACAATATAATTCTACTAAGGATAAAATCGCAAGGTTTATATCAGATGAAAAAATGGACTCCCGCTATCATGTACAAGAGTATAATGATAATACAATAAGGGGAATTGCTGAAAATTCTCCTGCGGTTGACCGCCCCGCAAAAAAGCGGCCACCAAAGAAAGAGAGGGAGAAAAATGGATAAGAACTGCGGAAAGGCAGCATCTCGGACAAGCAGAGAAGAGAGGGCAGGCCCGAAAGGCGGAGCAAGATCTCGTCTTAAGGTCAACAAGGGTACGGCAATGGTATTAGCCGTTTGTTTTACTCTGATATTCACATCATTCGCGGGATTACAGTACGGCAACGGAGATGCCGCGGGCCCGGGCGATGATACATTAAGCAATATCCTGCCGCCGACAATGGCGGCGCCGAACAATGTCTGGGTGGTCACGACCAACGGAGATTCGGGAGAGGAGGGATCGTTACGGGTGATCCTCGGTCAGGCCGGGAACGGAGATCTGATAACATTCGATCCGAAGGTGGATTGGGCCGCATCACCCATTGTGCTGAGGTCCTGGATAATATTCGGTCAGGAGAACCTCATAATAGACGGCGGAGCAGGGGTCACCCTTACAGGGAAGTCCGGTTACCGGCTCATGTACAGCAACGCCACGAACGGTACGCTGACCCTGAACGGACTCACGTTCGAGGGAAGTGACGGAGGAGGACTGGTCGTTTACAACGACGTCTTCATGACGAACTGTAAGTTCATCGACAACAGAGTGCCGGGGAACATTTACGGCGCGGGGGTCTGGGCGAAGACCGCGACCATGATCGACTGTGTGTTCACAGGCAACGAGACCGTCGGAGGGTGCGGAGGAGGCGCGTTCGTGAGTAGGGATGCGATCCTGATCAACTGTACGTTCACGAACAACTACGCATACATAGGCGGCGGACTGTCGGTATCGGACGGCACCGCGACCCTGATGAACTGTACGTTCAGGGACAACACATCCGACGACCGAGGCGGCGCCCTCGATCTGGATGATGTCAACGCTACCCTGACGAACTGCAAGTTCACCGATAACAAGACGACACGGTTGTTCGGAGGAGCCGTGTCCATCATGGGCGGCGATCTGAACATGATCGACTGTACGCTCAGTGACAACAAGACAGGAATGTACGGCGGCGCCGTATTCTCATACAGCGGAGACCTGTACGTCACCCGTTCCATGTTCTCCGGTAACACGGCCGGTGATGACGGAAGCGCGGTGTACACACGCGGCAACGGTCCGTCATTCGGTCACATATCCATCGTCGACAGTTGTTTTACAAATAACGCGGCAAGCGGCAGCACGGTCTATTCCTTCGACGGGAATGTGACCGCATCAAATACAACGTTCTATGCCAACACCGCGACCGGCCAGTACTCGGCCGTTCTGCGCGGTGATGTATTGACGATAGCGCACTGCACGTTCACCGAGAACGCAGGGCAGTACAACATGTCCGCATCCACGACGATCAACGCTTACAACAGCCTGACGACGGCGGACAAGTTGGTCGCGAACACGGACAAGCCGATCACGGGAAGCGGTAACGTAGTGAGAACACATTCCAGCGGATTCGGGAACAACATCCTGACGGTAAATTACATAATGCCGCTGCAAAACCTCGGGAACGTATCGGTCATCCCGGGATTCGAAAAGGATGTGGCCGGGAACATACGCACGACATCCAAATGCCTACCCGGTGCAGTGAACTGGGACGCGATCACTTTCAAGGTCACCAACGGCAACGACGCCGGTCCGGGGTCGCTGCGCGAATGCATCAACACCATCGCTACCGGATACAACCGCGACCTGGTCAGCTGGTTCGTGGTGCACTTTGCGGATGACGTGACACGCGTCGATCTGGCCAGCTCGCTGATCTACGACAAGGCGGTCATGTTATACGGAGGGCTGGACAAGAACGGCGATCCCGTTGTGACGCTGGACGGAGGAGGAAAGGTCAGGGTGATAAACCACACAGGCAACAACCTCTCGAATAACAAGGCCTACTTCTACGGTCTCAACATCCAGAATGGGTACACTACGGCGGCCTACGGAGGAGCCGGGGCCATGATCCAGGCCGCTGAGACATACTTCGAGTCCTGTAACTTCATAGGTAACAAATCCGTTAACACCGGAAAAACCTCGTTCGGCGGAGGATTGAGCACACAAGGGCTCAAAGTGTCGGTGATAAATTGTAAATTCATCAACAACTCCTCGATCGACGAAGGCGGCGGAGCATATTTCCTGTACGCCCCGACCATGAGCAACTGTGTGTTCACCGGTAACAAATCGGGCGCGGGCGGAGGGATGGCCGCTTCGTATGACTCCAACAAATTCTTCGTGGTCAACAGTGTGTTCACAGGCAACGAGGCAAAAGAGGGAGGAGCCATATTCTTCGATTCCTACGCATCCGCCAGCCTGACGATAGTGAGAGGGATAATCAACAGCACAATATCGGAGAACATCACCACCGGTCCGAACAGCGGTGCGGTCCATTGCGGAAGTGAGGTTCACATCATACAGACGACCATATCGAACAACGTAGGCGGCGGGCTTCGTATCATGAACGTATCATCTTCGAGCGTTTATCTGTACAACAGCATCATCACCGGCAACGTTGACATCGACGGAATAACGCCGCAGCAGATATCGGGCGACAGATTCCATAACATCAGCAGTCTCGTCGAAGGGATGAACGCCCCCGGGTCTGCCTTGCCGGTAACGGGAAGGCAGGTGTTCGGGTTGAACACGTTCGATAGCGGTACGGGTACTCAAAGCGTACTGTCCAACGGTATGGCGTACGACAAGGCAACACCCGTCATCGCACTTTACGGAACAAAATTGTACTCGGAAGAGAAGGAAGATCTGTTGAAGATCATCAAAACCGACCAGCGCGGCGTTCCGCGTACCGGAACGAGCGTGAGTTACGGTTCGTCCGAGTTACCGGGATACTGGCTCGTCGCCGTATCAGTGACCAAAGCCCCGGACAAGGTCCGGTACATGCTGGGAGAGACGATCGTCCTTACGGGCACGGAGATCACACTCGATTATTCGAACGGTTCCGAAAGTTTCATCAGATACAATGAAACGGGCATGACGAACACGTCGTCGAAGGTGGATATGAGCACACCGGGAGAAAAGAGGATAGACTTCACATTCCTGGGTGTCTCAACGAAAGACGATACATGCCTGCGGATCACGGCCGAATTGACATACGATCTGATATATGATCTCAACAGCGGGATACCGGGGACAGGACCGGAGAACGTGACGCAACTGTTCACTCAGAACGGCTACGTTCTGGATGCATCGATAAAACCGACACATGAGGCGAACGGCTCCGCGATACTGTTCATGGGATGGACAAAGGAACGTGACACGAAGATATACTCGAAGACGGACACCGCACCGGTGACGATAACGACAGTGGACATAATCGGCGATACAACGGTCTATGCGGTATGGGGTTACGACATCAACGGTGACGGTATACCTGATGTGGAACAGGAATGGTTCACCGTCACGTACCACGCTAACGGCGGTTCCGGAGGGCCGGGGATACTGAGCTTCATACCGGGAACGTACGAGTTATCAACGATCGAACCGACACGCGCGGCCACAATATTCATGGGATGGACGCTTGACGGTTCCGTATACGGAAAGGTGCTGGGCAAAGGAGGAACCGTACCCACACTCGAAAAGGACGTAACAGTCAGCGATGATGATGTGGTCCTGTACGCAGTATGGGGTTACGACACGAACGGCGACGGTATACCCGATGTGGAACAGGATTGGTTCAACATAATATACAACGTCAACGGCGGTCACGGAGGGCCTGGAACACTGAGTGTCATACCCGGAACATACGAGATATCAACGATTCTGCCCACGTACACGGGAGCGATCTTCATGGGCGGGACGCTTGACAGTTCTATACTCGGGAAAGTGCTCGGTAAGGGCGATACAATACCG
>Ga0123353_10002563_pt1 | contig 22583 bp, 19 predicted proteins | sample TergutLab28metaG_3_FD_92763 | JGI IMG/M metagenome (GOLD analysis project Ga0123353, IMG submission 92763) | Labiotermes labralis P3 segment gut microbial communities from Petit-Saut dam, French Guiana - Lab288 P3 | ecosystem: Host-associated > Arthropoda: Insects > Digestive system > Gut ... | reverse complement strand
AGATGTGCAAACATCAGTTCCCCTTCTGCAATCAATTCATCGCCGCGGTATGCTTGCACCGATGCAACACCGCCTGCATCCCGAAAGGTCGCCAGTTGCGCTTTGTAAGTCAGCACATCACCGGCGCGGATTTCCGTACTGTGAAACACAAACTTTGGAATCTTTGCCAGCACAACTTTTTCGCCGTATCCCTTTGCTTCGTAAAGCAGCAAGCCCGCCGTTTGAGCGATACCCTCGATGACCAGCGAACCGGGCATCAGCGGATAGTACTTGAAATGGTCGTGCAGATGGTCTTCGGCAAGCGTGACGGCTTTAATCGCTTCCGCTTGCTTTTGACTTTCAAACTTTGTGAATCGGTCAATCCAGTACCAGTGCATTTACTATGAATTTGCTGAATGGATTATGCGGCGGACTATACTCCAAGTTTTTGTTCAACAAGGTAGCATAAATCCTTGACGGTCAATATTGATGTCAGTCCTGATACAACAGGATTTTTCTCGAAAGCGGAAAGGTCGGCATGCGGAAGCCGTTTTCCGATTTCGGCGAGACCGGCGGCAGTAAATTTTCCGTCAACAACATAAGTGCCGGTTGTATCGTTGACAATATCTTCCGGTGCCAATTCGCCGCGCTCGATTTTGATGTTATAGCGTTTTTCAAGACGGTACACAATGTCCAAGAGGTCAATGGACTCGGCTCCGAGGTCACCGATGAGTGTAGCGTCCGGCGTAATTTCGTCTTCTTCGAGAGCGAGAGCATCGATTAAGTCGTCTTTTACTCCATCGTAGATTTCTTCTTTAGACAGCATGTTTTTCTTTCTTTGAAAATAATATGTTAAATCTTGCTGACACTGCTTCGGCAGCATATCGCTTTCCGCTGGAATGTCAAAACGTCAACCCATGCCATTATTTTACCCTTTTTTAGGACTTAAGACAAGATAGGGGGTATTATTCCTCTAGTAGTCACTGACAACTAGTATCGGCAGGATTAGAAACCGGACGCTAACCGAGAAATATAAAAAGACAGGCAGCCGATTATATCCTAAAACTTTTCGGCAACTTTACCAACGCAGCCCCCCACGAAAGACCGACACCGAAGCCGACAAGCATCGCCCATTCTTCTGGCTTCAGCATACCGGACTTCCAAGCGTCTACCATTGCAAGCGGAATACTGCTCGAAACAGTGTTGCCGTACTCCCGCATATCATTGTAGTAGTTTGCGTCTTGTAGTCCGCAAAGTTCCTGCAATCGGTCAAGCATATATTTATTCGCCTGATGAAAAATATAACAGCCGATGTCTTCCCGGCTCTTGCCGCTTTTGCGAAACAGTTCGTCAACTGTTGCCGGTACACGGTCAATCGCAAACGAAAAGATTCCCGGTCCGTGCATTTTAAGTTGTTCCAATGAGCGGATACAGCCGGTAGTATCTTCTTTTTCAACGGCGGTCTCCGGTGATTTCGGAATTCTCATTCCGCCAGCCGGTACGATGAGCAAGTCCGCTCCGCTGCCGTCCGTTCCGAAAACAAAGGGTCCCAGCGGTTCTTCTTCGGTGTCAACTGCGGAAATCAAAGTTGCGGCTGCGCCGTCTCCGAAAAGCGGCCGGCTGCCCCTGTCATGCGGATTGATAAACTTGGAATACGTCTCGGAAGTAATGAAAAGGACGTTGTTTGCCGCACCGGTTTCGATTAAACCCTTGCAAAGCGAAAGTCCATAAATATAACCGCTGCATCCGAGATTGAAATCCAAGGCACCGCCGGACTTCGGAAGTCCTAATGCTTCGTGAATCAAGCAGGCGGAAGTCGGCAGGAAATAATCCGGCGATTGTGTACAAAAGAGCAGAAAATCAATATGTTCCGGTTCGCAGATTCCGCTGTCAAAAAGTTTTTGCGCCGCTTTGATTCCCATATCAACGGAGGTCTCATCGGCGGCGGCGATGGGACGGCTTTCAATGCCGAGTTTATGAGAAATTTTCTCTTCCGTCCAGTTCGGAAAACATCTTGCGATTTCCGCATTGGTCAGCACTTCTTTGGGAAGATAAGATGCAATACCTTGTATTTCGGCACGTTTCGGCAATGTTAGACCTTTGACGAAAAGAGAAAATTCATTAAAATTATACTTTAGAGTATAACGTTTTATAAATTACTTGCAAGATGGTATGTTTCCGTTTGACCCTTTTACTTATTATCAGTTTGTTTTTTGGTTTGCCGCTGTCGGTGCTTGTATCGGCAGTTTCCTGAACGTGGTTATGTATCGTCTTCCGCAAGGAAAGAGCATAGCATTTCCGCCGTCATTTTGTCCGAAGTGCGGACACTCCATACGCTGGTACGATAACGTTCCCGTCTTCGGCTGGATGCTGCTGGGAGGAAAATGCCGCGACTGCAAGGAACCGATTAGCGTCCGCTATCCGCTGATCGAATTCCTTTGCGGCTGTGTTTTCGGTATCACGGCTTGGTTTGTGCTGCCGCTGTTGTGACGCTTGAAATTGTTTTTGCGTTCTTTACGAATCCATTGCGTTCTCTGCGGTCAAATTTTTACCGCAAGGTACGCAAAGAAAAAACGACAATCTATATCCGTGTACAATATAAATTTCACTGTCCCAACAGCGCAGCGAGTTTTTCGTCCAAAACTTCAACAGTCGGAATCTGTTCAAGCGTCCGTCCATCTTTCCCGACCAGATACGTTGTCGGCACCTGACTAACCATGTACTCTTCACCTTGTCCTGTCTTGCCGGACGCTTTCGTCAGTGTCTCTGAAATAACAATCCATGGGAGTTTTTCGTCGGTAACGAATTTTTTGACATTGCCTTCTCCTCTTTCAGCAACATATACGGACACGATTTCAAAACCCTTCGCCTTGTACTTATCATACAAAGTGCGCAGTGCCGGCAACTGTTCATGGCAAGGTCCGCACCAGTCAGCCGTGAAAATAACAAGAACAACTTTTTTCCGCAGCGCAGCCCAGTCGAAGTCCTTATCGTCGAGCGTTTTTCCGTAAATCGCCAAGTCGCCGCCGGCGGCGGTCTTTGTGAATTTGCCCAAAACATCAACTAATTGCTTTTTCTTCTCCGCCGGGAAAGTACACTGCGGTGAATTTATGAAAGCGGTTATCTCTTCAATCGTCTTGAGTTGCTGCGGTGTACCATCGTTTGACACTCCTGCGGATTCTGCAATTCTGATGAGCATAAGAAGCGGTTTTTCCGGCTGCGGAATCGGTTTCGTCGCCCATTCTTTTGCTTCGGTTTTGAGTTGCTCGAACAATTCCGGCGAAAAACAGACGCTGCAAGTCATCGCCTTGTTGGAAAATCGGTCAAATTGTTCTTGCAAAACGAGGTCTTGAAACTTTCCGGTTTTTTCAATTTCGGTAATAAGAGCGTCAAAATCTTTTTGGGCATCGGTCTCCATCTGCTGCACTTTCAGGAACAGCGGCATCATTTTTTCCCTGTACTGCGGGTCTTTTTCGTCTAATTTATTCTCCGTCCGCAGTTTTTCGAGGGCAATAAGCCGCTGCTGTTGGGTTAACATTTTGAATCCTTGAATTTTCAGAGAATATCCAAACTCGCGGTCATCGTCCGATTCCGTTATTTTCAGGGCTTTGTTGCCAGCCGCAAGAAAATATTCGCCCTTCCGCTTGAAGAAACCGGCAAGAATGGTCGGATTCGGTTCTGTTGTTTCGACAAGTTTGGCTACTTCCTTTTCAATTTTTTCTTCCATCGCGGCAAGATATTGCTTTATATCCGCAGTATTTTTTGCGTCGTCAAGAGACGGACTGCTCAACGCCGACGGTAGCACAACTTCGGTTACCGGCGCATTTTGTGCAATGGAAAATTGCGGAGTAAAAAACGGTAAGGCAAAAACAATCAAAACACCGGCAAGCACGAAATAACGTACCATTGTGAACCTTTCAAAAGAAGGATAAACGAAACTACAAACACTGACTGCGAACACTGTTAATTGTACGCCCTTTTTCCGAAATATCAAGACCCGCAAACCATCGAATAACAAGCCCTGACTCGAAAATTTTTGCAAATCCAAACCTCTAAAAACAAGGCGTAAATGCCCGCCAATGTGTTTGTTTTACCTGAACCATCTGATTTAATATTTTCTTATCCATTTTGACAATTAGTGGTGAGTGGCGAGTGGTGAGTGAAATTGGCAGCCGCCAATGTAATTGATACAGAACCGGCGGAACGATAACCTGTGCAAATATTAACACAGTCGCAAATGTTGGCAAGAACAAAAGTTGCCGCTTTGAGCAGCGGGCTGCGTGAAAACTGGTTTTTCTTTCACTCGCCGCTCAAAGCACGCTTTTTACTCTTGAAGTTTCCTGTTTTTGTGGTAAAATACAGGGGTATCTTATTTGTGTCATTCGGCATCGGCATACAATCGGTTTTTCCGTTATTTTTTATCTCTGTGGTTCAGCAGTGTCCAATCTTGTTGTTTGTTTCAAGCAGGTTCCGGTCGAACAGTATTTAATTGACCGCGTCAAAGCGGCTTGGTCCGGCGTTGACATTATCAACGTCGGACAAGACCGCGTCGGAGACGCTTTGCTCGAAGCCGACTACTTTTGCGGACACGCAAAAGTTCCTGTTAATTGGGATAATATAGTCAAAAAAAATAGATTGAAATGGATACAGTCCTCTGCTGCCGGTATGGATTGGTGTCTTGTGCCGGAAGTTATAGAATCCGATATTACAATAACGACCTGTTCCGGTGTGCTTGCCGACCAAGTTGCGGAGCATACGCTTGCGCTGATTCTTTCCTGGATGCGGTCTTTGCCGCTGTTTTTGAAAGAACAGAGCGATAAATCAACGCCGGATTACCGCAGGTTTCTCCGCCATCCGACCCGTGATTTAACCGATGCAGCGGTAGGCATTATCGGCTTTGGCGGTGTCGGAAGACGGCTTGCTGAAGTCCTTGCGGCATTTCGTACAAAGACCCTTGCGGTCGATTTGTTTCCGACTGAAAAGACGAAGTTTGTTTCTGAACTGCTTCCGCCGGAAAAGTTGGACGAAGTGCTTCCGCTGTGCGATGTCGTGATTTTATGTCTGCCGCTCAATTCGCAAACAAGAGGGATGTTCAATGCTGAAAAGTTCGCTTTGATGCGTCCCAATGCGCCTTTCGTGAATGTTGCCCGCGGCGGACTCGTCAACACGGATGATTTGGTCGCCGCCTTGAAAACAAAGCAGATTGCCGGAGCGGTTGCGGATGTAACTTCGCCGGAGCCGCTTCCGTCGGAACATCCGTTGTGGGATTTTCCGAATGTAATTATAACGCCGCATGTTGCAGGTCAGTTTCACCGCCGGTTTGACGATGTAGTCGATATTTTTTCTGCGAATGTGAAACGTTTCAAGGCAGGCGAACCGCTTATCAATTATTTGACCGAGGAGGGAAAGAGACACGGTTTTCCGATTCGTCAGTCGGGTTTTCCGCTCTGGATTGATGTAAAACAGGAATATACAACGGCAGGCAGAAGCAATGAGCAGCGGCATGCGGAGTAGAACGGTCCAGCGTGTTTTGCGAATTTTACATTTTGCAAGAATTTGGTTAAAATGACTGTGGATAATTCGTAATTATGTAGGAGGGAGGTAAAAAATGGCAAAAAGAACGAAAAACACAAATACCACAATGAACAAGGCGAAAGCCGCTAAAAATGATGAATTCTACACTCGGTACGATGATATCGAACGAGAAGTGAACAACTATACTCTCGACAGTGATATAAATCACTTCGAGGGCAAAATTGTCTATTGCAACTGCGATGACCCGACTTGGTCAAACTTCTTCTGGTTTTTCGCAAACAAATTCGAGATACTCGGAATCAAAGCACTCATTTGCACGCATTACAAAGAAGGAGTTGACCTTTTCAATGAAGGACAAAATTCTTACGTAATCCGTGTAAATTCCGGTGCAGATTCAGAAAAAATCCGTTTTTACGCAGCACAATCGGACTTTCAATTAACCGATAAAATCAAAGGGTTAGCGTTTCTCAACAATTTACGCAGAGAAGGATTCGTCAAGGAGTTACAAGAAGACGGAGATTTTCGCTCGCCGGAATGTATCGAATTCTTAAGGGAGTCGGACATCGTTTGTACTAATCCGCCGTTTTCGCTGTTCAGAGAATATATTGCGACGGTTACGGGACACAATAAGAGTTTTCTCGTTATCGGAAACGGCAACGCCATCACTTACAAAGAAATTTTTCCATTGTTAAAAGAAGATAAAATGTGGATGGGATATTTTCCTTTCGGCAGTTCGTTTTGGTTCGAGTTGCCGCAAGATACCGAAAAATTTGAAAAGATACTCAACGGAAAAAAGGTTTATCACATGCCCGCCTGCTGGTTCACTAACTTGCCGAATAGAAAACGTAATGAGGAATTAACGTTGGGCAAACGTTACAATCCTGCGTATTATCCGAAATACGATAACTATGATGCTATTGAGGTCGGCAACATTGTAGATATTCCGGTTGATTACGATGGTGTAATGGGCGTGCCGATTTCGTTCCTTGCAAAGTATAATCCTGAACAGTTTGAGATACTGGGAAGCAACAGAGGAATAGACCAAGACCCAAATGGGGTTTTCGGTCGCGGTTCAATGTTAAACGGTAAAGAAACTTTTAAGCGGCTTTTTATAAGTAGAAAATCGGCTAAAATAACCGCATATGATGTATAGTTGTGGATGGAGCAAAAACATGGCAAAGAAAACAGAGAATAAAACCGGAAATACAAATACATCATTACGCAAAGCGAAATCGGCGAAAAACGACGAATTTTACACGCAACTTGCCGACATTGAGCGTGAATGTGAACATTATAAGGAACAGTTCCGTGGAAAAGTGATTTTATGCAACTGCGATGACCCGCGAGTCAGCAATTTTTTCCGTTATTTTTTCACAAGTTTCTACCGTCTCGGATTGAAAAAAATCATTTCCGTCTGCTACAAAAACTTGAATCCCGACTTGTTTTCGCAACACAAAGACGAGCAAGCCGTCTATTGTATTTATGACGGAAAAGACCGCAACGATGATGTTATCGAAGACGGCGATTACGAAGCGTTTGTTAAAAGAAACGAGTGGAATGTGCTGCAAGGAAACGGCGATTTCCGCAGTGAGGAATGTATCGAGTTATTAAAACAAGCAGATATTGTCGTTACCAATCCGCCGTTTTCGCTTTTCAGAGAATTCGTTGCTCAACTTGTCGAGTATGACAAAAAATTCATTATTATCGGAAGTAAAAATGCTGTGTCTTACAAGGAAATTTTTCCGTTGATAGTGGAGAACAAGTTATGGCTTGGTTACGGTTTTAATGGAGGTAATGCGTATTTTAAGATTCTTCCAGAAGCAAAGGGCAATTTTGCTGACGGCGTTTATGATGAAGAAACCGGTTTGGTTAAGTTTCGTAATATCAGTTGGTTTACCAATCTCGACACAAAAAAACGGCACGAAGTATTAGATTTATTTTCCCGTTATAGTCCGGAAAGATATTCGCATTATGATAATTATGATGCAATAGAGGTCAGTAAGGTTGCTGATATTCCCTGCGATTATGATGGAAAAATGGGGGTTCCGATTACTTTTCTTGATGTTTATAATCCGGAACAGTTTGAGATTATCTGCGACAGCAGATACAACGATTTAGAAAATCCAGATAGACAGAACGATGTTTTATTAAACGGCATTCCTACATACAGACGGATTATTATTCGTAAACGTCAGAGAACAACAATTTAAAACAAAATGAAAATTGAATTCCGGTACATCACCGTCAGAGAACTTGCCAATAGTTATTTTAATAATACAGAAGACGGAAGCGTTTCTGCATACGGCGGAAAACTCAATATCCGTCCGCCTTATCAGCGGGAATTCGTCTATAAAGATAAACAAAGGGATGCCGTAATTGAGTCCGTGTTAAAGAATTATCCTTTGAACGTTATGTATTGGGTTGTTAACGGCGAAAACGATTACGAAGTACTTGACGGTCAACAACGTTCTATCGCTCTTTGTGAATACGTCAAAGATGGTTTTGCCGTTAATAATTTAAGGTTTTCCAATTTGCCGAGTGACAAGCAGGAACAAATTTTCAACTACAAACTTTTCGTCTATTTTTGCGAGGGTACAGACAGCGAAAAACTTGAATGGTTTAACATCGTCAACATAGCAGGCGAAAGATTGACGCAGCAGGAAATACGCAATGCTGTGTATCACGGGACTTGGCTTTCAAGCGCAAAAGTAAAGTTTAGTAAAAAAAATGGAGCAGCGGATAAGGTAGGCGGACAATATCTTAATGGTTCACCCATCCGTCAGGAATATCTTGAGACAGTTCTTTCATGGATTAGCGGCGGCAATATCGAAAGATATATGTCGGAACATCAACACGACTCGGACGCAAAAGAATTATGGCAGTATTTTGACTGCGTAATTCAATGGGTGAACGCAACGTTTCCGACTTACCGCGGCAAGTTAATGAAAGGATTGCCCTGGGGCGAATTCTATAACGAATTCAAAAACGAAAAATATAATCCCGACAGATTAGAAGAACGTATCAAAGAGTTAATAGAAGACGAAGAAATAACAAAGCAAAAAGGTATTTACGAATATCTGTTGAGCGGCGAAAGCAAAGAACGATGTTTAAGTATCCGTTCTTTTACCGAAAAAGACAAACGCCGGGTATATGAAAAACAACAAGGAATCTGTCCGCATTGCAAAAAGCAGTTCGGGATAGAACATATGGAAGCCGACCACATCACGCCTTGGCATGAAGGCGGCAAAACAACGCCGGAGAATTGTCAGATGTTATGTAAAGAATGTAATCGCAGAAAAGCCGGAAAGTAAAACTGATGACACGTCATAAAAATTCAAATAAAGATTCAAATATGCCAGTATCCGATGCCACGACCGACATACACGAAAGTACAATAACACAGGTGCCGGGCGGTGCCAGTTGCGGCTGTTCGCCGGAATTAAGAGCAAGATATTACAGTTTGCTTGACGAAAAAATTGTCCACTGGAACGAAGTGCTTGAATTCGGCGAGGTTCTCGGACAGGGCGGACAAGGAGTCGTGTTTGCAAGTGAACGCCGCGGAACAGACGGTTTCAAACTGCCGATTGCGGTTAAATTATTTTCGCCGGAACGCCATCCGAATGACATCATTTTTGAAGAGGAAATGAATTACATGGCACTGGTAACACAAAAGGTCGCTGAAATTCAGCATGACCATTTGCTGTCGGTGCATAACTGGCGCAGTATTGACCGTATCCGAATTATGGACATGGAACTGGTGGACGGAATCGACTTGAGTCGGCTTCTTCGGCAGGAAATGTTCAATACACTTCAGAAAAAGGTCACCGAGTCCCGCTGGAAATATCTCAACGAAGTAGTTGTAACGGTGGGACAGGAACATCCGCGGTTAAAACCTGGCATTGCGGTTCCGATAATCCGCGACTGCCTTAGCGGGTTAGGTGCCTTGCACCGCGCCGGAATTGTTCATGGCGACATCAAGCCGTCTAACATAATGCTCAAGAGAACGGGCAGTGCCAAAGTCATTGACATCGGTTCTGCTTTTCTGATAGATAAGCGGACGGTTGTTCGTCCTTGCACAAAGGTTTACGCCGCGCCGGAAGTCCTGCAAGGAAAAGAGGCAACTCCCCGCAGCGACATCGCTTCGCTCGGCTATGTTTTAATTGAAATGCTTTCCGGCAAGAAACTTTTCGGAGCAAATTCCGCCCTTAAGGGCTTGGACGGACGGCTTATACTTGCCTCGCAACTGCCCAGAATTTTGCCGCGGGATGTCGCTTCCAGCGAACTGCTTCTGCAATTTTGTAAAAGTTTAATTGCGCCAGACCCGGACAAGCGGTTTGAAAATGCAGAAGCCGCCGACTTGTTCAAAAACGGCGCAGCGGACTTTCACAAACAACTAGTTAAGGGTGATTTGTCCTGCGAATACGAACCGGAAATACGAACCTGGCTTGACGAACTGTCGGATTATAGATAATAATGGATACAATTCCTTTTCACTGTTTGATGTTCGCAGCCGACATTATTTTATGGCTGCTGCTGCTTTATGTACTGCGTCCGTTTCGGAAACCGAAGTTGGAAATAAGTTTGCTCTATCACAATGCACAGTATCTCGGTGACGCGGGGTTTGGCTTTCAACGAAAGCAGGGGCGGCAGCGTCCGCAGCCGTTCATTCCGATTCCGCCGCAGGAAACAGAATCGTTGATAAGTTTTGCTCTTGTTCTTGTCAAGACCGCCTTTCTTGGTTTTGCGGGGTTGTGTTCGATAGTATTGTTTGCCCGCTTGTTCCGCACACACGGCGGACAATGCGCTGTTGAAGGATTAACCTATCACGGCAGTATTTTTCTGCTCATTGCCGGTATTTTATTACTGCGGAGGAAGAATTACATCACGGCAATTCTTCCGCTGCTGTGCGGGTTTTCGATTTTTATACTCGGTTTCAATATGCTTGTCGTTGAACCATATTTTTCTTTGACGGCGGAATACTACACAGTAACTTCGCCGAAAATTACAAAGCCGCTGCGGATTGTTTTTGTTTCCGATATTCAAACTGACCGCGTCGGCTGGTATGAACACAAAACGCTGAAAATGATTCAGGCACAAAAGGCGGACTTAATCATTCTCGGCGGCGATTACTTACAGTATTATGAAGGCACCAGAAACGTTGCCGACTTGCCGGAACGTTTTCGACTGTTGTTCGTCGAACATAAATTGGAAGCACCGCTGGGTGTGTTTGCGATTGCAGGCAATATAGGTTCCGCAAACTTTTTCAAAGATACAACTGTGGAATATATCGATGGCTCTACCATATTTGAAAATTTAGGAGCCGACAAAGATAAAGGTCCTATTGACCTCGTGCTGCTGGGTTTGAACGACTCAATGGGAGGTGTCGGCGAGAACGGTTTGACGGACACAGGCAATTTTATCGTGATGGCGGGACATCGTCCCAACTATGCACTTAACGGTTATCATACGCATAAATATAATATTAGCGGTTATTTGACGGAAGAGCGCGCACCGGATTTAATGCTTGCCGGTCACACTCACGGTTCGCAACTTGCACTGCCGTTTTATGGTCCGCTCGGCTGGGGCGGCGACAATTCGTCAAAACAGATTCCCCGTAAAATGCTTTGCGGACTGCATATACTTGACAACGGTTCTAAACTGCTGGTGTCCCGCGGCACCGGTATGGAACGCGGCTGGGCTCCCCGTGTACGCCTTTTCTGCCGACCGGAAATCAGCGTTATAGATTTGAGGGGGGAATAGTCAATGTATCTTCTGTTTCTGATAATTCCAATCGTAATACTTTATATTTTTCGGTTGAGAATCAGCACCGCTATTACTTCAACGGTGTTTCTTTGGCAACAGGTATTGCTGGAACAGCGTTCGAAACAGCGTTGGCAAATCCGGCGCATCATTTCGCTTCTGTTGAGTATTCTTTTCATTTCATTTTTGACAATCGCGGCTTGGAATCCGAAGATTCATCTGCCGGAAAGCATTTTCGGCAAACCGAAAGAAAAAGCGGAACTCGCCATCACCCGGTTTCAGCCGCGCCGTTTGTTTGATGAACCGGCTAATTACGAAATTCTTATCGAGGTTGCTAACACCGGAACTGAAACGGCGGAAACGATGCTCGGAGTGCAACTCAACGACCGTCTTTTGTCGGCGATACCGCTGACTATACCGAAGGACTCCGTTCAGCAAACGATAATTCGGGACGCTTCACCGCTCGGCGGTGTTTTGCAGTGTGCTTTGATTCTGGAGAATGAACAGCAAGACAGCCGCAAGAAACCGATTCAGGTTACTGCCGTAACAATTCTTCCGCCGGTCGAATCGCAAAAGGTTCTTCTTTGCGACATTGAAAATATCTTTCTGCAAAGCGCGCTGCAATCGCTGCCGGACACCGAAGTGATAACCGTTTATGAAGTCCCGCAGATTATTTCAAAGAACGTGGTTCTCGTCTTGAACGGTAAAGTTCCGGCGGAATTGCCGACCGGCAATATCTTGATTTTTAATCCGCAAAACGATACGCAATTTTTCACAGTCGGCGAACCCGTTGGTATTGCGCTTGTTGAAGATACCGATGAGACCTCGCAGTTGGTGAAACAACTCGGCTTACAAAACCTGCTGCTTCAAGGAGCGAGAAACATTACGTTTCCCGAACCCGCTGCTGACATCGACATCAAGATTCTTGCGAAGACGGCGGAGCAGGTGCCGCTTTATATTTTGATTGAAACGCCGGAGCGCAAGGTTTTCGTTTTCAATGCCGACTTGAAGAGGAGTGATATTACTTCGCAGACGGTGTTTCCGCTGCTGTTGTCCCGCGCCGTGAAGTACTTCGGTTCATCGGTTAAAGAAACATCGGCTAAAGATGTATCGACTAAAGAGGCGGGGGCTTTAGCCCCCGCAAAACTCGCTAAACAATCTCTCGTTAAACCCGTTGGTTTCGCTCTCACCGCTGTTTGTCTTTTTTGGACGGTTGCGGAGTGGTTTCTGTTTCAGCGCAGGAAATTGGAATAAACCTTTCGCCCAGCGTTTTGATTTCGTATTTGACACCGTGTTTGATTGGCAGGACAAATAAAGCGGAAAACGTGACGGCGGACCTAGAGTCCGCCGCTAAACGTTTCATCAAACGTTCCGATTCGTCAAAGCCGAGTACGAAAAAAGCGGTAGAGAGTAATTCCGCTTCTGTTGCTGTCGGGGCGATTACGGTCGCCGAAAACACATCTTCCGCCGGAAAGCCGGTGCGCGGGTCAATGATATGCGAATACCGATGTCCCTCATAACGAAAAAACTGCTTTGCCGAACTGGAAGTGCTGACCGCTTCGTTGTTCAATTCAATTTCCGCTAGACGCTGTCCCGGCTTCAAAGGATGAGCGATGCCGGTCTTCCATATTTCCCCTTTTTCGTTTTTGCCTGCAGCGAGGATACTGCTTAATCCGCCGGAAAATATATGGTTTTCGATACCGGCGGCGGACAGTTTCTTTGCCGCTGTGTCGAGGGCAAAACCCTTTCCGGCGCAGCCGAAGTTTAATTCGATTCCTTTTTTCAAAAGTTGAACGGTGCGGGCTTCTTCGTCAAGATGCAGGTGCCGATAACCGGTTCTGCGAAGTGCTTCTTCGATTTGTTCACTGTCAGGAATACAGTTAGGAAAGCTGCCTTTTCGGTGTGCGAAGCCCCATTGTTTCCAGAGCGCGCCGCTGGTGATGTCAACTGCGCCGTCTGTTTTTTCGGCGAATTGCTGACAGATTTGAATCAGATGAAACAATTCTTCGTCAACGTGTACCGGTTCGTGAAAAGCGGTTTGATTGATAAGTTGTACTTTGCTGTCGAAGCGAAAGACGGAAAGGACTTTTTCGAGACGTTCAACTTCGTCAAGAGCGTTGAGAACTGCTTCGGTACCTTGCGGATATTTTTTACGTTCAAAGAGTACCTCGAAGGTACTCTTCATTGCTTCCCGGCTGACGCTTAACAAAGACATTATGAATAATTATTCCTCATCAACGGCGGACTTAGAGTCCGCCGCTAAACTATAGTGTCGTACTTTCGCCGCCGTCCCGGCTGCCCATTGCGCCCCAAACACCAAAAACGCTGTTGCCGGAATATGATATATTGGCACCGCTAAACCAAGTCGGCAGTTCAGAACCGCCGCCGGTGTTGCCTGTGTGGTCGATTGTATCCGAAACGAATCGGACTGAACCGTCTGCCAATGCCGTATTCGCACCGCCGGAATGGTTGCTCGACGGAGGCATAAAATACGCATCTTCGACGTATTGAATCTCGGTAGAAGATATAGCACATGCAGGGGCGTTAGGCGGTAAAATGGTGTTGAAGCCGGTGTACAAAATCGAGCCGTCGCTCCAGCGTTTGCCGGAATGCGGCGATAATACTGTGTCAATAAGGGTGTTAGGGTAATTGTTGCCGGTCCCTCTGTACTGCGCACAACCATTTATCAAACCGGCGTTGTTCGTTCCGGTAGGGGAAAATGCGTAGGCAACACCATTTTTTATTCTCCTGCGGGTACTGTCGTCTGCGATACAACGTTCAGAAGCGAGAATTGTATTCGATGTTCCGTCCAGAATGCTGTTAAACCCGTTCCAAACCTGCATGCCGAATGTGCCGCGATTGATACCGCATATACCAGAGTTAGGTGCCGCGGAATAGGAAAACGTTGGGGCAACAATAGTCGTACTTGCAGCGGGTACGGCATCCAAATTACCACCTTGTTTCATGTTGCTGGCACCCGGAAAACTGCTGCTCCATACCGGAAAATCACCGAGACACATACGGTAGTTGTTCCGGCTTTGGTCGTCAGCACCTTTGGACCTTCCGGTAGCATCTGAAGGACAAAGCATAGCATCGAGGGTTTTGTTAAAGTAGCCGCTAGTCCCTGTCACAGCGGTACCGGCAAAGTCGTTAGCACCGTTAAGACCTAAAATTGAGTCCCTGTGTATCCAGACCCCGCAGCCGCCGCCGACTATGGCAGCGGACAGACCGGATTGTTCAATAAAGGGTAACAGCGGAATGAACCCTGACATACGCAAATAGTATCGTCCGCCTGCGCGGAACGATTGAGCGGCTGGCGGAAACACATCCACGTTAACATCGTGATAGTTGTGTACCGCAAGCGCAATTTGTTTTAACTTGTTGGTACACGACATTCGTCTTGCGGCTTCACGAGCCGCTTGCACAGCAGGCAAAAGCAAAGCAATCAACACGCCGATGATGGCGATAACTACGAGGAGTTCAACGAGGGTAAAACCTTCGTTTAGCGGACGCTTCATCGAAGCACTCAAATTACGGAAAATCATTGTCTTTTTCATGTGAATGTCCTTTGTTTCGAAAATTTGCACTTTTACGGAAAACGACACATTCACCACCCTGTTATTAATGATACACGTAATTTCAAAAATTACAAGTCCCAATTTTTTTACAAAGCAAATTTATGTTATAATTTTTTTTCCTGCTGTTATTCATCTATGAAACATTACCAATGACACGTTCAATCAAAATCGGTACAATATCCATCGGCGGAGACAATCCCGTCGTTCTGCAAAGTATGACGGCAACTAAAACGACCGACATCGACGCAACAGCAGCAACTTGTCAGCGGTTAGCAGATGCCGGTGCAGGACTCGTCCGCATTGCCGTTGATACACCGAAAGATGCCGCTGCACTAAAAGAAATCCGAAAACTCACTACCGCTAATCTCTCGGTTGACTTGCAGGAGAATTACCGATTGGCGGAAGTTGTTGCGCCGCTGGTCGATAAAATCCGTTATAATCCCGGGCATCTTCATCACATTGAACCGCAGACCTCTTGGCAGGAAAAGGTACGATACCTTGTCAAAGTTGCGGAAGACAATGATTGCACTTTGCGTATCGGCGTAAATTGCGGCAGCATTGACCCGAACATAAAACAAGTTGTGATAGACGAAGACCCGATATTGAAAAGCGCGCTGGACCATACGGATTTCATTGAATCGCTGGGCTTCCCTCGATTTTGTGTTTCACTGAAATCGTCCGACCCGCTGACGGTAGTTCGCATCAATGAACGGTTTGCGGCGTTGCGTCCGAAGGTGCCGCTGCATCTCGGCGTAACAGAAGCGGGTTTGCCGCCGGAAGGCGTTTTGAAATCCCGCGCTGCAATGGAACCGTTGCTCGCAAAGGGAATCGGTGATACACTGCGGGTTTCGCTGACCGTTCCTAACAGCCGGAAAGAAGAAGAAATCGAAGCCGGTAAATTGATTTTGGCGAATGTTAAAAACGGAACGATTTTGTCGTCAGCCGATGGGGTTCAAGACGGAATCAACATCATCAGTTGTCCGAGTGGTGCGAGGGTGCAGAATGAGCGTTTCGTTATTCTTGCGGAAGAAGTTCGTCAAGCGGTGCGGGGTATCATAGACCGCCGATTGACGATAGCGGTAATGGGCTGCCGCGTGAACGGACCCGGTGAAACGGACAACGCTGACTTCGGTTTATGGTGCGGAGCGGACTTCGTCAATTTGAAGAAAGGCGAAATGCTGCTTGGTTCGTATTCTTACGAAGAGATAGTTGCGAAACTGCTGGCGGCGATCGCGGTGGAGACATCACCGGCGGCATAGATGCCTGCTCTCGTTAGGTTAAGATTTATACCAGCGTTTGACACGTTCCATGCGGCTTTGCAACGCCTGTTCGGCGGCACGGCGGCGATGGGACTGCGACAAGGATTCATTGCGAACCAAGCCGAGCAGTTTCTTCCCCGCTTTGGCAGCCTTGCCGCCGCCTTTGAGCGCCGCAAGAAACCGGCGGGTTTCCTCATGTTCGACGACTTCGCCGGATGCAACGCAAAGTTCATACAGCAGTTCGAGAAAAGCACCGGCATCCTTGTCCGGCAACTGCGGCACAATGCGTTCAAGCACCCGGCGAATGGATTGAGCGTGAAGCGGCGACTCATTGGCAATCGCCGCAAAACATTTCGGCCACCGCGACGGCATCAGGCGATATTGTTGATACATATCTATTTTTTCGGCTTGTTGCCGTAACGAAGGAGACAAATTGTCTTTAGGATAATCAACTTTTTCCGCAAACGGCAGGAGCAGTTTCACGTTTTCGAGCAATAATTCTTCGTTCCACCGACCGTCCTGGATGACGGCAATGCCGATATCAACGGCAAGAGTTTGCACCGTGGGCGCGATACATGAAAGAGCGAGCAGCCAAAGCATCGCCGCTTCCGGCGTGAACGGCATATCAGGATCAAGCAGAATCTCAAGACACCCGGCCTTGCTTTCATCATACGATTTCGAATTCATCCCCTCGGCCAGTTCCACAATCCACTGAAGGCAGAGCAGATCGCGATTTGCGGGCCATAAATTATAATTATGGGAACAAGAATACGGGCTGAATTGATATGCCAGGATGGAAGGATAGAGCTGCTTATTTTCGATGGGTACAAATTCTTCCGTGAAATCCGTAAAATACGCTTGGAAGGGAATGTATCGATTTTCCACGAGGAAAGCCCGGGGCGCTGAATACCCGTGAATGTTCAATGGCTGGTTCAACATGACGGCTTGGCGGTAAATGTCGCGGACCAGCATCGTTTCGTAACGCGCCGGACGTGTCGTTCCATTCCCCAGTTGCTGAAAGTGATTTTGTACAAAAACATCTTCACCAAAGGGATTCCGGACTCGCGATGCCGCCGCCCATATAGGCGCGTTACTCCATTCCGGCAGGACCGGCGTGATCGTAACATATTCGGCGCCAAGGGCATAACGCACTGCCTCAATGTAGCCGTCGTCATCCAATTTTGCCTCGTCCAGCATGATAAGTGCCTCGGCGCGATGGTCCGGCGCGAGGCGGAATAGGGCCAGCAACTTATCGAAAATATCACGGTCCCGCAATGTGTCACGATTATTAACGAGCCGTTCTACAAAAAGTATCGGATCAATCCAACCGCCACGATGCGTCGGCGTGCAAAGGGGTTGAAACGCGCCTGATTGGAACTTCGCTTGATAAATTCGGTCCATCGTGCCGGACCAATACCCATCAACCTGGTCCATTGGTGAATGTCTCACTCCGCTTGTCGTTTCGCCTTTCGCCCATGATTCAATGAGGTCCAGCCAGGGCCAATAATATTGATTTTTTGTATCAAACCATTTCAGAATCGGTCCGACATGACGTTCAAATTCCTCGTCGCGAATTTCGGTCAGTCGCGCAATGCCGTCCACGATTCGTTCAAACTCCGTGAAATCGAATGGGTGTTCAAGCATCCACAGCATCAGGTCGATCAACTCGCGGACGGATGCAACAGGCATAAGGCGTTTTTCAGACGACAATCGTGGTATCTCCATGCCATTGAAGCAACTCGGCGGCAAGAAATCGTCGCCGTTTTGCAACGCTTCTTGAACAGCACTCACCGATGCGAGATTCAAAAATGCTTCGGGATGACCGTCCGTTTTGAGATAGTCGATTTTCGTTTCCGCAATTGTCGGCGGACTTTCCACACTCGGACGAAATTCCGAAAAGAGCATTTGCACCGACGGCGAAAGCGACGGCAGAACGTTTTGGATACGCCGCCCCGTTTCCGGATAGTTAAAGTCGGCGTACTTGACGATTTGCTTTGCCGCCGACTCCTGAATGTCCTTGTTTTCATGGACAACAGCATCGAAAAGAAGCGGTGTGACCGCCAGCCGCAATGCCGGTTTGCTTTTCTGTACGAGTTCGAAAAACGAAAGAAGTTTCTTGATTCGTCCCTTTGACTTGTCAAGGAGAAGCGGAGGAATCACCTTGAACATTGCGGCAATTTTCGTTTCATCCATCTGGTCGGACTTGATGAATGGCTGAAGATTCTCCAAACCGAAATGGGCGGTTGGAAAACGCTGCGAACCGAGTATTGCCGTGTATTTGTCGATGCGAAGCAGTTGTTCATCCGCCGTTGGGGCGAGGTGTTTATGAAACCCCAGCAGCCAGTTTTCCTGCCATTCGAGATAATTCTTCGATAAACCGTCCAGGGTTGCGTCAAGGAGTTGTTCCCGTGACAAAAATCCTTCGACGGAAAGCGTGATGAGAGCATCGTACCAACGATTGACCGTGCCTTGAGGTACCCATATCTGTAGTTCGGGGAGCGGCAAGTCGAACAGCAGCCAGATTTCCTTTTCAAGCAGTTCCTTATCGTTACGTAAATAGTCAATTTCCAGTCTGACCGGTTGAGCGTGAGTTCCGGCGTTGAACCATTGATAATAGGCGTAGAGTCCAAGAATCGCTGGCGGCGAAAGATTCCGGGCGACCAATCCCGCCTCGTAAAAGCGGCGGTATTCCTTCCAGACCTCGCCGGGCGATGCGGTTTCAAATTGCGTTTGGAGAAACTCGTCCAGCCACTCCGGTTTGCGATTGCTTAACACGGTGAACAAAGAATCATCCGTATGCGGCGGTTGAAACCACGGGGATCCGGCAAATTGTCTGTTACATTTTTCGATTTCGCCCGGCGTTGCTGTTGCCAGCAAAGCTAACCAAACGGCCTTGGCAATGTTCTGCCAGTGCTGAAATGTATTTGTTACCCCTTGAGCCATTTGCCGCAATTTTTCGATGTCGAGTTCATCGAAAGCACTTCGGGAAAAACCGGAACGCATGTTCTGGCGTTCCCGGCAGAATTTTTGTATCGGTTTGGCGTATTGTCTGCGTTCTTCTTCCGGCATGTCGTGAAAGAAGGCGAGCGTTTTTTCAGAGGCGTTATTTGCTTCGCCGGAATCAAGAACAACTAGAATTTCATTGATTTTGGACTCCGGTACTTTGGTTTTCTTTGTCATGTTTTGCTCCTCGAATTTGTCACTCCGGCGACGCAGTCGCCGACTGTTTATTGTAGCAGTTTTTTTGCAATCTTTCCCGCTTTGCCGCTGTAACGCAAGGAGAGAATCTCTCGTAACGCCGTTGATTGAACCGGTGTGCGTGATTCGACGCAAAGTTCCAACAACAGTTCCAGCAAAGGGTTATGGTCGGCTTTTAACGTTACGGTAAGTGTGTGTTCCAACAAATTTCGCATCGTTGCCGTGTGCAGTATCGATTGCCGGGCAATCTCCGCAAGTTGTTTCGCCAGCCGTACCGGCTGGCAAAGTCGAGTTTAAACAGCGTACGAAGCGTCATACCGAAGGATTCCGCGTCAAATCGATTTTCCGCAACAGCGGCTATCGCAATATCGACCGCCGGAAGATGAACCTCCGGGTTTTTGTGACAGAGACCGAGCATCAACAATAATCGTGCGTTTTCACCGAAACGCAACCCTGGTCGTCCAAGCGGAGCGAAAAAATGCTGCCTGTTATGAAGCATACCGGGCTGGTCGATACATTGGCTCAAGTCGGGAATCGGAGCGGCGAAAACCGATTCCTGCTGCGCAGGCCAAATCGAAGCGGTCCAATCGACAACAAGTTTAGGAGACTCGAAAGAACTCCAGTTGTCAAAATGAAGAAGAACCGTCGGCATATCGATGTGAGCAGGTTGCGGTTCCGCTTGCGATGTCCGCTGAATCTTCAATTTCGCAGGGACAAAGGAACTGCCGCGAAGCATTTTAACACTGGAATCGGGACTGACGTGATACAGGGCGGTCAATGCAGCGTCCGCTCCATAACCGGGATGAACCGCTCTGACCTTTTCGTCGTCAGTGAAAGGACTGCGTGCACGGGCAGCGGAAATCCAGTAACCCGGTGTCGGACCAATGGTTACGTCGCCGGCACCGAGCGCATAACGAACCGCTTCGATATATTCGTCATCGGATTTCGGCAACTTCGCAAGAGCCGCATTGCGATGCTCAAGCGAAAGACGAGACAAGGCAAGAACCCGATCTGGATTATCGTAACACTCTGGTCGCGTCACATAATCTTTGAGCCGCTTGACGAAAACACGAGTATCAATCCAGCCGAATTGGTGCGTCGGTGTCGAAAGCAACTCATGCGAATTCCCGGCTGCAAGACGCAATGCCATCGCTTCAACCAGCCCAAATATACACTCCATTTATTTTTCGCAACGTCCAGTATATCGGTACCTGAGATTGCTTTTTGAATTTGCGCGAGAAGCGGGTCCGTTCTTGCCGCAAAATCTGCCGGCTTGTCCATGCCGATACGGGAAAGAGCGTCGAGGAGCCGCTCGAATTCGTCCATGTCGTTAGAATATCCCGCTTGTCTTGTCGCCGCATCGAGCAGTTCATCAAAGGTCGTGATAGGTACAATCTTTTCCGGTGCAATTTTAGATGGAGGGAGCGGTTCGTAGTGCTTTGTCTTTTCAGTTTTTTGTGTCGTTTGCGTTTGCGGCAGGAGTTTTCGTACTGACGGCGCAAGCGATTCGGCAATTCTCGTAACGGATTCTGCAACGGCGGTATCATTCAACGCATCGTACTTGAGCAGCAATTCCAGCGATGCTTGTTGAATCTCCGCTGCTTCGTGCTGCAATCCTTCGACGAGAGCATGAAATACTTCGCCGTGCAGATTGCTGTTTCGCTTTGCGATTTTCTCCAGCATTCCGATGGACTTTTTCGCCTTCGCTTTGGCGGGTTCCCGAAGAATGCCTGCCGCTTGCTCCACTACCGTGCCGTCTTGGATTTTGCCAGACTTAAAAAGCCGTTCCAGAATTTTCAGCCCCAATGCCCGCGGTGCCGGATTTAAATTATGGAGCAAACTGATGTAACGAGAATCGTCTACCAGTTCGTCATCGGAAATTTGCAGGCGGTCGATTAACAGTTCTAGCAGTTGAACGTACCACTTCGATTCATGGTCGCTGAACTGACGACCCAGTGATTGAAAACAACCGTCAATGACCCGCTGTTTTGGCATTTCGCCGGATTGGATTAACGTACAAATGGTGCCTTTCCAGTCCTCGCCTTTTCTTGTTTCGCGTTCCCAGGAAAAATGACCGTCCCGTGAAGTCAAGTTCCAACCGTTTGGAAAGCGGGCAAAATCGAAATAGTACCAAATATCCGTTTCTAAAAGTTCTGGATCGGCGTGTAATTGATCGAAAAGAGATATTGCCTTCCAATCACAATGATCCTGTGTATCAAATAACATCGCTGTAAACATTGTCCGAATCCACAAGTCGTTTTTTATCGGTTTGACAATTTTTTCGCGGACAAAGCGGCGATAGATATGCCAGTAATCTTGTTGTGCCCAAACGCCGAGTGCCGGATTGCCGCCCATCCAAAGCAAAATATCTGCCAGCCAAGCCGGTCTGCGGGAACACATGACTTCTTCAAATTCCGCTTCAAGTAATGCCGGTCCGTTTTCACGAAGAACCTTTTCGATTTCCTTTTGCGTACAACAGGCGAGAATAGCGGTTTTTACCGCAAGAAAGGCGTGATTTACAGAGGAACCCTCATGAAAAAACTTGGGGAGTTTGTATGGATATTCGCTTAGGCAGGTCTTTTTAAGAAACTTGTACCATTCGAGACAAAACGGGGTGTATTCGCTTCGTTTTTCTTCGCTCATTCCATCAAAATAATGGGCGAGGACGAGTTTCTTATTTTCCTTTACGGATCCGATCAACAATTCCCGCAACTGGGCGAATTTCGGGTCGGCAAGTGACTTCGGCAGTTCATTTGTGTCGGTTTTCTTCGGCATGGTGTTATAGGGGTTAAAGGTTGGTTGTTGTTTTTCACACGGAGGCACGAAGGAATGGAACTACATCGTCAATAGTTTTTTCGCAATTTTACCAGATTTGCCGCCGCCGGTAAGCGTTTGGAAAAATTTGCGGCAGTTTTCAGATGTAATAGTCCTGTCAAGTGATATGCCGAGTTCGTACAGGAGTTCAAAAAAAGTGCCACTTGGCAGACGGCAGTACTGTCGATTGCTATTCTAGGCAGCATCCGATATAATCGAATCAGCATTTCCGAATCATATCGAATTATAAAACAATGAAACTCTACGCATATTCCACGCCCGATGTCGAAAAAGCCTTCGAAGTTATCAAAGCCGAACAAGAAGAAGACGAAAAACGAAGACAAACACTCGGCGAAAAATTCTTCCTCGAAATCAGAAACTGGTACTACTGGGCAACCGAAAATCGATACGATGCGGAAACATCTCTGCGGCATGTCGTCCGACTGTTATTCTGCTTCTT